>JAABUQ010008343.1_pt1 | contig 14575 bp, 23 predicted proteins | sample 5560001 | NCBI WGS metagenome assembly JAABUQ01 (sample SAMN10711888, study PRJNA513371) | rock metagenome | isolation source: Antarctica rocks | place: Antarctica: Victoria Land, Finger Mt nord | collected 2015-12-18
CACGGCGCTCCATGCGTATAAGGCGCGGCCGAGACAGGCCGGCGCGGGGACGGCTCCAACCAGACGCCCGGAGACCGTCGCGGCGTTGCGCGCCCAGATCGCCGTCACCATCTCCGATCTTGACACGCCCGACCCCGACATTCTGCTCTCGCGCGACACGATGCACGGCTTCGCCTGGGCGCTGCGCGAGGCCGTCACCGCGTGCCCTCTCCCCAATGAAGAGGACGTAGACGAGGAGGCAGGCCAGGCGTGGCGCCGGCTCTCCGGGCTGGCCTTGGCGCTCTCACAGGCGGCTGGCGCGGCGGGCACGGCCATCTACCAGCGTGTCCATGACCGGGAGAAGGCGCTGGGCCTTTTCCCCTATGACCGCTCGTAGGGAGCGTCAGCAGGCAGACAGGAGGGCCGTAAGCGTGATGCCTGCGGCCCTCCTTACGTTAGAGGGCGTGGTAGACTGCCGCCGTAAGGAGGGCCGAGGATTGACGCCTAGTGGACGAAAAGACGTGAAGAGTCACCGGGTCGGGCGTGCGACGCTCGACGACGGCGTGATCACGACCGCCTACCGCGCCGTCGCCGCGGTCACCTGTGTGCAGTGCGGCGCCATGATTGCCCCAGGCTCTCTCTTTTCCCGCCGAACCAGGCACGCGTCGGCGGGCGCGATGGGTGCGTCGCCGACGACTGAGCCCGTCTGTGTCGTCTGCCGTCCGCTGCGCCTGGACGACGCCGCTGGCGACGCCAGCGCCGCGACGGATGAGCCACCCACGGACCCACGGACCTGAACAACGGCAGGGACGCCCGTGGGCGTTTCTGTTCTGGGCGCCGACTCACGGTTCCCGCTCACCAAACTGGCGCAGGAGCATCTCTAGCCCCAGCTCCGCGTCATCCTTGGCCAGCATCGTCTCAATCGTGCCGCGTCCCAACTCCTCAGCCAGGGCGAGGATATCGTCGACCACCTGGTGCAGCGCGGCCATCTGCCCTTGTAGCCGCTCGACCTCGTGCCGGCGGGTCACGTTTAGCGCCTCACCGCCCCATCGCTTGAGCTGCGCGTCCCAGAGCCAGAGATCGTCGCGTTGCTTTGTGTAGACCTCGACCAGCCGGCCGACGGTATAGTCGTCGAGGACGTGGGGCGTAGGCCGCGCCTCCAGGAGCGTTGTGTACTGCTCCTGGGCGCCGTCGAGCAGCCCGTCGATCATCGTGCCGACGAGGAAGACTTTGCCGCTGGGTTGCCACGGGGGCGTCGGTTGTCCGGGCTGCGGCGGCCTGCGATCCTCCTGTACGACCTGTAGGGTTTTGTGCCAGTATACAGGGGAACGGCCATCACCATAGACGGGCGCGTCGGGCGCGGCAACAAGGCAACGAGGCTGCGTGAAGAAGGGCGGGGGGGCTTGCACCCAGGGGTGCGCGCGACGGGCAACGGAGGCGTCACCTCGCGAGAGCCGGCGCGTGGGTGGACAGCGAGGGGTGATTGGGTGTAGCGTAAAGGCAACACGAAGGGGCGCATAATGTCATAGACGCCCCTAGGAAACGACAGGGAGGTGGCGTCATGGCCGAGCGTTCCAATCACAGGCAGGCAACCGATACCGCGGACTGTAGCGGGGAGATCCTCTCCGTGCTCACGTACGAGGAGCCCTACGGCGCCCCTGCCGCACACAGCGCGCGCGCCTTGAGTTGGAGTCCCGACGAGGACGTGGTGCAAGAGGTCCTGGAGGAGTTAGTCATGCGCGGCGACGTTGACCGCCGCGGAATCGGGCGCGGCGCCGTCTATACGCTCGGCGCGGGGGCGTGACGCGCCCAGCGGAGTAGACGATAGGACAGGGCGAACGGAGGTGGAGGAACCATGTCCCTGGCACACGGCGCTCAAGTCGACCTACGTCGCTGCAGGCAGGCTGTCGGTGGCCGCGCAATGGCAGCAGGCCCCGACAGCCTCACCTCCGTCGCCCGGCCACAGCAGGCTGTCCCCCAGCCCGCTGCAGCTCCACGCGACTTCCCCATTCTACGCGAGCGACGCCCCGGATGACCGCGCCGGCGTTATGCTTGGAGCAGATGGAATAGTAGAGAGGGACGACAATGGGGAGGATACGTGATGGGAGGACGCACTGTTATGGCCGGCGAAAACATCGTCTATGAAGTTACCCCAAAGCCACGATCCGCTGGTGAACGCCGTGAACTCGCACGCTTCGCCGCAGAGTCACAGCCTATAAGACACACGCGTGCCTTCGCCTTTGCACGCAGCTATGTCTGGGCAACCGGCCATACTGTTGTGGTAGACCCGTGGACGAGCCTCCACTACCCTGGCGCGCACATCTTCGGTTATCGCATCGGTGAAGAGGTGGTGTGTGTTGACTGCGGACTTACCCGACTCGATCCAGACAGGGCATCGGTCGTCACGATGATACGCACAGGGGCGTTGCAGCGCGTGTACACCACCAACGGGGACCTCCTGCACTGCCGCGATTGCGACCGCGCGATTTCCTCGCCACGCATCGCCTCACGTCAACAGCATGGTGACCACGAGGGGTCCGAAGGGGAAGACAGTAGGCATGATACGGCTGATGCGCCCGTCGATGAGGAGGAGGCCGTCCAAGAGGTACCCGTCGGTCTGATTATTAACGCGCTTGAGGCCGCTGACGCGCTTGAGCGCGCGGAATCCGATCCAGCAATATCCGAAGAGGAACGGGAACGATTGCGCCACCGCCTCGTCGACGCAGCCAAGCGTGCGAAATTAGATGGTGACGAGCCTGTTGTGTAATTACGACGCCGCGTCCCAATCGTACGTATTGTCGTCGTCCTCTGCTAGCCCGCTCGCCAGAGGCCACTGCTGGCCAACCGGCTCAGACTCACCGCTCATCACGACACGGGCGGTGCGCTCAATGGTCGTCGCGACCGGCCCCCGCCCACGCAGGTCTTGCTCTTCGACGTAGCTCACGGTGTCTCCCTCGCGCAACTCGTCGAACCTGATGCCCATGACCTGCGAGGCGTGAAAGAAAAGGTCCCTCTGCCTGGTGTCGGTCCCGGCCGTTAGCGTGGGGTGGATGAAGCCGAACCCACGCCCGCTGACCAGCGACCGTATGGTACCTTCTGCCATTGCTCTGTCATCCTTTCGTCATTTAGGCGGTTGCGTCGCGCCGGGCGCGGGCCGCGACGCGCTCGATCATCATGTGCAGCTCGCCGTTTGCGTTCGCCCGTTGCTGGGCCATGTCATTAGCCCGGCCCTTCGCCGCGGCGAGCCTGTGGGCGGCTTCGCCGTTGGCCGCGCACGCCTGGTTATAACGCCGGTTCCGCTCCGGGTCTCCGCCCATGGTCACGCGGTCATGCGGGTGGACCTCCTCCGTGATCGTGATGACGGCCTGGTACGTGCTCGTCGTGACAGCTAAGGCGTCCGTGACCTGGCGCTCGGCGTCCGCGACCTCCGCGGTGAGCAGATCCAGCCGCGCGTGTGCGGCCCCGATCTTGGCGGCCACGATGCGCTGCGCCTGGTCGTCGAGCTCACGGGTCAGGCGCGCCATCGCGTCACCGTCGTGCGCGAGCACCGCGGCCCGGTAGTGCTCCGTGAGGGTGTCGAGGGCCTCTGTCTTGTCCCCCATTGCCGCCGTGGCGGCGTGGACGGCCACGCGCGCCTGCTCAATGGCCAGGGCGGTCGGATGCGCGACCGCCGGCTCAATCGTGGCCGGGGTAGGACGTGCGGTTGCTGCCATGCTACTCTCTCTTTACTGCTACTACGATGTTTCACCGACAAGACCTGTGAGCGTGTGGTTCGTCACGCTCAGGCGACGCGCCGACAGGTGGCGTCGATGAGGGCCTTTAGTTCCGTCTCGGCGACGACGCGGTGACGCCCGGCGTCCGTCTGTTGGAGATCCGCTATCATTTCGCGCCCCTGCGCCTGCTGACGGGCGGCCTGTGCCTCGCTACGTCGCCGCAGGCGCTCCGGGTCTAGCGCCGGCGCTGTCGGGCTAGCGGGCGACCCTACGGCCTCACGCGCGATGCCCGCGAGCGCTTGCCGCGCCTGGTCGGCCGCCTGTTGATGCACGCCCCGCGCGCTGGTGGCCTCGTCGACGGCCGCGATCGCGGTATCTACGCGCGCGCGGGCCAGGGCGACCTCGGCCGCGGCAAGATATTCGCGTCCTTCGCCTAGTGCGGTACGGATGCGCCACATCTCCGCACCATCCGCTTGCTCGACGGCGGCGCGATAGCGCGTGTGCAGCACGTCGAGGGTACCGCGCGCTTGCTCGACGGCGTAGACAGCACCTTGTACCCTCACCAGCGCCTCTTCATGCGGGGTGAGGGCCGCATCGGAGCCGCCTACGGCCGGTGCAATCATGTCATTCATGCTGACGATCCCTCTCACCCGTACAACCGCGCGTCCATATGGAGCAGCATTTTGGCACGATAGAGCGCCTCGGTCAGGTCAAGCTGCCGCGTCAAGCAGATAGAGCACGCGTCGGGGGCGTGTGTCACACCGGGCTTGGGCGTCAGGACGCTCCCCACGATGTAGTCGTGCAAGGGGAGGTCATCGTCCTGTTGAGCGCGCTCCAGCAGGGCTTTGTTGACGGCCGCTTTGATGCCGTGGTGCATGATCTCGAACGTCGCCGATTTTCCCGCCTGCGACGGGCAGACCGAGAGTTCACCGACCGAACATCTGTACACCTCGCCGCCCTGATCGACCGCAAACCCGCCCTCGACGCTGTAGCCCTTGATGGCGCCGCTCTTGACGTCGGCGTAAACCTCGCGGTACCGCCGGCGTGCGTCGGCGTCGTGATAGGACGGGTCGCGGGGCATGAACGACTCCACCAATAGCCCTTTGGGTGTCATGTAATGCGAGAGGACCGTCCCAATGCGTCGATGGCCCAGGCGTGGATCCTGGCCGTGGTTGTAGAGCAGGCGCCGGTCTTCCGGCCGCGCCCACTCATCAACGAGCGCCTTGAACGCCCGCCCCGTCGTGTACTGGCGGTCGCTATCCCGCTCCTTAAAGACGCTGGCGTAGCCTTCAAGGATGAGCCCGACCTGCCCCTCATGGATCGTTTCCACCGACCCTAGCCGTATCTCGTCTGTCTGCGTCGTTCCCGTTGTCCGTGCGTGCGTGGTCATTGGTTCTTTACCTTCGGGTTTATAAAAGCGATCTCTATCGCCCGTCTGACAAGTGGCCCCATCCAGTGCACGCGGCGACGATGGCCGCGCGTTCCTCGTCGGTGAACGTCCCGCGTGTGTAGCCTCCCTCGTCGTCGAGCGCCTCTCCACGTAGCACGAGCAAGAGGTGGAGCTCACGGACCGTGCACGCGCGTAGCGCCGCCTCTTTGTCGGCCTTACTTCGGGCCAGGGCGTTTCGTTCCAGGATGGGCGTCAGGTCATCGCCCGTCGCCGCCTGTAGCGCGGAGAGGCGCCTGGTCAACTCCACGCCCTGCGTGGGGGTCGGGGCGTCGTCATCGACGGCCAGCGCCGGCAGCCGCGCCTCCAACGCTGCGAGGCGGTTGTGAACGTTACGCACGGACGGCATCTGCTGGTACTCCTGTCGCCGCTCTAGCCAGGCACTCCGCGCGCGCCTCAATGCCCTGTAGGGACATCTCTCTTATCCTTTCTGCTGCTGCGACTCGACGCATCGGTTGAGCTCGTCTATGCGCGCCTGCTCGACCGCGCTGCGCGGCGGGAGCGCCTGCCCGGCCGCGCGCGCCTCGACCTCGCGCTGCTGGACGGCATGCACGTCCTGCGCAAGCACAAGGAACTCCTCGCGCTCCTCGCGCGTCGTCAGCGCGTTAAAGTAGTCTTCAATGGGAGAGTGTCCGTCGCGTTGCTGTGGCCCCGCCTGCGCGCTCACACGCCGCTCCAGGCGGTCTATACGGCCCTGTAGCTGACTCATCGCTTCACCGCCGTCCGGTAGCGCGCCAGGACGCTCTCGTCGCCGTCCGCGGCCTGCTCCAACTCCTCATCCGACATGGCGCGCACATTGAGTTTTGCGCCCCCTCTCTCATGCCCCGCCCAAGCAATGAGGAGAGACAGGTCGTCGTCGCTGACCTCGCGGATGGAGTCACCCGCGTTCAGCCGGGCTATAATGGCCCTGAAACGCGGATCGCTGTCATAGGGATTACGCCCCCGATCCTCAAGCCGCTGCACACGCGCTACTATCGTTGCCACGTCACATCTCCCCCCTCACCGCGCCCCTACTACCCAGCGATGTCATTGCTGTACTCCACGTCCCCGCCCTGCCACGGTCGCCCATGCGGGCACAGGGGCGAGGCGACCGTCGGCGACGATGAGGCGGGGCTTACGTCACCGTCCCCGTCCTCTCTGGGCATGTCGTCATAGACGACGGCGATGCGCAGGCGACAGGCGCACGGGCCAAGCGTGCCGGGGCGCCGCTCCAGGTCGGTCACCCGCCTATCCAATGTTTTGCTCATTCATCTTCTCTATCGCTTCTAGGCGCTGCTCCAATGAGGCTGTCTCGTACAGACGGCCTATGGCCGAGGCAAGGCTAGCCATCGCCGACGCTTGCCTCGGGTCGAGTTCCCCGCTGTGGACCTCATCCAGCGCCGCAAACAGCGTTTCCAGCGTCGGTCTGAGGCTCGACGGGATAAGCCGCGCCAGACGCTTAGGAGTGGCCTTGTTCCGGCCGCCCAGCGCGTTCCCGGCGCGCCTACGCTCGGCGGCCGTGGGCGAGTGAGAGAAGCAAAACCCGTCCTCGCCCGCCTTCATCGCGCACGGTTGTCCATCCCGGCGCGTTGCTTGACACAGAGTACCCGTATCCATGTCGTACGTCCTCGACTATGTGCGACTATGTGCGACTATCCGCGAAACGGCGTCCTCGTCCGTGAGGATCTGGCGGCCGATCGCAGAATACCCGAGTAGGCGCCGGCGGTACGCGGGCGTCAAGACCTCGCCCCGGTAGCGGCCCTGGGTAGCGCGCGGTTGCTCCTGATAGCGCCCCTGGTCGTCGCGCGGCTGCTCCTCGCCTGTGAACACCACGCCAGGGCGCGCTATCGGCCGGGTGTCGAGCGGCATGGGCGGGCCGCAGAAGATCCGTGGATCGTGTCGTGGCGTCATGGCTGTCCCCTCTTGTCAGTGGCGTTGTCCGCGCCCTGCTGCACACGGGCGTACGCCGCCGTGAGCAACCGGTCACGGCGCTCCTGCGCCTCGGACACACGCTGGGCGTTCTCTTGACAGCGCCCCTCGGCCGCGCTGACGGACTGTTCCAGTTTGGGCAACGCGTCGCGCCAGTACGCCGTAATCGTCGCCCGCGTCATCACCCGTGAATCGTTAGACACAATGGGCGCCTGCTCGATTGCCAGCGGGGCACGTTCGCGCCCGTCCGCCAGCGCCTGTTGCGCCACGCTCAGGTCGGTGTGCGCGGCCTCCAAGCGCGTCGTCGCTCGGTCGAGGGCTCCTTGTGCAAGACGCACCTCGGCCGCGATGTCGTACTCGTCCCTGATAGCCAACTCGTGGGTGACGGTCACCATCGTCCGCCAGTCGCCGCGCTTCACCGCGGCACGATAGCGGTCGGTAAGATCCTGCCTGCTGGCAGGCTGTGGTGTCTCCAGCATCTGCATTACCTTTTACACTCCTTCACCTATGGGCACGGTGTGCGCACCGTCAAATAGCCCTGTATATGTCGTTCGCCCGCAACTGGTCCTCAACGCTGGGGCTGGCGTCCTGTCCATCCCCGGATGCGCGTCCTGTTGCCCTGGCCGACCGCCCGCGCTCGTCGCCCTGAGGTCCGCGCTCAATGCGCGTGATATCGACCGCGACCGCCATCCCCGGCGCCATCCCGGCGCCGCGAGCGGCCGGCGCTACGTACGTGTACGCGACAACATCCCCGATCGTGAGGGGAGTCCCATCGTCCTCACCGAGGCTCACAACCGCGCTGCCGTTGAAGAACACGTCTTGCCCAACGATGTTGGCCCCGGTCGCCGTGATGGGGCGAATAATCCCATTGCCGACCCCGCGCGTGTGGTCGCCGATCAATTTCTGCACGATCCCTTGTGCCATTGTCTATCTCCTTGTGTGCGGTCAGTGTCTGACCGCGCTCTGCGTGTTGGTGCTACATGCCCGCGTAGCCGAGATCCCAGCCCGTATTGGTCGAGCCCTGGCGGCGCGACTCCTGGCCCGCCTTCTCGGCAATGTGTTGCCACACGACCTCGGCCAGGGCCTTGGCGTCCTGATGCGGCTGCTGGTGAATGTGAATTGTTACCGGGCCGTGGTTATGCGTCACGGTCGGGGTGTGACGCGTCAGCGTGGCAGCGTGTGGTGGGGCGTGACTCGTGGAAACGACCGCGCCACCCGCCCCTAACGCCCCACCACCGCCGCCGCCGAGGCCAAGCTGATGAGCCAACAGATCACCGTTGGGCAACAAATGGAGCACGCTCTTTTCCAGTATGGACGGCAGCGACGGCAGCACCGTGACCATCTTGGCGATGTCGGTCGTGACCGCCTTGATCGTGCCGCCAATGGCCGCCATGATCCTGTCCCAGTTGTGGAACGCGCCCGAGATGAGCGCGATAACAGGGATCGCGGGGTCGAGCACGGAGACAAGAGTCGCCACGCCGCGCCAGACCGGCCCGAGCTTGCCGGACACCGCATCCATGATTTTGCCGTAGTTCTGCCACGCATACACACTGGCCGCGGCTCCGGCAGCCAGGCCGACGACGGTCAGCGTGACCGGCCCGAGCGCCGCGTCGAGCGCGAGCGCGGACAGGTCCACGCCGTCCAGCGCGGGGATAAGCGCGGTCAGGGCCGTGCGCAACGTCCCCAAAGTGCCGGCCACATTGAGGATCTTGAGCGCCCCGCCGATTAACAGGATCGGCCCACTCACCAGCGCCGCCGCCCCGGCCACGGCCGCGAAGTCGGCGGCGAGCGCGGTAATGGTCTTGTGCTGGGCGGTGAACTCGACGAGCGGCCGGGTCATGGCAACCTCGGCCTGCGCCACCGCCGTCATCACCGGAACCAAGCCCGTTCCCAGGGCTATCTGCAAATCCTCCATATTCTTGGACGCCTGGTTGAGTTGCCCCGCGCGCGAACTGTTGTACGCCTGCTGGATACCCTGCTCGCTGGGGAGCCCTTTCGGCCCGAGCGAGGTGGCGATCACGCTCATCTGCTGTGTCGTCGCGGGGTCCGCGAGCAAGCCGGCCAGGCGCGTGCCGACCGTGCCGAACGCATCATAGAAGATCTTCTCCGCGCCGCGCGGCGTCATGCCCGGGCGGCTCTCGACGCTGGCCAGGGCTTGCACGAGCGTCGGGACACTCGTCAACTGGCCCTGCGCGTTGAAGAACGATCCGACGCCGGAGGCTTCCTGTAGTTCGCGCAGGCCCTTGACACTGCCCCGGCCGGCCCCAGCCAGACGCGTGATGATCTGCGCGAACTGCGTCCCCCCGCGCGTTTCCTGGCCGAGGCGTGAGAGCAACGCCGCCGTTTCGATGGACTGGCTGATAGCCTGCTGCCGGCCCTTATCCGAGGAGCCGTACAGGGTGCGCAGCGGGCCGACGAATTGGCTGGTGAGATTGAGGAGTTCCGACGGGCTGCTCGGCGTCACGAACAGGGCGCGGGTCAGCAGGTCCGTCAGATACGCCGTGTCCGACACGCCGCCGATCTTCTTGTCGCCGTACGCGCCAAACAGGTGGCTGAACTGGGTCGCCACCGTCGCCGACTCAGTGGGGTCCATCCCCTTGGTCAGCTTCAAGACTTCGGCCAGGTTGGTCAGCGGCGCCATCATCGTCATCAGCTTGGACTGTGACGTGATGCCCGCGCCCTCGGCGCTCTGGATAATGTTGGCCACGTCAAGCGTTGACATACCGCTGGTCAAGCCGACCTGCGTGGCCCGCTGGGTGAGCGCGTCCGTCGCCGCGAGCTGGGCCGGTCCCGAGAGGCGCAGACCGCTGTTATCGGTCAGGCGCTGCGTGACGCCGATGAGCGTGGTCTGCAACAGCGTCGCCTTGTTCACGGCCCGGTCGAGCACGCCCAGGATACCGGCGCCGGCCATCGTGAGCGCCGCGCCCCCGACGATCATGCCCGCGCCCTGCATGGCCGTGCCCAGCTTGGCGTGCGCGTCCGCCGCCGCGTTGACCGCACTCGTGTGCTCGGCCATGGCCACGGTCGATTGCCCGAACAACTCGAAATAGCGCGCCGTTCCTGGGGTCGCTTGGGCGAGGCTCGACGCGAGCCGCGTTGAGCGCACGCCGAGCCGGTCAGCGGCCTGCTCGGCGCGGGTCGCCGTCGAGTCGAGGCCACCCAGGGCCTGCGTAACGAGGCTAACCGCGGCGCCCACGCCCACGGCCTCGAAGCCGAAGCGCGCCGCGATATCGTACACAACGTCAGGCATGGTCTGTGATCTCCCCTCTCCGTTTCTGTCAGGAGAGGCGCGGGCATACTGGACAGGCCCACCCCGTTAAGACGGTGGGCCTGACGAGGGGCCGGGTGAATCCGGCTGAATCGGCCGCGGCGCGGTGTCCTGGCGCTCGTACTCCTTTGCCACCACCACCATGTCTTCCATGGTCATGCGGCCGGAGTCGGCCCAGGCGACACTCAGGCGCAGCAACTGGACGCGCATCACGGTGTAGGGGTTGCCCCGCCGTCGTTCAATCCGCGCCGCGAAAGTCCGCGCCGAGGGCCGGGTCCTCCACCAGCCCGTCGAGCGCGGCCACGCGCAGCATAATGGGCTCCCAATCGACCCGGTGAATGCTCTGAAGCCTGGCCTTGAGGTCACCGACCGTTTCGGGCGGCGTTTCATGCGACCCGTCGATGCTCGTGATGGACGCGGCGGCAAGGCAGCGCAGCATGGCCGTGTTACCCTTGTAGCCGGCATCGGCCATCAACGACTCGACCATCGTGGCGGTGTCGCCGTCGATCTGCCGCACTTTCACGGTGCGCTTGGAGAGCGGCAGCGTGACTGTATAGCGGTCAGTCCGCGCCGCCGCCGGCGTCGCCGTGCCTTTTGCTTCGTCGCGCGCCTTAGTGGCGGTCGCTGGTAGGTCGCTACGAATATCGGCTACGTCGGTCATCGCTGGGTCCTCCTCATGGAGTGATAAAGGGCCGCGACGCCGAGCGGCGCGCGGTCACGGTGGTGGAACACGAACGCGAACGCGGGGAGCGTCCGCACGGCGGCGGCAGACGCTATGACTGACGACGACTGAACACGGCGCGCCTGGTTGACCACCAGGGCCGCGCGCGTCGCCGCGTCCCAGATGGCTGGGCTGCTTTGCACGATGCGTAGGGTGTGTGCGGCCGTGGCCACGACGGGGGCGCTCACGGCTATCTGCCGCTGCACACGGGCCGCGGCGTCGTACACGGACTCATGCATGGTTTGACTCCTGTGAGGCCGCCGCCGGCGGCTCACGGCTACGTCGTCGGCAGACGAGTGGGCTAGTGCAATCCGCATAACCCACATGGGCTATACCTCCTCGATGGATCAGCGTCTATCGTGGCCCCCGTGACGGGGTGGCTCCCGTCGCGGTTTCCTCCTCGCGCCGGCGGGCCAGGGTGGTTTGGGGACGACCACCCAGGCCCGCCGTGTTTCTCATGGTCATCTCTACCCGGCACCCGCCCAGGGCACCCCTGTCTCGCGTGAGCCGGGCCGCCGCACGCGGCACGGACGGGCGGGAAGCTATGAACGTGGGCGAGTGGACGAAGGGTTGCTGTCTAAAAGTCACTGTCGATGTCCTCTACAGTTACGCGGCCGGCAACGGCTGCCCCTCACCTCGACCGACGGTCCGTAGCCGGATGAACTGCGCGAGAGAATCCGCCCCTTCAGCACGGGCCGCACGCTCCAGCGCCTGCCTCTCCGGCTCCGAAAAACTGACCTGGATCTTGCACGGCCTGCGCGGGGCAAGTCCGGGCGGCCGGCCACGACGCCGCTCTGTGACCTCGGCTTCTGCTATCGCCATGTGTCCCTCCCCTGTCGCCCACAAGACAAAAGGGGCCATTGCCTCACTCAGGCAATGGCCCCTTTTATGGGTAAACTTCTCTACCCCAATAGTACCACTTTTGTTACCTTTCCGCAAGGGCAAAACGCTATTTACGCGACATTGGCCTGCGATGGGTCATCATCGTGGCGCCACTGTCGTAGTAAATCCAATCCCTTGTTGTGGCGGACACAGACCGTCTTTGGGGACACGCCAAGCACAGGGGCGACACCGCGGACCGTCGCGCCCGGCACGGCCATGAGAACGACGGCGGCGTGCAGTTCTGGCCGTTCGCGCTCAAGGCGGGCCAGGGAGTCGCGCAGGCGTCGCGCGTCGGTGCGCCCGAGCGTGCCGCATACAGCGTCCAAGTGCGTCACGAAAGAATCGAGCAGCGGCGGAGCGGCCTTGCCCTCGGCCCGCGCATGCAACGTGATGAAGTCGTCGGCCGTCGTCGTCATGCCACACGCTCCTGCGCCCATGTGGCGATGCGCAGGCCCTCCGCACGATACACGGCGGCGCGCTTGGCCCAACTCGACCAGGTGAGCGCGCAGTCGTCGCAGTAATCGAGCACGACCGCATCACGCTTGCCCGGCGCCGCGCGCGCGATGCGCCCGATGGCTTGCGTGACCCTCCCCGCGTAACTTATGGGCGTCGTCAAAGCGAGGTAGTCGAGCGTGGGCTGGTCAAAGCCCTCCGCGATGAGGCTGGTCGTCGCGACCACGACGGACACCGCGCCCGTGGCAAGGGCGGCGACGACGCGGGCGCGCTCCGTCTTACCGAGGGCGCCGTGCAGGGCCGCGGCGGCGACGCCCCGTTCCGTGAGTAGCCGCGTGAGCATCGTGGCGTGGGGCACGCGCTCCGTCAGCAGGAGGCAACGCCGGCCGGCGCGCACCGCCTGTGCCGTGTCCTCGACGATGAGCGCGTTGCGCCGCGCGTCGCGGACGAGGGCCGACACGATGGCGGCGACGCTATCGCCCCGCGGCTGGATGCCGGTGGGGCGTTTGATGACGCGCGGAGCGATGAGGCGGTCGGCTAGGTCGGCTTTGTCGATACGCGCCGTGATCGGGCCGAGATGCCAGAAAATCACCTCGTCGAGCCCGTCGCGCCGTGTGGGCGTCGCCGTCAATCCCAGGAGGAAGCGCGCGGGGAACTGGCGCACCACGGCAGCCATTGACTCGGCCGCGACGTGATGCGCTTCGTCCACAACCACCATCCCACTATCGAGCAACGCGGACGGGATGTGCTGGGCGAGGCTCTGCACGAGGGCGACGGTGAGCCGATCGCCGATACGACATTGGCCGTCGCCCACGACACCAACCTCGTCGGGCGTCAGACCCAACACCATGCCGGCGCGGTCGATTAACTGGTAGGCGAGCTCTTTGGTGTGCGTGAGCCAGAGCGTGCGTTGCCCGCGTCGCGCGCCCATGGACAGGCCCATCACCGTCTTGCCCGCGCCAGGCGGCGCCTCAATGACGCCGTAGCGCCGCCCTAACGCGGCCTGCACGGCGCGCTCCTGGGCCTCGGAGAGCGTCACCCGTTCGGTAAAGGACGCGACGGGCGCGAGGCGGGTGTGGTCTTCCCACACAACGCGCGCGCCATGCGCCTCACACATTGTGTACACGCGGTGTGTCGCGCCACGCGGGAGGGCGAGGGAACCATCCGGCAACGTGTCGTAGTAGATCAGCCACTCACGCAGGTCAGCCGTTGAGCGATTGTGCCGCTCGGCCTCCTCATACAGAGGGTTACGCACGGTGAACGCGGCGCGTAGGGCGCGCATCAGGGCGGGCGGCGCACCCGCTCCGACGATGAGCCTGGCCCCGATGGTGAGATGGACAGGCGAGGGCGTGAGGGTGGTGGCGGTCGTGGGGGGACAGGTGACGAGGGGCGCGGCGCGCAAGAGGCGCGCGGTCGCGCTTACGAAGGGGTCGGGCATGGTGGTGGTGGTCATGGTGGTGGGACCCTCGGTTGGTTGTGGTGGTAGTCGCGGGATACGCCATCAACGAGCGATGGTCCGCGTGGTGGGGTCGAGGTGGCAGCGCAGGCAGACGAACAGCGTGTCGCCGTCAACCCGCGTTAAGCAGTGGACGGGATGGGCGCAGGCGCACGGACGGGTCGGCGTGTCCGGCGTGGGCGTCGGGGCGATGACGCGCCAGGGCCGGGTAGCGCCCTCGGCCCCGGCTGTACGGCCCGCGTGAACTGATGCACTGATGCACGGTTGAAAATGGCGCGTACCAGTCGGCGCATCAGTTGAAGAGGCTGCTTTTACGGGTAATTCGGTGGCTTTTGGCCCAACTGATGCACTGGTGCGCCCGTTTGGGTGGGAAGCGTCGGCATAGACACCTGCGGGCATGCACGCCGTCTGACCCTGACTGTGGCCGGTGAATGACAGGGGGTGCGGGTGGTCGAGGTGATGTATACCCCCGCTATGCCCCATTTCGCGTGCATCAGTACACCAGTTGCCATCTTCATCCCCCCTGTGGCCCCGATTTACGGGTAAATCGGGGCCAGGATTGCCGAGGAAACTGATGCACGCACTGGTGCATGCCCCTGATTGGCCGTGCATCAGTGCATCAGTTTGGCCGTCGCCTTCGGCCTCGAGCAGGAGGATGAGCGCGGAACGATGCGCGGCCAGTGCGGCGCGCAGATCGGCATCAAGAGCGCCGACCGGCGCGACATAGCGAATGGCGCCCGCCTCGACG
>JAABUQ010008344.1_pt1 | contig 14571 bp, 6 predicted proteins | sample 5560001 | NCBI WGS metagenome assembly JAABUQ01 (sample SAMN10711888, study PRJNA513371) | rock metagenome | isolation source: Antarctica rocks | place: Antarctica: Victoria Land, Finger Mt nord | collected 2015-12-18
AGCGGTCACGCGCGCGACGGCGAGCGCCGTGCGCGCGCTCGCGAGCAAAAGTGCAGCACCGTCGGCGATCGGCACCGTCACGCCGGCGTCGACGCCGCCGACTTCGAGCGCGAAGCGCGCATCGCCGCGCGTACCGACGGCACGCAGCGCGAGATCGGCGCGCGCGCCGACGGGAGAGTCGCCGCCACCGTCGATCGCGAACATACATTTCGCCGGCAACGCGGCGAGTTCGACGTCGCAGCCGAGTCCGTCATCGAAGGCGCGAACGGTCGCACGTACGTCGACCAGCTCGCTCGCGTCGTAGCCTGCGAAGGGGTTCGCGACGACGTTGCGGACGCGCTCGTGCGCCTCGTGCGGTAGCAATCCCGCGCGCGCGAGACCGGTCCCGAAGGCGGCACGCGTCGTCTCGGAAATGCCGCGGACTTGAACGTTCGCGCGTGACGTGATGTCGAAATTTCCGTCACCGTACGCTTCGGCGAGATCGCCGAGCGCTTCGAAAGCATCGGTCGCGATGTAGCCGCCCGGGATGCGTACGCGCGCGAGTAGTCCGTCGACTGCGGCGACCGCATGTAAGGCACCCGGACACGCCGCATCGTTTACCACGCGCGCGACCACGGCGGCCCGGGGTGTTCTTCGGTGCGCAAGCGCGCGTCGATGCCGCGACGCGCTTCGACTAAGCGTGCGGCGAGCCACAACACATCGGATAAGCGGTTCAGGTATTCGAGCACGGTCGGCTGGATGGCGCCGCCGCTCGTCACGTAGCGAACGTTCGCGCGTTCCGCGCGGCGGCAGACCGCACGCGCGACGTCGAAAGCCGCCGACTCATCGCATTCGCCGGGGATCGACCAGTCACGCAAGATCGCGGGCTCGGCTTCCCAGCGCTCCACGAGCGCGTCGAGCCGCGCGACCATCGCCTTGTCTATTTCGGGAATCGGTTTCTTTGCATCCGGACGCGTCGAGACGGCGGAGCCGACGACGAACAATTCGCGTTGGATCGCACGAATCTCGCGGTTGATCTCATCTTCACGACAACGCGAGCGCGCGAGCCCGATCACCGTGTTGAGTTCGTCGATCGCACCGTAGGCTTCGACGCGCGCGTCAGCTTTGGAAATCTCGCCGCCGCCGCCGAGCCGCGTGATGCCGCCGTCCCCTTTGCGCGTCGTGACGGAAGCCTGACGGCGCGGACGCACACCGGCCGCATCGGCCCGGACCCCTGCGTCGGTCGCGAATTCGTCGCTCACGCGGTCGCCATCCATTCGCGCACGGTCGCACCGAGATCGCGTTCCGAGCAATCGTCGAGATGGCGGTACGTCGCGCCGAGTGCGGCTGCGAGTTTCGCCGCATACCGAAGCCGAACGATCCCGCCTTCCGTATCCACGCAGAGCGCGCGTACGTGCAACGCGCGCAGTGCGGCCGCTTCCGCGAGCGCGTGCGCGAACGCATCGCGCGCGGGTGCGTTCGCGCGCGCGTCGCTCACGAGGACGAGATGCGCGCGCGCGCTCGGGTCCCGTCGCGCGCTCGCGACGAGCAGCTCGCGCGCGCAGGCCAGCCCGCGTGCGAGCGGCGTACGGCCGCCGGTCGCGAGCGCGCGCAGCCGCCGATACGCAACGACCGCGCTGCGCGTCGGCGGAACGAGCACCTCGGCGCTTTCACCGCGGAACGCAACGAGTGCGACCGAGTCGCGACGGCGGTACGCATCCTCGAGCAAGCCGCACACGACCCCCTTGGCCGCGCGCATCCGCGCCGCCGCCGCCATCGAGCCCGATGCATCGACGACGAACACGACGAGTTGCCGCTCGCGGCCGCGCCGTTCGAGATAGCGCAGTTGGCCCGGCTCGATGTCGTGGATGCCGGCCGACGCGTGGCGGTCGGCGCTCGATTCGAGCGCCAGAACCGTCAGTGTCGCGAGCGCGGCTACGCGAGACGTTCGGTGACGGACAACGCGGGACGCACCCACGGGAATTTCTCGCGTACCGTTACCGCGAGCGGCACTTTGACTCGCGTGAGAGACTCGCGTTTGCTCTGACGATACGCCGAGCTTCACGTCGGCCGTGCGCGTACCGATGCCGAACGATTGCGACGCTGCGGTCTTCGACTGCGCCGACGGTCGCGTGGACATCGATGATTCGTTCATGGACGCGTCCGCGTTTAGCATCGGTGCCTCGGCCGAGGTCTCCATCGGCGAGGGTGATTGCGGTTGCGTTCCGTCGTGCAACGGCGGCCGATCGTTCGCAGTCGGCTGACCGTTCATGGGCGGGCGTCCGTTCGGCGGCGGCGTGCCGCGCGGCGCCTCGCGGCGACGGTGCGCGAGCGCCGGCTCGGCCGCACGTTCGATGTCCTCGAGCGTTACCGCGGACCGCCCGTCGAGGGCCGCAATCGCGCGCGCGACTCGCACGATCGTGAGATCGGCGCGCATGCCCTCGACGTTTGCGGCGCGGGCGGCCTCGCTCGCCGCGCGCACGCTCGCGTGCGGCACCTCGATATGCGGAAGCGCCGCGCGGGCGGCGACGACGCGCGTGCGCAAGGCTTGCGTCTGATCCGCGTAGCGCGCGGCGAAACCGACGGGATCGGCTTCGAAGGCGAGCCGTCGCTCGACGATCGCGACGCGTCGTTCGAGATCCGTATCGTTGACGACGTCGACGCACACGCCGAACCGGTCGAGCAGTTGTGGCCGCAGTTCGCCTTCCTCGGGGTTCATCGTGCCAACGAGCACGATGCGCGCGTCGTGCACGAGCGAGGCCCCGTCGCGCTCGACGACGTTGCGGCCGGTGGCCGCAGCATCGAGGATGACATCGACGAGATGATCGGGCAGTAGATTCACTTCATCGACGTACAACACGCCGCGGTTCGCGCGCGCGAGCAGTCCCGGTTCGAATCGCCGTTCGCCAGCGAGCAGCGCACGCACGTCGAGCGTTCCGATCACGCGGTCTTCGCTCGCACCGACGGGCAACTCCACGAACGGCGTCGGGATCGTCACGATCGTCTCGTCGCCCGCTCCTGAGAAGAGGGGCGCGCGATTGGTCGGATCGCCCGCGACGACGTCGATCGATGGTAAGAGATCGGCGAGCGCGCGGACGGCCGTCGATTTCGCCGTGCCGCGCGTACCCGTAACGAGCACGCCGCCGATCGTCGGATCGACCGCGACCCAGAGGAGTGCCTCCCGTAACGCCTCGGAACCGACGAGCGCGGCGAACGGAAAATTAGCCGACAACCGAGGTCTCCGTACGCTCTTCGAGCGCGCCTTCGATCGCGAGCAATTCGTCCTGCAGCGCCGCCAGCGTCGCGGGATCGGGCTGCGCCCAAAGACCGCGAGCCGCCGCTTCGAGCAAACGTTCCGTCATCTCGCGCGCGCTCCACGGATTCGACGTCGCGAGGAACGCGCGATTTTCGTCATCGAGCACGTAGGCGTGCGCGACGCGATCGTACATCCAATCATCGACGACGCCCGCGGTCGCGTCGTAACCGAAGAGATAGTCGACGGTCGCGGCCATCTCGAGGGCGCCCTTGTAGCCGTGACGCCGCGCGCCCGCGATCCACTTCGGATTGACGACGCGCGCGCGAAAGACGCGCCGTGCTTCGTCCGCGAGCGTGCGCACCTTCGGCGTTTGCGGATCGGAGGAATCGCCGAAGAGCGCGTCCGGCTCGACACCCGTCAATTCGCGCATCGCTGCGATCATGCCGCCGTGATGCTGCAGGTAGTCGTCGGAGTCGAAGATGTCGTGTTCGCGATTATCCTGGTTCTGGATCGCGATCGTCGAGGCCGCGAGCCGCGCGCGAAATTCCGCGGGCGCGGGTTCGCCGAAGGCATCCGCGCCGTACGCGAACGAGCCCGCCGCGAGATAGACGTTGGCGAGATCGCGCCGATCGGTCCACGTGCAATCGGAGATGAGCTTGAGGACTCCCGTGCCGTACGCACCGGGCTTGTTACCGAAGACGCGAAAGCGCTCGCGGCGACGCGCGTCCGCCGCCGATGCGCCGCTCGCGAGGCGCGCGCGTTCGTCAGCGAGCGTCGCGGCGCGCACGTAGTTGTCGGCGTCCGCTTCGTCTTGATCCGCCGCGAGAGCGACCGCGCGATCGAGCAACGTGACGACGTTGGGGAAGGCATCGCGGAAGAAACCGGAGATGCGCACCGTCACGTCGATCCGCGGCCGACGCAACTCGTGCATCGGCACGGCTTCGAGATCGACCACGCGACCGTTTTCCGCATGCCATACCGGCCGCACGCCCAGTAGCCACAGGATCTCCGCGACGTCGTCGCCCTGCGTGCGCATGTTCGACGTGCCCCACACCGTGATGCCGATGGCTCGCGGATAGGCGCCGTCTTTTTCGCGCGCGCTCGCCAAAAGCGCGTCACCGAGACGGACGCCGACCGTCCACGCGAAACGCGACGGCACCGCGCGCACGTCGACAGCATAGAAGTTCCGCCCCGTCGGCAAGACGTTCGCCATCCCGCGCGTGGGCGGACCGCTCGGTCCCGGCGGCACGTGGCGGCCGCGCAGGCCGCCGAGTAAATTGGTCATCTCGTCCGTCGAGCGGAGCACGTCGGGAACGATGCGCCGCTCGAGCAGTGCGAGCGTCGTCGCGAAGCGGCCCTGCGCGGAAAGGCCATGGCGCGCGAGCGCTGCGACGGCGCCATGCTCGCGTTCCGCCGATTGCTTCGCTACCGTTGCATCGACGGCCGCGAGCTCGACGAGCCCGGCGTCGTGCAGCGTCGCCGTGACGACGTCGCGACCGATGCCTTCGAGAAAGTCACGTACGGCGCGGACGGTCGGCGAGCCGCCATCCACGAAGGCCAGACCGTTCGGCAACGGTCCCGTATACGGCATGCCACCGCGCGCGGCATCCGCAATCTCCGCATACGTGATGCCGAGGTCGTCTGCGAGCGCGTGCATCACACCCGGCGCATCCGGTGCGTCAAGGCGCACGAGCGCGAGCGCGAGATCGACGAGACGCGTACCCGCGGGCGGCGCGCCGAGCACGTGGAGTCCGTCGCGAATCTGCAGGTCGCCGAGTTCGCACAGATAGCCGTCGACGTGCTGCAAGAACTCGCCGAACGCGTCGCCTTCTGGAAGCGCCTCGACGCCGAGATCGCGCTGCAAATCGGCAGCGACGACGCTCTGCCAGATCGCGCTTGCGATCAGCGGCGCCTTGTCGGGGTCGATGCGTTCGGCCGATGCATACTCGCCGAGCAGCCGCTGCAATTTCGCGAGTTCGTCGTAGGTCTCGGCCTTCGTCATCGGCGGCACGAGGTGGTCGATGATGCACGCGTGCGCGCGGCGCTTGGCTTGCGTCCCTTCGCCCGGATCATCGACGATGAACGGATAGAAGAGCGGCACGTCGTCCTGGGCGAGCGCCGGATAGCACGCAGCGGAAAGTCCGAGCGCTTTGCCCGGCAGCCATTCCAGCGTGCCGTGCTTGCCACACTGCACGATCGCATCGGCACCGAAGACGTCCCGCAGCCAGCGGTACGCGCCGAGGTAATGATGCGTCGGCACGAGTTCGCCCGAGTGATAGACCGCGAGCGGATTCTCGCCGAAGCCGCGCGGCGGCTGGATCATCACGAAGACGTTGCCGAAGCGCATGCCGGCAACGTAGACGTCGTCGCCGCTGCGATAGGCGGCGCCCGGCGCCTCGCCCCACTGCGCGCGCACATCGTCGCGCACGCTCGGCGGAAACGCCTCGTACCAGCGCGCGTAGTCATCGCGCGAATAGCGCGCTTCGCCGTACGCGAGTTGGTCTTCGGTGAGATGATCCGTGTCGTAGCCACCGCGCGCGAGCAGCGCCGCCATCAGCGCGTCGCCGTTGTCCGGAATCTCGCCGACGTCGTAGCCTTCGGCCGCCATCGCGCACATGATCGCGACGACCGACGCCGGCGTATCGAGCCCGACCGCACCGCCCACGCGACCCTGCCGGTTCGCGAAATTCGTCAGCACGAGCGCGACGCGTTTGCGCGCGTTCGGCATCCGGCGCAAGCGCACGTGCCGCGCCGCGAGCCGCGCGAGCGCGTCCGTCTGCACGGGTTCCGCGACCGCGAGCGACGTGTCGGGATCGCGAAACGCGAAGACCGGGCCGTCGATCTTGCCGTCGAATTCCGGCATCACGATCTTCGTCGCCGCATCGAAAGGCCCGAGGCCCGCCGCGCTCGCGCGCCACTGCTCGATCGTCTGCATCGTCGTGACGCCCTGCACGAGCGGCACGTCGAGCGTCACGTCTGCGCGTAGCGCGGGACCGACGCTGCGCACGAGGCGTTCTTCGCGTGAGAGGTCGGCTGCCGCATACGAAAGCACGCTGATCACGGCGTCGACGCACGCCGCGCCGTCACGCATGAACGCGCTCGCATAGACCAGCGGCAGATCCCCGATGCGATCGCAATCGCGCAAGCTGTAGACGAAGACCGGCAGCACGTCGAGCCCACGCGCTTCGCACGCGCGCACGAGCGCGTCCACGTGCGCGAGGTTGCCACTCGCCCAATCCGCACGGTAGAACACGATGCCCGCGACGCCGTCCCGCGCGCGCCAATGCCGCATCGCGAAGGTCGCGCGATCGAGTCGCGCGCACGCCGCGCGATCCTCGGCATCCGGGTGATAGAAACCCCAATCCGGCGTCTCTTCCGGCGGCGCGTAGCCATAATGCGTCGCGAGTTGCGTATCGCAGGCGAAGCGAACGAGGTTCGCGAGGTTTGCCGCACCGCCCGCGAACGCATATGCAAAGGCGTCGCGCAGCGTCGGCACATCCGCGGTCGAGAGCGCGTCGAATTCGGGATCGCTCTGCGCTTCACCCGAGATCGCGATCACGCGCAGGCCGCGTTCGCGCGCGAGCGCCGCGATCGCGACGAACCCATGATCGAAGTACGCGCGCCCACCGAGGATCCGCACGATCACGACTTGCGCGAACGCGAGCGCGTGACGCACGGCGTCTTCCGTGCCGAGTTCGAAGGCGGCGCGCACGGAGAGGCATGGGAATCCGTCGGGCAGTCGCGCACGCGCCGCACGCGCAGATGCAAGATCCGTTTCGACGGCCGAGATGAAGACGATCACACCCGCGCGCTCCGCGCGGCTTCGATGCGGCGGTTGACGAAGATGCCGAGCGCCGTGACGACGAGCGTGCCGACGACGAGGGCGCTGAAGACGAGCTCGTCGATCGGCGGTGTCGCACCGACGAATTCGGCAATGCGTTCGCAGGCGACGGCGAGCGCGACGACCGTCACGGCGACGAGCCACGGCCGTCGCGCGCGCGCGGCATCCGACGGCGCGAGCGTGACGACGCGCGCGACGAAGACACTGTCGAGCGTATCGGTACAGATCATGCCGCCGCAAAACGCTACGCCGACGAGGGCGCCGTCGAAGGCGTGCGCGCTCGAGAACGCCGCGCCGTAGGCGAGCAATTGACTCGAGGTTTCGAAGCCGAGGCCGAAGAGCGCGCCGATCGGCACGGCCACGAGCGGATGCGTCGCATCGCGCAAGACGCGTGGCAACAACCGCGCGCGCGGCCGCGCGAACGCGGGGCCACGCACGAGCGCGATCGCGTTGAAGATCGCCATCGCGATCAGCACGACGATGCTCGCGATGCTCCCGATCCGTTCGAGCGTCGCCGACTCGTGCACGAGCCGTTCGCCCGCGAATGCCGCGAGCGCCGCGATCCCGAGGACCATCGCCGAATGACCGAGCGCGAAGAGCGTCCCGACGTAACGGCTGGTCGCAGGCATACGTTCGTTCGAATTCCGCGTGAGATTGTCGATCGCGGCGAGATGATCCGGATCGGCACCGTGGCGCAGACCGATTGCGAATACGCCGAGCGCGGCCGGACTCATCGCACACCCGCAAACGCTTGCGCGCGAGCAACGAACCGATCGACGGCCGCAGGATGCGCGCCGAGATGCACGTGCACGTACGACGCGTGGACGTTCGGCGAGACGAAGCCCTCGCGTTCGCCTTCGAACGCGAACGCGCGCGCACCGTCGCGATAGCGCGTCTGCGAATAGTGAAATTCGTGCCCGCGCACGACGTCGCCGGACGCAAACATCGGCCCATCCGCGAGAACGCCCGCATCGACGTAGCGCAACGCCGAACGTTTCGCCGACATCGTCGACGTCGCGGGCACGGCGCCCGTCATCGCGTGCGCGCCGTCCGCGGTTTCGAGCGCCTCGCTCAAATACATGAGCCCGCCGCACTCCGCATACGCGGGCATGCCCGCCGCGATCGCGCGCGCGAGTCCGTCGCGCGCCGCGACGTTGCCTTCGAGGGCGGCTGCGTGCACCTCCGGATAGCCGCCGCCGACGAACGCCCCCGCGACATCGCCGGGAAACGGATCGCGCAGCGGCGCGTACGGCACGAAGTCGACACCGCGATCGCGCAGCGCATCCAGACTCGCCTCGTCGTAGAACCAGAACGCCTCGTCGCGAGCGAGCGCGACGCGCACGCGAGTACGACCCGCGTCTTCGCCGAGTGACTCCTCGTCGAGCGTACGAAAATTTTCGAGCGGCTCGATCGCACGCGCCGCCGCGAGCAGCGCGTCGAGATCCACATCGCGCGTGACGACGCGTTCGGCTGCGTCGAGTGCGGCCTGCCACGCATCGCCTTCCGGGGCGACGAGGCCGAGGTGGCGGCTCCCGAGATGCAGCGATTCGTCGCGGCGCACCACGCCGAGCACGGGCACCCCCGCCGCCAGACACGCGTCGCGCACGGTCGCCGCGTGTTTGTCGCTCGCGACGCGGTTGAGGATCGCGCCCGCGATCGTGAGGCGCGGATCGAAGCGTGCGAGACCATACGCGATCGCGCCGATCGTCGACGACGATTTCGCGCAGTCCAGGACGAGCACCACGGGCGCGCCGAGGATGCGCGCGACATGCGCGGTCGAACCTTGGCCCGATCCATGGCGGCCGTCGAAGAGGCCCATCGCGCCTTCGACCACCGTCACGTCCGCGCCGACCGCACCTCGCGCGAACGAGCGCGCAACGAGCGACTCGGGCGAAAGATACGCATCGAGGTTGCGCGCGGGGCGACCGCTCGCACGCGCGAGATGGGCGGCGTCGATGAAATCGGGACCGCTCTTGGCCGCGGCGACAACGAGCCCGCGGCGTCGTAGCGCGGCGATCGTGCCGAGGGCGAGTGTCGTCTTTCCGGAGTCGCTATTGGCGGCGGCGAAAACGATGCGCGGGGACGTCGATGGAATAGGAAACCGGGGCATGCGGGGCTTCTCTCTCTCGCGAAGAGTCACCAAAGTTCTCGCAGCCGGTCTCCTGGCTCGCGGATCGTCCCGCCGGTCGCGTCTTCTCGTCTCGCCTGGCGAAACAATGACGTGTGCGACTACGGTCCCCGCATACAGTGGCGCGCCCGCGTCGGCTTCAAACCGACTTCCCGAACGCTACGAGTTGTTTGAAGTTGTTGGCGGCGCGTTCCCGCGCAGGCTCCCACCACCCTGCGGTAACTCCGGCGGCCGCACGAACACGAGCCCGAGCTTCGGCACGTAGAAGAGTCCCGGCCGACCGCCTTGCGGGACGATACCTTTCGCCGTCGCGGCGTCGCTGCTGAGCACGGTGAGGTACGCGCATCGCGAAATGCCACGCAGCCCGCGACCGCCGACGCCGCCACCCGGACGCTGGCCGGGCGCGCCCCCGGGAGCCCCGGCCGCGCCCGCGCCCGCGCCAGGCGTTCCGCCGGCCTCGGGTCCGCCCGAACCTGGGCCACCCGGGCCAGCCGGCCCCTCGGGCCCGCCGTTTCCCCCGCCACCGCGCGCGCCGCCCGGCCCGCCGAAGCCGCCGAACCCGCCGCCGACGCGCGGAGCGCCGGGCACGGCCGTCCCCGCGGCACCGCCGCCCGCCGGAGCGCCCGCGGGCACTTTCGGCCGTAGTTCGAGATAGTACGGGACTGTTGGATCGACGCTCGTCACGTGCGGCGTCACGTCGAACGTGGTGAGGTCGGGAAGTTTCGTCTTCGCTTCATATGCCGTCACGTACGCGCGGAGGCTCGCGAGGAGCGATGCAGCCTGCGCCTGCGCCTGCGCATCGCACGACGTGAGGGTTGTCGCGAGCGAGAGTGGATCGACGCCCGGCGGCGGTGGAACGGGCACGAAACGCGCGGCCCCCGGAGCGCCCGGTCCGCCACTCGCCGCGGGTTGCGGCGCCGTAGGCGCGCCCGACGCTTGCGCGATGCGTGCCGCGCCCGCGCCCGTGCCTGCGAACGACGCGCCCGGTCGCGGACCACCGAGTGTAACCGCGTACGAGAGGCTGATCGTGCGCGGGACGAGCGGGGTCGACGCCGTGCGAAAGATGCCCGCGTTCTGTGAAAGCGGCAGCGGTTGCGCGTTCGCATCGGTGACGAAATCGCCGCCGTACGTATTGAAGATGTTGTTTTCGAATAGGGTCATGCGGCCCGGTCCGAACGCGTGCGAGATGCCCGCGGAGACGACGACGTAGGGCCCGAGGTTTTGCTGATTGTTCGCACCCGTGTACTGCGCATTCGCGAGCAGTTCGGTGCCGCTGGCGGGCAAGAGGCCGTCGAGCGTGAGCCCCGCGCGGTGCACGGGACGGTTCGGCAATTGCGCTCCTACCAGGGTCGTCGACGGCCCGTCGTCGAGCCGGCCGCTCGCGGCCGTGAGCTTCGCGACGTTGAGCGTATACGAGGGCAGCGCGACGAGATACCGCCCGAGGCCCACACGCGCGGTCGCGTTGACACCTTGATAGATGCGACGCGTGCCGCCGACGGCTTCGTTCACGTAGACCGCCGGCGTCGCCGCGTTCGCGCCGCAGACGCTTTGCGCGTCGTAGGCGGATGCGAGCGTGGTGAGGTAACCCGCGGGAAAGTACGATGCAGGCTCCGCGATCAGGGCGTTGACGATTTGGCCCGACTGCACTTGTGAGAACGCCGAGAGCGAGAGGGTCGAGCCCGAACGGAACGCATGCGTCCACGATGCGTCCAAACTCACGGCTGACTGCGCGCCGCCGTTGGCATCGCCCGGACCGTTTACGAGGGCCGTGCGCGCGCCGCAATCGAAGCGCGCGCCGACCGGATCGCTAAAGGACCGAAGGACATTGAGGTTCGGCTGCGACGACCCGACGTTCACCGAAGCCGCGTACGTATCGGCGACGGTGGGGCGCCACGACGCCCCGAAGCCGCCGAGCAAACTCGTGCCGAGCGACGTCGTGTTCGCGACGGAGAGCCGCGGCGAGAGCGTGAGTTTGTCGTTGGATTTGAACGAATCCGCGACCGTGTACTGCGAGGAGGTGATCGCCGTCGTGAACGCGCGTTCGAAGCGGGAGCCGAGTGTTGGCTGCGACGTGTTCTGCGAACTCGACGTATTGCCGGAAAGCGTCAACGTGTGCCGACCCTGCGCGATCGACGCGCTCGTGGCAAGCCCGCGTGTGAGACTGTTGGTATCCCCGACCGATGGGCAGAGTTCTTGCGCGTACGTGGGCGTCGAACCGAACGCGACTGCCCCCGCGCCGCACGACGTCGTGCCGTCGACGTTGGTAGGCAGGAGGACGTACCGATTCGCATTGTCGCTGATTTGATGGCCCGCGCTCTCGTACGCGGTGAGCGTCGTCGCGACGGTGCCGATCAGCGACTGCACGGTGCCGTACCCGAATGCGAAACGGCCGAAATTCGCATTGCCCGGTCCGATTCCACACGGCAGCAGCGTCACGTCGCGCGCGCAGATCGCGTGGGCATCCGTATTATTCGTAAGTGCCGTCCCGCTGATCGTCGTGCGCTCGTCGCCGAGGCGATAGCGGAATTTCACGAAATCCCCGAGGCTCGTCGATTCGCCCTCGTGCGCGTACGTCAGGCCGCTCTGATCTTGATAGTCCTGAAACGTCAGTGGACTGTTCGCGCCGCGCCACGTGTGCTGTACCGCCAGACCCAAGTTTCCGATACTGCCCGTCGCGGCGAGCTGGTAATTCGAGCGGTCGAACGTCCCGGTCGTGCCGTTCGCCCGAATCTGCAGCGATTGCGTCGGCTGCAGCGTTCGGAAATTGACGCCGCCGCCGAGCGCGCCCGCACCAGGCGAATTCGACGTGCTCGATCCGGTGAACAGATCGGTACCGATAGCGCGTAGATTGGAGGATGTTCCCGGCGCGGAGAGCGGGATGCCGTCGAGCGAGATCGCCGTTTGCGATTCGTCGTGTCCGTTGAGCGAGACCGTCACGGCGCCGCTGGGATCGGTCGCGTCTTGCGTCACCGAAACGCCCGCGATCTTGTCGAGGGCGTCGGTCAGAGAGTCGGAGAGCCGCCGGACGGCACTCGTATCGGAGAGATCCGTCGAGACGACGGTGACGTTCGATCGCGCCGTCGTACTGCCGATCGTCTTGAGACCGCCGCTTCCGGAAAGGGCGAGCGCGACGCTCACGCTCACCGCGCGGTTGGGCAGCACGTCGAATTCGGTCGACGAACCTGACGCATATCCCGATCGCACGACGCGCACGCGGTAGATGCCGATGGGAACGTCGGTGTAGTTGATGATGCCGGCGCGAGTCGTCAACGAACTCGCCGTCTGCGGCCCGAGGAGGATCGTGCGCGCGTCGGCGATGGGGTTCTGCGTCGCAGCGTCCGTGACCGTGATCGTGATCGCGCCCGTATCGCTCGCGGCGCGCGCGGTCGAGACGCCGACGGTCGGAACGAGGCATGCGACAAGGGCGAGCGCGCCGGAAAAACGGGCGATGGCTACGGACATACGCGCCGAGTGTGCCTGACGCGCCTCATATAGCCCTGGGAAATGAGTCTGAGAGGCGATGTTCGCCGTTTGTCACAACGAAACGTTAAGCTAGCGTAAAACTTCCCCATCCCCAACCCTGTGCCCTGAACGTTAGAGGAGTCTCGTTTTGATAAAACGTCTTGCAACCGTCGCGAGCATAGCCTTGCTCACCTCCGGAGCCAGCCCCGCCCTAGCGGTTAACGGTTTCACCCCGAACCTGCACCTGATCAACCCGTCCAATCCGGCCCTGCTGACCACGCAGGATGTCGAACCCGCAATCCGCGTCGATTCGACAGGCCGCATCTTCGTCAGCGCGATCCGCGGCGTGCCCGCCGGCATCGATCTTTGGCAGGTTGCCCCGAGCGGCGCAGGCTTCGCGTATGAGGGGCAACCCGACGGTCTCCCGGGTGCGAGCGGGATTGCAGGCGTCGCACCCGGCGGCGGCGACACGGACGAAGCGATCGGCTCGTTCACGCCCACACAGCCAGGACCGCTTCTCATCACGTCGCTCAATCTCGGTACCGTCTACGCCTCGCAGACGAACGACGGCGGCGCGAGCTATACCGGCGGCGGAAACGCGGCAGGCGCCTTCGTGGTCGTCGACCGTCAGTGGAACGCCGCGCGAGGCGGTATGGAACGCTACGACGTCACGCACGATCTGCGACGGGCAACATCGAATTTTCACGTTCCATGGACGGCGGACTCGTGTGGGTCAACGGCACGCCGACCAATACGCCGACGACGCTTTTCACCGGCAACGACAACGAGCTCGGCTCGATCGTCGTCGATCAAGCGCACGGCATCCTCTACCAGGTGTTCACGTCGGTCGCCAATCAGTCCGAAGCGAACGCGAACACGACCAACCCGAACGGGACGAGCTTTCCGCAGCATACCGTCTGGGTCGCGAAGTCGATCGACGACGGGCAGACTTGGACGAACACGATCGCATATAACGGACCCGCCACTGCGAGCTACGATCACATCTTCCCGACGATCGCGACCGACTACGTCGGCAACGTCTACGTTGCGTGGTGCGACGGCAACAACATCTCGCTGACGTACTCGACGGACGGCGGCGCCACGTACGCGCCGAGGCGCCAGATCACCGGCAATATCGGCGATCCGTACGGCACGCACGTCTTCCCGTGGCTTGCGGCTGCGGGCAACGGTGGCGTCGACCTCACCTATTACGCGACGACCGGCACCGACCCCAACGCCGCGACGAATAAGTGGGTCGTCGGCTTCGCGCAGAACGTCAACGTGCCGCGCAATCCAACGGCGTGGAATCTCACGGTCGCGAGCGACCACTTCGTCCACACGGGACAAGTCTGCGAGGGCGGCATCGGCTGCTCGACCGGCGGCAATCGCAATCTCTCGGACGATTTCCAAATCGCTGTCGATCCGCAGGGATACGCGAACATCGCGTTCACCGACGACAGCTACCAGCCGAGTCCACCGCAGACCGCGTTCACGAAGCAGATGACGAACAGCCTTTTCGCGCCGGGCACGACGGCGACCGGCGGCAAAAATAATCATGGCTGCTCGACCGATGGCACCACGGACGGTCAGCGAAGCGAGATGCGCGTGAAGGCTCCCGAAGATCACACGCAGGGTTGGATGACCTTCGCCGTCGGGCCCTCGATCGTCGCGGCCGGGCCGCTCACGGCTTACAATCCGACGAGCGAAACCTCGGGCACCTTTGCCGGCAAGACGTTGCAGGGCGCGAATTTCGCCGGCACGATCACGAACGGCGCGCTCAATCTGACCGTCGGCTCGCGTACGCTTCAGTTGCAAAAGACCGGGCCGCGCACCGTCCGCGGACGCGCGTTCTCGACGACGCGCTTCGTCGCGCCATTCGGCGCTCGCACGCGAGCCGATGCGGGC
>JAABUQ010008345.1_pt1 | contig 14568 bp, 14 predicted proteins | sample 5560001 | NCBI WGS metagenome assembly JAABUQ01 (sample SAMN10711888, study PRJNA513371) | rock metagenome | isolation source: Antarctica rocks | place: Antarctica: Victoria Land, Finger Mt nord | collected 2015-12-18
GAGGCGCTCCGACGCCAGCTCGACCGGGCGGAGGCGGCGGTGGCGGAAGTTGAAGAACGGGCCGGAGATCGGGCGGCGTTGGGTTCGTTTCGCGCCGAGCCGATCCAGGCCCCGAGCGTTCCCCGAGATCCGGCCGAGCGGGCGCGTCGGCCGGATCCGAGGCAGTTGAAGCGGGCCCTCAAGGACGAGCGGCGGGGGTCGAGGGAGGATTCGCGGGGGTCGGGCCGGGCGGTGCCGGTCCCGACGGCCGGGGGTCGGTGAGGAAGGCGAGGAGGTCGCGGGTCCGTTCTTCCCCGAGCGCGCCGAGCAGGCCGACGGGCATGATCGACGATGCGCTGGGGCGGATCTCGTCGACCTCGGGGCGGGGGAAGCTGGTGAACTTGGCGTCGATGTCGCCGACCTTGAGGGCGTCGGCCCCCTCGGCCCGGACCACGCCCATCGAGACCCGGCCGTCCTTGAGGGACACGGTGTAGGACACATAGTCGGGGTGGATCGAGGCGCTGGGCTCGACGATGTTCTGGTAGACCCAGGCCCGATCGACCCCGGCCAAAGCGGTCAGGTCGGGGCCGACGGCGCCGCCTTTGCCTCGGACCATGTGGCAGTTGGCGCACTTGGCCTGCTCGCCGCGGAAGACGGCCTCGCCTCGGGCCGGGTCGCCGCCCGAGAGCAGGGCGGCCGGGGCTTCGGCCGCGCCGGCGGAGGGCGGGGCGGGGGGGGCCCAGGGGAGGACGAAGGCGGCCCGGGGGATCGCCCGGCCTTCGGGGAGGTTGGCCGAACCGGCGATGGCGGAAAGGCGCGGGTTCCTGGTGCCGGTCTTGAGGGCGAGGGACAGCTCGACGGCGTCGCCGGTCGACTCCCCCTTGAGGGTCGCCCGCTGGCCGCCCGCGATGGTGGCGGCGGACCGGGCCGACTCGATCCCGAAGGTGGCCTCGAAGGGGGCGTCGGCCTCGACCCGGAGTGTCACCGGGCCGGCGGGGAGGGCGACCAGGGTCCTCAACCTGAGCTGGCCGGGCTCGCCCAAGCCGGGCCAAAGCCGGTCGTGCTCGGCCGAGCCGGCCAGGGCGGCCCGGCTCGCCGCCGGGTCGAGATCGGGCCACCAGCCGGACCAGGCGGTCTTGGACCCGTCGTCGCCGCTCGCCCACGCGGCCTCGACCCCGCCGAGGGTGTAGGCCACGTCGAGGTTGGAGCCCGGCCCCGGCGCCCTGGGCGGCTTGACCCCGGTCACTTTGAGGGCATAGCTCGCCTCGCGAGGGTGGGGGTCGGTGACGAGGACCAAGGTCCGCCCGCCATCGTCGAGCCGGGCCGCCGCGATCCGGAGCGCCCCCCGGTCGCCGCCCGGCCGCCCCTTCCTCGCCGCCGAAGGGCCGCCCGGCTTCTCCCCCTCGCCGAAGCCGATGGTCCGGCCGACCAAAGGGGCGGACAAGGCCGGGTCGACCGCCCGGTCGAAGGCGACCCGGACCTCCATCGGGCCCGAAGGCCAGGCGGCCACGACCTTCGGGGGAACGTCGGCCCCCGAGGACGAGCCGGCCAAAGGGGAAAGCAAGGAGAAGGCCGCGAGGGCTCGGAGGATCCGCATGGTTGGAGGTCGCGCCGGGGTCCGGGGGTTCGATGAAGGGGCAAAATGAGGGCCCGCCCCTCATCATACGACCGGCCGACCGATCGACAATCCGCCCCCGGTTTCGGCGGCCTCATCCGTGGTAGACTACCACCCCGCCCGGGACTTTCGGAGCCGTCCGATGAAGGAACCATTCGACATCGACGAGGCGTTCCGGCGGCTGAGGGTGGCCGTGGCGGGGGTGCCGAAGGCGGCGATGTTCGACCTGAGGGACCGAGGGTTCGGGTCGCCGTTCGAGCAACTGGTCGGCAGCCTGATCTCGGCCAGGACCCGCGACGAGACGACGATGGCCGTCTGCCTCCGGCTGTTTGAGGTCGCGAGGACGGCGGAGGCGATGGCGGGGTTGGATGAAGAGACGCTGGCGAGGCTGCTCGCGGGGGCGTCGTTCCCCGAACCCAAGGCCCGCGACCTGATCGCCCTGGCGCGGCGGATCGTGGCCGAGCACGGCGGGGTCGTGCCCGACTCGGCCGAAGGCTTGACGGCGTTCCGGGGGGTCGGCCCCAAGATCGCCGCCCTGACCCTGGCGGTGGGGTTCGGCCGACCGGCGATCGCGGTCGACATCCACGTCCACCGGATCGCCAACCGCTGGGGCTACGTCGCCGCCGCCACGCCCGAGCGGACGATGGCGGCCTTGGCTCTGAAGCTCCCGGAAACGTATTGGATCGAGATCAACGAGCGGCTCGTCCCGTTCGGCAAGGCGGTCTGCACCGGGGTCGCGCCGAGGTGCTCGACTTGCCCGCTCCTGGCGATGTGCGCCCAGGTGGGCGTGACCTCGCATCGATGAGGTCGAGTGGGACGCCTCGGATCACTTGGCCTGGGCCTTCTCCTTCTGCTGCCGCTCCTTGAGGGCGGTCTTCAAGTCCAGCTTGTGCTTGAACTCGCGGAGTTTGGGGGCGATCACGGCCGAGCAGTAGGGGTTGGAGTTGGCGTTCTTGCGGAAGTAGTCCTGGTGATGTCGGTCGGCGGGCCAGAAGTGGTCGAGCTTGAGGAGGTCGGTCACGATCGGGCGGGTGTACAACTGGTCGGCGGTGGCCTGCTTGTACGACTCGTACGCTTCCTTCCTCTGGGTGTCGTCGGTGTAGAAGATCACCGAGCGGTATTGGGTCCCCTCGTCGGGCCCCTGGCGGTTGAGGGTGGTCGGGTCGTGGGCGAGCCAGAAGAGGTCGACGAGGTCGCGGTAGGTGACGATCGAGGGGTCGAACTCGATCGCGATGACCTCGGCGTGCCCGGTCAGGCCGGTGCAGACCGCCTCATAGGAGGGCTTGGGGACGCTGCCGCCGGAGAAGCCCGAGACGACCGACTTGACCCCTTTGAGCCGCTCGAAGACGGCCTCCATGCACCAGAAGCAGCCGCCGGCGAAGTAGGCCGTTTCGAGCTTGACCTCGGGCTTGGCGACCTCGCCCGCCTTGACGTCCTTGGGGGCCTCGACGGCGGGCTTGGCCGCGTCGGTCACCGTCTTGGTCGCGTCGGCCGGAGGGTTGAGGAAGGATTGGGCGGGGGCCCGGCCCGCGAGACCGAGGAGCGCCGCGAACCCGAGGAGCACCGCCGAGGATCGTGAGGTCATGGCTCGCCGCATCGCCGTCCGCCTTTTCGAAAAGGACCGGCCCCGCCGCCGGGAGGAGTCCCGGCGCCGGGTTTCCCGTCTTATAGTCGCCGAGGGGCCGCAAGTCCAGGGCCGGGGCCCTCAGCCCTCCCCTCTACGTGGCCCCGGGCCGGAAAGTTCGCCGACCGGCGAGGGCTCGCCCTTGCTCCGGGCCGGGGGGCGCGGGCATAACGGGGGAGGTCCGGGCGCCGGATGCGCGCGATCGACCCAAGCGGGAGGCCCTTTTGCCATGATCTGGTCAAGAATCGGTCGGATGGTCGCGGGGGTCGCCCTGGCCGGCTCGGCCCTGGCGGGCGGGTCGAAGGCCCAGGGCCCGAGCCGCCCCGGGCCGCTCAAGGTGGTCGGCACGGCGGTCGTGAACGAGCGCGGCGAGCGGGTCCGGCTCCGGGGGGTCAACGCGGCGTCGCTGGAATGGGACACCCGGGGCGAGGGGCATATCCTCGACACCATCCGCGCCGCCGTCCAGACCTGGCACGCCAACCACGTCCGGCTCCCCTTGTCGCAGGACCGCTGGTTCGGCAAAGGCCCGGATCAAGACGACGGGGGCGCCTCGTATCGGGCCCTGGTCGGCCGGGCGATCGACCTTTGCGAGGGCCTCGGCGCCTACGCGATGGTCGACCTCCACTGGTCCGACGCCGGCGTCTGGGGCCAATCGATCGGCCAGCACGTCATGCCCGACCGCAACTCCCTGGCCTTCTGGAAGGACTTCGCCGCGCTCTACAAAAATCGCCCGGCGGTGATCTTCGACCTCTACAACGAGCCCCACGACGTCACCTGGGACCGATGGCTCAAGGGCGGCCCGGTCACCGAGAAGGACCCCAAGACCAAGGTCGAGACGACCTTCGAGGCCGTCGGGATGCGGGAGCTGCTCGACGCCGTCCGGGCGACCGGGGCCCGGAACGTCGCGGTCGTCGGCGGGCTGGACTGGTCCTACGACCTTTCGGGGGTCCTGGAAGGGCGGCGGCTGTCCGACCCCGACGGCGACGGCGTGATCTACGCCAACCACGCCTACCCGTTCAAGGGGGACACGGTCGAGCGCTGGGTGGGCAAGATGGAGGCGGCCTCGAAAGTCCTGCCGATCATCGTCAGCGAGTTCGGCAGCGAGGCTAAGGGGGGCTCCGGCCTCTCGGGCGAGGCCTGGGTCCGCCAGGTCCTGGGGGCCCTCGAAGGGCACGGCTGGGACTGGACCGCCTGGGACATGCACCCCGCCGCCGCCCCCTGCCTGATCTCGGGCTGGGACTACGCCCCGACGCCCTACTTCGGCGTCCCCATCAAGGAAGCCCTCGCCGCCGCCAACGGGCCGGCCAAGGCCGCCACCCGGGCCCCAGGCTCGGGCGCCGTCGGGATCTTCGAAGGGAGCGGCGACGTCGGCACGATGCCTCGCCCCGGCTCGGCCCGGTTCGACGAGGCCGCGAAGTCCTACACGATCACGGGCGGCGGCCTGAACATGTGGACGACCAAGGATGCGTTCCGCTACGCCTGGAAGCGGGCCTCGGGCGACCTCGGCCTGGCCGCCGACATCGCCTTCGTCGGGCCCGGCAAGGACCCCCACCGCAAGGCCTGCCTGATGATCCGCCAGGACCTCGACGAGGGCTCGGCCTATGTCGACGTCGCGGTCCACGGCGACGGCCTGACCTCGCTCCAGTTCCGCGACGTCAAGGGCGGCCTCACCCACGAGGTCCAAGGCAACATCACCGGCCCGAGCCGGGCCCGGATCGAGGTCCGAGGCGGCTTCGCCCGGATGGACCTCGCCGCCGGCCCCGGCCCGCTCGCCTACTCCGGCGCCTCGACCCCGGTCCGCTTCCGCGAGCCCTTCTACGTCGGCCTCGGCGTCTGCGCCCACGACGCCGACGCCTCCGAGACCGCCGTCTTCTCCCGGGTCGAGCTGACCTCCCCCTTGCCCCCCTCGACCGGCAAGGGCCCCCTCTACAGCACCCTCGAAACCCAGGCGATCGCCTCCACCGACCGCCGGGTCGTCCACGTCGCCCCGGGGCGGATCGAGGCCCCCAACTGGACCCGCGACGGCCTCTCGCTCCTCTTCAACGGCGGCGGCCGGATCTCCAAGGTCGCCGCGATCGGCGGCCCCGTGGAAGTCCTCGACACCGGCCCCGCCACCCACTGCAACAACGACCACGGGATCTCCCCCGACGGCACCTTGCTCGCCATCAGCGACGGGTCCCAGCCCGACCGGAAATCCCGGATCTCCCTGGTGCCGATCGCCGGAGGGCCGCCCACCCTCGTCACCCCGACCGGCCCGTCCTACTGGCACGGCTGGTCGCCCGACGGCAAGACCCTGGCCTACTGCGGCGACCCCGACGGCGACGGCGACCTCGACGTCTACACCATCCCCGCCGCCGGCGGCACCAAGACCCGCCTGACCGCCTCCAAGGGCCTCGACGACGGCCCCGAATACTCGCCCGACGGCAAGTTCCTCTACTTCAACTCCGACCGCACCGGCCTGATGCAGATCTGGAGGATGAAGCCCGACGGATCCGACCCCGAGCCCATCACCGCCGACGACGCCAACAACTGGTTCGCCCACCCCTCGCCCGACGGCAAGAAGCTCGCCTTCGTCACCTTCGCCAAGGACGTCGCCGGCCACCCGCCCGACCAGGACGTCCAGATCCGCCTGATGGACCTCGAAACCCGCAAGATCCAGGTCCTCGCCCGCATCCTCGGAGGCCAAGGAACCCTCAACGTCCCGAGCTGGTCCCCCGACGGCAAGAAGCTCGCCTTCGTCACCTACCACTACCTCCCCGAAGGAAACCCGACTAACCCCCGCCCCCAACAACGATAGTAAAGGGCGAGGGCGGGAGGAATCGGCCTCCCGCCCCGCTCGAAACTCAACCGACGCGGCCCTTCTGGGCCAGGGACGCGAGTTGGACGCGCAGGCTCCTCCGTTGCAACTTGGACCCTTCGAGCAGATCCCTGATCCCCGCATGCCCCTCGGCGCGAGGCCGAGGATCCTCATGCCACTCCACCTCAAGGTGGGGAATGTCGGGCGTGCTCGGCTCGGGCCGAAGGGCCCTGATGTCATCGACATTCAACCGGGCGATGATCGATTCCGCAGGATCGTTGTTCGACAAGGCGCAAATATGTTCGTCCAGGATCAGCCGTTCTGCCCAGACCGTCAATCGGTGTTTCGGATCCTTTCGGTCGTCGGACGACGGTTTGAATTGAAGCTCGTTGATCTCCCCCGCCATCGTCAGCAGCTTCCTCTTGAAGGCTCGCCTGACCCATTCGCCGGCAGGCAGGGGTTCGCCATCAGCACCTCGCTGGAGTTCGGTCATCGGCGGCCCATCGCTGCGAAGAGGTGATGGCTGGGGGTCATCCCATCAGCGTTCGCGGGTTTCCTTCACTCGCCGGCGACGAAGTACGCCAGCCTCCCGAGGATCGGCCCGGGAATCTCCCGGTCGCTCAGGTTGAGGTCGCGGCCCCAGATCGCGCCGGTCTTTTGATTCCGGTAAAACACCTCCGCCGGGCCGTCGGCGGTCATCTCAACGGACAGGTAATGATGGCTATGCTTCCAGATGAACAGCAACTCGCCCGCTTCGCCGGCGGCGACATCGGGGATTGCGAGCGACCCGTCGAACGACCCGAAGCACTTCCACCACAACTTCAAGGCAGTCCGGGCGACGTCCGGGCCGATCGAACGCCCTCCATCCCGATCGTCCGCCAGGCGATTGACGTAGTCCCGAAAGTCATGGATCCGGGCGGCCCACTCCGATCTCGGCAGGCGTTCTTCCGCGGGTCGAGCGGCAAGGCTAGGCGTCCCCGGAAACACAGGCAACGATGATGCGCCATAATACACAACGTTCCCTGACAGATATCGCTCAACAGAAGTGGCTCGTCCCTTATAAACCGCGTCCGGTGTAGGCCCACCGAGGAACAATTCACCAATATTGCAGGGAATTATCGCGGTACGATCTGGCTTATCGACAGAAATAGTCATGATCGCGCGCCCTCATCTGACGGAAAATAGAGTTGCAAAATGCTATCCATTTCTTGCGTAACCGTCGCCAAGAAACGACCGACTTGGTCCCGATCTAGTCCCTCGGCGATCGTCGCAATCTGTTGTTCAACGGACACGACAGAACGGCTCTCGCCTTGAGTTTCGGGTATAGCAAGACGCTCGCTTGAGCAGTGAAACAAGCTGCCCACCGGCAGCGATCCACTTAGCGTGTATCGCTTCGAAACATGGATCGCAAAGGAGGCCGGATTTTCGATCGGCCCTTGAAGCCACTCGTCCCGGCAAAAATACCGGGAAAGCGATCGAGCGGGGGCTTCGTCCGGACAGCATCGACTGACATTACAAATGATGTGACGAGGCGTTGGCGTCATGAGATCGAGATATTCGCCAAACAACCGCGATGCTAGATTCAGATGAGCACTGAGATCGATCCCAACCCTCTGATCCCAAAAACGCTCGATGACGACTCGACTCGAATAGGCATAAAACCTCAGCAGCCCATCTTGGCTGGCAAGTATGGCCCGGAGCCCATGATTGTCTTCCTCCGGCTGATCTAAAGAGATAGGATCCCCATCGAACAGTTCGGGATGCTCGCCCAAGAAGTAGCCGAGGAAGCGGTTGTTTCGGAATTTCACACCCGAGGCATAAAGGGTGACAGACGCTTGGATGGTCGCAAAGTCTGGCACCTATGAATTCCTCGATAGCTTTCGGCGACCACGCGAAATGTGGGACTATTGTAGCAGTCCGAGAGATCTTGCTGCAAGAGAGGCCCATCCGTCCGGCCCGACCGATCACCTCACTCCCCCCGCCACCTTCGGGGCGGGGCGGCGTCGAAGCGGCCGGCGGGGGGGCTGAACTTGACCCCGACCTGCCAGAGGAGGTCGGGCTGGTGCTTGGCGAGGAGGTATTTCATGACCACCTCGTCGGAGGGGGGCATGCCGGGGTCCTGGAAGACGACGCAGAGGCGGGCCTCGGCCCGGTGGGTCTTGGCGTCCCAGACCTCGATCAGGCCGTGGGGGCGGCGGGGGATCCGGTAGAATTTGCCGTTGGTCTGGACGGTCACGCGGTCGAACCGGCAGAACTCGTCGAACTCCTTCTTGTCGACGACGTCGCGGACCAGCTCGGCGGCGACGAGCTCGGGCACGCCGGTCTGGTAGGCGGCGGCGTCGAGCCGCATCGGCTCGGCGTCGTTGGTGGGGCCGGGGGTGGACCGGCCTTCGATGACCCGGAAGATCTCCCACTCGACCAGGCGGGCGTAGCCGGCCCGGAGGACGGAGCTGGCGATGACCATCTGGGGGAAGGAGGCGGCGACCCGGACGACCTCATGGGCGAAGGCGCTGGCCTCGCGCTGGAGCTTGGTCATCCAGAACCGGGGGGTCTGGGCCCGATCGTCCTCGGAGTAGCGGAAGGCCCGGGGGCCGACGTCGGGGATGGTGACGTCGGTCTCGGCCCCCTCCTTCTGGAGGTTCCGGAGGACGACGTCGTAGGTGTCCTCGCCGCGGACGAACCGATCGGAGACCTCGCGGTGCCCCTGGTTCTTGACCCGGACGACGCGATAGCTGGGCCGGGCGAGGAAGGAAACCTCGCGGGCCCTGGGGTCGACGGCGGACCGCTCGTCGGCGACGTCGATCTCCCAGCGGAGATAGCCGGTTCGGATCATGGCAAGCTCGGCCCGTCCCTCGGATCGCCCGTCGGATCAGCCGCCTTGGATGGCGGGGACCAGGAGGATCTCCGGGGCGGTGGCGTCGAACTCGCGGATCGGCCGGGTCTGGCCGGGGCCGTCGAGGCGGAAGGCCATCCGGCCGGCGGTGAAGTTCTCGGCGAAGGCGGTCGCCGCGCCGTCGACGGTGTCGGGCCGATTCGGATCCCACTCGGCCAGGCAGAGGTCGCCGTGGCCGGTCTTCAAGAGTCGCAGTTTCGCCATGATGGGCTCGCTCCGTCCGGGGCCGTGGAAGGGGACATCCTGGCCCGGCCGCCGTGTCGGCCGGACGGTCTCATTATAACGATCGTCCGGCCCCTCGGCCAGCGCGTCCGGCGGCCCTCACGAGGGCTTGCGGAGCAGGATGACCAGGACGATCGGGATCAGGAAGACCATGATCAGGACCGCGAAGCAGCCCAGCCTGAGCAGCTCGCCGGCCTGCTTCTCCGGCGGGGCCTGGTTGATCCGCTCGCCCGCGGCGAGGTAGCTCGGCACCAGGATGTTGAGCATCAGGAAGACCGAGGCGATGAAGAGGGTGAACTCGATCCCCGGGCCGAGCTTGGTCGCCTCGACGAGCACCACCCCCTCGACCGCGAAGACCGCCACGGCCAGCATCAGCGATCGGGTCGAGACTCGGTAGCGTCGTCGCATCGTCCGCATCCTGCCGTCGTCGGGCCCGGGCCCGGGTGTACCGGAGGTCGAAGACCGCGGGCGTCCGGGCCGGGATCGGGCTCGCCTCAGAAGCGGCCCGACGACAGGAACAGGACCGAGAGCACCGCGGCGGCGACCATCGCCAGGTACAGGCCGAAGCTCACGACCGGCGATGGGGAGACCACCCAACGCCCCTCGGCCGGCCGCCGGGCGATCCGGGCGATCCGGGCGAAGTATCCCGCTAGGGCGATGACCAGGGCGTTGAAGCCCAACAGGACCGCGCCGAACCCGGCCGCGTACTCGACGACGGCGTGGGCGGCCCGGCCTTGCTGGACCGCCCGGACCATCGCCGCGCCGTCGAGGCCGACCAGCGGCAGGGCCAGCAAGGATGATCGGATCGACCACCGGAATCGACCCATCGGTCGCCCCTCCGCCCGGGAGATCCGCGATCCCTCCGGGAGATTCTGAGCAGGCGGGCCGGCGTCGGGAAGGGGGAGCTCGGGGCCGCCCCGGATTCCGCGCGACGGGTCACACAGGTTCAGGCGAAGGCCAAAGGCGAAGGGGTCGCGCCCTCGGGCCGGTCGACGGTGTCGACCACCAGCGAGGCGACCAGCCATTCCAGCGAGAGCCCGAGCTTGCGGGCCTCGGCGCTGAGGAGCTCGAACAGTTCGGCGGACAGGGTGACGGCCAGGCTCTTCTCGGTGGTCATCGTGCACATCCCTTTTTCAACGACCCGAAGCGGTCCGGGATCAACCTTGGTCCCGCCCTCCGATCCAACACTAGGCCACGATCGGGCGCGCGGGACGAGCGGCCCGAAAATCTCGGGACCGGCGGGAAGGCGGCGAAGCGCGGGGAGTTGCCGGTCCCACCGCACTTCGCGTGCCAGACCCGATTCAGGCCCCGGCGGCCTTGAGGTCGATCTTGGGGAACAGCGGCGCCGGCTTGCCGCCGACGAGCGGGGCCGTCACCCGGAGGTCGGCCAGGTCGGGCCGCTTCGAGGCATCGCCGTAGCCGACGAGGTCCCAAGGCCGGCCCTCGGCGAAATTGAACGCCTGGTAGAACGTCTCCGCCGTGGTCGGGAGGAACGGCTTGATCAGGATCGCGACGACTCGGACGGCCTCGGCCAGGTTGACCAGGACGACCTCCGTGGCTTCGAGGTCGGTCTTGGCCAGGGAGAACGGCTTGGTGGCCTCGATGTAACGGTTGGCGGCGTCGAGGACCTCGTTCCAGATCCGCTGGAGGGCCAGGTTGTAGCCGAACGAACCGATCGAAGCTCGGAGGTCGTCCACCAGACTCGGCAGGTCGAGCCCGGCGAGCCAGGCCGTCGGGTCGATGGCCGAGGCACCTTCGAGCCGGCCGTCGAAGTACTTGGCGCACATCGAGAGGGTCCGGCTGTAGAGGTTGCCCAGGTTGTTGGCCAGGCCCGAGTTATAGGTCTCGGCGAACCGCTCGAAGGAGAACTCGCCGTCGCCGCCGAATGGGCACTGGCTCATGAAGTAGTAGCGGAAGGCTTCGGCCGAGAACTGGTCGATCAGGTCCATCGGCTCGACGGCGTTGCCCAGGCTCTTGGAGAGCTTCTGGACCTCGCCGGTCGCCTCGTCCTTGCGGTAGACGAAGCCGTGGCCGAACACCCGGGCGGGCAGGGGGAGCCCGGCCGACATCAGCATCGCCGGCCAGAGGGCGCAGTGGAACCGGGTGATGTCCTTGCCGATGACGTGGACGTCGGCCGGCCAGGTCGAGGCGAACCGGGCCTCGTCGGTCCCGTAGCCGATCGCGGTGATGTAGTTGAGCAGGGCGTCGAACCAGACGTAGATCGTCTGCTCCTCGTCGAAGGGGACGGGGATCCCCCAGGTGAAGCCTTTCCGGGTGATCGAGACATCTTGAAGCCCGGATTTGACGAGGCTGAGGATCTCGTTGCGGCGGCTCTCGGGCTGGATGAAGTCGGGGTGGGCCTCGTAGTGGGCCAGGAGGCGGTCGGCGAAGGCGGTCAGGCGGAAGAAGTAATTCTCCTCCTCGACCGCGCGGAGCGCCCGGTTGGGGTGGTTGGGGCAGCGGCCGTCGACGATCTCCTTGTCGGTCTTGAACGCCTCGCAGCCGTCGCAATACAGGCCGGTGTACGACTTCTTGTAGATGTCGCCCGCATCATGCACCGCCTGGATGAACTTGCGGCAGCCGACCCGGTGGCGTTCCTCGGACGTCTGGATGAAGTCGTCGTGGGAGATTTCCAGCGCGGCCCAGACCTCGCGGAACTGGCGCGCCATGTCGTCGACGTAGGCTTTGGGGTCGACCCCTTTGGCCTCGGCGGCCTGGGAGACCTTGATGGTGTTCTCGTCGTTGCCCATCAGGAAGTGGACCGACTCCCCCTCCATCCGGCGGAACCGGGCCTGGACATCGGCGCCGATCTTTTCGAACGCGGTGCCGATGTGGGGGCGGCTGTTGGGGTAGTCGATCGCCGTCGTGATGAAGAAGCCCATCGGTCGGGTCGCCTCGGTCGGTCGCCTTCGATTCGAGGGCCCGTCCGGCGACCGTCGCGATCGGCCGAGGGCCCCCCTCCACCGGGCCGGACACGAAGTCCCGGCCCGGTGTTCAATGGCCTCCGATTTTACGGCAACCGGGCGAGCATCGCCAGGAACCCCCCGAGGCCGAAGGCCGCGGGCCTTCGGGCCGGTCGGGGGATTCCAGGACGTCGATGGCGGTCGATCGGGCCGAGCCGGGCCGATCAGCGGGCCGACCTCCGCCGCCAGGCCAGGCCGCCGGCCAGGAGCAGGGCCGTCAGGAGGGTCGAGGGCTCGGGCGTCTGCAAGGTCTGGGCGGCCGGGGGCGTGAGCGAGATGGACGGCGAGGCCGGCGGGTTGGCGCCGCCGGTGCCGCCGGTCGGGATCGAGCCGGAGCAGGGCGGGGGCGGCGGCGGGGTGCAGGTGCTCGGCTGGTTCTGGTGCCAGTTCGCCACGGTGGGGGCCGCGACCGGCGAGGCGACGACGGCCGTCGTCGGGGCCGTCGGCGCGGCGGTCGTGGTGGCCGTGGGGAGGATCTCGGCGGCCGGGGCCTGGGCGGAGGTGGTGGTGACCGGGGTGGTCGGGGCCTGGGCCGCGGCGTTCTGGTCCTTCACCTGCTGACAGAGGTGCATCAGGTTCCGGTAGTCCTGGGCCGGGTTGGTGACGGGGGCCTGGAGCCCTTGGGCCGCGGCGGTGGCGGGCTGCTGGGCGGAGGCGTGGTGGGCGATGTGGCAGGCGAGGGCCGGGGCGGCCCCGGTCGAGGCGTGGAGGCCCGAGGCCGCGAGGGCGGCCCCCAGCCAACCGAGGCGGGTCCGAGCGGCGGTCCGGCGTTCGCGTCCTTGCGATGCGCTCATGGGAATCGGCATCCGGAAGAGGGGTCGCTCCTGGTTCGCGCCGAAACTCCATCCGTGGAGGGAAGGCGCCAGGAGTTCGATCGGAAGTGCGCCGATCGTCGCCCGAAGTCCGAGCTGGTGCGGGCGGGTCCGGGGTGCTGGGGCGAGTTGATACGCCAAGTCGCCGGCCCGGTCAAGCCCGGTCCGGATTGCCAGCCGAGGGGGCGGGCCGCTATCGTGGAGCCGGATCGAGGGGGCGGCACGCCCGCCCATCATCGGTCCCATCCCCATCCGTCCCCTCGAAGAAGACCGAAATCATGGCCACCGCCACCGACCTCGCCGAAGCCCCGACCCTGATGTACATCGACGGCCGGTGGACCGAGGCCGACGGGGGCAAGACCCTGGCCGTGGTCAACCCGGCCGACGAGTCGACCCTAGCCGAGGTCGCCTTCGGCGGCCGAGCCGAGGCCGACCGCGCCATCGACGCCGCCGCCAGGGCCTTCCCGGCCTGGCGGGCGCTCTCGGCCTACGACCGGGCCAAGGTCCTCAAGAAGACCGCCGACCTGATCCGCGACCGGGCCGACCTCATCGCCCGGACCATGACCCGGGAGCAAGGGAAGCCCTTGCCCGAGGCCAAGGGGGAGACCCTGGCCACCGCCGACACCTTCGAGTGGTTCGCCGAGGAGGGGAAGCGGGCCTACGGCCGGATCATCCCGCCGTCGAACATGGCCAAGCGGCACATGGCCATCCACCACCCCGTCGGCGTGGTCGGCACCATCACCCCCTGGAACTTCCCGGCCGCCCTGGCCGCCCGGAAGATCGCCCCGGCCCTGGCCGTGGGCTGCACCGTGGTCAGCCGCCCGGCCGACCAGACGCCGATGACCCTGATCCACGTCTTCCGGGCCCTGGCCGACGCCGGGCTGCCGCCGGGCGTGGCCAACCTCGTGATCGGCGACGCCGTCGAGTTCGCCGACGCCCTCTTCGCCCACCCCGCCGTCCGCAAGATCAGCTTCACCGGCTCGACGGCGGTCGGCAAGGAGTTGATCCGCCGCTCGGCCGACGGGGTCAAGCGGCTCAGCCTGGAGCTGGGCGGCCACGCCCCGCTGATCATCTTCCCCGACGCCGACGTCGCCCAGGTCGCCCAGGCGGCCGTGCTCGGCAAGTTCCGCAACAACGGCCAGGTCTGCATCGCCCCCTCGCGGTTCTACGTCCACGAGTCGATCTCCCGAGATTTCACCGACGCCGCCGTCGAGCTGACCAAGAAGCTGAAGCTGGGCAACGGCCTCGACGCCGGAGTCCAGGTCGGCCCGATGTTCGCCGAGGCCGCGCTCGACAAGACCCGGGGGCTCGTCGAGGATGCCCGAGGGAAGGGGGCCGAGGTCCTCACCGGGGGCGACCGCTCGACCCGGTTCGACAAGGGGTATTTCTTCGAGCCGACGATCCTCCGGGGCATCGACGGCGGGATGCGGATCATGACCGAGGAGCCCTTCGCCCCGGTGATGCCGGTCCTCGACTTCGCCAGGCTCGACGACGTCATCGCCGCCGCCAACGCCACCCCCTACGGCCTGGCCGCCTACGTCTTCACCAACGACCTCACCGTCGCCACGAGGATGGCCGAAGGGCTCGAGGCCGGGATCATCGGGATCAACGACACCGTCCCCGCCACCCCCCAATGCCCCTTCGGCGGCATGAAGGAGTCCGG
>JAABUQ010008346.1_pt1 | contig 14566 bp, 17 predicted proteins | sample 5560001 | NCBI WGS metagenome assembly JAABUQ01 (sample SAMN10711888, study PRJNA513371) | rock metagenome | isolation source: Antarctica rocks | place: Antarctica: Victoria Land, Finger Mt nord | collected 2015-12-18
CCGTATCGACGCGCTGACGTTCCGGGCCGCGGCTTGGCGCAACGAGGGAAAGCCTGCCGCGGCGCGGGTCGACATCGACCGGGCCATGGCACTCGACCCCGACAACCCCGAGGTCCTGCTAGAGCGTGGCATCGAACGGCAGCGCGACGGCGACGCTGCGGGTGCGCGGGCGGATTGGGAGCGCGCGAAGTCGCTCGCGCCGGACAGCGCCACCGCCGATCTGGCCGAGCAGAACCTCGCCCTCCTGGAAGCCGGTCCGATCAGCCGAGAATAGCCGCTACGACCGCAGCGCCTCGCGCAATCCGAACCGCGCCAGAAAACGCAGCACCTCAGCGATGCCGCCGCTGCCGCGCACCGCCATGTAGTCGAGCGGCGTCAGTCCGTGGAACGGCAACGCGCTGGTGCGCTGCTTCAGCCAAGCCCCCGCATCGCCGAACATCAGCTCGAGACTATTGCCGATTTCGCGCAAGTACTCGAGCCGTTGTGCCTCGTCGGCCGTCAATGTGAACCGTGGCCGCTTGCCGGTGCTGGTCAGGCCGCCCGGGTGGCCGAGGAGCCGGAGCGCCGTCTCGTCCTCGACGCCCCAGCGGTCCATCAGCGGCCAGAACGCCTTGGTGGTGATGCCGGTTGTGTCGGGCGGCGGCGGAGCGGGCGGGGGGCGCGATGCCGACGGTTTTCGGGGCTTGTTGGGAGATCTGGCGCGAGCGGCGACGGCCCTGGTTGGCATGTTTCCAGGGTAGGTCCAGGGCCGGCAAAGGGCAAGACTCAAATCGCCATCGGAACGCGTTGCGTGGCGTCCGGCACGCCGCCGTCATGCGTTGGCGGCAACGAACCACACGCGTCCGGCCAAGGTGATCCCCTCCGGCTGCACGTGGGCGGCAAGCGCGTCCCGGATCGCGACACGCACTGTCGCCCGCACGTCCTCTTGCACGCCGGCGAGCAGCCGGTGCACGGGGCCGAGCTCGACGGCCCGATCCGCCACACTTTCGAGTTCGTCCGCGCCGCCGAGGCGCATCGCCGTCTCGTGCGGCTCGATGCGGACCACGCCGAACCCGGCGGACCCCAGGATGCGCCGCACCCGCTCCGGATCGGCGAACGCGAACGGGCCGGGGGCGTCCGGGTCCGCCGGCGGCTGCGGCGGCAGATGCGCCCGCGCCGCGCTGAGCGGGACGAGGAACCAGGGGTTGTCGGCAAGTTGCTGCCAGCAGACGAAGAACAGGCGGCCGCCGGGTGCCAGCGCCGCGCGCAGATTGGCGAAGGCGGCGACGGGATCGTCGAAGAACATGACACCGAAGCGCGAGAACACGAGATCGGCCGATGCGGGCGCGAAATCATGCGTCGCGGCATCGGCAAGCTGGAGTTGCGCCTGACCGAGCCCGAGTGCCGCCACTCGCTCGCCGGCACGGGCCAGCATCGGCCGCGAAATATCAACGCCGAGCACCGAGCCCGACGCCCCGACGCCGGCCGCGAGCGCCAGGACCGTGGCGCCGCAGCCGCAGCCGATATCGAGCACCCGCTCGCCGGGCCGCGGCGCCGCGTGGTCGAGCGCGGCTTCGGTGAGCGGCGCCATTAACGCATCCATGCGCTCCTGTGCCGCCACCCAGCGTGGGCCTGCCTCCTCGTTCCAGAACGCGGCCTGATCGGTGTTGCCCGTGCTGCTCATGGGCGAGCCCTCGCGATGATGCCGCGCGCCATCAATCCCTCGATGTCCCGCGCCGCGTAGCCATGCGCCGCCAGGACCGCCTCGGTGTCCGCGCCGGCGAGCGGCGCGGTGCCGCGCGGGGTGCCGCTTTCGATGACGGGGGCGCCGGGAATGCGCGGGATCGGCATTTTCGGCAGCAGCCCCGGCTGCGCCAGATGGCTGAACAGCCCCGTCGCCGTCACGTGCGGATCGTTGAGCACGTCCATGCTCTCGTTGGCCACCGCGTGCATCACGCCGTAACGCGTGAAGACCTCGCTCCAATGCGCGGTCGGGCGGCCGGCGATGATCTCATTCACGATCGAGACCACCAGCGCCCCGTGTTCCTGCCGCCCCTTGATCGTCTGGAAGCGCGGGTCCGCCCCGAGGTCGCGGCGCTCGACGGCCTGGCAGAACTCCGGCCAGCCGCGACGCCCGGCGACGATGATGAGCATCCAGCCGTCGGCGGTGCGGAAACACCCCATGGGCGGCCGTGGCGGCGGCAGCGACCCACCTTCGACCGCCCGAAGCAGCATGGCGAAGGTGTTGATCCAGGCCGCCCCTTCCATCAGGCTCGCCTCGATGTAGCGCCCACGCGTCTCGTCCCGGCGGGCATAAAGCGCCGCCGCGAGCGCCTGAAAGCCGTACAGCGCGGTGATGAGATCGACCGGGATGGACGCGACGCCCCTGGGCGCGCCGTTGCTGTCGCGGTTCTCCGCCATGAAGCCGGAGAAGGCTTGCAGCACCGGGTCCATCGCCGGCCGCTCCGCCAGCGGCCCGGTCTGGCCGAAGCCGGACATCGAGAGATAGATGATGCGCGGGTGCCTGGCCGCCATCGCCTCGTAACCGAAGCCGAGCCGCTTGATGACGCCGGGGCGGAAGCCCTCCAGGAACACGTCCGCGCCCTCCAGCAGACGCCAGAGAACGGCGGCACCCTCGGGCGACTTCAGATCGAGGCCGACGCTGCGCTTGCCCAAGTTGCCCATGACCGAGAGCGCGGTGTTGCCGCCCGGTTCCGGCGCCGTGGAGCGCACCCAGTCGCCGCCATCCAGCACTTCCACCTTGATGACGTCGGCCCCGTACTGCGCCAGCAGCATGGCGGCGTACGGGGCGGCGATGCCTTGGCTGAGATCGACGACCTTCAGCCCGGCGAACGGCGCGTCGTAGCTCATGCCGCGTCCCCTTTCCGCCGCCAGCCGATCCAGTCGCAGACCGCCTCGCCCATCACCAGTTCGAGGTCGCGCCCGGACAGCCAGGGCATCTCCTCGGTGAACATGGTCACGCATTGGCGGTAGCTGCACGGCATTCGGGTGATGTCGGTGCCCCAGAACACGCGCCGCGGGCCGAACGAGTCGAACACGCGATGGATGTGATCGTGGATGTTGCGATACGGGTACGGCGCGGTGGAGTAGCCGGCGGTGCCCGTCGCCTTCACCGCGATGTTCGGGAACCGCGCCAAGGCGCATAGCTCGTCGTTCTTGGCGAACGCGGCGTCGTCCATCCCGCCGCGCACGTAGCCGAGATGGTCGACGATCAGCCGCAGGCCCGGATGGCGCTCGGCGATGCGCGCCACCAGCGGGAAGAAGCGGCTCGCCATCAGCGCGACCGGCAAGCCCAGGCGCTCGGCGACGGGCCAGAGCCAGTCCATGGTGCCGTCCTCGTGCCAGGTCTGCTGCTCGGGCCGGATCAGCGCGTAGCGCAGGCCCAGCATCCCGGGCCGCTGCTTCCACGTTTCCAGCACCGCCCGGCTCTCCTCCGGCCGGTCGAGCGGCACGTAGCCCAGGATGGCGAAGGTGTCCGGGTGCTGCCGCGCCGCGTCCACCGCGAGCTCGTTGGACGCCGGGTCCCAACTCGGCGGGTGGATCACCGCCGCATCGACGCCCGCCTCCGCCATCTCGCGCAACAGCTCGTCCTTGCCGTAGGCGGAGATCTGGCGATGGTGCGCGACGGGCGTTCCGCTGGACCACAGATGCACCTGCGCGTCGACGATCTGCATGGCCGCCTCTCCCCCGCCGCTGTTGCAAGGATGCTACGGGATAACCACCGCTGCCAACAGCGTCGCCTATTGCTGCTTCGGCATGAGCGCGTCGTCGATCTCCTTGGCGCGCACGGCGGCGGGGCGGGCGCTGATCCGGGTCCAGTAACGCTCGAAGGCCGGGCGCTTCTCCATCGTGCCGAACATCAATCCCCAGCCGATCTGAGACCCGAAATATACGTCGGCAGCGGTGAACGCCTCGCCCGCGACGTATTCGGAACCGGTTACCGCACCCTCGATCGCGTCCATCACGTCGGCGAAACTGCCATATCCGGCCATTACTTCCCGACCTTCCGGGACAACGAAGCCCAGCGCCTTGTTGGTCACCGCCGCCTCGACCGGACCCGCCGCGAAGAACAGCCAGCGGTAATAGGCCGCCCGGCGACGGTCGCCGAGCGGCGGCGCCAGCTTGGCCTCGGGAAACGCATCGGCGAGATAGGTGCAGATCGCGCCGACCTCCGTCACCACGGTGTCGCCGTGACGGATCGCCGGCACCTTGCCCATCGGGTTGATCGCGCGATAGTCCGCCGACTTCATCGTGGTCCCGTAATCGAGCAGCTCGGTGCGGTACGGCCGGCCGACCTCTTCGAGCATCCAGCGCACGATCCGGCCGCGCGACATCGGGTTGGTGTAGAAGACGACCTCGTCGCTCATGGCGAAACTCCCGTTTAGCGGACCTTGAACCGCGTCCGAGATCGGGACAAGGATGCGCGCTCGGCCGCCGACGCAGGAGAACGCGATGCCCAAGGTCCTCGTCATCCACGGCGCCGGCATGAACATGCGCGGCAAGTTCCAGACCGAGATCTTCGGCACGCTGACGCTTCCGGAGTACGACGAGAAGATCAGGAGCTACGCGGCGGCGCTCGACATGGAGCTGGAGATTTTCCACTCCAACAGCGAGGGCGCCGTGATCGATCGGCTCTACGCCGCGCACGACCAGGGGTTCGACGCCGCGCTGTTCAACCCGGCCGGCTTCTCGACCGGCTACCCGGCCCTGGTCGCGGCGCTGACGCAGGTGCGGTTCCCGACGATCGAGGTGCACATCTCCAACCCGGTGCGGCGGGGTCCGATCTCGGACACGGCGCGCGTGAGCCAGGGCATCGTCGCGGGCTTCGGCGTCGCCGGCTACGAGGTCGCCCTGCGGGGGGTGAAGGCGTTGCTGGCGAAGTGAGTGGGCGAAATGACCTACCCTCGCCGAACACGGAACGAAAAGATGTCTGCACCGAAATCGTCGCCATCCGCACGGATCTTCCCAGCGTGCCTGCGGCCTCCTGCTCGCGCGGCACGCCGGTAATCTGCTCGTCGGAGAACCGTCAGGTCATCGCCGGATGTCGAACAAAGAGCCGAACTGGACTTCCGGGTCGGCGCGCTTTCCAGCGCCACTGCGGATCACCCCCTTTATGCTCCAGCTCGGCTGCTGCGTGCCTTTGACGTTCTGTAGGTTAGGATTTTTTGCAACGCCTGCTTGTATGAGAAAGTCCTCGATCTCTGCGATTTGCCTCTCGTTTGTTGGCCCACGGCGCTTCGGGTGGACCACAAAATACATTATGGGGGTACCTTTTCCATAGTCACTGAAGCCGTTGTGATATTTTGTGGCGATTTGCAGCGTTGAACGTCTCTTGCTCGAACGTTCTTGTTGCCTTGCCGACGTAAATCGGCGTTAATCCACGATTACGTATTGCGAACACATAGCAACCCTGCTCTCCCGCAAGATAGCTTGCTTCGGCGTTTTCTGCCCAAAATCCATCGAATACCAACGTGCGGCCACCCTTACGTTTTTCGTAATCGACCCCAAAAGGACCGTGAACTACAAACGAAACCATCTTACCACCCTTAATTTTCATACGAAACGTAACATTAACATACGCGGACTCCGCCGTCTCGTCTGGTCCCGAGCCTGGCTCATCGCTCGCCGTCCTGCGAATAGATCGTGTCTTAAGCAGTGGGCCTGGAATCCATAGGCACTGGACTCGAGAACCGCGCTGCAAATCAATCCGCGATGCCCACTACTAGAGCGAGTAGCCGCCCGAGGGCCAGCAGGGCGACATCGTCGACTCGTCCGACCGCAGTGCCGCATCGGTCGCGGCGGACCGCCATGATCTTGTCCACCATGACTTGCGAGGCCTGCCGAAGACCAGTGGTTTCGTCGGCCGGCAAAGACAGCCGGTAAAGCGGTGCATCGCGCTGCGTCGTCGTCAGCAGGCAAACCAGCACACTATCGGTCTCGGCAAGGACGTCCGATTGGATAACGACGGCAGGACGGGGCTTCCCGTAGTCGCCGCTGACCGCGACCGTTATCAGGTCGCCGCGTCTCAAGCTTCCTCGTCATCCCACGCAGCGGCAGTTTCGATGAAATCGAGCGCCTCCTGCTCCTCCCGAGCTCCGCGCAGGAGCGCGGCTTGCCGGCGGGCCTCGTCCTGAAAGCCGGGCGCGTGCGGATCGGGAACCCACAGGCGAATCAGCTTCATGCCGCTCGCGCGACGGGAAGCGCGGAAGCGCTTGAACTTATCGAGGCCGTCCGCCGGCGCCGCACGTGGCATGTCACGCCCCTTCGCTGATCGCCCTTAAGTAGCGCGCTACCTTCTATGATGCAAGGTCTTGGCGCCTTACCCCTTCACCCCGCCCATCGTCAGTCCGGCGCTCATGTAGCGGCGGAAGATGTAGTAGATCACCAGTGGCGGCACGGCGTACACGATCGACGCCGCCATCAGGTAGTTCCACGGCGATTCGTCGCTGTTGAGAAACTTGCCGAGCGCCACCGGCACGGTGATCGTGCTGTCCGAGGACAGCAGCAGGAACGCGTACAGGTATTCGTTCCACGCCAGCAACAGCGCGTAGGTGCCGATCGCCACCAGCGCCGGCGCCATCAGCGGCAGGTAGACGCGAAAGAAAATCTGCGCCGGCGAGGCGCCGTCGATGCGCGCCGCCTCGTCGAGCTCGCGCGGGATGCTTGAGCTGTACTGCGAGAAGATGAAGATCGCGTACGGCGTCGCGAACGTCACCTCGACGGCGATCACCGCCCACGCGTTGTCGGCCAGCCCGTAGCCCTTCATGATCCGGTAGAACGGGATCGCGAGAAAGCTCATCGGGATCACGTAGGTGACGAGGGCCGCGTTGGTCAGCAGCCAGCCGAGCCGGATGCGGAGCCGAGTAATAGCGTACGACGTCATCGAGCCGATCGCCAAGGTGAGCAGCGCGACCGCGACGCCGATGAAGGCGCTGTTGCCCATCTGCCGCCAGTAGTTGGCGAGATACCAGTAGCTCTCGTTGAACACGGCGGCGAAGCTCTCCAGCGTCGGCTTCGGCGGGAACAGGTGCGTCGCGAACACGTCTTCCTTCTGCTGCACCGCGACCAGGACCATGTTGTAGAGCGGCGTCAGCGTCCAGATCAGGATCGCGACGCCGACCAACCCAGCGCCGGCGCGGTCGAGGGCGCGGCGCGAGCCGACCGTCACAGTTGCACCTCGCCGGTGGACAGCTTGCGCATCAGCAGGATCACCAGCGGGATCAGCAGCGGCAGCGCCGACAGCACCGCCGCCATGCCCATGTACGGGTCGCCGAGCTCGAAGGCGTCGCGGATGCCGAGCGTCGCCAGCACATGGGTCTGCAACGCCGGCCCGCCGCCGGAGACGAAATGCACCGAGTTGAAGTCGCCAAGCGACCAGATCGTCGAGAGCAGGGTGCAGACCAAATAGAGGTTGGCGAGCAGCGGGAAGGTGACGTGGACGAAGCGGCGCAGCCCGGTGGCGCCGTCCACCGCCGCCGCCTCGTACAGCTCCTTCGGGATCGCCATGCGACCGGCGAGCAGGATCACCGTCCAGAACGGCAGCCACTTCCAGATGTAGGCGACGATCACCGACCCCATCGCGAGCGCGCCGTCATCGAGCCACGGCGGGCCGTCGGCCTGGAACAGATCCCAGATCGCGTTGTTGATGAGCCCCCACTGGCCGTTCAGCATCCAGTGCCAGGAAATGAACGTCGGGATCGCCGGCACCGCCCAGGGCAGGATGAACACGAGCAGCAGTCCGCGCGTCCACCAGCCGGGGCGCATGAAGAAGCCCGACAGCAGCAGGGCGAGGAACAGCTTCACGTTCACGCCGATGGCGAGGAACAGCAACGTGTTGACGATGGTGCGGACATAGATCGGGTCGGCGAACAGGCGCGCGTAGCTCGCGGGGCGGCTGCCGAGCCACAGCCCGTAGCCGACCGGATAGACCACGAACAGCAGGAACACGGCGACGTAGGGCAGCACGAAGGCCAGCCCCCAGGCGAAGTCGGAGCCCTGCAATCCGCCGCGCCAGCCCGCGCGCCGCGCACGCGGCGTGGTTGCGCCCGCAGCCCCGGCGAGCGCCGAGCTTCCCGACATGCCGCTACTCGGCCGCGATCGGGTATTTGGCGAAGTCGGCCTTGATCTGCGCCAGCGCCTGGTCCGCCGCCTTGTCCACCGCCATACCCCCGGTCATCACGTTGGCCTCCGCCTTGCCCCAGACCTGCTCGGCGTTGACGTCGGCGTAGGCCGGGTTGAACGACATGAACCAGGGCATCGTCTGCACCCCCTCGCCCACTTGCTGGCGGATCGACACCGGGCGGTGCGGGTCCTTCGGGTCGAGCCAGTAGGGATCGTTCTTCACGATCGAGGGCATCACCGGCGCCCAGCGCCCGCGCGCGCCCTTCAGGTAGGTGTCGAGGTTGGCCGGAACGATGAAGGATTTGAGGAAGTCCTTCGCACCCGGGACGTTCTTGGCGCCCTTGGGGATGAACGCCTGCTTGACCGAGACCAGGCTCGTTACCGGCTTGCCGTCCGGGCCGAGCGGCGGGCTCTGGGTCAGGATTTCCTTGTAGTACTGGTCGGCCTTCTCCATCTGCGCGACCGCGATCGAGATCGTCGCGTTCGGCGTCATCACGATCTGCTTGGCGTAGAAGGCGCTGTTGTTGTCGGGGTCGCCCCAGTTGATCGCGCCGGGCGGCACGAAGCCCTCCTTGTAGGGCGCGGTCAGCTTGGTGAGCGCCTTGATCGCCGCCTCGCGCACCTTCGGGTCGTCGGCGTGCAGCTTGCCATCGGGCGTCACGATGCCGCCGCCGCCGTAGGCGACCAGGAACTGGTTGAACAGGTAGGTGCTGTCGCTGTCCTTCGTCGCCAGCGAGTAGCCGAGGCCGTACACCCGCTGCCCCTTGGCGCGCAGCTTGGTCTGCACGGTCTGGAAAAAGTTGAAATAGGCGTCCCAGTCCTTCGGGATGTCGGAGATCTGAAAGCCGGCCGCCTCGACCAGCGGCTTCCAGACCTCGATGTGCATCGCCTGCTCCTTCAGCGGCACGCCGAAGAAGCTGCGCTTGTGCGTGACGTTGTCGTAGTAGCGGCCGGCGAGCAGCGCGGTCGGGCTATACTCGCCCTTCTGGCTGTCCACCACGTCGGAGACATCCACCAACTTGTCGTTCCAGGCGTTCTGCGGGATCAACAGGAAGTCGCCGTTATCGGCGTAGATGACGTCCGGCACGTCGCCGGTGGTGATCGCCGCCACCGCCTTCGCCGGCAGGTCGGAGCCGTTGGTGAGGGTCAGCTCGACCTTGTTGCCGGTGTTCTTCTCCCACGCGGCGACGGCGTCCTTCATCGCCTGGTCCTCGGCCTGGTAGAAGCCCTGGTTCCACCAGACGACGACGGTCTGCCCCGCCGCATCGGCGGGACGCGGCAGAGCCAAAAGCGCGCCCATCGCGAGTGCCGCGGCAATCGCGCGCCAGTGCAGGCTTCTCATGGCACGTTCTCCTCGGTGCCGCGCCTCGGAGCGGGCGCGTGCGCATCGGAAGATGTTACCAGTCCGCCGCCCTGGTACGTCAAACGGCACCGCAAAGCCGCGCGAACGGGTCGGAACGCGATCCGCCCGCCGCCGTTCAATTCTCGCCGACCACGCAGGAGCCCGCCGCATGTCCGAGATCGCGCCGCAGCAGCAGGACCGACAGCCCGGCATCGAGCGGGACATGGAGCCGCGTCCGCGCTCGGCGATGGGGGACTACCAGCCTGCCACCAAGCTGGCCGGCAAGGTGGCACTCATCTCGGGCGGCGATTCCGGGATCGGCCGCGCCGTCGCGGTCGGCTTCGCCAAGGAGGGCGCCGATGTCGGCTTCCTCTACCTCGACGAGGAGCAGGACGCGGCGGAGACCGTTAAGCTGATCGAGGCGGAGGGCCGCCGTGCCCTGGCCTTGAAGGGCGACGTCGGCGATTCGAGCTTCTGCCGCTCCGCGGTGGCGGAGGTCGTCGATTCGCTCGGCGCCATCGACATCCTGGTCAACAACGCCGCCGAGCAGCACGAGGCGGAGTCGATCGAGGACATCACGGATGCGCAACTCGAGCGGACGTTCCGGACCAACATCTTCGCCCAGTTCTACCTGACGCGGGCCGCGCTGCCGCTGATCCCGGAGGGCGGTGCGATCATCAACACGACCTCTGTCACCGCCTACCAGGGCAACCCGACCTTGATCGACTACGCGAGCACCAAGGGCGCCATCGTCGCCTTCACCCGCTCGCTGGCCAAATCATTGATGAGCAAGGGCATCCGGGTGAACGCCGTCGCCCCCGGCCCCATCTGGACCCCGCTGATCCCGGCGAGCTACCCCGCCGACAAGACCGCGCAGCACGGCGAGCACAGCCCGATGGGCCGGCCCGGCCAGCCCGACGAGGTGGCACCGTGCTACGTGTTCCTGGCATCGAGCGATTCGTCCTACATGTCGGGGCAAGTGCTGCACCCGAACGGCGGCACCATCGTCAACGGTTAAGGAGCGCCATCATGTCCGACCTGCCACCGCAGCCCGATCTGCCGCCCGACCCGCCGATGCCGCCGAGCGAGGTGCCGCAGCCGCCGCCGGAAGTCCCCAGCCCCGGCGGCCCCGAGCGCAATCCGACGCCACCGCAAGCCTAGCGCGGGCGCTCCGTCGGTCGCCGCCGTCCGTCGCCATGCTGCGGAAGTATTTCGGGTTGCTCCGCGCGGCGGTGACCGAGTTCATCGCCGACGACGCGCTGAGCCACGGGGCGGCGATCGCCTACTACACGGTGACGTCGATGGCGCCGGTCCTGTTGATCGTCGTCGCCATCGCGGGGTTCGTGTTCGGCACGGAGGCGGCGCGGGGCGCCATCGTCGAGCAGCTCTCGGGCCTGATGGGAAGCCAGAGTGCTCAGGTCCTGCAAAGCATCGTCCAGAGCGCCGGCAATCGCGGCTCGGGCAAGATCGCGACCATCATCGGCGTCGCGACGCTGCTCATCACCGCGAGCGGCGTGTTCGGCGAGATGCAATCGTCGCTCAACGTGATCTGGAAGACCGAGCCGAAGGAAGGCACGGTCTCGAGGCTGGTCCGCGCGCGGCTGCTCTCGCTCGGGCTGGTCGCGACACTCGGCTTCCTGCTGCTGGTGTCGCTGGTGATAAGCACCGCGCTCAATGCGGCCGGCACGTGGTTCAACGGCGTGGTGCCCGGGTTCCACATGATCTTGCAGGTGGTGAATTTCCTGGTGTCGCTGCTGACCGTCGCCGTGCTGTTCGGGGCGGTCTACAAGATACTGCCGGACAAGCGCCTGACTTGGGGCGATGTCGCCGTGGGAGCATTCTCGACCGCGATCTTGTTCACCTTCGGCAAATCCCTGATCAGCCTCTACATCGGCTCCAGCACGATCGCCACGAGCTACGGCGCGGCGGGGGCGCTGATCGTGATCCTGATCTGGGTCTACTATTCGGCGCAGATCTTCCTGCTCGGCGCCGAGTTCACCAAGGTGTATTCAAACGCCAGAGACAGCCGACCTGCGGAACACGAGGCGGACGACAGCCATCCCGAGATCGCCCGATTGAAGAAGGACTTGCGGACCCGCGTGTGATCACGCGCGGTTCAACATGAAGGCAAGCGCGCAGCGCCCATTGTAGCTGCCGCCTCGCATGTCCGACCCGTCGATACGACCGGCGAAGTTCAGCTCGCGACCGTCCTCGCCGAACTTCGCGGCGCGCAGAATGCCGTCCGGCTCGGCGAGCCCGTCAAGGATCGGGGCGCCACCGAGCGATAAGGTGAACTGGCGATTGTGCACCACCGCCGTCGCTTGGGCCGCCCCGCAAGAGCCGTTTGCGAGCCCCTTGTAGGTGCCGTCGATCGCGTTGGTGGCGGAAGCGGACGGTGCGGGCGGCAACGGCGGCGGGGCGCACCCGCCGACCGCCGCCAGGACGAGGCACAACACGCGGGCGCTGATGATCGGTCGCATCAGTGATGCATCGCATCCTTATCGCGATTCGTCATGTCAGGCATCGCGGCCCCCGCCTTCGACACGCGCACCGTCGCGCCCACCGCGCCGGCGGCGGCGAAGTGCAGGGTGACGGGAAAGCTGTCGCCCTCGCGCAGCGGCTGGCGCAGGCCGAGCAGCATGACGTGATAGCCGCCGGGCTTGAGCACCATCGGTTGGCCGGGTGCGACCGGGATGGCCTGCACGGGTCGCATCTTCATCACGCCGCCCTCGCTCAGGCTCTCGTGCAACTCGGCCTTGTCGGCGACCGGGGTATCCACCCCGACCAGCCGGTCGGGCGCGCCGGTGTCCCTCACCGTCAGATAGAGCACGCCGACCCGCCCTTGTGCGGCGGCGCGCGACCAGGCGTTCTCCACCTGGATCGGGCCATTCTCCGCGTGCGCGAGAACCGACCAGCCCAGCAGCGGGGCAAGAAAAAGCCAACGTCGCATTGTCCGACAATCCTTCACGAGGGGAGATAGCGGGAGAGGGCCGCAGCCATTTCGCTGCCCGAGCTGTCGGCGCGGATCGGGGCGACGAACCGGCCGTCCGGATCGAGCAGGTAGAGGATCGAGCTGTGGTCGACCGTGTAGTCGCCCGGATTGCTGCCGGTCTTGTGGGTCGCGTAGTAGACCCGGTACTCCTTCGCCACCTGGGCGATCTCGTCCGCCGATCCGGTCAACCCCACGAGCTTGGGCGTGAACGCCGCCGTGTACTGCTTGACCACCGCCGGCGTGTCGCGAGCGGGGTCGACGGTGATGAACACCGGCTGCAAGCGGGCGGCTTTCGGACCCAACGCGTCCAGCGCCTCGGCGACCTGGTTCAGCGTGGTGGGACACACGTCCGGACAGAACGTGTAGCCGAAGTAGATCAAGGTCCAGCGGCCGCGGAAGTCGCGGTCGGTGACCTGCCGGCCGTCGCCGTTGGTCAAGGTGAACGGGCCGCCGATCGACGGCGCGCCGCCGAGGCTGCCCCAGAGCGCGATGCCGCCGACGATGACGACGACAAGCAGCGCCGCTCCGATAAGCAGGTAGCCGGGCCGGCGCCGGCCTGCAGCGTTGGTCATTGGCGGAACTCCTCGGAAGGAAACAGGGGCCGGCCGAGAACGCTGCCGGGCAGCAACTCGTGCGACGCTCGATCAGCCGGAGAGCGGAGGAGCCCGCGGCTGGGCATTGGCGAACCGGCGGAGGAGGACCGCCGTCGCCGGCTTGGCCTGCTGCGGTCGCCACACGCCGCTGCCGGCAGGAGCCGGTACGTGCGGACCGAAGGCAAGCAGCGGCGCGGGGGCGCCGATGGCCGCGCATAACGGGCAAACGGCGCAATCGGAGTGAGCCGGATGCGGCCTTTGAGGTTCGTTGGCGGGGGAGGACGGACCCGCGTGGCAGATGACGCTAGCTGAACCAACAAAGGCGATCGGATCGGGCCGAGGCACCGCCGAGGCGAACCCAAGCTGACTGGCGATCGCGAACAGGGCCAGCACCAATCCCCGGATGCTCAGTCGAGAGGTCACGAGGTGATGTCGGGCGCGCGGCATGTAGGCGCAGCCTATAGGCTGAGACGCCCGTTTCAAGCCCGGGCTGGTCCACCATCGCCCGCACGGACGCGACGGTGCGTTGCAAGCACGGGCCGTCCAAATTTGCGATTGACGCTTGCCATGTGCGTCGGATCGCGGAACTGTCTCCCGCGGCGAGTGTTCCGGCCTCCACCAAGCGGAGAGCGCGCAGGATGGATCAGATGGCCGGGGCCGCTCCGGCCCGACTGGCTGCAGAGGTTGGCCCGGCGGTGCCGGCGTTCCAATCAGTCCGCGACCACACCGAACAGCTGGTGACCGGTCTCACCGACGAAGACCAGTGCGTGCAGTCGATGCCCGATGCCAGTCCGGCGAAATGGCACCGCGCGCACACCACCTGGTTCTTCGAGGAGTTCGTACTCCGCCCGCATGAGCCGAGGTACGAGCCGTTCGATCCGGCGTTCCGTTACCTGTTCAATTCCTACTACGAGGCGGTCGGCGCGAGACACCCCAGGCCGAGCCGTGGCCTGCTCACGCGCCCGGCTACAACGGCGGTGACGGAATACCGCAAGCACGTCGACGCGGCGGTGTGTCGCTTGCTGGCCGGAGCGCCGGCACCGGTGCACGCGCTGGTTACACTCGGGATGCAGCACGAGCAGCAGCATCAGGAACTTTTGCTGACCGATATGCTGCACGCTTTCGCGCAGAACCCGCTGGCGCCGGAGGTGTTGCCTGGCTGGCGCGACCCGAAGGGCACCGCCGACCCGACGCAAATGCTCGATCTGCCGGGCGGCATCGTCGATCTTGGCCATGGCGGTCCGGGTTTCGCCTTCGACAACGAGGGGCCGGCCCATCAAGCGCTGCTGCAACCCTATCGGATCGCCGACCGGCTGGTTCGCAACGCCGATTTCCTCGCGTTCGTCCAGGATGGCGGCTACCGGACCGTCTCGCTTTGGATGTCGGACGGCTGGTCCGTGATGCAGTCCGGGGGCTGGACCGCGCCGCTCTATTGGCGACAGATGGACGGCGGGTGGCGTCAGTTCGGTTTGGGCGGGCTCGCGGACCTCGATCCGGACGCCCCGGTGCGTCACTTGA
>JAABUQ010008347.1_pt1 | contig 14560 bp, 23 predicted proteins | sample 5560001 | NCBI WGS metagenome assembly JAABUQ01 (sample SAMN10711888, study PRJNA513371) | rock metagenome | isolation source: Antarctica rocks | place: Antarctica: Victoria Land, Finger Mt nord | collected 2015-12-18
CCGCCAGGCAGGCCTCTGCACGTAAATGCTGCTGCACAACAGCGCCATGCCCAGCACGCGCCAGGCTCAAGGCTGGCTTGCAGCGACACGCATTGCGGCACCATACTCTATAACCCTTACAACCCTGCGAGCGGCGCGGGCGACGCGCCAGGCGGCAGTGGCGCTCGAGGTGCCCAGCAGCGCCCAGGCGCTCTCTGCGTCGCCGAACTCGCTGCCCGCCTGCGCACGCCGCCCGCCTGAGCCATGGTGCCCGCGCTCCATCGACAGGCCGATAGCGACACACCGCAACACGAAATGCAAGCCCTGTTGCTTTGCCAATGCAGTCAGCACAGCGACCCAGTGCCGTTTGCTCATGGGCAGCCAACGGCAGCCAACAAGCGTTCACAGCTTGTGCACGGCTCACAGCTTGCACCACAGCCTACCGCAAGCCCTTAGAGTGCCCTGCCCTGTTCTGGCAGCATGGCATGTCAGGACCCTACAGCAGTGACAGACATCGTCTGTGGGCAGCTGCATGTGCCGCAGAAAGCGGGCGCCGCACCTCCGAAGCTGCGGGGCTGCCCCCCAGCAGGAGACCCCGCGAAGCAGGAGACCCCCCGAAGAACGCGCGAGGCGAGGTCCCCAGCGCGCGCGACGCCGCCCACGGCCGCCCCAGCTCGCCGCCTTCGCCCAGCGAGTCCGCCCTGGCGTCCCAGCCGCGGTTCCTGCGCGCACGAGCAGCGCCGCTGGGGCCCGGCCCGTGCCAGCGCGCTGGCAGGCGTGCCTGGGACCCATCATCACCGCTCATCACCAGTTCCGAGTTCCCAAGTGCGCGGTCGCCAAGCAGGATCATCCAGCACTGAGCTTGGTTCTGACGCAGCTCTGTCCCTGTGCAACCCCCCAGGTGCCCCACCTGCTGCGCGCCAGGCCGGCCAGCGCGAGCGCGGCGAGCAGCAGCGCGGCCAGCGGCAGCGCGGCCGGCGGCGGCGGCGCGAACGCGGCCACGCCGGCCGCCGCGGCGGCCGGCCCGGGCGGCGCCAGCGGCGCCACCGCGGTCGCGGCGTAGCACGCGAGCAGCCACGCGGCGAGCGCGGCGGCGAGCGGCCGCGCGGCCGCCGCCAGCACGCGCGCGCCGTGCGGCAGCAGCAGCGCCAGCAGGCCCAGCGCCAAGCACACTGCAGCGCGCGTCGGGATGCGCGGTTTGCGTCAGAGATCGTTGAAGCTCCATAGGGTTTAGGTGTGCCCTCAGTGAACCCGGCCACCACCAAGCGCCGCCTCCACAGCGGCCGCAACGAGCGCGCAGCGAGCCCCACAAGAATAGTTACAGAAGGGAAGAGTGAATGGTGGAACCCATACCACATTATGGGCGTGGCGGTTGTCCTTGGTCCGGCGCTTCTGTGTGCCATTCATGGAGCACCAGTTGAACAAGAGCAGAGTGGGAGTGGGCGGGTCAGGGCAGCGAGCACACCGGCGCCGGCCCCGCTGGGCTGCACCAGCGCAGCGCCGCACAGCGCGAGCGCGGACAGCGCCGGGCGCGCCGCCGCGGCCTCCGCGCCGCGCACCGCCGCGCCCGCGGCCAGCGGCGCCAGCAGGCCCAGCAGCGCCCAGGCGCCCGCTCTTCCGCCACCGCCTGGCGCACGCACATGCGGAGGCGCTCAGGGACAGCCAGCTGTTTCCCACACAGCGGCAGGCACACCGCTCAGTGCCCAACACCGGATGCAGGCAAAAGAGCTGAGTGAGTCGCTGCGCGCGGGCGCGGCCCCGCACCCGCCCGCGCCTCGTCGCCGCTGTCGCCCGGCTCTGCGGCCTGCCAGGGCGGCCGCGCGCCGCCGGCCAGGAGCGGCGCGCCAAGTTGCGCCTCGCCCGGCGCCGCTAGGCCGTCGCTGGCGCTGGCGCTGGCGGAGCTGACGTAACCCCCGCTCAGGGTAGGGTCCCAGCCAAGGTCATCCTGCACAGGGTCCCAGCCGAGGCCGTCCTGCACAGGCGCCGCCCACGGCCGCCGCGCCCGTGCGGCTCTGAAGCCGAGCGCTATGTACAGGACGAGCAGCGCCGCGAGCTGCAGCACCTGCGCGGGCCGGCGGGCGGGTCCGCGGCTGGACAGGCGCTGGCGGGCGGGCGCAGAGCGCCCCAGCTGCACTGCGCTATGTAGCTCCTCATATGTGTACAAGGGAGGTCACGCCTACAAAATGGCGGGACGTTCTCAGGGCAGGCGCGACAGCGTGCGTGTTGACTGTCCCTCGCATGCATCGCCACGATGCTCCCCTCCTTCAGGCACACATCTCAGACGACCAGCACGGTGACTCCGATGCCGCCAGCAAGCTGCACCCTCCGAAATAGGCCGCCGCTTCGCCGCGCCACCAGGCAGCTCGTCGAGGCGGGGAGTGAAATGAAGATTAAACCTCAGTCTTTATAATCTTGATATAATTTAGGTCTGAGTGGGTGCACAGGGCACTGGGGCGCCTGGGAAGCGAGCGCACCTGAGGCGCCAGGACGTAGGCGGGCGCCGAGCCGTCGAGCGCGGGGATGCCCGCCCAGGCGGCGGCCGGGCGCAGCCAGGCCAGGCGCAGGATGCGGACCTGCCACAGGTAGACCGCCGCGATGTGGGCGCCTGCATGCGCGCGCCGATGCCTTCGTGAGCCTGTCCGCCTGTGCTCCCGGGACAGCGCGGCGCCAAGCATGGCGGTGCACGCGGCTCGCCGCAGGCCCGCGGCGGTCATGCAGCACACATGCATTCGGCGCCGGCTTTCGGCCGCCCGGGCCCGCAACCACCACAGCAGCACAGCGGGCTGGTACAGCCCATTTGACATGCGTAGATTACATGCACTGAAATTCCAAAGGGAACAGAAACCAGACAAAAGAACTTAGGTGATGGCGGCCTGCGAAAGGCGCGTGGGAGCGGTACGTCTGCATGCGAGGGCCCGCACACAGGTAGAGCTGCAGCACGCGGCAGCCACGCGCGCTGGCGCGCGCCGGCACCGCCGCGCCGCCTGCCCAGCGCCAGGCGCCAGCGAGCAGCAGGAGCAGGTAGGGCGCGGCCGCGAGCGCGGGCCATGCCAGCGCGCCCAGCGCCAGGCCGAGCGCGGCTGCCACGCCCGAGTTGGTGCGGCCTGCCGCCGGCCGCGCCGGCGGTGCGTCTGTCCCGGCTGTCGGTGGAGAGATGATGCACGACAGCATCCGGGGGCTGTCGGTGAGAGACAGTGCTCAATGTCTTCACAGCGCGCACTCAGCAGGAGCGCTGTCACGCCGTCGGCTGGTTGGACGGCGTGCAGCCTGCACCAGACCGCGGAATCGGGCCCCGGCCGCACCAGCGGCCCATGCGGGCGCGAGCGCGGCAGCGGCGGCGTCCCCGCGCGAGCGCTGCCAGGAGCGGCCGGCCGGCCGCCGCGCCGCGCCAGCCTCCGCCGTCGCCGCGATGAAGGTCAGCGCGGGGGGCGCCAGCACCTGCAAAGATTAGCAAGCTCTTGCAAAACAGACCCTAAGGCTCATACTTGATGCTCTTCAATATGCATGCTGGCCGTCGTCAGACACATGGGCACAGCGTGAAAAGAAACCCGTGATGCTAAGCACGCCGTGAGCGTGATCGCACGCTTGCGCTAGCTCAGCTGCGGGGCATGTTCCACGGGGGCTTGAGGATGATTTGCACATTACTGGTGCGACAGACACCTCAGATCCTTGTCCTGGGCATGCGGCGGGGGGCGCACCAGGCAGAGCGCAAGACCGCCCCGCGCCTTGGGCACGCCGGCCAGCTGCAGCCACTCGCGCGCCGTGGCGCTGGACGCCCACTCGTCGCTGCCGATCGCAAACAGCACCTGCGTGCAGGCCCGCCCACGTGGCTGGGCACCAGCCTGCTGTATCCGCCTGACCGCTCTCCTTCGGCGTAACTGCGCCCAGGCGACTGCTGCCCCGAGCGGCCAGGACGGGCGCTCACAAAAGTAAGGGGGGGAGGAGGGGGCGCGCCTGTATGCAGAGCTGCGCGCAGAACAGCGAGCCGGCAAGCGCGGCGACCAGGCCCCACAGCGCCTGGCTGCGCAGCCGCCCGGCGCGCGTGCCTATCTTGGCCGCGCAGAACGCGCCCCACGCAAAGAACGCCGCCAGGAAGGCCAGGCCTGGGCACCCGCAGTGCTGACGTTCTGCTTTGCCACCGCTCATGCTGGCAGCGCTGGGCACACGCAATGCTGTCACCGCGGGCATGCATGTATTTATTTACCGAATGTATTTCAAGATGTTGCACTGTCATCGTTACAGAAGAGGCCGCACCTATCAGGCTGGGGCTGGAGAAGGCGGTCAGCAGCACACAGAGCACTGCCGTGACGGCGTAGCTCCGCGGCGCCGCCGCACGCTCCCGCGGCTGCATCGCGCCCCTGCAATGTTCCTGCACCACCACGGCCAATGCATTAACATTAACTGCTGAGCCCCAGGATGGCAGCCCGCTGAGTAGCTTTCGTCTTGCAAAGCCAACACAGTTGAGGGACCTTCTGCACGAGAGTTTGGACGCTTAGTGTATGCTGCTCAGTTAAGAGAAGGTGTGCAGGTTGAGCGCAGACAAGGGGCTGTAGTGATGTGGCTGCCTGCAGTATAGGACGTGCTAAGCTGCCCTCACCAGTAGCTAGGCCTGTTGGCGCGGAAATGATGCGCCCATCCTGGGCCGCGTCACGGAGAGACTCTATTGTGCTTGCGCATGAGTGCACGCCGTTGCGCGGGAAGAAGATACACTATAGTGGTGCAACACGGGCCTGAGCCCGACTCGGCCATGTCCATCATCATCAGTGCACGTGCCGTCAGGACAGGGCAGTTGCAGCCAAGGCCAACTTGCACTATTTTATAAACTCCTCTTTCTGCGCGTACGTCCTCATCTAAAGAAACCGGTCCCTTGCAGAACGAAACAGGCAGCGCGGTGCGGACGTGCCACACAGAGGCGCAAGTTCCTACGTTTGCGAGCTTGCCCAATACAGTGCAAAGGTGTTTGTAAGTACAGCTGGTTAAGGAAGCTCAGCGCGTCTCTGAATTCTCAAGCCGCTGCGCTAGCGCAGAGCTCCTGCCGCTTGCCCAGCATGTGAAAAGCGGCCTGCTCGAAGAGCGCATGGGCTCTGCGCGGGGGGCCGAGTTCCCAGCCAACTGCTTCGTGGAACTGCCGCTCGCCGCGCAAGACTACTACCGGCTGTACTTTGCAACGGACGGCGACTGCACCTTCAGGAACCTCGTGGGCGAGGCGCGTCCGACGCGCCTGTCAAGTCCCCTTTGTGCGGCGCGCTGCCGTGCCGCCCGCACGGCCCAAGCCGCACACGTCTTTCAGAGTACAAACGCAGCCTGCTGCGCCGGAGTGGCACCCGGCCTCCTCTTGCTTGCTATGCGCTCGGGCTGCGAGGCCGGGCCGCCTGGGTGCCAACGCCCCCTTGCGCCCAGCGCAGGTGCAAGACCGCGCCGTGGAGTCCAGCGAGATATGGCGCGAGGGGCGGCTGCTGTATGAGCGGCTGCAGCTGCCCAACTACGAGAAGTGCGCCGCCGCGGCCCGCCCCGTGCGGCCTGCCTGGAGCCTGCGCTGTGCTGATACTGAACGCACTGCCCTGCCGCGCAGGTGGGTACGGTCTCACTTCGTCACAGGGCCCCCCTGGAGGCTGCTTTTCCCTGTGCAGTGCTTGTTGTGCTGGAGTGCACTGCGTCTCCGTACTGGTGAGGGAAGTGAGGGTGCTGCAGTAGCACTGCACGACGACCTGTCTTGGAGGTTGCGCCGACTTAGGCTGGTCAGGTGTATGGAAAAGAGATGGAGCAATTATGGTGGCCATATGGCATGTAACGCAGGTGCCCCGGATAGGCCGGGCGTACGTGAAGCCGAAGGACATCGCGTTCACAGGTGCGCTGCTGCCCGTTCACTCCCGCTGACAAGCTGCATGCACCCTGCCGAATTGTCGTCTCCAAGGGCGTTTCGCTTTGTCACTCTCATAAAAAGTTCTGCACAGCCATGGCATGAATGCTGTTGGCTCCACTGAGGCTAAGCTGGTGCGAACCGGCTGAAAACGCATGTGAGGCATGCAAGAGGGCTGCAGCAGACCTGTCTGCCAGCTCCTTTGTGACCACGGCATTAACTTGCGCAGACCTGTACGAGTTCGACCCGGAGCAGACGCGCCGGCCGCCGTACCGCGTGCGCGTGCGCACGACGCTGCCGTTCCTGGGGGCGCGCTTTGAGAGCGTGCGTACCATTACGATTTCTGACGCGGTTCCCGGCGTCAGCTGCCGGCATACGCTGACGGGGTATGTGCGGGTGCGCGGCCCCGGCGGGGAGGGGGGCACGCGCGCGCCGACCGTGTTTGCGTCCTGCATCTCGGCAGGGCACGGGCGGCGTGGGGCTGTCTGGGGTGCGGACGCGCAGCAGCTGGAAGCGACGGCTGTCTGAGCCTTGCTTGGAGACCTGCATCATGTGCGCTTGCCGGTGCCGCTGTCCGTGTCCACTTCCAGTTGGGCAGGATTCGCTCAGTTGTCTGGGATGCAGCGCATGTAGCTGGCCGATGCACGTCACCACTGCTGGCGTGCGCTGGCATGCCCGTTTGTGTGTTTTTGGAACACAGTAAGACGGTCTGCTGCACTGTCTCATCAGTGGACTGACGGCACTGGGTGTGAGCGCGCCTGTGCCCCACAGGTGGGCATCATCGGCGTGGGGCCGCACGTAGAGCGCTCCATCCTGCAGAACACCGTGGCGACGCTGCAGGCGCTGCGCGTGGCGGTGCACAGGCGAGCCTGCCCCGCATCGGTGCACGCATGTGCTCCGCCGCGTGTTCTCCCTCGCATGCAACGCAAGGGAGTGATGCTCGTCCTGCACCTGTTGGTGCTCCAGACTCTACCCTGCAGGCCTTGGCTTGTTTGGCAGACCCTTTGCGGCTTCCGCCACGTTGCCTTCACATTGGGCCTCAGAAGCATGGCATTGCTGGCTCGGCAGGTATGAAGCGCTGCAGAAGGCGTATGCGCCGGCGGAGCTGCCCGCCGGCAAGCCCGGCGCGGAGCGGGGCCCCTTGCTGGAGCCTGCGGCTGCAGGCGCTCCCTCCGACGCCTGCCAGGCGTGCCCCTGCCGGCCTGCTGCTGCCACAGCTCCACGCAGGCTCGTATTTTGAGCCACGCCTGCGCGTGCGTGCTCTGGTCTGGCTCACTCCTTTACTTGATGTCCGGCACTATGCATTGCGCATATCCAGCGCCGCGCTTTATATGGCTTGCCAAAGGGTGTGTGCTCGGCGGGACGGGGTTGGCGGCTTGCGGTCAACTTGCAGTGGGCTGTGGTGGAGTGCCCGGCGGTTGTCATGAAGGCTGCTGGAAGACAAGGCTGTGTGCTGCTCAAATCTTGTTTTTGACAAAATTGAAAGCCCCAAAACACCCCTTGCGTACTGCAATGAGGGGATGGCCGGCGCGTGAGTGAACCGTGCGCATCTTGCCTGGTGACTGATCCAGCCCCATGCCGGGTGGACGCAGGTGGCGATCTCACTGGACGACCCCGCGGCGCTGCGCAGCTGCGCGCAAGACGCGCGCAGCGCGCAGCCAGCGGAGGCGGACCTCCGCAAGCCCCCAGGTCCCGGCCTGGGGTCCGCGCCCCGCGCGGCGACACCGCGCGGCGCCGCCTGGGACGCGCGGCCGGGCCGCGCGGAGTCCGTCACCTCCGGCGAGTCTGTGTACTTTGATGCAGGCGCGCGCTGGGCCACACTGCATTGCGGTTCACTATGTGCTCATCAGGTATCACCCCGAGATGATGAACCTTGGAAGACAGGCCTCGTCAGTTGTGGTCTGGTGCCGGCATGACACAGACCGCTCAGGCACTGCTCGAGCAGCTGGCGGCTTGTAGCTCAGGCTCACTTCGTCTGAATGTACAGAGGCAAATTTGCTTGCTTACGTTGGGGCGCACAGAGAGATTGTTTAGCTGATTTAGCTGATAGCCATCGCATTGAGCGCACAAAGTTCCACACCGTGTCTCAATATCACACACGCAGTGACTTTGCAGCGCGCGCGCAAAAGATTGGCCTTTTAAGCGCAACTGCTGTGTTGGCCATGCTGGGCTGTGAGGGGCATTTAAGAGCCGCTCATTCGCGTCCGTTGTGCGTAAACACAGCAGATGTTGTATCTGCACAGCAAAGCAGATGCAGCCAAGCTCTACGCCTGCACGGCGCAGGAGCGGAACCCCGCAGGGCAGGCAGGCGCTGGGCCTGGGACATTAGTGTTCATGCGGATGCACTGTTGCAATCAAAGGACCTTTATAATGCATGTTCTCGTAGCGTATGTCAAGCCTCTGCTCACGCTGCTGCGCACGATCGCAGGCGAGGGCTCCGTCGAGGGCATGCAGTCGCCGCGCTCAGCCTGCAGCGCGCTGGACGCTGGCGCCTGGCCCACCTGCGGCGACGCGGCCGAGCTGCTGCACCTCTACGCCTCCGCATGGGAGCAGTCGTGCGTGCTGTGGCGCCGGCGCGCTGCAGCATGGGCGCTCTGAGCTGTGCCGTGCCAGGACCGCGATCCTGTTGTGCACAACCTCGTGTTGACGTAGACATGTGTGCTGTGCCACTGCGCGCAGCATTACAGGTGCCCTTGGTTGGCGCTGTTGCGCGGTGCTGCGCGTACAGGACGCTTTTGGTCAGATTGCATTAGGTTGAGTACAGTGTATGTGTTATGTAACACATTGTACAGTGGAAGATGCACATACGTGCGCATGCTCCTTTGTTAAAAAGCACAAAAATGTAACAGCCGCCCCAGGGTTGCAATTACCTGCTGGCATCTGAGCACAGTGCTATTATGACATCACTGGAGCAAGACAAAGCCCGCTGAGTTGATAGGTCAAGCAATTGCGCTGTGTGGTGCGCCAGCAGGGCGCCACTCGCGCGTGCGCAGAGTGCGCTGACAGAGCGCAGCGCGGCGCGGCAGCCAGCATGGTCCTGCCATACCCGACCTGCTCCATCCTCGTTCCCGCAAGCGCCCAAGTCTTCTACCGCTTCATGCAGTCGGCGCCTTTCTGCAGCTTCCTTGCTGAGGTGCCACGCCTTCCCAAGCGTTGCACTCTGCGACCTGCTATGGAGCCTGTACTGAGGCAGTGTCAGTGGGTCGCTGGCTGACACGCGCAGGTCTACAGTCTTGCGAAGTGCGCTTTGTGTCGGCATGGTGCGTGGCCGAACGCCACAAGCACATACGCAAGCTCCTCATCCACTGCGACTTTGACAGGCCCGCTCCCGCGTTGTGCAAGGCGCGAGCTTGTCTCACTGCTGATTACGTAAGCGCATGCTTTGGCTCGCTTGCTCAACGATGCCTGTAGATGTATGGAAAGTGCAGCACGGGCCTGCTGCAGCACACAACAAGCTGAGCCTACGCTTGGACATCTGGAGGTGGTGTCCCTCAACCAGGCGGAGGAGCTCCACTGTGGCCAGGTCTTCATCACTTCTCTGAGCTTGTGGATAAGGCGTCAACACGTGAGGACCCTCTGATGCGCAAGCTCAGCTTGTCTGTGCTTGGGTCCGTGCAGGTGGGTGCCGCCTGAGCTTGCGGAGGAGCTCTGCCGCCGCGAGGTGTTTGTCATCCAGCACACCTCTGAGTGGCTGCCAGACGACCTGCACGCGCCGCCATTCTGCACCAACGCCATCAGCCTGGTGCCCATGCTGGGCAGCACGGTGCGCTGCACAGTCTCCCTGTCTGGACGATGCTGCCGACAGCACCCTTGCGCGCTGTCCTCAGGCTGCGCATGAGCGTAAACACTGTTGCGGTATCTCAGTGCCATTGCGTACGCATACCCTTCTGCTTGTGTCAGGCTGGGTATTGCAGACGTGCACAGTCTGACATGCAGCGCTAGTGCACTTCTCATGCGGCAGGCTTGGAGTGCGCAGCACACAACTATCGAGGAGGCAGGGGAGCAGCGCTGCCGGGTGAGCTTGAGCGGCGAGGTCAGCGTGCCGGTTCCGGGCCTGGGGCCTCTGGCAGAGCGCATCGTCGTCAGCTCCGTGGTTGCGGCAATGCGCCAGCTGCCTTCCATAGTACGCACCTAAACCACCTGCCTGATGCATATAGAGATGCACCGCATGGTGGATTGGGTGCAGCACTCTATTGATGTGCTTTTGCTTCGTGCTTGATGCAAACCTTGCTGCATGATTGAATGTGCGCCTGCGTGCATGCAGCGGCAGTGTTAGCTTGCCACCATGAAGGCCCGCTGGTGCAGCATGGTGCCGCATGCATGCACCTCATGCATACATCCTTGCTGCGCGCCTTTTGCTGCGTGGCGCATCCTGGCAGCGTTAAGCCCTGGCCGCTTACTTACTCGCATGTGCATGTCGATCACACCCATACTTATGCATGCGACGAGGTCTTGCCCTGCAAGTGCCAGCACAGATGGGTGGCAATGACTGGCAGGTTCAGCGCTACCAGCGGGTGCAAAATTGTCTGCCGCATGTGCTTGATCTGGCCAACCTGGAGGTGACGGCCAAACAAGTGGATGTCATCTTTCAGATGATGCCTTGCCTGCAGGCGCTCCCCGTCTGCTGGCAATCACATTTCGTGTGCCAGAGACAGAAAGCCCTGCTAATGCAAGACTGCATTGAATGCTTATGAAGTGCGCTGGAGCATGGCAGAATGTGATTACACCTACAACACAGCAGTGTCTGCTACTGGACAGTGGTGTGCGTTCAAAGTGTTACAGTCACAGCGTTTTTATGCCTGCTTCCATGCTGTGCAGGATGCGTACCAGGACTTCTCAGATGAAGGTCATGAGACCTCTCAGGGACAGTCTCAGGTGAGCGGCATGCTACTTGGACCTTGCACATGCTACTCGGACTTGATGTCCTACAACCTTCATGTAGCAACTGATGGGCCACAAACATGTCCTGCCCTAGGTATCACTGACACTGTGCATGCAATGCACTTATTACCTGCATGTAAGTGGCGCAAAGTGGCGCAAGCCCCACGTGCACGGGCGCCTCTACCATCGCAGAGAGCGTGGCGAGATGGGCGGTGTCACCTGTTGAGGTCGCATTGGTTCTGCAAAGGACATTCAGCAGCGGCGCACTTCTTGCCACATGCAGGGCTGCCATGTATTCCATGATCAGAGACCGCAGTGCTCATAGTTGTTCTTATCGCCGGTGCTGCTCTTGCCGCTCGCGGACCCTGCTCGTACATGGCTATGTCATAGTCACATCGAGCTTCTGCCGGCGCCAGAGCAGCTTACCGAGCGGCAGAAGGACGCGCTGCTCGCTGTGCTCGGGAGCATGCTGCATGATGCGCCGTATGAGGCGCTGCAGAGATCACACCAGATGTCCAGACCAGGTCTGATCTCTGCACAGCCTCGTACGGCGCGTCAGGCGGCATGCTGTTGAACACATCACGCAGCGCGTCGTTCTGCAACTTGGAGAGTTGCTCTGGCGCTGTCAGCCGCTCAATTAGTGGGTTTGCCAAAACGCGAGCGGCAGCAGCAGCAGCGGCGACGAAGTTGACAGCGAGGACGACTGTCTCTGGCCGTATGAGACCTGCATGACAATCCTGAATGTGGCAAGTAGCGCGCCGTTGCAAAATGTCATTGACAGTTCCAAGCAACTCGTCCTCGGTGAGGGGGAGGGACACTGCTGCCATTTCCCCACGCTCTCTGCGCTGGGAGAGGCGCTTCTGCACGCAAGGTTTGCGCCTGCACAGGGTGCACTGTGTTATATATAAGAAAGGCCCCCTGTCGATGATGTGGTGAGTACACATCTGGTCACAATCCTGAAGTGGCGCCGCATGCTGTGCGGCAGGCACAGCAAGGCAGCATGTCGTGGTTCCTGCAGTACCTGATTGGCAGGAATAGGACCGCGATAGAAAAGAAGCAACTGACTGTGGCCAGGGACCTCGATGCCGTCTTCAACTTGCCAGGTTGGTACCCAGCGCGCAGCATATGCATCAAGATCTGCGCATGTCGCTGATATAACTCATGCGTCATCAGACGGTGCCAGAAACCTGCCTCACCGCATGGCCTGCTTCTGTACGGGGCGCAGTGGGGACTATCAGCGGTGCAGACTGGAGCAAGGCGCTGCTGCAGGCGCGCGAGCGCTTGAAAACAGATCACAGCGCGACCTTTGAGGCAGTGGTGCGCGACATGGCCAGTGCAGTGGATGTGTACCGCGCAGACGGAGCTCCACAGCGCGCCGCGCGGCTGCCGCAGGCCTACGCGGCGCCGCGCCTGGTGCACCTGCTCGCGTTCTTCCTGGGTGCGGCCCGGGGCTCCCCGCGCTCAGCGCTTTCTGCTGATGTGGGTACTGCAGTGCGCGTGCGTCGCGCACGTGGGAGCGTGCGGAGGTAGGTGTCAGCTATTGTGCGTGCACAGGCTCCGGCTGGATGCACCTGGCGGGAGGCGACCCTGGCGGCCTGCGCGCCAGCGCGGACGCCGAGCGCAGCGCAGGCTTCTCTGCCGTGGAGCCGGCTGCCGCCGGGGGCGAGCGCGACGGCAAGCCAGGACAGGCGGGGCCGCCAGAGGCAGAGCCTCCAGGCCGCGCACCCGCGGCGCCTGCGACCAAGCCGCCCAGCGCTGACTTCGGTTCACCGCCACTGGTGACACTTGGCACTTGCATATTTTACTTGCATATTAAGTGCAAAATCATCACACTTTCTTTGCATCATGGCTGCCTGTGCATCTGCAGTGCAGCCCATGTATCGCACTTGATCCAATGTAAGTGCCTGCGCATGCAAGCATCCTCACGCAGACCCCCAGCGCTGTTTGAGACACGTGGAGTGTACGCGTGCAGGAGGTCCGGGCACCAAGCCATGACGCAGGGCGCAGGCTCTGGGCCAGCCTGCGAGCATGCTGCCGCTGTCCGCCATGCCTGGCAGGCAGATGATTAGACACTGCAGCTTGGCGTGGACAGTGTAGTCAGGCTGTGCAGCATTGCTCCAGCCTCTGCGGTACTGCCAGCAGCGCAAGAGGAGCTGGCATGAGGGAACGTGGTACCTGTCACCCGATTGTACAGGCTTGGTGCCTTGCTGATCGCAACGTGGCCCTTTGTCACTGTGCATGCATGCATGTAGATTTGAGGAGCAGCACTTGAGCACCTTCATGCAGTGCAAAGGCATGTGTGCACGCTGCAGCGGCCCCTGTCTAACGCCGCCCTGCGGCGGCCTAAGGTAGGCCTCTGCAATGGCTTGTTGCGCTCTATGTCTGGGGCTCTGCCGTGCTGCTGTTCACACAGTGTCTGCCTATGCATATGGCTAGCTACCTATCTGTCTGTCCAGGAGCTAGAAAGTCAGCGCTGAGTGGCCCTGCTTCAGTGGCTGTTGTATACTTTACAGTGGCCAGGGCAGGTCGTTTCAAAGGACAAAGTTACAGCGCCTTTTTTCTGAAGAAGCTATGCCCTAAGGCTTGAAATGCTCACAAACAGTGTGCCTGCCTAGCCCCCCACAACACTCAAATGTATCATGACAAGCTCCTTCCCGCTGCAATACCGTACCTGCTTTCCCGCATCACACATGTGCGGGCCAGCATGGTCACTAGACGACCCGTTTCCAGTCCTGGACGCCATGTCCATTTACTGGCACTGTGTACAGACAGTGCACCTAATCGATGCCTGTTGCATGTGGCGCCCCGCCTCCTAGAAACACCACCGAGCCTGAACAACAGTTCTGTAAACTGCACCATGCACGCCTAACCTATACACCATTGGCCCACTAATATCTCACTGCCATTGACTTGCACCAGACTCATTTCTCCTATACACTATGTTCGCTGCTGCTCTGTCCTAACCTACACCACACTGAACCTCACTCCCAGCACAACCAAGCAGCCCCGTGCGCGGACCCATACTGCCCTCAATATATTTCTGAGGTGCTTGCCACGCTTGTGTGGAGGGCATGCAGGCAGCACCAGCTCGACCGCTGAGGCTCAGCGATGCTGCTGACACCCACATCCTCACCTTGACACACTCCTAACATCGTGACAGCATGCTCCCGCCGCCAACGCTGCTGCTGGAGCCGGTGCCGGCGCCGCCGGCGACCAGCCCTGCAGACCCTGCAGGGTCTGCCCCTGGCCCGGCGCTCTTCTGTGCCTCACTGCTCCCGGCTGCTGGCAGCGCTTGGCCAGGGCTGGCGCTGGGCCCGTGCGCGCCAGACCGGGCGGGCGCGGGCGCCGGTGCGCCCTTGCGCACAAACTCGACGCCCTTCTGGATGCTGGCGGCCAGCTCGGACTTGAGCGCCTCCAGGCCGCGCGCCTCCAGCTCATTCATGCGCCCCAGCGGCAAAAAGTCCTGCGCGCTCAGAACACCCACATTTGCCTCCTGCACGCTCACACATGCTGTAATTTTGTATGCGCTTAGTGCTGCTAATGCTCTGACTTAGCTTACGGGCTGCTTACAGGCCGGTGCAAAACAATCAGACACGACATGGACGCACAGGCTAGCAACATCTCAGGGTGTTGGCACAGTGCTCAACACCCATGGAAGGATGTATATATGTGCCCATGCACAATAAACCCTAGCCGCAAGAAGGAAACCAGCAGGATGCCGTATCTACATGGAGGCACTGCAGGACGTGCGCGCGCCTCCACGCCGTTGCGGCCGAGGCGCACGGGCGAAGCAAAGAAGGGCAGCTCGGTCAGGTGGCTCTCCACGTACGCGCACTCGAC
>JAABUQ010008348.1_pt1 | contig 14558 bp, 9 predicted proteins | sample 5560001 | NCBI WGS metagenome assembly JAABUQ01 (sample SAMN10711888, study PRJNA513371) | rock metagenome | isolation source: Antarctica rocks | place: Antarctica: Victoria Land, Finger Mt nord | collected 2015-12-18
TTCTCCCCCTCCACAAACTTCAACGCCTCATCCCGTCCCACAACCACCACACTCGAGCTCTTATTCCCCAAATACCTAACCCCATAACACTTCTCCGCCACCAACAACATCTCGGGGCGGAACGTCGTGCAGATGAACTGCCCGCCCCCGAAACCCCCCCCACCCTGGCTGGCATCCGGGGGCCGATCCGCAATAGATTTGAGCATGTTCGCCACAGCGGTGCGGTACTGCGCGTCGAGGTTGGCGTCGATTTCGTCGAAGAGGTAAAAGGGCGCGGGGTCGCATTGCTGGATAGCGAAGACGAGGGCGAGGGCGCAGAGACCTATTGCGGGAGGGAAGCGTGAGCGAGCGGCAACAAGGCAGCCGAGGAAAGAACAGGGGCAGGGGGGGGGGATGCGAAAAGGGGGCAACTCACTCTTCTGCCCGCCGCTCAGCTGCTGGATCCGCTGCTGATCGTCGTGCTTGCTGTTGAAGCTGACGCTGATGCCCACGCCCGTGTAGTTTTCCACGCTGTTCCTCTCCTCGCCGCTCTCGTCCTCTTCCTGCTCCGGCCTCTGATCCGCTTTGCGTTGGATGACCAACCGGCCTCGCCCGGCGGGGACCAGCTTCTCGAAGACCACCGCGAATTCCCGACTCACCTGCTTGAACGTCCGCTCGATGGCCTCGTCCTTGCGCTGATCCAGCACCGTGATCAATTCCTCGATGCTCGCCTGGCTGCTGTCCAGCTCTTCTCGCCGTTTCTGCAACGTGTCCCGCTGGGAGGTGAAGTTGTTGTACTGCTCAAAGGCCTTCTTGTTCACGTGCCCGTACTTCTTGAGCGCTTCGTTGACCTTGTGCAGGCGCTTGACGATGGCTTCGGATTTGGCGGACGCGTATTTGGCTTCGGCGTTGGAGGGGAGGATGCCGAGGTCGCGGATGCGGGTGTGGACTTCGGCGGCTTGGGCGGTGAGGATGCGGCGTTTTTGGATCGATTTCTCCATGCGCTTTTGTTGGCGCTCGATCGTTTTGGCGATTTCGGATTGGGTTGTTAGGATGCTGGCGTGTTGGGTGCTGAGGGTGGCGATTGAGGCGGTGGCGGTTTCGATGGCGGTTTCGGCTTCGGAGAGTTTGGATTCGGTGGTTTGGATGGATTTGTTGATGCGGGCGAGGGAGGATTGGGCTTGTTTGAGGGTGGAGCGGGAGCCGGAGTGGGATTGGGGGTTGAGGTCTTGCGAGTTGAGTTGGTCAAGGCGCGGGCGCAGGTTCTCGCGGAGTTCGATTTCGAGGATTCTTTTGCGGGATTCGAGGTCGCTGCTGGCGGAGGAGAGTTCGGAGTATTGGCGCCGTAGGTCTTGGACCGTGGAATTGAAGTTTTCGAGTTGGGTTTCCTCTTCCGGGGTCAGGTCTTTTTTGAACGGCGATGCTATTTCCGCTTCGTGTGCTGTCTGCTGGTCCGTAAGAGAATTGAAGCTAGCCTCTATATTGGCCTTTGCTCGCTGCTTCTTTTCCAAGCTATCTTTCTTGTTGTCGAGACTTGATGAACTACTCCTCAACTCCTGTCGTAGAGGTCCATAGCTGTTCTCTTGTTGGACCCTCCTCTGTTCGATTTTCTGCAAACTACCCACTGCTTGCGTGATCTCCTGATCTTTCCGTTCTAGCGCCCGTTTGATCTCTGTAGATCGATCTTTATGGGTGTCAACGTCGTGTCTCCACCTCGAGACATTTCGAACAGCTTGGAGGCGCGAATGCCGGTTGTCGATAGACCCGCCCGTGAATGCTCCTTTTCTATCTGATCGATCACCATCTAGAGTAACACCATTAAGGCCATGGCTCCGAGCGTATTGGCCAGCAATTGTTAAATTAGGACACATGATAGTCTGCCCGAATACTTGCTGGAAAGCCTTCTCGTACACTTTGTCGAACTTGAGCTTCTCGATCATTGGAATGGCATCATTAGCATTGGGCATGTTGGCTCGCTTGGGCTGCACTCGATTGAGCGGGATGAATGTGATACGGCCAGATTTCTCCTTTTGCAATATTTCGATGACTTTGGTCGCTGTATCATCATTGTCCACAACACAATGGAAGAGGCTCTGCCCAGCTGTGACTTCCACAGCTCGACGAAAGCGGTCCTCCACTTCGAGCAGCTCTGCCAACGTTCCGTATACCCCATCGAGCTTGTGCCGTTGTTTTATTCGTCGTACCGCTGCAAGACTACGGCTGGTGTTCTGGTCCATCGTATGAGAGAGCTCCTGTTCTGCATGGCGAAGTTCGGTCTGCGCATTGGATAATACGGAATCTAATTTCGCATCTTCTCTCCACAGCTCTCTGGTGACTATGTCAGTAGCGGCAGTGTTGCAGTAGATTAGTTGTTCACGTACTTGCGCTCATCCATGAGTCTATCTCGTTCTGCCTTGGCATCTTCGATCTCCTTTTGCACTGCATCATTGCCTTCTCCACGATTCTCGAGCTGTTCACGAATTTCTGCAATAGCGGCTTCAGTACGTTCAATCTCACCTTCTAGTTCGGCTATGTCCTCAACGTTCTGCACCCGGACTGCTTTGATCTTCGCCAACTGTGGATAGCTGCCATTGATCTGCTCCCTGAGCCAGTCATCTCGCTCCTTCTTGTTGCGGAACCTTGAGTTGCGACCCTGCTTCTCGTAAAGGCGTCGTCGAATGCCTTCCGCCGAATCAAGTTCGGATTTTGCTGTTGCCTCCTCCTGTTTCTTGTCTTCGTATTCTGGTAGCATTTCTGCCAGCTCTGATTCATGCTCCCGGATAGAAGTTTGCAACCTCCCCAACTCTGCATCATGTTGAGATTTGGCTTGCAAAGCTACTGATTGGCCTTCGTTGAGATTCCGGACTTCCAACTCAATCTTCGCTCTAGCCTTTGCAGACTCCTTGCGCTCGTCTTCTAATTGTCTCTTATCCACTTTCAGAAATTCGACCTCCTGCTTCAACTCGCTTATTTGCGCATCAATGTCAGCAAGATCTTTTTCCCCTTGAATGAAACGCTCCGAACTGTCATCTGTGTCATCGACGCCTGTTTGCCGTTGTTCATCAAGGTTTTCAAGCTCGGTGGCGATGGCTACTTGTTCGCGGTGGTCAATGGTATACTGTAGACACCGGCGGTCCTTATCTTTTTCTTGAAAGTCCCTGAGCTCTTCCTTCTCTTCCTCCAATTCTGCTAGTCGCTCCTTGATGTAGTCTAGCAGCTCATCAATCTTGTCACGTTTATTCGTCGTCTCGTTCATGATCTTCAACGATTCCGTCCTCCTAGCTTCATAGACTTGTGTACCAGCCACTTCTTTCAGCAAGTTCAAGCGTTCAGCATCCTTCATATTCGTGAGCGCTGTTACTCTGCCCTGAGGCACGATGTAATATGGGTTCGAGCGTGAAAAGCCCGCCGATTCGAGTAGATTCATAACGTCCGACTTCGTTGCATTCTTCCTATCCAGGGAGTACTCATCCTTCTTCATCCCAATCGTACGCCGTAGAACTAGCTCTGGCTTGCCTGTAGGAAATCGGTCGTCACTATTATCGAAGATGATCTCAACAAAGGCTGACATGACGGCCGCGCCTGTTCCTTCCTGGAAGCGAGGTTAGTCGCACTCATTCGTGAGTCTTGCCTTTTATCACGTACATGAAGTAGCGCATTTCGCTCTTCTCGGCCCATCTGGGTGTATGCGTCACTGAGAACGAATCGAATGGCGGCGAAGAAATTGCTCTTCCCAGAGCCATTTCGTCCAACAATGACGTTATGCTTGGGTGAGAACGGCTCAATGACTGTCTGCTCCTTGTAGCTGAGATACCTGTCAAAATGTATTCTCGGATTCATTGCGCGACTGGTGATCTACCTTTTGAAGCCTTGTATGATGATTTGTTTGATATACATCTTTGGGCCAAGTGAACGTATTCAGCGGGTCGAAGGGAGAGGGGTTTGGTGCTGCATGAGAGTCGCGTCTAGATGGTGATCATATTGCGCGTATTCTTCCTCGCATGGATGCTGCAGTACGTTGTGGATTGAGGATTGAAAGGGCGGGTGCTTCAACAAATTGCACGCGGCGACAACGCGTCTGGAAAATCGTCGGCAAACCAATTGCGCGTGGAGTTGATACAGACCCACAGAGTAGGTGAGTAGGTAGTAATTGATTGTACTTTATCCGTGTCATGTACATGATATTACCATACTCTTACTGAGCACTTGGGAAAAGTGTGAATCTACGGATAGACAATGTTCGCATTCATCTATTCACTTTGGCTTACCTATACAAGCTATCTAAACTAAGGATGTCAGCGGAGTGTTGGAGCGGTGCTTGACTTTCTAAATCTCATTTTCTTGTATGATTTACCCGGGCAGAGATACAGGGATACTCTTACAGGGAGAAGGACGAAAGGGGTAGGTGACAAGCAGATAAAGATGATCTTGGAAGCTGGTCCTGAGCGGGGCCATTCTCGGCGGAGTCCCTGCATGAGGCCTCGTTATCAGCCTTCACATAACCATTGGGAATTGCATGATCGAACATCCATAAGGTACGACCATATTCCCCTCTCGTCCGATCTCCCTCCTTCCCTTCCTCCCTCTTGCCAACCTTGCCCTGTTTGTCTCTAACCCAAAATGCTCTCCTTCACATCTCCAGTCTTATATGTATCTCTCTTCTCGGTCTTCCAACATCTCATCTTGGCCGTTTCCATCACATCCACCGGACAGACTTTGGTCCTTAACGGCATTCCCTACTACGTCCCAGCTACTCCCTTTGGCACTGTCCAATTTCCTACGTCGTTGCAAAGTATCGTCTCTACTGCCGGCTTGGTGCCGGTCACTGTTGTTGGACTGTCCGCTTCGAGTGCTAGTCTGAGTGGACTGAAAGATACAATTAATGAGTTTGGTGTGGATGATGTTTGGAATGAAGGGTTTGCGGAAGGTATGTGGATGTTTGATTTGTTGTATCTTCGTCAAGACTCTGGGCTTTCGTACTCGTAGTTTAAGGTTCCATTTTTGGAAGTTGTCGAGTATGTCATGATGCCAACGAGTTCTGCAGCTGCGAGACCGAGTTTTGTTATCCTTTGTCTTCACGACCTTGTCTGAGGAGATGATGCATTGCTTCATCCTTTCTTCAACAATGTACTGGTCACTTGGCACGGAGTGGGTTCGTAATATACTGACATGGCGGGAGATGCATATTAAACAAAATTTTGTTTTCAAAGAGCCGGAGTATCATTCAGGATCTTTGCTTGGCCGATGAAATGGTCTTCCGCTCAAGAGAATACTGACGTGCCGTTCAAGCAATTTTGGTCCCATACATCGCAGGAGCAAAGCCAATCGTTGCCTTGAATGGTTCTTTTACAATCGGAGCCAACGAGTCCAGCATCATATCTTTATTCCAATTAACCGACTCATCCTCCAGCATACCCTCCGGTCCCTACTTCCTCTCCTCATCCGGATCTCTCTACCAACCATTGAGACTCTACTCCGACTTCGCCGGTGCCTTTACCCAGCCCCTGATCCCTGCCCCGAACTCCACCTATGCCGCCCTCCCAGCCAACATAGCCGGTATCCAATCACCCGCCGTTGGCGTCCCCTCCCGTCTCTATTACACCAAAACAGCACAACAGCCCCTTGCGGGTGTCCGCCTTGGCGTCAAGGACATCTACGACGTCGCCGGCGTGAAAACGAGCAATGGCAATAGAGCTTGGTACGGGCTTTACCCTCCAGCAACTGTAAACGCGGTGCCTGTACAGCGGCTCGTGGATGCCGGCGCTCTGATTGTGGGTAAGATGAAGACGAGCCAGTTTGCAAACGGAGAGACGGCGACAGCGGATTGGGTGGATTACCATTCTCCCTTTAATCCCCGAGGTGATGGCTATCAGGATCCTTCATCTTCGTCTTCTGGGCCTGGGGCCGGTGAAGGCTCGTATCCTTGGCTTGATCTAAGCTTGGGCTCTGATACAGGTGGTAGTATTCGTGGGCCCAGTCAAGTGCAAGGACTATTTGGCAACCGACCTTCACATGGTCTCGTGGGCCTCACAGGGGTGATGCCGCTGGCGCCGCAGCTTGATACTGCGGGCTTTCTCACGAGGGATCCGGCGATCTGGGTTGCGGCTGCGAAAGTGTTGTATGCGGACCTGCCATTTTACAACAAGTACCCTAAGACACTATACACAGTCGGGTTCCCCACAAATGCAGACAGCGAGGCAAATGCGGCCCTCTTGGCTTTCCTTGCCAGATTAGAGGGGTTCCTATCGACTACTGCTACAGCGCTAAATCTATCAACTTTGTGGGCTAGCACTCAACCTGCAGGCGCAGATCACTCTCTCAATGACTTTCTAAATATCACGTATCCGATTCTGATTTCGAAGGAGCAGACGATGCTGGTGCGGGATCCGTTCTACGCGGCGTACGCCGCAGTGCATGGTGGGCGGAGGCCTTTTGTCGATCCGGCGCCTTTGGTAGACGACCTTGATAATACCTGCTCTTTTTAAAGTTAGGATTGAGCTGAACATTAGTTGGTGACAGGTCCGGTGGGCGTTCGGAGACAGCTATCCTAGTTCCACACTGACGGAAGCGATGACGAATAAGACTACCTTCCAGGACTGGTGGAGTGCAAATGTGCAAAGGAATGACAGTGTGACTTGCTCTGATAGCTTGTTGCTTTATACGGCTGGTGCAGAACCGTTGTATCGGAATGGATATAATGGGTCCGTTAAAATCCCAGCTAGGGGCTCTTCTTAATGCAGAGAGCATCGTTGACGCCAGTGTTGCGTTTCAGGCCTCCAAAAGTCCCGTATGGTTTTGGAACAAGCCGTATCTCATCCTTTGCAGAGGTGCCTGATTTCGTGATACCTAGTAAGCACCTTTCCCCTTCCAACCTATCAGACCCACCCTAGCACACCCTTTCAAGACCTAAACTTCCTCTGCAGTCGGCTCGGCACCTTACAACTCAAGTATAACGCTGCACACGGAGTTTCTGCCCTTAACGGTAGACATTTTGGGTAGGCCTTTCCCCTCTACTCCATTTCCCCCTCGGGCTTTCAGACAAAAGCCATCCACTGCTAATCTAGTCACTATCTGCAGCGGCGAAAGGCTGCGACGGCCTAATCTTCAATTTGGTACAGGACTTGCAGGCGGTAGGAATCGTAAATGCGAGCTTGACTGGGCAGACCATTACGGGTGGGGAGATTTTGCTGAAGGTGTAGACGTGGGGATGAAGACTACTCTTGGAAGAAGTCCGTATATAGAGTTGCTCTATCTGTCCATGACGGAAGCGTCATCAGCGAAAGAGGATGAATATCTTGTTACAAGACAACCGTCAGATTGTGAAAGGTGATACTTCAATATAAACATTGATGAGGGATAGTAACCAGTCTGTAAATAATCGATCGTTCCGCCCTACAATTGTTCCCCGTAAAAGTGTGTTAAGCTCAAGTCTTAGGTAAAGCCTCTAGGCACAAAATCGGCTTGATCTAGGGGCGGCAAGGGCCTGACCGGTACTCCGTACCAGTGAATATCCATGCCTTAAAATACTTCTGAGGGTTCCCCACTTTCAGTTTTCCCAACTTCATGCCACTTCTCAAATACGGGATGGCAGATCCTGAAGATCCGGCAGCCGGCCAAGAGCCCACCCATGACTTCATTCCTGGTCATGGATATGCTAACACCAGGGAAGAAATACAAAATGCTCCGCAAGCAACCACTCTAGGAGACGAATCAGAAGACGACCTTGATGAGGACTACGATGATATCCTGGCTGGAGATGACCTCGATGACGAGGGTCTCGCCTCATACAATCCGTCGGATTACACCAAAACGTACAATCGACAGCGCCGATTGGAAGCAGCGTCCGCAGACCCGAATTATCCCAAATCTTCATACCCCAAAGCCAATCCCCAGAGACCTACTGCAAACACTCTTGCATCCATAGACGACCAGGTTACATCTCTATCTCGACATGCTGGAAAGTTGAGGCTGGATCAACGGCAATCTGGTCTTGAGGGAAGACATGACAGAGGAGCGGACAAGAGTGACAGGGCAACAAGTGAACAAGTCCTGGACCCTCGTACCCGAATGATCCTATTACAGATGATCAATCGTAATGTTGTTTCCGAAGTCAATGGGTGCATCTCTACTGGCAAAGAGGCCAATGTCTATCACGCTTTGTCAATCGTTCAGGAAAATGGGTCTGAAGCTGCCGTAGCGCCTCTCCACCGAGCAATCAAAGTCTACAAGACCAGCATACTGGTTTTCAAAGATCGGGCCAGATACATCACCGGGGAGTACAGATTCAGACAGGGATACAGCAAGAGCAACAACCGGGCCATGGTTAAAGTGTGGGCAGAGAAAGAGATGAGGAATCTGAAAAGGATGTATGCTTCAGGGATACCATGCCCGGAACCTATACAACTTCGTCTACACGTCCTTGTGATGGGGTTTTTGGGCGACAAGAAAGGGACACCTGCTCCCAGGCTAAAAGACGTGGAGTTGGTCGGTAGTGACCTTGAAGCAAGCTGGCTTTCTCTCTATTTACAGCTTTTGGGTTACATGCGCATTCTGTACCATGAATGTCGTTTGGTGCATGGCGATCTGAGCGAGTATAATGTACTGTACCACCAAGACAAGCTTTGGCTCATCGACGTTAGCCAGAGCGTTGAGCATGATCATCCCAGAAGTCTGGAGTTCTTGCGCATGGACATCAAAAATGTCACCTCATTCTTTAGTAGGAAAGGCGTTGACACGCTTTCCGAGAGAACGGTCTTCGGTTTCGTGACTGCCATTCAAGGAAGCTTGGACCCCAGCGAGATGGCTGACCGCCTACAAACACTACACCAAAGCCAAGATGAGAATGTGCAAGAAAAAGTTCAAGACGGGGAGGTCGAAAATGAGGTGTTCCGAAATCAATACATCCCTCAGACTCTGGAGCAAGTCTACGATGTCGAGCGCGACGTGGGTGAAGTTGCAAAAGGAGGGCAAGACAGGCTCGTGTACCGTGAACTACTTGCCGACAAGCTTGGGCCGGATGCACCAGCAACAGAAGAAGATGGGAGTCAATCTGATTCTATCGGCGAGGCTGCTAACGACGGTGATGATGAAGCAGACCCTTTCGCGAAAAAAGGGCCTCGAGGCAAACGCTTCGAGGATAAGGATGCAAAAAAAGAGCACAAAAAGCAAGTGAAGGAAGAGAAGAAAGTGCAGAGAGAAACAAAGATGCCTAAACACCTCAAGAAGAAATTGATCAGCAGTTCAACTCGACGTAAACATTGATGTGGCCTAATCGTGGAGGACTGCTTGAGCTGATGTATATCTGGTCTGTGTCTACTATTACAAGGTATGTTCGACAGCAGCGATTATGAACCTGCAAATTCCTTGTCCTGCGATGAACATCAACACTTGAACTTGACTCCTTTCTTGGCTAGCAAGAGCGTTCCTTGGTTTCAGAGGAGCATCGTCCGGCTTGGAAATTGAGGGTGAGGCTGCAGTGGCTTCGCTGCAGAAAATTAGAGAGCCCTGAGGACAGTAGCAGAGATTAATCCACACTGAAACATAAAGAATTATACACTTTTGCTAATGCTTGGGCGTCCAGAGCCAGCGCTTCGCTATTGCACGTTACTATCGAAACTGCAGACGTAAACCCGAGCCTTCAAAACTTAGAAAATCAAGCTCATGAGCCTTCGCGAACACGATGATGGGCTTTACGGATGACCGAATTCGATATGTCAGGGACCCTCCCAGTCATAGGTGCAACGGGCCCAATATTAAACCGCATGGGCCCGTTCATAAGCCCAGGCCAGATATCCACAGGTAAAAAGTCGCCTTGCTCTTTCTTGAAAGCCTCGCGCTCCTCGATATCGTCTTCATAGAGCTTCTCGAGCTTTGACCTAGCATCCTGGACCACCTTGTTCATACTTTCCTCAACATATTTTCGTCGATCAATCTCAATGATGAGGTTATCATAGGCTCTTAAGAAGCCGTCATAGAAAGCTCGAAGGTTGTCCAACTCTTGCAGACCCTCTTCTATCCTCGCCTTCTGCTGATCCCAAGACACAAGGAAGACCTGACTGCGTGTAATGTAAGCAGGAAGCTTTTGGCCAATGTCTTCCAGAAGCTTGAACGCTGCGGTGATGCTCTCGTGGCCCTTAGCCAACTCGTTTGTATGGGCCGTGATGCGATCATGCAAGGATTCCATTTCCTCAATGTGCCCTCGGATTTCCATCACGACTTCTTCCACCTGACCAGCATCATCCTCCAACACTCTCATCATCTCTGTCCTTTCTTCGTCGCTTATTGGTATCGGCGGACCGTCCTTGACGTCCTCCTCAACATCGACTCCTTCCGGCAAATCACCTGCAATCTTGGCCGCAGCCTCACCCCCACCTTCTAATTGTTTGACGGCAGTGACACAAAGATCGAAATGGCTCACAAGGCTCTCCAAATTAAGCGCCATCTCTCTCGCATGGTCTTCCATCTCATGCAGAATATCCGGTATAGGCGACGCCGCTTGCTCTCCATCCTCCTCGCTCTGGCTAATCCAAGACTTACCCTCCCCATCCAGAAGCCTTTTTACCCTCTCCGTATCCCCCTCAAACCCACGATTGGCATCCTGAAACTCCTTCAGCGCCCCCCCCGCCCTATCAACCCCGTCCTTGATGGTCTGCACCAACCCATCCTTCCCACTCTCATCCACAAAATCCAGCAGACTCCTCCTCCCCTCCCCCTCGGGCCTCAACGTAGCCTCCACAATCGTCCCTCTCAGCCTTTCCAACGTATTCCTCAGCTTCTCATCCGCATCATCAAGATCTCTCACTATAGCCTCAAACGCCCCTTTTCCCTGGCGCGCCGTACCCTCCGTAGACCTCTGCACCCGCACCAGCACATCAAGTTGGGATGTGATCCCGCTGCGCAGGAAGGACGTGCGCGCTGTGGTCACGGCGGACTTTTCGAGGGCGGCACGCGCGGAGGTGCAGAGTTCGTTTGCGCGGTAGACGTCGTTAATTGAGGAGAGGGCGCGTTTTGAGGCGAGCAGGTGCGGGATTAGTGTTTCGATGGAAGTGGGGGGCGGGGGGTGGGAGGCGCTGGCGGGAGAGTGGGGGGAAGTGGATTGGGAGCTTGAGGATGAGGTGGATGACATGTTGGGACGTGCTATGCTAGTTGGGAGATAGTTGTGGTGGCTGTTTGGAGTGCATCCTGACGCAGAAACAATGCATTCCTTAGGCAGTCACGTAGATCTTCAGCCACATCAGATCGTGGGAGACGCACGCACCCACTCGGAGTTTTGCTAACGGCGGGGAGAGTGCCAAGCTTTTAGGGGTAAAACCCAAAGTCAAGACGGAAAATTCAAAATCGGTCGCATGCTTTCCATGTTTCTGACCATTTGCTGACTGTGAACTGTTCGCTCTCTGACGCCATCCACAGGGTCAGGGCGTAGAAACAATCTAGATCATTAATGACCTATTAATGGACTTTACACTTGTACTGGATTTAAAGGGCGGAGACCAATTTTCGGAGAGATTCCATGGCTCCGAGTTTGTCTTCGCACGCCATCCAGCTGAGCGATTGCGAGCATCTCCGAGACACCGGGAAAGGTGTACATCGCGGCCTAAGCACTCAACCACTTTCCACGCACTACCTTACTGCTACCTCGTCTCATGATTGTCGATAAGTCTAGCTATATCAGCCATGAATATGCACAGCGACTACAGCGACACCAGTGACAGCGATCATCACTACCAAAGCCCAGCGAAGAGAAGACGAGTCTCGATGCCCAAGCCCAGTTTTCTAGTACCTAGCCTATCTTTGTTCTCCGACTCGGCTCTCGAGAATGGAGCGTCCATAGGAACAGTCAATGCGGCAGGTGATGCCTGTGAAGATGTCAATGAAAACATCGGTCTCTCAGCAACCTCCAAGCAGGCTGGCCAGACAGTCGCCCCCTTCCTTGCCAGGCACATACCAGACCAATACGCACCGATGGGAGGGTTAGATGCGGCGGGCAAGGCCATGAGGAAAGACCCAAATACAAAGTTCTGTTACAGACATCGGCCAGATCTAAAATGTCGAAGGCAGGTCAATGAGCCTTCGATGGACCAACTCCAGCACGTAAGACAATGTTCGGCGGTAGAGAAAGCAATGCTGATAAGTGCCAGGAGCTCGAAGATCTTGCCCCAACGGACCAACAAGCCATCGCTCATGTATGGTCCGTCTTTTCGGCTTCACCAGCCAAGCAAAGGAACCTCATCCTACAGGGCATACTCTCACAATGCTGTTTCCCTCAACTCTCATATCTATCGACCAGCGTTCGCGAGCTCATACGGATCGACTTTTTGTCAGCGCTTCCAACAGAACTAGCTTTCAAAGTTCTCTGCTCATTGGATACAACCTCGCTGTGCAAAGCGGCCCAAGTCAGCCAAAGATGGCGACTACTGGCAGATGATGATGTGGTGTGGCATCGAATGTGTGAGCAGCATATTGATAGGAAGTGTACAAAATGTGGATGGGGCTTGCCTATGCTCGAGAGAAAGCAGCTGAGAGCTTCCAAGAGACAGATACAGTTGCGCGCTGCCGGAAGAGGTCTTAACGAGTGGTCCCCAAACATTACACCATACCCCGAGACCGCTCCTAGTGTCTCTAACCATGGCTCGGTCAAGGATACAGATGGCACAGCATCGTCCGACGACAGGGATGGAGTGTATACCACGAGCGCTCACGTCGCCCAGCTAGCCCTCCAAAACCAGCAGCATCATAGCTCCAAATCGTCGAGGCTGGAGGTTCGTAACTCTTACTTCCAGCCTCGCACTCGACCCTGGAAAGACGTGTACAAGGACCGATTTAAGGTGTGCACGAATTGGAAATATGGGAGGTGCAATATAAAGATCTTCAAAGGCCACAGCAACGGGGTCATGTGTCTCCAATTTGACGACCGCATATTGGTGACGGGCTCGTACGATACTACGATCAAGGTGTGGGACATCGAAAGTGGAGAAGAGCTACGCACATTACGAGGCCACACGAGCGGTGTCCGTTGTCTGCAATTCGACGACACAAAGCTCATCAGCGGCAGCCTTGACCACACGGTCAAAGTCTGGAACTGGCGAACCGGCGAGTGCCTATCGACCTACAGCGGCCACTCAGACGGCATCGTGGGCCTGCATTTCGACGGCCCCGCCCTCCTGGCCACAAGCTCGATCGACCGGACCATCAAAGTCTGGAACTTCGCCGACAAATCCGCCTCGGTGCTACGGGGCCACGGCGACTGGGTCAACGCCGTCCGCGTGGACGCCGCCTCACGGACCGTCTTCTCCGCCTCGGATGACTGCACCGTCAAGCTCTGGGACATCGACCGCAAGACCTGCATCAAAACATTTGAAGGCCACGTCGGCCAAGTCCAACAGGTCGTCGCTCTGCCCCACGACTTCGAATTCGAAGAAAACGCCGACATCGACGACCACGACGGCGCCTCCTCCACCACCAGCAGCTCCGTCCCCCCGGCCCCACAACAATCCACCGATCACCCCACCACCGAACCCTACGGCCCGGGCTTCACGTCCTGCGATCGCCCATTGCCACCCCGCTACATCCTCACCGGCGCGCTGGACTCGACCATCCGCCTGTGGGACACGAACACGGGGAAATGCCTGCGAACGTACTTTGGGCACGTGGAGGGCGTATGGGCGCTCGCGGCCGATGCGCTGCGCGTTGTTAGCGGGGCGCAGGATCGGATGGTGAAAGTGTGGGATACGCGGGGGAAATGCGAGAGGACGTTTACGGGCCATGCGGGCCCGGTCACTTGTATTGGGTTGAGTGAGCGGAGGATGTGCACTGGGGGGGAGGACGGGGAGGTTAGGATGTATAGTTTTTGATGGGTTTTTAGGTAAAGGGGGGGGGGGGGGGGATGGATGTAGGGGGGCTGTGGATGAGGGTTTTAGGCTTGCGCTGAAGCGATTTCTCGATGATTTAGCTGGATACCCCTGATGTTTCTCGAGGTTTTTGTTGCTGAATAGGTGATCTGATGTGGTTATATTAGGAAACAGCTTGGGTCTTTCGGGTCATGTTAGAAGTACCTACCCACCCATTCACATTCACATCACACTGTGGAAAGAAACCGTTCCCCATGCCAGAAGAATTGATCATACAGAATCCGTAATATATTGGGGGGTATCTAGCACTGAAAAGCCGTCCCCTGCTTCTGCACCATATTCGCCCCCCCGCCCGCAAACCCCGTGCCCTCGCTGCGCAGCTCCACGAGCCCCGGCTTCAGCCCGTCTTTCTCCATCTTCCCCTTTTCTTTCGTCTTTGCCTTCTTGGGTGTTTCGGCACCGTTGCTTGGGCCTGTTAGGTCCGTGTCGCAGACGAAACAGACGATCTTATCTTTCTTCTTCTCTTTCTCGCCTGGGGGCGGGGTTTGCGTGAGATGGCCATGCGGATCTGCCAGGTGAGGGGCGGGGGATAGGAATTTCCCGGCGCAGGGTTTGCATAAGGCGTGCCCGCAGGGGATGGTGAGGATTGCTTTTGAGCTGTTGGAGAGGGGTTTGCTGCACGCGGGGCAGATGGGTGTAGCGGCTTGGGTTGAGGGGGATGGGGGGTTAGGG
>JAABUQ010008349.1_pt1 | contig 14555 bp, 10 predicted proteins | sample 5560001 | NCBI WGS metagenome assembly JAABUQ01 (sample SAMN10711888, study PRJNA513371) | rock metagenome | isolation source: Antarctica rocks | place: Antarctica: Victoria Land, Finger Mt nord | collected 2015-12-18
GTGGCGGCCGCCCTCAACGCAAGGCCCCGCAAAACGCTTGGCTGGAAAACACCCGCCGAAGCCCTTGACCAGTTTCTGCTGTCAGCCGACATCAACCGTGTTGCGACGACCGGTTGAATCCGCCCTGTAGGCGCCGATCGGCGTGTCGATCGCCGAATGGCCGATCACCGCCAGCCGCCCGACCGCTTCCGACCGCAAAGGCAGCGTGCCGCGCTCGTTCTTGAGCAGCACCATCGTGCGTCCGCCCGACTCGCGCGCCAGCGCCCGCGAGGCGGCGTTGCCGGTCGCGGCCTCGGCGGCGGCAACTTCGACGTATGGGGTCTCGAACAGCCCGATCGCGAACTTAACGTGGAGCACGCGGCGCACCGCTTCGTCGATGCGCGCCATCGGTACGCGCCCGGCACGGACCAGCGCGGGCAACGAGGCGAAGCAGTGGCCATCGGGCAGTTCGACGTCGGTGCCCGCCATGAGCGCGATGCGCGCGGCGTCGGCGAAATCGGCGGCGACGTGGTGGATCGTGGCGAGTTCGCGGATCGAATTATAGTCGGCGACGACCATTCCCTTGAAGCCCCACTCGCGGCGCAGCACGGTCTGCAGCAGCCACGCATTCGCCGCGCAGGGCACGCCGTCGATTTCGTGGTAGGTGACCATGACGCTCTGCGCCTGGCCGCGCTGGACACCCGCCTGGTAGCTCGGCAGCAACTGCTCGCGCAGCGTGCGCTCGCCCATCATCAGCGGGCCGGTGTTGCTGCCGTTCTCGGGCACCGCGTGGCCAGCGAAGTGCTTGACGGTGGCGTAGACGTGGCCGGGCGCGAGGTGGACGGGCGTGCTCGGGCCGTGGAAGCCGCGGATCGCCGCGACCCCCATCTCGGAGACGAGGTGCGTATCCTCGCCGTAGGTTTCCTCGACGCGCCCCCAGCGCAGCTCGCGCGCCACGTCCAAAACCGGCGTCAGCACCATGTGCGAGCCGCGCGCGCGGGTTTCGGCGGCGGCGACCGTGAACACGCGGGTCAGTAGATCGGGATCCCACGAAGATGCCAGCCCGATCGGAATGGGGAAACTGGTCGCGTCGCGGCCGCGCAGCCATGCAGCGCTTCCTCGTGCGCGATCGCGGGGATGCCGAGGCGCGTGTCCTCGATGGCCCAGCGCTGGAGCGGGTTCATGTAGGCGGCGGTCTCGGACGGGCTGAAGGTCGGGTCGGTGCCGGCTTTGATGACGTGGTTGAACGAGGGGCTGCAGATGAAGCCGAAGCCGTTCGGGAAATTGCGACGCGCGGCGGCGCGGTCGAACCCGCCGCGCGCGTCCTCGATATTGTCGCGCCCGTCGCCGATGCCGACGAGCTGCTGGACCTTCTCCTCAAGCGTCATGCGCGACAGCAGGTCGTCGATGCGCGCGGGGATGGGCAGCTTGGCGTCGCGATAGGGGGCCGACGCCAATGCCGTGGCCGCGCCCGCTCCGCCCGAGGCCACCGCCGCGCCAACTACGATCAACGCCTTGGCGGCGTCGCGTCGGCTGATTGGCAAATCGTCCACCTCATGTCCTCCCGAGAGCGGCGTTCGTTCGACGCCTTTTCGCCCGTATGGTGGGCTTGTGCCCGATGGCGTTAGCGCTATCAAGGCGTAACATTATCAATAGCGGGGACGGCAGCGTGACTTCGGGATTGCGGGCCGATTTGCCCGGAGATTGGCAGCGCGCGACGCTAGTCGGGCGGATCGAGACCGCCGATGGGCCGAGCCCGGTGGTGCTGCGCGACGGCGTCGCCTACGACATGGCGCGCGTTGCGCCGACGTTGAGCGCGCTATTGGACGCGGGCCTGCCGGATGGCGGCGAGGCGCTCGGCGACGTGGACGGCCTCCACCTGCTCGCGCCCATCGATCTGCAATGTGTCAAGGCGGCGGGGGTCACCTTCGCGGTTTCGGCGATCGAGCGGGTGATCGAGGAGCGCGCGCGCGGCGATAGCGCGGCGGCGGCGCATCTGCGCGCCGGGCTGGAGGCGCGGGTCGGCGCGGGCATCCGCGCGGTGATCCCCGGATCGCGCGAAGCCGCCACGCTCAAGGCGGCGCTGATCGCCGACGGGATGTGGTCGCAGTATCTGGAGGTCGCGATCGGCCCCGATGCCGAGGTGTTCACCAAATGCCCGATTTTGGCCGCGGTCGGCTGGGGCGCGGCGGTCGGCGTACGCTCGGACAGCGCGTGGAACAACCCCGAACCCGAGATCGTGCTGGTAGCGGACAGCAAGGGCCGCGTGGTCGGCGCGACGCTCGGCAACGACGTCAACTTGCGCGATTTCGAGGGACGCTCGGCGTTGCTGCTGGGAAAGGCGAAGGACAACAATGCGTCGTGCGCGTTAGGACCGTTCGTGCGGCTGTTCGACGAGACGTTCACGATCGACGACGTGCGCGGCGCGCAACTGACGATGACGATCGTGGGGACCGACGGCTACCGATTGGAGGGCGGATCGAACATGGCGGAGATCAGCCGCGATCCCTTGGACCTCGCTCGGCAGACCGCGAGCGAGCACCAATATCCCGACGGCTTCGCGCTGTTTCTGGGCACGTTGTTCGCGCCAATCCAGGATCGGGATACGCCGGGGGCCGGGTTCACCCACCACGAGGGCGACGAGGTGGCGATCACCTCGCCCAAATTGGGCACGCTTCGCAACCGCGTCACCACCAGCGCCGCCGCGCGCCCGTGGACGTTCGGAGTGGGCGCGCTGATGGCCAATCTCGCGCGGCGGGGTTTGCTGTGAGCGATCCGATGCCAATGCGCGCGAGCTATCCCAGTTTGCGCGACCGCCGGGTAATCGTCACCGGCGGCGGCAGCGGCATCGGCGAGGCGATCGTCGAGGCATTCGTGGGGCAGGGCGCGCGCGTCGCGTTCCTCGACATCTTCGAGGAACCGAGCCGCGCGCTGGTAGCCAAGCTGGCGCACGCCGAACACCCGCCGCACTTCGAGCCTTGCGACCTTACCGACCTCGGTGCGCTCGCGGCCACCTTCGCCAAGCTGGCGCGCGAGTTCGGCGCGGCGGACGTGCTCGTCAACAATGCCGCGAACGACGATCGCCACCGCATCGAAGACGTAACGCCCGCCTATTGGGACGACCGCATCGCGGTAAATTTGCGCCATCTGTTCTTCGCCGCGCAGGCGGTCATCCCAGCGATGCGCGCGGCACGGCGCGGCGTGATCATCAACCTGAGCTCGGTCTCGTGGCACGTGGCGCTGCCCGATCTGGTGATCTACCAGACCGCCAAGGCGGGGATCGAGGGTATGACCCGCGCGCTCGCCCGCGACTTGGGCGAAGACGGCATCCGGGTGAACGCAATCATCCCCGGCGGCATCAAAACCCCCCGCCAGGACGCGCTATGGCACGACGCCACCGAGGAAGCGCGCATCCTGGCGACGCAATGCCTGAAAACGCGCGTGATGCCCGAAGACGTGGCCGCGCTCGCGCTATTTTTGGCGTCGGACGACGCGCGCATGATGACGGGGCACTCGCATTTCGTGGACGCGGGGTGGCGGTGAGGGGGCAATGTCCACCGGGGACTTAGCGGACATCCGGTTTGCGGAGTAAAAATCGATGTAATCAGCCTCGAATTCGCTGTCTCCTAGTCTGGACCAATCCAGTTAATGATCCCGAAAATAGCTTAGTAAAGTCGAGTTATTGCCCTGCGGGACGATATAAGCCTTTGTCAACTGCTACGAGACATCCCTAGCTTGGGGTGGGCTCGAATAGTTTGCGACAGTCCTTTCTTCCGAGTTGTAAGTCCATAGATCGTCAGGCATATGCATCCAAGAATAACAGTGCCGCTGAAACTTATTAAGTAGAAGATTTCTGACGATGACAGTGGTATTGGCGGATTGGCCCGAATTTTATCCAATGCAGTTATAAACGACCCCGCTAATTCTAATGACGCGCCAAAACCAGTAAATACGAGTGACGCGATGATGCCACCTTCTATACTCGACAGCTGCGTCAATTCGTGGTCCTGAATCATGTGCCAGTCGAGATGCTCAGGGGTCGATATCGTTTGAGCAGGTGTGAGACCGCTTAGCGGCGATACCACGACGGGGAAGCTGTTCGGCGTTTCAGGAACCGCGATCGAGCTTTCTTCGCCATCGCTCGATGATAGAACGTTAGCCAACAGCTGCTCGAGGCGAAGCTTCAAGCTTAGCTTTTATCCACTCCCAAACGTTGGCAGGTGCCCGACCAAAATAACCGTTGGTAGCAAATACAATGGCTTCGCCTATCGGTAGCTCATTGGGCTGAGCCGGATTATATTCCGAGCTTCACGGATATTTCCAGCGCCGTTCCTTGAGCCGAAACTAGCCACTCCAGATCGTTAATCTTTAGCGCATCCATTTGGAATTCATCAACAATCCTCGTGGTCATCGCTGGTTGCGGGCGGGGCAACAGGATAGCAAAAATCGCCATATACCTAAAATGTCCCAACTAACCGAAGGGGTGCACATGATAGATATTTTACGCGGCTTCTTTGCTTGAAGGAAGATCTGTCAAAACCGAGTCCGCTGCATTATCTGCGCAGCGTTCGTAAAGGGCGGGGAAAGTGTGGCCTGCGGGCTGTCCGCTTTCAAGCGTTCGGGGCGATAAGGGCAAAGGCTGAGAAATAGGTCTTAATCCGCCGCCCCCCTCACCCCGGCGGACCGTCCGAGGCTCGCTCGATCAGCTCGTACTCCAGTCGCATCCGCACGTAGCGCGCGGTCTCGCCGGCGCGGCGCCGGCGGATTTCCTCGACCAGCAGGTCCACCGCCGCGCGCGACATCGCGGCGATCGGCTGGCGGATCGTGGTGAGTTGCGGCCAGATGATCGTCGCGAGTTCGGTGTCGTCGAAGCTGACCACGGTCAGGTCGCCCGGCACGTCCAGGTGATGGCGGTGCGCGACCGCGACGCTCGCCGCCGCCATGTCGTCGTTGGTGGCGAAGATCGCGGTCGGGCGTGGTTCGACGCGCAGCAGCAATTCGGCGGCGTCCAGCCCGGACTTGTAGCTGAACAGCCCGGGCACGCTCAGCGCGGGATCGGGCGCGATGCCCGCTTCGGCGAGCGCGTCCGCCAGCCCGAGCGCGCGTTCGGCGCTCGCGGTCTGGTTCGGATTGCCGCGGATGAAGCCGATGCGCCGGTGGCCGAGCGCGATCAGGTGGCGCGTCATCGCGCGTGCGGCTGCGCGGTCGTCGATGTTGATCGCCGACACATTGTCCGCCGGTCGGCCCGTGGCGACCGCGACCGCCGGGATGCCGTTCGCTTCGAGCAGGTCGATCACATCCACCGCGTCGCAGAGTGGCGGCGGCAGGATCACCCCGTCGATCTTGTCCGCGACCAGCCGTTCGGCCGCGACCATCGCGTCCTCGCCGGGTTCGCAGCGCTCGATCACCAGGCCGATGTTGGCTCGGCTGACCTGATCGAGGCCACCGACGAGGAACTCGGACAGATAGATCGCGCTCGGGTTGGAGTAGAGCAGCCCGATGCGCACGCGGGTCGCCCCCGCCAGGCTCTGCGCGGCGGGGTTGGGCGCATAATTCAGCTCGGCGATCGCCGCCTGGACGCGCTCGCGCGTGCTGTCCGCCACCGCGCGGTCGGCGTTCAGAACGCGGCTGACGGTCATCGTCGACACCGCCGCTTGCGCCGCGACGTCGCGGATCGTCACCGCGGTGCCTTGCCGACGCGAGCGCTTGGTTTCCATGATCGCGGTCATGGCCGCGCCGCGCGAAGCCCGCAAGCGTTCAGGCGCCGGTCGCGCGCGCGTCGGCGAGCGCGGCGAGCGATTTCAGCGGAACCGCGACATCGGCCAATTCGGTTGGCGATGGACGCGCGTGTGCGACGATCAACGCCCGGCCCTGGACATAATCCCTGGTGGCGTTGACGCAGTCGAGCGCGATCACGCGGCCCGATTTCGTGTAGACGATCGAGAAGCTGCGGCTTGCGGTGTCGCCGCGCACGATCGCCCGGTCGTGTCCAATTGAGAGGCCGACGGTCTGCAGCCGCAGGTCATATTGGTTCGACCAGAACCACGGCACGGCGGTGTAAGGTTCGGGCTGGCCGACGACCGCGTTGGCGACCACCGCCGCCTGATCGCTCGCGTTCTGCACCGATTCGAGCCGTATCGTCGCGCCGTCCGCATGTTTGCTCGCGTGCGCGGCGCAGTCGCCGATCGCGTAGATGCCGGGCAGCGACGTGCGGCAATGATCGTCGACCTTGACGCCGTTGCCGCCGACCGCGCCCGCCGCTAGTAGCGGCTCGACTGCTGGGACGATACCGATTCCGACAATCACCATCTCGGCGGTTAAAACTTCGCCGGTGGCGAGGCGGACGCCGGTGGCTCGGCCATCGCGTTCCTCGATGCACTCGACGACCGAGTTCAAGCGAATATCGACGCCTCGCGCGCGGTGTTCGGCTTCGTAGAAGCGCGACAACGGCTCGCCCGCGACGCGCGCCAGCACACGGTCCAATGCCTCCGCGACTGTCACGGGTTTGCCGAGTTTGGCCAGCACTGCGGCCGCCTCCAGCCCGATATAGCCACCGCCGATGACGACGACCCGCCGCGTCGTCGCAAGCTCGCCGACCAGTCGGTCGACGTCGGCGCGGGTGCGGACGGAATGCACGCCGATCAGATCATGCCCCGAGCAGGTTAGCCGACGCGGGTGGCCTCCGGTGGCCCAGATTAGCTTGCCATAGCCGATATGGCCGCCCGTAGCGGTGGTGACGCGGTGTGCCTCGGCGTCGACCGCCACGACCTGTGTGGCAGGCATTAGCGTGATGCCTCGTTCGGCCCAGAAGTGCGCGGGCCGGATCAGGATGCGCTCGAACGGCTTGTCGCCCGCGAGGTAATCCTTGCTGAGCGGCGGGCGCTCGTAGGGGAGTTCGGGATCTTCGCCTACGACCGCGACGGTGCCCGCGAACTTGCGTTGCCTGAGCGCGATCGCGGACTGCGCGCCGCCGTGCCCGGAACCGACGATTAGGATATCGAAGCCACTGTCCATGATCCGCCGACATTAGGCTCTCGTGGCCAGGGTCTCCAATAGCGCGTCGATTACATCGGGAATGGCGTGAAGCCGGGGCTGTTCATGCGCGAGGATCGCACGCATCGCGGACGCTTTTACCCGGTCGATCGAGTCTGGTGCGCGTGCCATGTCGGCGGGCAGGGTCGAGAGCAGGATGTCGATCAAGCGCTCGGCTGCCTGCAGTCGGCCCCACAAATAATCGTTCTCGCGGTAGGCGCGCGAGAAGAAGGCGCCGAAACTATTGAGCCGCGTGCCTTTGAGCGTTTCAGTCCCGGGCCGGAGGAAGTGGGTGTCCTCGGGTGCGATGCGATCGACCTTGATCTCGTCGGTTTCGTCGAGGCCATCGTCCTGGATCAGCGGTAGCGTGGCGATGTCGAAAAAGGGGAAACCGAGGTAAGCGAGCAGCAACGCCCGACGGACGGGGGCGGGCAGGGGGGCGAGGACATCGATCAGCCCTGCGTCGGTCTTGCCGTCGATGCGGCTGAGATCGAGTGCGGCGGCGAGCGCATCGAGCGCGGGCACCGGATCCCGGTCGGCGGCGCGCGCGGCTTCGGTGACCGTCATAGGCCAAGCCGTGCCGACGCGCGCGAGCAACGGCGCGAGCAACGCGTAAAGTTCGCGCTTGGCACCTTCGAGCGCGGCTGGCTCGATGCCGGGCGGGTGCGTCGCGGCGAGATCGTTCATCGTTCGGATGAGCGCGCGCAGGCGGCGGATACGGAACGCGAGGTCGAAACGCCGCAGGAAAAGCACATAGGGCACGCGGTCGGCGCCGTCGCGTCCCGGTTCATCGACTTTGGTGACGCCGGACGCGCGCACATGGGCCCACACCGCGTCGCGCACGCGGGTGACACCCGCACCACCTTGCGCATCGTGCCCGCCGGCTGCGACCAGCCATTCCGCCACGGTCTCGACCACGCACGATAGCTTCAACTGACCGTAGGCGGGGTAGGTGAAACCACTTTGCCGCGCCGAGATCGTGTGCGCCCCGGCGCGCAGATCGCCCAGCCGTTCGGGGCTGAGCGGTGCTTCGAGGCGATCGGTGCCGAACGCGGCTTCGATCGCCGCTTCGACGGCCCCGCGCATTCCATCGGCGACATAGCGCAGCCTTTTGGTGCGGCGCGAGATAGTATGCAGTGCATCCAGGCTGTCGCGGATCGGTTGTTCGCGAGGGATGTCCGACAGCGAGCGGAAGATGTTGGTGAAGAAGCCCGGCGTCCCCACTCCGATGTCGCGACGCAGGCGGATGGCGGATTTGCCCGGTGTCGGATCGATGAACAGCACGCGCCGGTCGACTTCGCGGTTCGCGGGTCGGCCGCGCAGCGCGGCGATGGCGGGGCGGAACGGCGCGTTGTCGAGCACACCGCCGTCCACCAGCGCGACCAGGCTCATGTCCTCCCCGCGCGCGAAGCGATCGGGAAAGGCGCGGGCGACGAACGCGTCGCGCTCGGGCCATGTGGTTGCGCGGGCGGCGAGGGCGGCGTCGAGTTCGGGCAACTGGAACGCGGGGAAGATGCCGGGGATGGAGGCGGTGGCGCGCGCGGCGAGCACGAGGCCGGGAAGCGCGCCGAGCGTTCGCTCGCAGCCAGTTCCGGCATCGTGGAAATCTAGCACGAGGCGGTACTCGGTCTCGATCACTTCACCCGGCGAGTTCAGCCGCAACCGTTCGGGATGGCCGTGGAAATCGGTGACGGTGACGAACAGATCGAGCGGCAGTTCGGGCGGGATCAGCGGTGGACCGGCGGGTGCGGTCGCCATCGCGGCGAACGCGTCCAAGATGTTGCCGGTGAAAATCCGGCCCGAAAATGGCGGCTCGAACCAGCGCGAGCGGATCAGGCGGCTGAGCTTGCCACGGACCTCCTCGCGCGTTTGCGGCTCAACTTCGGCGAACAACTGCGCATATCGACGACCCGCCATCCAGATCAAAGGCTCGGCATAGACCTTGCTCCAACGCGAGGTCGGCGCGGCGAGCGGATCGAGCAACCGATCGATGTCGGCCTCGTCGAGCCACAAGGGGGTGAGCTGACCGAAATCCTGACCCGTGGCGATGGCGTGCGCGAGGAACACCGCGTTGATGCCGCCCGCCGACGATCCCGCGATAATATCGACCACGACTTGCAACTGAAGCGACTGACCGATATCGGCGAATAAATCGTGGTAGACACATTCTGAATCGGTCAGGCCCGTCGTGTCTCGGTCGCGGTACGCGCGACTGGCGCGCAACAGCTTCCAGATTTCCTTGCAGACGCCGTGCATATACACGGCGAGGCTGACCCCGCCGTAGCACACCAGCGCGAGCCTGAGTTCCTTCTCCCTCACGCGCGCCGCTTTGGCACGGCCGCTAAGCCGGGCGCTACCGCGCGCTTAGTCGCGTGCCCATCCGTGGGGCGTAAGCCGTTCGATCGGCTGGAAGCGTTCCTTGTACGCCATGCGGGCGGCTCCCTGGATCCAGTACCCCAAGTAGACATGGCTCAAACCGAGCGCGCGGGCGCGGGCGATGTGATCGAGGATGATGAAGGTGCCAAGTCCGCCGCGGGCCGACGGCGAAGTATCGTAGAAGCTGTAGATGAGGCTCAAACCATCGCTTTGTCGATCCGTGACGCACGCCGCCAGCAGCTTGTGCGAGACGGGGTCGCGGTATTCGACGAGCCGCGTATCGACCGGCGTCTGTTCGACCATGTCGGCGTAGTCGAGCGAGTCCATCGCCGCCATGCCGCCGTCGGCATGACGCGCGGCCAGATAGGTCGCCAACAGCGCGAACTGTTCAGGGGTCGTCCAGGGTTGATGTTCGGTGACCGCCAGATTGCTCTGGCGACGAACGAGGCGCCGCTGCGAGGCGGACGGCGCGAACTCGGAAACCGGCACGCGAACCGATACACAAAGCGCGCACGCTTCGCACACGGGGCGGTAGGCGATATTTTGGCTGCGGCGAAATCCGAGCCGGCTCAGCGCCTCGTTCAGCTCGGCAGATTGCGGACCGCGTAATTCGGTGAAGAGTTTGCGCTCGACCCGGCCGGGCACATAGGGGCACGGCGCGGGCGGCGTAACGAAGAAGCGCGGACGCTTGGCGCGCGCGCGTCGCGTGTTCAGCGTCACGGCACCCGGAATGAACGCCGCCAACACGCCTTCATCAATCATGGTCCACCCCACTCCCCAGCGTGCGGGGTCCCCGATACAACGTCCGGGCGCGGACGGAAGCGATAAAACCGTCTCCGAACCGGGTTAAAATGGTTCGAGGCCGGTGCGGCCCCAAATGTTCGCAGGAAAGGGCGGTCAGTCGACACCCAGCAGCTTCACTGGAAACCCCGCCATTTCCAGCGCGGCTATCAAGCGCTCCAAGTGATCGCGGTCGCGGGTTTCGCATTCGATTTCGGTGACGAGGCCCTTGGCGGGTTCGCGGTTGTGGATGCGTTGGTGGTGAACCTCGATGATGTTTGCTTGGGCTGCGTCGAAGACGCGGGTGGCGGCGTGGAGCTGTCCGGGGCGGTCGCGCATCACCAGCCGCAGCCGGGCGAGCCGCCCTTCGCGCGCGAGTTCGCGCATCAGCACGTTCGCGAGCAGGCGCGAATCGATGTTGCCGCCGCATAGCACCAGCCCGACGTGGCGGCCGCGGAAGCGCTCGGGATCGGCGAGCACGGCAGCCAGACCGGCCGCGCCCGCGCCCTCGACAACGGTCTTCTCGACGTTGAGCAGTAGCGCAACCGCGCGTTCGAGATCGCGTTCCTCGACCAGAACCAGATCGTCGAGGATCGCGGTCAGGATGGCGGACGTGATTACCCCGGGTTCCTTGACCGCGATGCCCTCGGCCAGGGTATCGCCGCCGACCGGCTTCTGGCGGCCGTGGAAGCGGTTGTACATCGTCGGGTAATATTCGGCCTCCACCCCGATCAGCTCGATCGCGGGTTTGAGGCCGCGCGCAGCGACGCCCATGCCGCTCATCAGCCCGCCGCCGCCGATCGGCGTTACCAGCATATCGAGGCCCGGCGCGTCTTCGAGCATTTCGATGGCGATTGTGCCCTGGCCAGCGATCACGTCGACGTCGTCGAAGGCGGGGACGAAGGTTAGGCCGAGCTGGCGAGTGAGGCCGTCGGCGTGCGCGGCGGCCTCGTCGAAGGTGTCGCCTTCGAGGACGACGATCGCGCCATGATCGGCGGTCTGACGAACCTTCACCGTCGGCGTGAACAGTGGCATGACGATCGTGGCGGGGATGCCCAAGCGCCGCGCATGGTAGGCGACGCCCTGCGCGTGGTTGCCCGCGCTCGCGGTGACGACGCCGCGCGCGCGCTCGTCGGCGGTGAGCTTCAATAAGCGGTTGAGCGCGCCGCGCTCCTTGAAGCTGGCGGTGAACTGCAGGTTCTCGAACTTGAGCCAGATTTCCGCGCCCGTCACGTTGGAGAGCGTGCGGCTGTGCAGCGTCGGTGTGCGCAACACCGATCCCGCAATCGCCGCGCGTGCGGCGCGTACGTTGGCGAGCGTGACGGGAAGCGGGGCGATGATGGGCGCGGTCGCGAGCTGGGTGGCCATGCGGCGGAATATCGCTTCGCGGCCGCGATGTCGAAGGGAAGCCGATCCAAAAGCCGAACCAAGCATTCCCACAAGGGAGAGGGCTTCAGAAAAATTGGCGACCGACGCTATGCTGGACGCATGAAACTCCTCGCCTTCCTACTCGCCCTGATGTCGCTCCCCGCCCTCGCGCGCACCTACATCGCCAACGCCAACGGCTACACGCTCGGCCGATCGGGGGCGCTCGAGCGCTTCACCGGGCTGCTGATCGGCACCGACGGCAAGGTGGAGCGCGTGCTGCACGCGGGCGACGCCGAGCCATCGCTGAGATCGGGCGATTACCGGCTCGACGCGAAGGGCCGCACGCTTATGCCTGGGTTGATCGACGCGCACGGGCACGTGATGGAGCTCGGCCGCGCCGCGCTCAGCGTCGATCTGCGGGGGAGCAAGAGCCTGGGGGAGGCGCTCGACCGCGTGCGCGCCTACGCTTCGGGCAACCCGACGGCGAAGTGGATAGTCGGGAGCGGCTGGAACCAGGTCATCTGGGGGCGGAGCTTCCCGACCGCCGCCGAACTCGACCGGGCGGTGGCGGACCGGCCGGTGTATCTGGCGCGGGTAGACGGCCACGCGGGTTGGGCGAACAGCGCCGCCATTCGCGCGGCGGGCGTGACGGCGGCGACGCGCGATCCCGTGGGCGGGAGGATCGAGCGTGGGCCGGGGCGTACGCCGAGCGGCGTGTTCGTCGATGGCGCGCAGGTGCTGGTCGCGCGCCGTATCCCCGCGCCGACGCCCGCCGAGGACGAAGCGGCGCTGACGAAGGCGCTGGCGATCATGGCGGAGGTGGGCCTGACCGGCGTGCACGACGCGGGGATCACCCCCGAAACCTGGCGACTCTACCGCATGTTCGGCGACGAGGGGCGGCTGACCGCGCGCATTACCGCGATGGCGGGCGGCATGGAGGCGCTGGACGCGATCGCGCCGCTCCGCCCGACGCTGTGGCTGTATGAGGAGCGGCTGCGGCTGGCGACGGTGAAGCTCTATGCCGACGGCGCTTTGGGTTCGCGTGGGGCTTGGCTGAAGGCGCCATATAGCGACGATCCGGGCAACCGGGGCCTGCGCTTTCACTCCGATACGGTAATGAAGAACTGGATCAGCCGCGCGAACTTCCTCGGTTTCCAGGTCGCGGTGCACGCGATTGGCGACGCGGCGAACGCGCAGGTGCTGGATGCCTACGCCGACAATCGCGCGGCCTATGGCGATGCGCGCCGCAACCGAATGGAGCACGCGCAGATCGTCGACGTGGCCGACCTGCCGAGGTTCGCCGCGCTGCACGTGATCGCCTCGATGCAGCCCACCCACGCCACCTCGGACAAGGCGATGGCGGCGGACCGGCTGGGCGAGGCGCGGCTGGCTGGGGCGTATGCGTGGCGCACGATCCTCGCGTCGGACGCGCGCATGGCGTTCGGCTCGGACTTCCCGGTCGAACCGCCCAACCCGTTCTTCGGGCTGCACGCCGCCGTCACGCGCCAGGACCGCGAGGGGTTGCCGGTCGGCGGCTGGCGTCCGCAGGAAGCGGTGACGCTGCCCCAGGCGCTCGCCGGGTTCACGACGGGGCCGGCGTATGCGGGATTCGCCGAGGACAAGGTGGGCCGACTCGCGCCGGGCTTCTGGGCCGACTTCCTGTTGGTCGACCGCGACCCGTTCGCCGGTGCGCCGGGCGATCTGTGGCGTGTGCGGGTGGAGGAGACTTGGGTGGGTGGAAAGCGCGTATTCGTACGGGCTTTGTCGTCGAAAAACTGACGGCGGGTGCGCGCCCCCCCTTATCGAAGCGCGGTCAGTTGCGCCGGGGTTAGGAGTTGGGGGAGCGTCCGCGGCTCCCCGCCCGCTCCGTAATACAGGTACAGCGGCACCCCCGAACGACCACTCGCCTCCAAGAAGCCCGTGATCGCAGGATCGCCGCGCGTCCAGTCGCCGACAAGCGTGGTGATGCCGTGCGCCGCGAACGTCCGCGCGACGGAGGGATCGGCCAACGCGCCGCGCTCGTTCACTTTGCAGGTGATGCACCAATCGGCGGTGAAGTAGACGAACACGGGACGGTGCCGCGCGCGCAGATCGACGAGCGCGGCCTCGGTGAAGGGCTTGGCATTCAATGGCCCGGCAGTATCCGCCGCTGCACCCGGCGCGACAGGTGAAACCAGCAGCAACGCCGCGACCGCGCCCGCCGCTGCCAAGCCCAGCGGCGCGGCGGTGCCCGTGCCCTCGCGTTGGCGTCCGCCGAACCACCACAGCGCCAGCCCCAGCGCGAGCGCGGCTGCAAGTCCCAGGGTCATGCCCGCGATCCCCGCCTCGTGCCCGAGCACCCAAGCGAGGCCCAAGGCGGTCGCGAACATCGGCACACTCAGCAGGTGCCGCATCCGCGCCATCCATGGGCCGGGCCGGGGCAATCGCCGCCGCACCCACGGCGAATAGGCGAGCGCGAGGAACGGCAGCGCAAGGCCGACGCCCAGCCCGGCGAAGATCGCCAGCCCGGCGGCGGCGGGCAACGCGAGCGCCGCGCCCAGCGCCGCGCCCATGAACGGCCCGGTGCACGGTGTCGCGACGAACGCGGCGAGCGCGCCGGTCCAGAACGCCCCCGCGCGGCCCGGCCTGGCGGCGAGCGCGCCGCCGGCGTCCCCGCCGCCGACGTTCAGTTCGAACAGCCCCGCGAGGTTGAGCGCGATCGCGGTCATCATCAGTAGCAACACCACGATCGCGCGCGGGTTCTGCAGTTGGAACGCCCAGCCCGCCGCGACCCCCGCCGCCTTCAATCCCAGGATCACTCCACCGAGCGCGGTGGTGGTGGCGATCACGCCCGCCGCATACGCCCACGCGTCGCGCTTGCCCGATGCTGCATCGGCCCCCGCGTGCGCCAGGCTAAGCGCCTTCAGGCTGAGGATCGGGAACACGCACGGCATCACGTTCAGCACGAGGCCGCCCGCCACTGCCGCCAACAGGTAGATCGGCAGGCCGGAGAGGTCGCGGTCGGCAGACCGCGCTATCGC
>JAABUQ010008350.1_pt1 | contig 14554 bp, 15 predicted proteins | sample 5560001 | NCBI WGS metagenome assembly JAABUQ01 (sample SAMN10711888, study PRJNA513371) | rock metagenome | isolation source: Antarctica rocks | place: Antarctica: Victoria Land, Finger Mt nord | collected 2015-12-18
TGACGGTGATCGCGCTGCTCAACGTGCTGACGCAGGTCGACCACATCGTGGTGCTGACCCAGGGCGGCCCGTCGGACGCGACGAGCGTGGTGCTGTACTACATCTACCAGCAGGCGCATCAGAACAACGATATCGGCCTCGCCTCGGCGGCGACCGTGGTGAGCGTCGCGGCGCTGTTCGCGCTCTCCACCGTCTCGTTGCGCGCGCTTGAACGCGGCCTGCACCATGAAGCGTGACGGCGGCCTGCTCGCGCTGCTCGGGCTCAGCGCGGCGGCGCTGCTCTGGGCGGTCCCGTTCGCCTGGATGGCTCTCGCCAGCCTGCGCCCGGGTGCCGCCGGACGCGACGACATCGCCTCGCTCTTCCCCTCCGGACCGTTTGGCTTCGACAACTTCATCGACGCGTGGCAGTCCGGCCGTTTCCCGCTCTGGTATCTGAACACGGTCATGGTCTGTTTCGGCATCCTCGCGGTGCAGTGCGTCACCATCAGCCTGGCCGGTTACGCCTTCGCGCGGCTGCGATTCCGGGGACGCGACCTGCTGTTCGGAATGTTCCTGCTGCAACTGATGCTGGTGCCGCCGGTGCTGATCGTGCCCAACATGACCACGCTCGTCGGGCTCGGGCTCTACGATACGCTGCCCGGCATCATGGCGCCCTATCTCGCCTCGGCCTTCGGCGTGTTCCTGATGCGCCAGACGTTCCGCAGCATCCCGCGCGACTACGAGGAGGCGGCGATGCTCGACGGCGCCGGCATTCCCGCGCTGATCTGGCACGTTCTGCTGCCGCTCGCGCGGCCCGGGCTGCTCGCCTTCGCCATCGTCTCGGTGACGACGCACTGGAACGAGTTCCTGTGGCCGCTGATGGTCACCGCCTCGCCGCGCAACCAGGTGCTCACGGTCGGGCTGGCGAGCTTCACCGCCGGCGCCGAGGCGGGCTCCGACTGGGGCGTGGTCGCCGCCGGCACCTTTTTCGTTGCCGCCCCGCTGCTCGCGTTGTTCCTGGTCTTCCAGCGCCGCTTCGTCTCCAGCTTCCTGTTCTCCGGCATCAAATGAGGCCACCCATGCGCGCACTCGCCGCGGCTGCCGCGTTCGTCCTGCTGCTCAGCATCGGCGCGGCGCGGGCAGCGACCGACATCGACCTGTTCTTCCCGGTGCCCGTGCAAGGCAAGCTCGCGGCCGAGATGACGCGCCTGGTGGACCGCTTCAACAAGCAGCACGCCGACATCGCCGTCACTGCGGTCTATACCGGCAGCTACGACGACACCAACCTCAAGACGCACGCCGCCATCCAGGCCGGGCGACCGCCGGCCGCCGTCATCATGAGCGCCAACTTCGTGCGCGAATATGTCATCGGCAACGAGATCGTGGCGTTCGATGACCTCATCCGCAAGGACGGACAGACCCCCGCCGGCTTCATGGACCAGTTCTGGCCGGCGCTGCGGGCGAACGCCACCGACCAGGGCCACGTGTACGGCGTGCCATTCCACAACTCGACGCCGCTATTGTATTATAGCGAGGCGGCGTTCCGCGATGCCGGCCTCGACCCCTCGCACCCGCCCGCCACCTGGGCGGAATGGGTCGCGGACGCCAAGAAGATCGCCCGGCACGACGGCGCGCAGTCGGCGCGCTGGGGCATCATGATGCCCGGCACGTACGATTATCTCGGCTGGATCACCTCGGGCCTCGCGATGTCGGACGGCGGCCAGTTCTACAACCCCGACTACGGCGGCGAGGTGTACTACACCGCACCCAGCACGATCGGCGCGGTGCAGTTCCTCGACGACCTCGTGCACAAGCACAAGGTGATGCCGGAGGGTGTCACGGACGCCAACGCGGTCACCACCGCTTTCTTCCAGGGCCGCACCGGCATGATGGTGCTCTCCACCGGCTCGCTCGGCTTCGTGCGCGACAACATGAAGCAGCCGTACCGCACGGCGTTCCTGCCGAAGAACCTGTTCAACGCGGTGCCGATCGGGGGTGCCAGCCTGATCCTGCCGAAGGGCAATTCGCCGGAGCGCACCGCAGCGGCGTGGACGCTCATCAAGTGGCTCACCAGCCCGGAGATCGCCGGCAGTTGGAGTCGTTTCACGGGATACTTCGCGCCGCGCATCGCCGCCTACGACCTGCCGGAGATGAAGAGCTACCTCGCGGAACACCCCGACGCGAAGGTGGCACTCGATCAGCTCGCCTACGCGCGCGGCTGGTTCGCCACCTACAACACGGTCGGCGTGCGGAAGGCGCTGGAAGATGGGGTGCAGTCGGTCCTCTCCGGCCGCGCGAAACCGCGCGACGCGATGGAGGCGGCTCAGCGCAATGCCGACGAGCTGATGCGCCCCTACGTGGAGCAGACCGCGCTCAAGCTGCCGGAATGACCCCTCCTCCCGGCCTCCTCCCGCAAGGGGAGGAGGAGAAGAAGCCCTCTCCCCCTTGCGGGAGAGGGTTGGGTGAGGGGTGAACAAAGGAGTCCGCCCATGATCCTCTGCCAGCTCACCGACCTGCACCTGCGCCCGCCGGGCAGGCTCTCGAACGACGTCGTGGACACCAACCGGCTGACCGAGCAAGCCTTTCGCGTCGTCGCCGCGTTCGACCCGCGCCCCGATGCCGTGGTCATCACCGGCGACCTCACCGAATGCGGCCTGCCAGAGGAATACGCCGTGCTCGTCGACCTGCTCCGATTGCTGCCGATGCCGGTGTTCGTCATCCCCGGCAACCACGATCGCCGCGAGAACCTGCGCGCCGCCCTGGCACTGCCCGGCGAGCCGCCCCTCGTTCAGTACGCGATCGACGACTTCCCCCTCCGCCTCGTGATGCTCGACACCGTGGTGCCCGGCGCCGGACATGGCGAGCTCGGCCCCGACGGTCTCGCCTTCCTCGATCGAGCGCTCGCCGCCGAGCCGCGCAAGCCGACCGTCGTCGCGATGCACCACCCGCCCTTCGTGTGCGGCATCGCGCACATGGATCGCATCAACCTGCGCGACACGCCGGCGTTCACCGAGGTCATCTCACGCCATCCGCAGGTGAAGCGCATCATCTGCGGCCACCATCACCGGCCGATCACCGCACCCGTCGCGCACGCCCTCGCCTCGATCGCGCCGTCGGTCGCGCATCAGGTGGAGCTGTCGCTGCTCCCGGACGCGCCAGCGGAGTTCAATCTCGAGCCGCCCGGCTACGAATTGCACACGGACATCGACGGCGCGATCGTCTCTCACACCGGCGTTTTCGGCGACTGGCCGGGACCGTACCCGTTCGTCGCCGACCGCGACTATCCGGGCACGTCGCTCTGACGCGGCTACGCCATCGAGATCGTCGTGAAATCCACGAACCAACTCTGCGGGGGGATTGAAGCCGGTGACGGCCTTGCTCATCGCGCGCGGATTAAGGTCGTGGACGATGAACAACCAGGGCGCGTCGTCGACGATCATCCCATGCGCCTCGGCGAGCAGCTTGGTCTGCTCGTCCCGGTCGAGGGTGGCCTGCGCCCGCTTCAGGGCGTCATCCACCTTCGGATTGCTGTAGTGGCTCCAGTTGTAGTTCACCGGTGACCAGCTGTCGGTCGCGTAGTAGCGGAACATGGTCGAGGGATCGACCGAGCTCAGGCTGATGTTGATGCCCTGCACACCGTGCGACTGCGGGGCGTCCGGCTTGCTGCGGATCGCCACCAGCATGGTGCTCCATTCCACGACATCGAAATCGATGTTCATGCCGACGGCCTGGAAACCCTGCTGCATGAACTCGTTCATCGGGATCGGCAGCATCTGCCCCGAGCCCGAGGTCGAGATCATGATTTTCGCGCGCACCGGCTTGTCCGGCCCGTAGCCGGCCTTGAGCAGCGCGTTCGCCCGCTCCGGAAACTGAACGGGTACTTGGTGGTCATGACGACCGTGTTGTCGTCCGCCTTCTCGAAGGCCGCGACCATCGAGACGGCGGCGCGCACGATCGGCGCGGCGGTCGCGTCGTATTGCGGCGACTTGTCGTAATATAAGTCCGATCCGTCGTGAAACTTGACGCCGGGCCGCACGGTGAACGCCCAGCGGCTCGGGTGCGGGGTGTCGCTTCGCCACTCGGTGAACAGGCCGGGGGTAATCTCCGCCGGCTTGCCGAGGTTGTCGCGCAGATCCCAGTTCACCAGCCCGTCGTAGGGCGGGTAGCCGAGGAAGCGGTATCCTTCGAAACCATTGTTCGGGATGCCGTGCGTGGACGGCAGGTCGGCGGCGGTCATGCCGATCCGCAAGGTTTGCGCGGCGGCGGCGCGCGCCGGCAGCACCGGGGCGGCCATGAGGCCCGCCCCCGCGATCAGCAAGTCGCGCCGTTTGATGGTCATCGCGTTGCGTTACGCCATCGAGATCTGCGTGAAGTCCTGATACCAGCTCTGCGCCGGGTGGAAGTTCTGCACCCGCTTGCTCATCGCGCGCGGATTGAGGTCGTGCACGATGAACAGCCACGGCGCGCCGTCCACCACGCGCGCATGGGCTTCGGACAGCAACCGTGTCTGCTCCGCTGGGTCGAACGACGCCTGCGCGCGACGCAGCAGGTCGCTCGCCGTCTCATCGTCCCAATGGCCCCAGTTGTAGTTGATCGGCGAGAAACTGTCCTTCGCGTAGTAGCGGAACATCGACGACGGGTCAGTGTAGCTCAGGCTGATGTTGATGCCGTCATCCCCATGCGACTGCGCCGCCATAGGCGTGTTCCGCACCGCGACCAGCATCGTGCCCCATTCCACCACGTCGAAATCGATGTCGAGCCCGACTGCCTGGAAGTTTTGCTGCATGAACTCGTTCATCGGAATGGGCACCATCTGCCCGGAACCCGAGGTCGAGATCATGATCTTGGCCTTCGCTGGCTTGTCCGGCCCGTAGCCCGCCTCTTTCAGCAGCGCGCGGGCGCGCTCCGGGTCGTAGCTGTAGCGGTTCTTCGGCGTGCCGAAGATCGGGTTGTCCGGCGGATACAACCCGATCGCCGGCTTGGCCGTGCCGTTGAGCATCTTGCACATGCCGTCGCGGTCAATCGCGTAGTTCACCGCCTGACGCACCCGCACGTCGTGGAAGATCGAGCCAGGCAGCGTGTTGAGCGCGTAAGGGTAGGTGTGCGGATAGGGCCAGAGGCTGATCTGCAACCCGGCGTCCTTCAGCGATGGGATCGCGTCGGGCGGGGGCACCTCGATCCAGTCCACCTGCCCCGACCGCAGCGCCGCGACGCGCGTGGTCGCCTCCGGCATCGGGTAGACGACCAATTTGTCGAGCTTGGGGATGCGCGCCTTGTCCCAGTAATCCTCGTTGCGCGTCATCTCGGCGTATTGCCCGGCGGCGACGCGGGTGATCTTGAACGGCCCGGTGCCGGACGGCGCCTTCTGGAACGCCGCCCAGCTCTTGCCGACCTTCTCCCATTGCGCCGGGCTGACGATCAGCACGCGGGTCACCAGGTACGGCAGGAAGCTGAACGGGTATTTCGTGATGATGACGATGGTGCCGTCGTCCGCCTTCTCGTAGCTCGCGACCATGGACACCGTCGCGCGCACGATCGGCGCGGCCGGAGCATCGTATTGCGGCGACTTGTCATCGAAGATGCGGCCCAGGTTGAACATGATGGCGTCGGCGTTGCAGTCGGACCCGTCGTGGAACTTCACGCCTCGGCGCACCGAGCAGATCCAGCGGTTCGGGTTGCTCGCGTCGCTCTTCCAGGCGGTGAACAGGCCGGGTGTGATGTCGGCGATCTTGTCGGTATGGGTGAAATCCCAGTTCACGATCGAATCGTACGCTGGATAGCCGAGAAAGCGAAAGCCCTCGCCGCCGTTGTTGGGGATGCCGTGCGTCGATGGCAGGTCGGCCGCCGTCATGCCGATGCGCAACACTTGCGCGCCCGCCGCCGCGGCCGGGAGGGCCGGCAAGGAGGCGACGCCGGCCGCGCCGACCATGAAGTTGCGCCTGGAGATCATGCCGCTCACACCCGTCTGGTTGCGGGTGGGGTTGCAAGCTGTGTGCCAAGAAAACTCCTCACCCCGGCCCTCTCCTACAAGGCGAGAGGGAGAAGAAAGCCCCTCCCCGTGCGGGAGGGGTTGGGGGAGGGGTCAGGCCGCCCGTCGAGCAGTGTCGGCCGCAATCATCCCCACCACCGTCTCCGTATCCACCACGTCGCAGAACGCGTGCGCCATAGCGGAAAGCGTGGCGTTATGCTCCTCGTCGCTGAACGTCGCGTTGCCGTCGGCGACGAACAGCACCTTGTAGTTCAGCATCATCGCATCCCGCGCCGTCGACTCGCAGCACACCTGCGTCGCGGTGCCGGTGACCACCAATGTGTCGATGCCGCGCGACTGCAGGATGGCGTGCAGGTCGGAAGCGCCCGGCGCGAACGCGCCGAAGCGGCGTTTGCGCACCTGCAGATCCTGCGACAGCACCTCGAGCCCCGGCCACAACGCATGGCCCTTCGAGCCGGGCGTGAACGCCTCGATCATGCCGGCCCGGCGCGCGGGCGAGCAGAAGTGGTCGAAGTAGACGCTCCAGCTCCGCACCGCCTCGGCGTCGAACGTGTTCTGGATGTAGACGACGAGCCCGCCCGCCGCGCGCACGGCCGCGCTGATCCGGTTGACGTTCGGCACGATCTCGCGCGCCGTGTCGATCTCGCAGATCGCGCCCGGAGCCATGAACCCGTTCTGCAGGTCGACCACGATGTGAGCAGTCCGCTCAGGAACCAGGCTCGAGAACACGCGCACACTGCCCCGACGCTGCACAGCGCGTTCCGCGACAGCCAATGAGACGGCGGATTGATGCATGATATTGCTCCATTTACAGCCAAAATGGGCGTGACTACCTCGCCGAACGCTAGCGAAGGAACCGATGTAGCGCAAATGCTGCCCAAGTAGGCAGCATTAACCCTGGACAGCCCTCGCCCGTGTGTTAGGTTTCAGCGTTCATGCTGCGACGCACAAGAACCGCGTCGAGGCGACCTAGAGGAACCGTCGCGTGATCTTGTTTGCTCTCCGCCGGGTACTGCAAGCCATCCCCATCCTGCTCGGCGTGTCGCTGGTCGTGTTCGCGTTGGTGCACATTGTGCCCGGCAATCCGATCGACATGCTGATGCCCCCGGAGGCGTCGCCCGAAGTCATCGCGCAGATGAAAGCGGCGTTCGGCTTCGACCGCCCGCTCTACATGCAATACTTGCTCTGGCTTGGGCACGCCGCCACCGGGGATTTCGGCCTGTCCGTGTTCAACGCCACGCCAGTCTGGCCGCAGCTCGTCGGCGCGCTCGCCAACACGTTTGTCCTCGCCGTCCTCGCGGCGGCGCTCGGCTTCTCCCTCGGCATCGCGCTCGGATTGGTCGCCGCCTCCTGTCATGGACGCTGGCCGGACAAGCTGTTCTCCGCCGTCGCCACCACCGGGGTCAGCCTGCCGCATTACTGGTGCGCCATCGTGCTGGTGATGGTGTTCGCGGTGCTGCATGATTGGCTGCCGGCGCAAGGCATGGGCGACGACAGCCTGCCGCTCTGGCAGCGGCTCGACCATGTCATCCTGCCCGTCGTCACGCTGTCCCTGATCCCGATGGGCGTGGTCGGGCGGCTGGTGCGGGCGACCGTGCTTGACATCCTCGGCCAGGAGTTCGTCGGCGCGCTGTCCGCCAAGGGCCTCACGCGCGGGCCGGTGATTCGTCACATTTGCAAGAACGCCGCGCCCCCGGTGCTTGCGCTGATGGGGCTGCAATTCGGCTACCTGCTCGGCGGCTCGATCCTGGTCGAGACCGTGTTCAATTGGCCTGGCTCCGGCAACCTGCTCAACCTCGCGATCTTCCGCCGCGACATCCCCGTGCTGCAGGCGACCATCCTCGTGCTGGCGACCTTCTTCGTCGTGCTGAACCTGCTGGTCGACATCGCCCAGGCGGCGATCGATCCGCGCATCCGCCGCTGAACGGAGAAGCCGATGTCGGACGTCTCCACCCTCGAAGGCGCGGCCAGGCGCGACCTCGCGGACGCGATCGCCAACCGGTCTCCGCGCAGCTACTGGCAATCGGTCGGGCGCCGGCTGCTGCGCGATCCCGTCACCATCGCGGTGGCGCTGGTGCTGCTCGGCATCGTGTTCCTCGCCGTCTGCGCGCCGCTGGTCACGCATTACGATCCCTACGCCGGCAGCGTGCTCCGCCGCCTCAAGCCGATCGGCACCACGGGCCACTGGCTCGGCACCGACGAGACCGGGCGCGACCTGTGGACCCGGCTCTGCTACGGCGGCCGCCTCTCGCTGCTCGCCGGCATCCTGCCCGTCGCGGTCTCCTTGCTGGTGGGCGGGCTGCTCGGCGTGGTCGCGGGCTACACGGGCGGCTTCGTCGGCTCGCTCATCATGCGGACCATGGACGTGTTCTACGCGTTCCCCTCGATCCTTCTCGCCATCGCGATCTGCGGCCTGCTCGGCAGCGGCTTGTCGAACGCGGTGCTGGCGCTGTCCGTCGTGTTCATTCCGCCGATGGTGCGCATCTCCGAAACCGTCACCGCGCAAACCCGACGGCTCGACTTCGTGGAGGCGGCGCGCGCCTCGGGCACCACCACTTTGCAGGTGATCCGCCATCACGTGCTGGCCAACGTGCTCGGCCCGATCCTCGTCTACGCGACCAGCCTGATCAGCGTGTCCATCATTCTCTCCGCCGGGCTGAGCTTCCTCGGCCTCGGCGTCACCCCGCCGAACGCGGAATGGGGCCTGATGCTGAACTCGCTGCGCCAAGCGATCTACGTGCAGCCCTACGTGGCCGCGTTGCCCGGCCTGATGATCTTCATCACCTCCATGTGCTTCAACCTGGTGAGCGACGGGTTCCGCAGCGCGATGGACGTACGGCTCAACAAGTGACGGCACCCATGTCCCATGCATCCCTTCCCGACCCGCGGGATCGCGGCGGTCGCGCGCAGCCACTGTTGATCGTCGACACGCTGCGCAAGCATTTTCCGGTGCGCGGCGGCCTGCTCAACCGGCAGGTAGCGACCGTGCAGGCGGTGGACGACGTCTCCTTCTCCGTCCGCAAGGGCGAGACGCTCGGCATCGTCGGCGAGTCGGGCTGCGGCAAGTCGACCACCGCGCGACTGCTGATGCGCCTGATCGAGCCCGACCACGGCAGCCTCGTGTTCGACGGCGACACCGTGAGCGACCGCACCGGCCTCAGCGTGAACGCGATGCGGCGGCAGATGCAGATGGTGTTCCAGGACAGCTACGCCTCGCTCAACCCGCGCATGACGGTCGCCGACAGCATCGCCTACGCCCCGCGGATGCATGGAACGCCGGGCAAGGAGGCGGCCGAGCGCGCGTCCGGCCTGCTCGCGCAAGTCGGGCTCAACCCGCGCCTGTATCGGCAACGCTACCCGCACGAGCTGTCCGGCGGTCAGCGACAGCGGGTGAACATCGCCCGCGCGCTGGCGCTTGAGCCACGGCTCGTGATCCTCGACGAGGCGGTATCGGCGCTCGACAAGTCGGTCGAGGCGCAGGTGTTGAACCTGCTCGGCGAGCTCAAGCAGAAGTTCAATCTTACCTACCTTTTCATCAGTCACGACTTGAACGTCGTCGAGTTCGTCAGCGACCGGGTGATGGTGATGTATCTCGGCCGCATCGTGGAGACCGGGTCGGTCGAGGACATATACGCCAATCCACGCCACCCGTACACCCGCGCCCTGTTCGCCTCGAAGCCGACGCTCGACCCCGACCGGCGCACCAGCGAGATGCCGCTCACCGGCGATCCGCCGAACCCGATCAACCCGCCCTCGGGTTGCCGCTTTCGCACCCGCTGCCGCTTCGCGCAGGCCGTGTGCGCCGAGACGGTGCCGCCGCTCGCCCCGCCGGTGGACGCCGAAGCGACGGCCGCGGAGCGCCCGCATCTGGTCGCCTGTCACGTCGTGGAAGCGCAGCAGGCCGGGAGGTTCCACCATGCCTGAAGGCACGATGCCCGAGCTTCCCGCCCTCGCCGTCGACAAGCTCAGCGTGCGGTTCCGCCGCCAAGGCATCGATGTTCCCGCGGTGAACGGCGTCTCGTTCGCGCTCGCCCGGGGCGAGGTGCTGACGATCCTGGGCGAGTCGGGCTCAGGCAAGAGCGTGAGCCTGAAGGCGACGATGAAGCTGCTGCCGCACTACGCCCGCGTCGAGGGCAGTGTGCGGGTCAACGGCCAGGACGTCCTCGCCCTCCCGCCGGCCGCCCTGGCCCGGATGCGCGGCCGCGTGGTCTCCATGATCTTCCAGGAACCGATGACGGCGCTCGATCCGGTGTACACGATCGGCGCGCAGATCGCGGAAACCATCGTCAAGCACGAGCGGGTCGATCGGCGCACGGCGAACGCCCGCGCGCTCGAACTGCTTGAACGCGTGAGAATCCCCTCGGCGGCACGGCGGTTGCGCAATTACCCGCACGAGATGTCGGGAGGGATGCGGCAACGGGCGATGATCGCGCTGGCGCTCGCCTGCTCGCCCTCCGTGCTGCTTGCCGACGAGCCGACCACCGCCCTTGACGTGACGGTACAGATACAGATCCTTCTGTTGCTGCGCCAGCTGCAGGAGGAGCTTGGCATGGCGATCGTGTTCGTAACGCACGATGTCGGCGTCGCGGCGGAAATCTCGGACCGCATCGCCGTCATGTACGCCGGCCGTTTCGTCGAAACCGGCGCGGCGCGAGACGTGCTGCGCCGTCCGCAGCACCCCTATACCGAGGGGCTGCTCGCCTCGACGGTGCACGGCGGCCTGCGCGGGCGCACTTTGGAGACCATCCCCGGCAGCCCGCCCAACATGGCCGAGTTGCCGCCCGGCTGCGCCTTCGCGCCCCGCTGCCGCTACGCCATCCGCCGCTGCACCGAAGCCGACCCGCCGGTGGCGCATCCGGGTCGGGGCATGATGGTGCGCTGCATTCGAGCGACGGAGCCGGTCGCGGCGTAACAGCCCTCACAAGGACGTTGCACATGAAACCCACCATCGACTTCGCCACCTTCGAGACCCTGATGGCGCAGACCGGCCTCAGCCTCACCATCGACCAGCTCCGCGGCGTCTACGAAGGCTATGGCGGCCTGCAGGCGATGCTGGCGCGCGTCAACGCGCCATTGCCGCGCGAAGCCGAACCGGCGCTCACCTTCGATGCGGAGAACGTGTGATGGCGTTCCTCACCATCGCCGAAGCCGCCCGCCTCTTCGCGCAGAAGAAGCTCTCACCCGTCGAGCTCGCGCGCGACTGCCTCGCCCGCATCGCGGCCCTCGACCCCACCCTGCACGCCTTCATCCGCGTCACCGAGGATCGCGCGATGGCCGACGCGCGAGCCGCCGAGACCCGCATCATGCAGGGCGAACCGAAAGGCCCGCTCGACGGCATCCCGATCGCGCACAAGGATATCTACGGCACCGCCGGCATCGCGACCACCGGGCACTCCCGACTGCTCGAGGATTTCGTCCCCGACCGGGATTCGACGGTCGCGGCCAAGTGGCGCGAGGCCGGCACGGTGATGCTGGGCAAGCTCGCGACGCACGAGTTCGCCATGGGCGGCCCGTCGTTCGACCTGCCCTGGCCGCCGGCGCGCAACCCGTGGAACCCTGACCACTTCACCGCCGGCTCCTCGTCGGGAACGGGAGCGGCGGTCGCCGCCGGCATGATCCTCGGCGGCACCGGCTCCGACACCGGCGGTTCGATCCGCGGCCCGGCCGCGCTCTGCGGCACTTCCGGCATCAAGCCGACCTATGGCCTGTGCAGCCGCGCCGGCGTTCTGCCGCTCGCCTACACGCTCGACCACACCGGCCCGCTGGCCTGGACGGCGGAGGACTGCGCCCTGCTGTTGCAGGCGATGGCCGGGCACGATCCGTCCGACCCGGCCAGCGCCGACCGTGCGGTGCCGGACTTCACCGCCGACCTTTCCAGGGGCGCGAAGGGCCTGCGCGTCGGCGTCGTGCGGCACTTCTTCGAGGCCGACAACCCGGCAAGCCCGGCGACGGGCGCCGGCATCGACGCCGCGCTCGACTGGTTCCGCCGCGAAGGCGCCGAGGTGCGCGAGGTGACGCTCTCGCCGCTCGCCGACTACCACGCCGTCTGCTTCCTCATCATCATCGCCGAGGCCTACGCGCTGCACCGGCCGTGGCTCAAAACCCGCTTCGGCGACTACGGCGAGTTGCTACGCGACCGACTCGCCCTGGCGCCGCTCATCACCGGCCCGGACTACGTGCAGACGCTCCGCCGCCGCCGCGTGCTCTGCCAGGAGATGAAGGCGGCCATGGCGGGTCTCGACATCCTGGTCTCCGCCGCGCAGCCGGGCGAGGCGCCCCGCATCGACGCGGTGCCGAAATGGGCGATGCTGGACCGGCCCAACCTCACCTCGCCGTTCAACGTCACCGGCTATCCGGCGATCAGCGTCTGCACCGGCTTCGGCGACGGCGGCTTACCGGTCTCGAGATGCAGCTCGTCGCCAAACCGTTTGAGGAACCGACCCTGTTCCGCGCCGCCCACGCCTACGAGACCGCGACCGAGTGGCGCAACCGACGGCCCGAGATATCACAGGCGAAGGCGGCCTGACGGCGCGCAACTCGCGCCTGACGCGAGAGCGCCGCCACGAAAGGCTTGCCAGATTCCGCGAACAATGCCACGAAGTTACGGAACGCGGCGGCGAGTTACCGGGCCGACGAGGCGCGGGCACCGTTCCGGTGTAGCGGCGTTGTTGATCGGCCGAATCAAAGGGAGCGGGATGGCCTGGAAGCGGATGGTGCTCGAGATCGGCATGGGCACCGATATTCGCGGCGGCGATCCCACGAAGGCGGCCGTTCGCGCCCTGCGCGACGCGCTCTGGCACAATTCGCTGGGAATCGCCGACGTGCTCGGGCTTCCTGTCGACTCGATGCAGGTCGAGGTGACGATCGGCGTGCCCCGCCCCGAGGCGGTGGACGAGGAGGCCGTGCTGGCCGTACTCCCGCATGGGAGCGGCACGGTGCGGGTGACGGAGGGCGGCCTTGAGATCCCCAACGACGCCGGCACGGACGTGACGTTGCTCGCGCATGCGGCGGCCGTAGTCCGCCTCGACGTGCCCTAGGATCGAACGGTGAGCGGCAGCGGACGAGCTATCCTGGAGATGGGGGCCGGCAACGACCTGCACGGCGGGGACTACACCAAGGCGGCGCTGCGGGCGGTGCAGGACGCCATCCACCACAGCTCGCTCGGCATGATCCGCAGCCTGGGCGTCAAGCCGGGCGGCATGCTCGTCGAGGTCACGATCGGGGTGCAGAAACCCGAACGGGTGGACAAGGAAGCCGTGCGGGCGTCCTTACCGCACGGGACGGTCACGGTGGCCGTCGTGAAGGGCGGCCTTGACGTGGCGGACGAAGACGGAAACGATCCGGCGGTCATCGCAAGCGCGGCTGTCGTCGTCCGCCTCGATCTCAGCTAATATGCCTTGATTAGCTGCGGTTCGTCGGCAAGCCGCCGACCGCGTCAGCGCCTGGCAAGAAGCCGGGCAGCAACCCATGCAGCGTAGACAGGAGCAGATGTCGGTTCCTCCCAACCCGTCCGGCTCGGCCGGAAACGCGCAACCAAGCGAAGAGGCGCGCATGCGCCGCGCGCTCGGCCTGCGCGACGACGCGCGGCCCGGCGAAGGCGTCACCGCCAACCGGTCCGGCGAGCAGCGGCAAGGCGGGCCGGTCCAGCGTCGCGAGCCGGACCGGCGAACACGCCGCTTCGTCAAGGATGGCGAGGTGCCGGTCGTCGTCTTGAGCGGCTCGCGCGAGCACGGGCCGGACACGCCCGCGCCGGTCAACCGGCTTGCCGCGGCCGAGAATGCGCTTGACGCGGAGCGCTCCGCCCGCGAGCGCGCGGAACGCTCGCTCCACGAGGCGCTTGCGAACGTCCAGCATTTGCAGACCCAGATCGCCCACGCCAACCTGGCGCATCGCGAGGCGCTCGCCGCGGAGCAACGGGCCCGCGAGGCGGCGGAGCACGCTCGTGCTATGGCCGAGCAGGCTTGCGCCGAGGCAACGGCCGCTCACGAGGCTTTGGCGACCGAATTGGACGCCATCAAGACAGCGCCCCCGCTCCCGCCCGAGGTCGCCCGGGCGCGACGCGCACGTCGGTCGGAGCCGAAAGTGGAACCGGAAGCGGACGAGGCGCAGCCGGTGAAATGGTGGCTGCCCTCCTACAAGGCCAAGGCGCGCAAGTCCTAGGCCGGCAGATAGTGGGCAGGCACGAAGAAACGGCCACCTACCGTCTTGAGCGCGTTGTTCTCGCTCCGCATCGCCGACGTCCTTAACGCCCTGACAAACCGCCCGGCCAGCGTCTCGCGCCAGAACCATAGGTCGATCTGTCGGCTGGCCGGCGCCGGTCCGTTCGACTGGGCGGCCTCCGAGTAGAAAGCCTTGAAATCGTCGATCAGGAAACGCAGCGCCAGGGCGGCGGTGGCGTGGCCCGGCGCGGCCGGCTAACCGCCGGCAAGGAATTGCGCCGCAAATCCCGGTCACCCGCCGGCGGTTGACCGAACAGGCCGACCGTGCTCCGGCCGAACCGGGCACGAGCTTGCTCCTGGAGCGGCTGAACAAGCATCAACTCGCGTTGCGGCGCGGTTCTCCACCCGGCCGAACTATCCAGAAAGC
>JAABUQ010008351.1_pt1 | contig 14552 bp, 11 predicted proteins | sample 5560001 | NCBI WGS metagenome assembly JAABUQ01 (sample SAMN10711888, study PRJNA513371) | rock metagenome | isolation source: Antarctica rocks | place: Antarctica: Victoria Land, Finger Mt nord | collected 2015-12-18
TTCCAATCCCACGCTCGGAGTGCTGCATGAAGGACATCGCCGTCATCGGCGCCGGCAAGATCGGCTCGACCATCGCGCAGCTGCTGGCCCTGAGCGGCGACTACGCCGTGACGCTGATCGACCGAGACCAGGAAGCGCTCGACCGGCTCGAGGTCGGCGGCGCGATCACCCGCCTGGCACTGGACATCGATGCCGGCGGCGACCTGCCCGGCGTGCTGCGCGGCCGCTACGCCGTACTGTCGGCGGCGCCGTTCCACCTCACCACGCAGATCGCGACGGCCGCCTTCGCCGCACGCGCGCACTACCTCGATTTGACCGAGGACGTGGCCAGCACGCGCGCCGTGCGCGACCTGGCGGGCGAGGCGACCACCGCCTTCATCCCGCAATGCGGCCTGGCGCCCGGCTTCGTCTCGATCGCGGCGCACGACCTCGCCGGCCGCTTCGAGACGCTGGACTGCATACGGCTGCGTGTCGGCGCCCTGCCGCGCTACCCCGACAACGCGCTCGGCTACAACCTGACCTGGAGCACCGAAGGCGTCATCAACGAGTACATCGAGCCCTGCGAGGCGATCGTCCAGGGCGAGCGCCGCACAGTGCCGGCGCTGGAGGAGTGCGAGAGCCTGTCGATCGACGGCGTCGCCTACGAGGCGTTCAACACGTCCGGCGGCCTCGGCTCGCTGTGCGACACCTATGCCGGCCGCGTGCGCGAGCTGAACTACCGTACCATGCGCTATCCCGGCCATGCCGCGATCATGAAGCTGCTGATACGCGACCTGCGGCTCGGCGAGCGGCGCACCATGCTGCGCGCCATCCTCGAGAACGCGCTGCCGGCCACGATGCAGGACGTCGTGGTGATCTCGGTCACGGTGATCGGCACCCGCGACGGCAGGCTGATGCAGGAGACGCTGGCCCGCCGCATCGAGAACGGGTTCGTCGCCGGGCAGCCGCACAGCGCCATCCAACTCACCACCGCCGGCAGCATCTGCGCCGTGCTCGACCTGCTCGCCGCCGGCAGCCTGCCGCAGAGCGGCTTCGTCAGGCAGGAGCAGATCGGGCTCGCCGGCTTCCTGCAGAACCGTTTCGGACGAGTCTTCTCGGGCGCGTCGCCGGCTGTCTAGAGCATCCAGCGCGAGTCGCAAGTCCCTCACACGCTGTGCAAAGCGGGGATCGGGGCCGTAGGGCGTTGAGCCCGCAGCAGGCTGGCGGCGGCTGCCAGATCGGCCTTGAAAAGCCCAAGCAAACATCATCTAGTGGCGAAAGGTGAAACATTGCGCGAGATATAGCGTATACGTCGCTCTGACATCGCCGCCTCAGCCACGGAGAACCCGATGACCCTGCACGAAGCCCATGACGCCGTGTCCGACCAGCGCGGCCCGGAGTCTGGCGCTCCGGAGGCTGGCCGCCCGAAGGCCGGTGTCCCCGGTTTCGGCGCCCCAAGTTTCGGCGCTCTGGGACATGGCGCCTCGGGTTTCGGTTCAGCGGAGCCTGCCAACGCGGACATGCTGGTCGATGCGGTGCAGCTGCGTGGCCACCATCAGGTCCACGTCGACCGCACGCGCGACGCGCTGATCACCGATTTCGGCCGTGCCACGCTCGATAACCGCTACCTGCTGCCGGGCGAGGGCTACCAGGACCTGTTCGCCCGCGTCGCCAGCTTCTACGGCGACGACACGGCGCACGCCCAGCGCATCTACGACTACATCTCCAAGCACTGGTTCATGCCCGCGACCCCGGTGCTGTCGAACGGCGGCACCACGCGCGGCCTGCCGATCTCCTGCTTCCTTAACGAGGCCAGCGACAGCCTGGAGGGCATCGTCGGGCTGTGGAACGAGAATGTCTGGCTCGCCTCCAAGGGCGGTGGCATAGGCTCGTACTGGGGCAACCTGCGCTCCATCGGTGAGAATGTCGGCAAGAACGGCAAGACCTCCGGCGTCATCCCGTTCATCCGGGTGATGGACAGCCTGACGCTGGCGATCTCGCAGGGCTCGCTGCGTCGCGGCTCGGCGGCGGTCTACCTGCCTGTCTGGCACCCGGAGATCGAGGAGTTCATCGAGATGCGCCGCCCTACCGGCGGCGACCCGAACCGCAAGGCGCTCAACCTGCACCACGGCATCCTGATCTCGGACGCCTTCATGCGCGCCGTGGACGCCGACGACGAGTGGGTGCTGACCTCGCCCAAGGACCACGCCCACATACGCAAGATCTCGGCACGCAGCCTGTGGATACGCATCCTGACCGCGCGCATGGAGCAGGGCGAGCCGTACATCATCTATTCCGACCACGTGAACAACGCGCGCCCGGAGCATCACAAGCTGGCCGGGCTCGAGGTCAAGACCTCCAACCTGTGCTCCGAGATCACCCTGCCGACGGGCATCGACCAGCACGGCAGGCAGCGCACCGCGGTATGCTGCCTCTCGTCGCTCAACCTGGAGACCTGGTTCGACTGGAAGGACCACCCGCTGTTCATCGAGGACGTGATGCGCTTCCTCGACAACGTGCTGCAGGACTTCATCGACCGCGCCCCGGACGAGATGGCGCGCGCCAAGTATGCCGCCTCGCGCGAGCGTTCGGTCGGGCTCGGCGTGATGGGCTTCCACGGCTTCCTGCAGGCCAACAACATCCCGTTCGAGAGCGTGATCGCCAAGGTCTGGAACAAGCGCATGTTCGCCCACCTGCGCACCCAGGCCGACGCCGCCTCGCGCATGCTGGCCGAGGAACGCGGCGCCTGCCCGGACGCCGCCGAATACGGCATCCAGGAGCGCTTCTCGCACAAGATCGCGATCGCCCCGACCGCTTCGATCTCGATCATCGCGGGCAACGCCAGCCCGGGCATCGAGCCGATCTCTGCCAACGTGTTCCTGCAGAAGACGCTTTCAGGCTCGTTCACGGTGCGCAACCGCCACCTGCACAAGCTGCTGATCGAGAAGGGGCGCGACACCGACGACGTCTGGTCGTCGATCACGCTGAGCAAGGGCAGCGTGCAGCACCTGGATTTCCTGACCCAGCAGGAGAAGGACGTCTTCAAGACCGCCTTCGAGCTCGATCAGCGTTGGGTGGTGGAGCATGCCGCCGACCGCACGCCCTATATCTGCCAGAGCCAGTCGGTGAACCTGTTCCTGCCCGCCGACATCCACAAGCGCGACCTGCACCAGATCCACATGCTGGCCTGGAGGCGCGGGCTGAAATCGCTCTATTACTGCCGCTCGCTATCGATCCAGCGCGCCGACACCGTCAGCGAGATGCTGAACAAGGTCGAGGTGCTGGAGAAGGAGGCGGTGCTGCCGCCGGTCCGCCACCAGTCGGGCGACGAGGACAACAAGTACGACGAGTGCTTGGCCTGCCAGTAGGCCGGACGAGTGCCTAGCCTGCCAGTAGGCAGGCTGGCCGCCGGTTGACGTAGCGCATCCGGCTCCCCTACACCTCGATACTGCGAATAAGTCGCAACAACAGGGGGCCGCTCAGGCCCTCCGGAGCGTAGCAGTTGGAACAAACGCTTACCCTCGGCCGCAAGCGTCCGCTCGGCATGCTGGCCGTGTTCGGCCCCGGCCTGGTCGTGATGCTCGCCGACACCGACGTCGGCAGCATCATCACCGCGGGGCAGAGCGGCGTGCAGTGGGGCTACCGGCTGCTGCTGCTGCAGGTCGTCCTGATGCCGATCCTCTACATGGTGCAGGAGCTGACCGTCCGCCTCGGCATCTATAGCGGACGCGGCCATGGCGAGCTGATCCGCGACACCTTCGGCCGCTTCTGGGCCTGGGTCTCCGTTGCCGGACTGGCCATCGCGGTGATCGGCGCCCTGCTGACGGAGTTCTCCGGGGTGGCCGGCGTCGGCGAGATCTACGGCGTGCCGCGCGGCATCAGCGTCGGCCTCGCCGCCGCCACGCTGCTGGTCATCGTGCTCACCGGCTCGTACCGGCGGGTGGAACGCGTCGCCATCACGCTCGGCCTGTTCGAGTTCGCCTTCTTCGGCGTGGTGGCGGCGGCGCATCCCAACCCGCACGAGATCCTGCACGACGCCGTGCGCATCCCGATCGCCAACAAGGACTATCTCTACCTGGTCGCCGCCAACATCGGCGCCGTGATCATGCCGTGGATGATCTTCTACCAGCAGTCGGCGATCGCCGATAAGCGCCTGCGGCCGGAGCATCTGGCCGCCGCGCGCTGGGACACCGCGATCGGCTCGATCGTCACCCAGCTGATCATGGCCGCCGTGCTGGTCGCCGTCGCCGCCACTCTCGGCAAGGCCGGTGCCAAGGTCAGCCTGAACACTGTCGGCGACATCAGCGGTGCGATCACCCCGTTCCTCGGCACCACCTGGGGCCACCTGGTATTCGGCATCGGCATCATCGGCGCCGGCATGGTGGCCGCCATCGTCGCCTCCCTGGCGCTGGCCTGGGGCGTGGGCGAGGTGGCCGGCTACCGTCGCTCGCTGGAATACAAGCCGTTCGAGGCGCGCTGGTTCTACAGCGTCTATGCGACCTGCGTGGTGGCCGGCGCCGTGCTCGTCACCGTGTGGCCGAACCTGGTCTCGCTCAACGTCGCGGTGCAGGTGATGAACGCCCTGCTGCTGCCGCTCGTGCTGGGCTTCCTGATCGCGCTCGCGGTGTATTCGCTGCCCGAACAGCACCGTCTGCGCGGCGCCTACCTGAAGCTGGTCATCGTCGTCGCCGTCCTGACCACCAGCCTCGGCGTGTTCGGCGGCCTGCAGGGGGTGGGCTGGTTCTGAAACTACGGGCGCCATTCGTAAACGGCTTCCGGCTCGTGCTCCTCGTTTCGGGAGCCGTCCCGCAACTCGACAGGGCGAAGATCTCTCCTATCGTAGAACAAGCGGGCTCGGGCGTTGCGCTGGAACACGTGGAGCCGCAACCCATGTGGGCTGGCCTCCTTTGCTGCGGCGAGCAGTCGCGCGCCGACACCTGATCCCTGTGCCGAGGGCGGGACGTAGAGGTGGTCGAGATGACTATCCTGTATGGCTGCGAAGCCGACTACCTGCTCCCCATCTAGAGTAGCCAGGAGGACATGGCTTCTCGGCAGCACGAGCCTTTCGATCCAGCGCAGCACCTCCGCGTCGGTGTAGAGGGTGGGCAGGTAAGGCATGGCCTGCTGGCGTGATGCGAGGAAGACTGCGGCAATGGCGGCCGCGTCCCCGGCAGTTGCCGCCTTCAGCCCGACGGCTTCTTCGACCAAGTCACCGCTCCCCGATTCAAGTCCAAGCGCCTCGCAGCCGCACTGAATGCTTCATGAATGATTGAAGAATAGCAGCCGAGTGGCGACGTACTGCGATCATACGCCATCAGTCGCTCTGGTTCGTCCACGCGATCCAGAGCGTGGCCGGGTGCCGCCTGACTGAGCAAGAGCAGTCTCACGGCCTCCAGGCCAGGCCATCGGACCATGCCGGCAATCACTTTCGAGATGGACTCCGTGCCGGCCTGCGTGTTGTTACAGCAGGCGGGTAAAGCAGTCGGAAATTCATACCGGCACCCGGAGAGGATCCTCGTCCATGCCGCAGAACTCGGTGCTGCCCACCTACGGTGCGATCTACGCGTTCGGCGACAGCTTGTCCGACGCCGGCAACCTTTCGCTCACCACCGCGATCGTGGGCAGCACGCCGGTGTCGCCGCCATATTACCGGGAGAACTATGGCCCGGTCTCCGGCAACGTGTTCAGCAACGGTCCGACCTGGGTGCAGGACCTGTCCATCGCCCTCAAGCTCGGTACGCTCGCGCCCAGCCTGGCCGGCGGCAACGACTTCGCCTATGGGGGCGCCGAGACCGGGCAGACGCCGCAGAATGTCGGCAACCCGCAGATCCAGGCGATCTCGCTGCCGTCGCAGATCGTGCAGTTCCAGACCAAGGTGCCGACGCCGTCGGCGAACGCGCTCTATACGGTGTCGATCGGCGCCAACGACCTGCTCGACACCCTCGGCAATGCCGACCTGACCGCGCAGCAGCGCACGACCGACGTCAACGCCGCCGTCGCCAACGAGATCAGCTTCGTCAAGCAGCTGGTGGGCGACGGTGCGAGGAACCTGCTCGTGCTCGCCGTGCCCGACCTGGGCAAGACCCCGACCGTCCTGCAGGGGCTGGCCGATGGCAGCGGCAAGCCCTCTGCCGCACTCGCCGCCGAGGCGTCACAGGTCGCCGCCCAGTACAATGCCGGCCTCGCCAGCCAGCTCGCCGGCATCGCCGGTCTTGGTGCGACCGTGATCGACGCCTACCGGCTCATCGACGCTGCGGTGGCGACACCGGGCGCCTACGGACTGACCAACGCCGCTTCGCCGGTATGGAGCGGCAACTACAGCAGCTCCGGCAGCGGAACGCTCGCCGCCACCGGTATCGCGGCGCAGGACCAGTACCTGTTCTGGGACCATCTGCACCCGACCGAGACCGGTCACCAGGCGATCGCCGCCTTGGCCGAGCAGCAGCTCGGCGGCGCCGGCACGGCGGCGCAGATCACCCAGTTCTACGACAACATCCTCCAGCGTCCGCCGGTCGCGGCCGACCTCGCGAGCTGGGGTGCCGCGGTGAGCAGCGGCGCGCTGACGCTTACGCAGGTCGACTACGCCATCGCGACTTCCACGGAAGCGCGTACCGGCGTGGTGCCGATCGTCCAGCTCTACACCGCACTCGGCCGGGCGCCGGATGCGGCCGGGCTGCAGGGCTGGGTGCACGGGCTCGAGGGCGGCGTGTCTCTGACCGCGATCGCCAGCTTCTTCATCGCGTCACCCGAAGGGCAGAAGGTCTATGGCACGGCCGTCGGCACCGGTCCGGGGGCGAACACCGCGTTCGTCGGCAGCCTGTATCAGGAGGTGCTCGGCCGCGCGTCCGATCCGGCCGGAGCACAGGGCTGGGCGTCCCTGCTCAACGGCGGCACCCTGACACCAGGGCAGGTGCTGGTCGATTTCATCGGTTCGTCCGAGGCCCAGGCACGCGACGCGACGCCGGTGACCAACTTCCTGCTCGCAGCCGGCAACGGAACGGCGAATTACGGCGGCAGCCTGTTCGGCGCCGGCGCCGCCGCCAGCAGCCCAGGCGGCATCGTCAGCCTGGCCAGCCCGGCGGTGCAGCCGGTCAGCCTCGCCGGCCATGCGGCGGCCGATATCGTCGTCGCGGGCGACGCAGCCAATGTCGTCGCGGGCGACGCAGCCAATGTCGTCGCGGGCGACCGTAATGCGGTCTACGGCAGCGGCAACCTAGTCACCGTAAATGGCTTCAGCATCGGCGCCACGCCGGCCACCTCGGACAGGCTGCAATTCCTCGCCGGCGCAGTAGGCCCGGTGCCGGTGGCCGCGATCAGCGGAACCTTCGGCAGCGGCCCCGGCGGCACCGCCCAGAGCGGTCTCACCGCCACCGCCGCGTCGGGCATCCTGACTTTTGCCGGGTCCGCGGCGAGCACCGCCACGCTGCCGCAGCTGCTTGCCGCAGCAGGCAACATCCTCGGTGATCTCACGGCTCCCGCGAACCACGCCGCAGCCTTCCAGTACCGGGGCAGCACCTACCTTATCGAGACACCGGCCGCTCCGGGTGCCGGCGCGGTCAGCCTAGCCAGCGATCACGTGTTCGACCTCAATGGGGTCACCGGCGTCACCGCTCTGGCAACCACCGCCCACGCGCACGCCATCCTCATCTGATACTGGCGGCATGATGTCCTGGCTCACGCGGCTTGCTGCGGTCACGGCGAGCGTAATCCGGTATCCGGTAACCACAGGCGCCCTGACGCCGGCAGCGATCAAGATCACGCGCGACCACCATACGCCTTCGCCAATGGCTGCACCGCCAGACCGGCGTGGAGGCGATCTCGAACGGCATCACCGTTTTCGCAGCGCTCGCCGTCAACAATGCCAAGCGCACGCTGACCGGCGTCATCCTCATCCTCGGCATCCTGCTGGCCGGCATCGCCTATCTCTGCCACGTCTACAACCCTGTCGCAGGCGGGTATGGTGATGCATTGGCGCAAGGAGATCGCCCATGGCACCGCGCGGCGCTCTCGCTGGTCATATTAGGCGACGACGAAGGCAGCAGCTCAAGCGCAACTGGAATCGCTACGTCCAAGCGCCGATCAGCAGGGCCGGCAAGATGACGCTGCGCCTCATCGAGGTGGAGTCGCCGTTCCGCCGTTTCTTTCATCCCCTGTTCGGCGCGCTGAAGCGGATCGAGGACGAGTATCCGACGCGCATGATCGCCATCATCATACCGGAGCTGGTGGGTTCGCGCTAAACGTGCCGTGGCATCTCGAGCGGCGTGGCGGCAACCGGCGCGTCCTGCCGCGCGAGGCGGGTCCGGCGCCGGCGCCCTGATCGAAGCGCCCAAGCACGAGGAAGAGCCGACATGAAGGCTGCCGTCCGACACGGTGCAGGGCGGATGGTCCGTACCTGATGCGCTGGCTGGTTCCGTTCGCCCTCCTCGTCCTGGCGACCACGCTGGAGGCGAGCGGCGACGCCATCATCCGTATCGGGCTGCGGCCGCATGCGATGCCGATCCGGCTCCTGCTCATGGTGACGGGGATGGTCGTGCTCTACGGCTACGGCCTGACCCTCAACCTCGCCCCGCTGGACTGGGGGCGGCTGATGGGCGCCTACGTGGCGACCTTCTTCTTCGTCGGCCAGGTCATCAACCTCGTCGCCTTCAGGACGATGCCCACGCTGCCGATCCTCGTCGGCGGACTGTTCATCCTGGCCGGCGGCGCGATCATCACGATGTGGCGGCAATAGCCCTTCGCGCTGGTCGTCCGCTCGCAGGCATGACCGCTACTCCCGCACCACGTACGTGTAGAACCGTATCACCCCGTCGCGGACCTCGCGGTAGAGCCCTTGCACCTCGGTATCGAAACCGGGGAACAGGTTGGCCGCGCGCTCGAACGCCTTGAGATAGTCGATCATCGGCTGCGCCCGCGCGTCCAGCCGCTCGCCGGGCACGATTGTGGCGATGCCCGGCGGATAGACCAGCCAGAGCGTCGCCGCGATGCGGCCGGGCGTCTCGTCCAGCGATACGTAGTCGACCCGGTTGCGCACCAACTCGCGGGTCGCCTCGTGCGGCGCCATCGCCAGCGTCGGCAGGTGCTCGGCACGGAACTGCGCGGCCTGCAACCGGCTGATGTCCTGGCCGCGATAGAAGGCGTGCATCTCGCCGCACAGGTCGCGCAGCCGCACCCCCCTGTAGCGCTGCGGCCGTCGCGAGACGAACTCCGGCACCACCTCCTCGAGCGGCATGTTGTTGTCGTGCAGCTTCTTGAACGTCACCAGGTGCGCCAGCAACGTGCCGGCCTTGCTGCTCTCCACGCCCGGCGTCAGCAGGAACAGCAGCGAGTTGAGGTCGTTCTTCTCCGGCACGATGCGGTTCTCGCGCAGGTACTCCGCGACCACCGGCGCCGGCACGCCGTGCTCGGCGTAGCGGTCCGGCGAGCGCTCGTCGAAGCCGGGGGTCAGCAGGGTCAGCTTGTTCGGATCGGTCATCGCCCAGCCGGTCCTGGTATCGGGAAAGCCGTGCCAGGCCGCCTCCGGGCGCAGTTCCCACTGCGCCGGATCGCTCGCCAGCAGGTCGGTCGGCGCGTCCTCCCACGGCGTGCCGGCCAATGCGCCGGCCCGTTCGGAAGGCTGCACCCGTCGCGGCACGAACGGCTCGAAGAACCAGCGCCGTGACGGGTCGTGCTGCCCGTCATCGTACTCGCGCCGGGTCAGGCGGAGCTTCTTGCGCAGCTCGATGCCCAGCCGCACCGTATCGTCCCACAGCACCTCGCCGGAGCGGCCCTTCATCATCTGCGCGCCGACATCGAGCGAGGCGAACAGCGGGTAGAACGGGCTGGTCGAGGCGTGCAGCAGGAACATCTCGTTGAAGCGGCGATGCCCGACCTGGCGCTGCTGCCCGTCGAGATGGCTGTCCTTGATGTGGATCTGCGAGGCCTGCGAGAAGCTGGCGAGCTGCTTGTGCGAGCTCTGGGTGACGATGATGCCGGGATCGTCGGGCCCCAGCTCGCGCAGGCCCATGCCGAAGCGCCCGCGGAACAGCGGATGGAACTTCATGAAGCCGGCCCAGGCCTCGTCGAACACGATGTAGTCGCAGAGATGCCCGATGCGCGCGAGCACCTCCTCGGCCGAGCAGATCGTGCCGTCATAGGTGCAGCCCTCGACCACCGCGGCGCGGAACGGCCGCGGCTTGCGCCAGGCATCGCGGTCGAGCACGCGCGGGTGGGCGCGTATCGCCTCGCGCAGCGGCGCCTCCTCCAGCGCGTCGCGCCGCATCGGCCCGATCAGGCCGTGCGGGTTGCGCGCGGTCTCGATGAAGATCGGCGTGGCACCGGCGAGGAACAGCGCGCCGTGATGCGCCGCCTTGTGGTTGTTGCGGTCGAACAGCACGAGGTCACCCTCGGCGAGCAGGGCGCTGAGCGCGATCTTGTTCGAGGTCGAGGTGCCGTTCAGGACGAAATAGGTGCGCTCGGCGCCGAAGATCACCGCGGCCTCCTGCTCGGCGCGCAGGGCCGGTCCCTCGTGGGTCAGCAGGTCACCGAGCTGCAGCACCGAGTTGTCGAGGTCGTCGCGGAACACCGCCTCGCCGAGATGCTCGACGAAGATGCGGCCGATCGGGCTGCGACGGTAGAACGCGCCGCCGTTATGGCCCGGGCAGGTCCACAGCATGTTGCCCTGCTCGGCGAAGTCGAGCAGCGCCCCGAAGAACGGCGTCTTCAGCGTGTCGGCATAGCGCCGCAGCCGGCCGACGAGGTTCTTGGCGATGAAGTCCGGGGTCTCCTCGGCCAGGAAGACGAAGCTGTCCACCTGGTCCAGCACGTCGACCGGGATCTGCTCCAGCCGCTGCCGGCGCACCAGCACGATGATCGGCATGTCCAGCCCGCGCTTGCGTATCAGGTCGATCAACCCCGCAGACTTGCCGTCGGCGCCCTTCTTGCCCCAGTCCACCACCACGCAGCCGATCGCGGCGTCGGTGCGCACCACCAGCTCGGCGTCGTCGTCGCGCCGGGCGCGCAGCACGGTGTAGCCGTCCTGCTCGATCTCGGTGAGGATCTGGTGCAGCCGCGCCCCCTCCAGGTCGGCCGGGTTGAAGGCGGGCGCGCAGACCAGGAACTTGAACCGACGCGCATATTCCATCCGGCACCACTTCCCTGCTGGAGCGGCGCTGGCGGCCACCCAATCCTGTCAACGGCGCCTCTCCGGGGCCGTTGTCCAGCGTGCCTCGATGAAAGCTGCGGGCGCTACGCGACCGGGATCAGGACGGCCGTCCTGGCGACAACGCCATCGGGATGAAGCTGTACAACATTTAGTGGGGTGCATGCGTCCAAGGACCATCATGTTGACGATCGTAGCATGTCCGACGACATTCCGGCCGGCCCCGTCGCGTTCTGCGAGACCCATGAAAACTGCAAATTGAAGGGTTTGTCCTGGACGGATCGACGGCACCGCACCGGCCGGCAGCACCGCAACGAGCCACTCTTCGAGCGAGGCTCCGTGGACCAGCCCCGGCATCGGTTGGGGGCGAATCGGTGGCGGCGGGGGCCGCGACGCGATACCATGCGGCCATGGACAGCATCCCTCCCAACGCCTCCGAACCCTCCGCGCAGCGCGCCGATCTCCTGACCGGCAGCCCCGTCTACAAGCCGTTCCGCTATCCATGGGCCTACGAAGCCTGGATGACGCAGCAGCGCGTGCATTGGCTACCCGAGGAGGTCCCGCTCGCCGACGACGTGAAGGACTGGCACCGCACGCTCTCCACCGGCGAGCAGAACCTGGTGACGCAGATCTTCCGCTTCTTCACGCAGTCCGACGTGGAGGTGAACAACTGCTACATGAAGCATTACAGCCAGGTCTTCAAACCGACCGAGGTGCTGATGATGCTGTCGGCGTTCTCCAACATCGAGACGATCCATATCGCGGCCTACAGCCACCTGCTCGACACCATCGGCATGCCCGAGGTCGAATACTCCGCCTTCCTCAAGTACAAGGAGATGAAGGACAAGTACGACTACATGCAGGGCTTCTCGGTCGCCAACAAGCGCGAGATCGCCAAGACCCTGGCGGCGTTCGGCGCCTTCACCGAGGGGCTGCAGCTGTTCGCCTCGTTCGCGATCCTGCTCAACTTCCCCCGCTTCAACAAGCTTAAGGGCATGGGCCAGATCGTCTCGTGGTCGGTGCGCGACGAGACGCTGCACTGCCTGTCGATCATCCGCCTATTCCGGGTCTTCATCCAGGAGAACCCCGAGATCTGGACCGACGAGCTGCGCGCCGAGATCACCGGGATCTGCGCCACCATCGTCGAGCACGAGGACGCCTTCATCGACCTGGCGTTCGAGATGGGTGCGGTGGAAGGGCTGAACGGCGCACAGGTCAAGGCCTATATCCGCTTCATCGCCGACCGCCGCCTGACCCAGCTCGGCCTGGACCCGCTCTACCACATCGAGAGCAACCCGCTGCCGTGGGTCGACGACATGCTGAACGCGGTCGAGCATGCCAACTTCTTCGAGAACCGCGCGACCGAGTACAGCCGTGCCTCCACGCTCGGCACCTGGGAACAGGCGTTCGAGAAGAGCGTGTTCGAACAAGCCTGAAGTTCAAGACGGACCGGCTTTCATGAGCGGGCGGAACACACTGTTCCGCCCGTCCTGATTCAGGCTGCAGGTTGACTACGACCCATGGAAAAAAGTTGTCATCACGTAACCGAGAGCGGTTCCATTCCGTTTCATTACCGATTATATATTCCTTGCCCGGCAGCGTAACGAGCGGGTGATCCGGCCATCAGGCTGGGCCAGAGCGAGGCGCAAAATGCAGACCGAGACCCGGACCCAGCCATTTCCAGATCTGGCGCACATGATGAGCAGTCTTCCGCCTGCGATCGCAGGCGGGCTGGCCGTCCAGCCCGGTGTCGCACCGCGCCAGAACCGCCGGCTGCCGGAACGGATCCTGGTTGCCGCCCACCAGGCCTGCGATCTCGGCGATCTCGACGTCGCCGGACAGCTGCTCTCGATCCTGGAGACCATCATCGGCCAGAGCAGGGGGCCGGTCGATCCGATGCGTCGTCGCGTGATGGAGAGCCTGATCGCGACGCACCAGCGGATCTGGCATCTGCGTCACAACAGCAATGCGGTCAGCGAGGCGGTGCCGGCACCCGTCAGCCCGATGTTCGGCTTCCACGAGACCGCCGGCATGGCGGACTTCCAGCCCGCCGCCTGATCCGAGGACCCTGATCCGGGGGTGGGGATCGGGTTGGTCATGCTCCCGTGGCAAGTCCCTCGCCGCCGCGCAGGATGCGTTCCGCGGCGTCCGTGTAGCCGCCGGCTTCCTCGTGCAGCACCAACCCGGGCCGCACCACGGCATCCGCCAGCGAGCCGCGTCGGCCCTGCATCAGCACGATCCTGGCCACCGCACCTTGCCTGGTCCAGAACGGCAGCAGCGTGATGCCGCCCAGGCCGCCCACCCCATGCATCACGCCGCCGGCCTCCGCGTGCAGGGCGGCAGGCAGGATCAGGGTCAGCGTGCCGCCCGGCCGCAGCCGTGACGCGAGTGCCGCGATCCAGCTTTCCAGCAATTTCGGCCGTCCACGAAGTGCGAGATCGCGCCGGGCGAGCGGGGAGGCGCTGGCATTGCCGCGATGCCAGGGAGGGTTGGCGAAGGCATGGTCGAACAGGCCGAGCGCGTCCGGCAGGTCCGCGACCGGACCCTCGTGCAGCGCGAGCCCGTGCATGCCGTTCCGGGACCAGTTATGTCGGGCGAGGGCGGCGGTTCCGGGATCGACCTCGATGCCGACCCCCTGGAGGCCGGGCACCCGCGCGCACAGGCAGAGCAGCGCGGCTCCGGCGCCGCAGCCTGCCTCCAGCACGCGCTGGCCCGGCTGCGCCGGAATGCCCGCGGCCAGCAACACGGGTTCGATCCCGGTACGGTAGCCCTGGCGGAACTGGCGGTAGCTCACCCTGCCGTCGAGCAGGGTGCCGTCCGTGGTCTGCTCCATCAGGCGCCTGCCAGGCACGGGGCCGCCGTTCGCGTCATCGGCTTGACCGTGCTTGCCCTGCCACTCATATGGAACCTCGTGCGGTATCGAGGTCGGGAGGATCGTGCTTGCGTCTTGCCGCCAGTCTGCCGGGATTCGCACAGACCACAAGTCGTGGGCCGGATCCGGCTGACGCGACCGGCGAGGGTGCGCTGCACGCGCTGGCCGACCTGCTCGCCGACGACATGGCGGCGTGCAACCGCGCCATCGTCGCGCGCATGGCGAGCCCGGTCCCGCTGATCCCGCAACTCGCCGCCCACCTGGTCGCGGCCGGCGGCAAGCGCCTGCGCCCGCTGCTCACCCTGGCTTCCGCCCGGCTCTGCGGCTACGCGCCCGAGGCCGGGATGCCGGCGCGCCATGTGGGTCTCGCCGCCTGCGTCGAGTTCATCCATACGGCGACGCTGCTGCATGACGACGTGGTCGATGACAGCCTGCTGCGTCGCGGCCTCGCCAGCGCCAACGCGGTGTTCGGTAACAAGGCCTCGGTGCTGGTCGGCGACTTCCTGTTCGCGCGCTCGTTCCAGTTGATGACCGAGGACGGCTCGCTGCGGGTACTGGCGATCC
>JAABUQ010008352.1_pt1 | contig 14551 bp, 11 predicted proteins | sample 5560001 | NCBI WGS metagenome assembly JAABUQ01 (sample SAMN10711888, study PRJNA513371) | rock metagenome | isolation source: Antarctica rocks | place: Antarctica: Victoria Land, Finger Mt nord | collected 2015-12-18
CAGAGGCGGCCTCCTCCTTTTTTTAAAGATTGCACGTTTTTTCGGCCTTTGGCCGAAAAAACGTGCAATCTTTAAAATGTTCTCCGCGCCGCAGGCGCGGGAAGAAGGCTGAGTAATGACGATCCCTCTGCAAAAAATCTTTATGAAGTCTTGAAAAAAGATTCATTTTGCTCTCACAATCATTCTGTATACTACTCATATTACTAAACAGAGATTGCCGCAGGTACTTCCTCATCCTCCTGCTACGCCGCAGATGGCACATCGAAGGGGAGTGGAAGGTTACTGTCGCAGTTAAGATATAGCTGGCTGTACAGTTTTAATATACAAGGAATAGCATGAGACGCATAGATAATACAGCGGGGCAACACCTCTCTTCTCACCAAAGTCCCTATCCACCTTCTAGTAGTACAAACGCTGTCAATACTGCCATCTCTCCTGGAGGGGTGCAGGGTTTTCAGGGATGGGTTCTGCTGCCAATGCGCCTTTTTCTGGGGGTCACGTTTGTTTATGCGGGCGTGCAGAAGTTGACCGACCCGCAGTTCTTTCACTCATCCTCTCCGGGCTATATCGGGAGGCAGATTATTGGCTTCGCGCATGGCTCGCCACTTCATGACGTGCTCCTGCGTTTTGTGCTCCCTCACGCGGCCGCGTTTGGTCTATTGATCGCTCTGGGTGAGATAGCTATAGGCGTTGGCGCGCTGCTTGGTCTGCTCTTCCGACCTGCCGCCTTTTTCGGTATGCTGCTCAGCCTCATTTTCTTCTTCACGGCTAGCTGGCATGTCTTTCCCTACTTTTATGGCTCGGATATCGTCTTTACCTTTTGCTGGTTGACTATGCTGCTCTGTGGGCCGCTCAACAGCGGCCTCCCGGCCATTGATACGTGGCTGGTATCTCTGCTGCTAAAGGATGCTACGGCGGAGCGACAAGCTTTGCTTGCGCCCCTCTTCACCTTCTTTCTGGGTGTGCCAGGGGCAATGGGAGGGAATGCTGTCACTACCGGAGCAGCCCGGCCTATACAGCAGGCCGAGTATACACGTGGCGCGATGCAGCGGCGTCAGAGTACTGCTCAGCGGGCAAGAGAGGCACGGCGTACGTTCTTGTTGGGGGCTCTTAGTGGAGGGGCTGGTGTTGTTGTTCTTGTCGTCGCTGGCTTTGCGCTGCGCGTCTTAGGGGGTGGTGGTGATAATAGCAGTACGGCTGCACGCAATCCTGACAGTGGTGTCAGTGTAGGGGGAGCGTCCTCGTCTACCACGCCAACTGCTGCTGCAAGTACGCCCCAGGAGACTGGCACGGCGAGTGCTTCTGCTGGCGGAACAACGATCGCGCAGGTGAGCGCTGTGCCCAGGAAGAGCGCCGTTCCCTTTACCATTCCGACGACGGGCAATCCTGGTGTGCTGGTTCACCTGTCCAACGACCAGTTTGTCGCTTTCGACGCGACCTGCACCCACGCTGGTTGCCAGGTGGACTACGATCCAACCACCCAGCACCTGCTCTGTCCCTGTCATGGAGCCGAGTTTGATCCAGCTCAGGGCGCGGTGGTCGTGCAGGGGCCGGCGGATACGCCACTGGCGCAGGTGAAAATTCGCGTGGATAGTGCTACCGGCGCGATTATGCTCCAGTAGTTTTCAGCACGCCCAGTTTATTGGCCGCCGACTCTGTGAACCAGAGGGTGTGGTCTGCTCCCTGCGTGATGCCGAGCGGCAAACTGCTCTCGGTGGGAATCTGGTAATATGTGTACTTTTTAGTGGACATATCGAAGCGTGCGATCTCGTTTGCGGCCGTGAGGGTTGTCCATATAGTGCCGCCGGGTGTGATGGCCAGATCATACAATGCGCTCGTGCTATTGGCCAGAGCGGGTACAGGATAGGAGGTAAAGGTCTCTGTGACAGGGTCGAATTTCAGCAGATCAGGGTAGTGAAAGGTCGTCGCCCAGATGTTGCCGTGTGTATCGCTCGCCAGCTCCATAAGTGGGTTATTGGGACCGTGGAGTGTGAAGTGATGAATGCTGCCCGTACGCGGATCGAGCCTGCCCAGATTGTTTGTACTGGCCTCAGAGAACCAGACCATCCCCTGTGCGTCAATGGTAATGCCGTATGGAGAGATCGTCTGCACGCTTTTTTTGTCAGAGATGGCATAATGTCTGAACTGTCCTGTGCGCGTATCAAGCATACCAAGCGCATCCGCGTTCATCTCGGTAAACCAGGCGTTGCCCTGTGCATCGATAGCAATGTCATTGGGAGCGGTCGGGAGGGTAAGCGTTTTATTTTGGTCGCCAGGATCGGGCGTGGTAATTACTGGCAGGTCATAGGTTGTGTATTTTCCACTCACGGGGTCGTAATGCCCGATATAGTTAGCGTATTGTTCAGCGAACCATATCGTATCATCCCCCGCTACCGCGATGCCCATAATGCCAAAGGCTCCGTGTGGCGGCGTGCTTTGCTGAAAGGTCTCGCTGTGTGGATCAAAGACCGCCAGCGCGTTACGCCCCATCTCGCCAAACCAGATGCGCCCCCGGTGGTCGCTGACCGGCCTCATCAGGCCACTTTTGTCCTGCGGCAAAGGGTACTCGTGGATCTCCCCCGTTGTCGTGCTGGCTGGCGTTGTTGCGGATGTCGTATTGGGAGATATCCCCGTGCTGCCGCAGTCAGCGAGAACCAGCAGCGCTGCTAAAACGATGACGGGGAGAACAATTCTATATTCCCGACTGTTTGCTTGCTGAAGGAGACAGAGGGTGTTTTTTAAAGCTGTATGGCGTCCGTCTCGCGTGAGAACTGCTCGTCTCGCTCCTGGCAGCGCATAGATAGATTTTTTCACTTGCTGTTTCCATTAGGGGTTAACGTACGTATGTACCACATAGGCCGTCATCGACGAGATGGGTGAGGCGAGCCTTCACCAGGGCGTGCTGCCAGTCTCCTGCCTGCTGTGGGAGGTCATGGATTTCGACGCGCAGGTAGTTGTCGGTCAGCCCTTCCCAGGAGTCGTGCCTGGCTTGTTCAAGCAGAACCTCGACGGTCTCGCCGAGGAAACGCTGGCGGAAGAGGCGGCTGTGCTCGTCATGCAGCGTAAGCAGTCGTCCGCTGCGCGCCTTCTTGACCTCTTCTTTGATCTGCCCACGCATGCGAGCCGCTGCGGTGCCTTGCCTGGCGGAGAAGCGGAAGACGTGAGATTTGGCGAATTCTAGCTCTTGCGCGAGCGCGTAGGTCTGCTCGAAATCCTCATCGCTCTCACCTGGAAAGCCAGTGATAATATCGGTACTGATGGCTATGCCGGGTACCAGGCGTTTAGCGCTGGTGATGATCGTATGGTAGCGCGCGCTGTTGTAGCGGCGGGCCATACGGCGCAGGATAGCATCCGATCCGCTCTGCATGGGCAGGTGCAGGTGGCGACACATGCGGGGATCTTGCCAGAGCTCCAGCCATTCCAGGCGAAAGTCTTCAGGCTCCAGGGAAGAGACGCGAATGCGTGGTATCTCGGTTTCGCGCAAGAGCGCCGCGATCAGGTCGCCCAGATCCTGCTTCTGGTCCGTATCAGGATGATAGTCGCCCAGGTGGATACCAGTGAGCACCACTTCCTGGAAGCCCGCGCGCGTTTTGCGCCTTACCTGCTCAACAACCGAGTCAATGCTGCGGCTGCGTGACTTGCCGCGTACCGTTGGCACTATACAATACGTACAGCGGTTATCACAGCCATCCTGTACCTTCATCTGTACACGCGTGCGGGAGAAGATGCTTCTATTGTTCCCTGCTGGTGTCGGGGACGTCTGTGGTGTCTGTAGTGCTTGTATGCTGGCGCTGAACGGCGAGAGGTGCGAGGGATTATCGGGCTGCGGCTCCTCTTCAGCGAGCTGAAAGCCCGGCGCGCCATCGCTGCCAATATGTTGGGTATCGAGTGGGAGGACCGGCAGGGTGCGTCCTGCTGGCGTGGGGATTGTAGGGGCCAGAACGCTCTGCTTATCCTGGCTTCCTGTCTCTATTTTCGCCTGGATGGTCCCGATCAAGCCATCTTTTGCGCTGTTGCCTACGACCAGATCCACGCCGGGCAGTGCCGCGACTGCCTGGGGATTCAGTTCCGCGTAACAGCCGGTCACGACCAGGAGCGCGTCGGGACGGCGGCGCTGTGCCTGGGCGATTAACTGGCGCGAACTACGATCACCCAGGTGGGTGACGGTGCAGGTATTGACAATGTAGATATCAGCGGCCTCACTGAAGTCACGCTGCTCAAAGCCAGCAGCGTTCATCTGCTCGCTAATGGCTTCACTATCTGCCTGATTAACCTTGCAGCCCAGCGTAGTGACCGCGAATGTTGTTCCCTGTGCTCTCTCTTCGGACATATGCTCTGCTACTAACTTTTTGCTTGCTATAATCATGCACATTTCTACCTGCATGATTATAACGCATTCTGGCAGCATTGTGTAGGTGGGTATGCTCTTTGCTATGAGGAACTGAATGATCGCGCCAGGTAGTTGGGTATGCTATATGCTATAAGGAACTGGACAATCGGACAGATATTTTACATTTCAGTACTGGCACTCGCCCTGTTCACGTTTTCTGTTGTGAGTTGTGGCTGGCCGGTAGGCGAAAAGGGTAGTTGTGGCGTAGGGATAGTCTCCAGTAGACTTTTTTGCATCAGTGGGAGCGCGAACCAGATATTGCCGATGCCGAAGAATGAACCGGTCACCAGGCGCAGTATCCAGTCGCTTTCGCGCCAGCCGAACATCTGCGTGATGCCATCCCAGGCCATTGGCAGCATCATCAACGCCCAGATATACCAGGGAATGCCGCGCATCTGTTTTTTGCTCAGGACAAAGACGAGGCTGGCCAGAAACATTGAGCTGTAGATGGCGAAGTTGCGGGTGCACAGGCCGAGCTGGTGCCCGAAGATATAGAACGAATGCGAAGGAATCTGTGCGCACACGTAATGGAGGGAGAAAAAAAGCTGTTTGGAGAGGCTGTCCAGCCCCAGGTAGGAGAGGAACGGAATAGAGATTGCTGTAAACACGATGAGACCGAGCATGATGGTGATGATATGTGCCCAGTATTGCAACAGAAAATTCCCTATCCCGTCGGTCAGTCTGGCAAAGAAGCCCTTTGTACTCTGGGGCATGGCCGTTGGCCTTATCTGCCCCGGGTTGAACTGTTGTGTCGCCATGTTTTCTCGCTTCCTTGTCTCTCATCCGTGCTGGTTCTAATCATATTAGTTTGAATGCCCTTGCCAGATCGTCATATGTTATACGTCCTTCGACGGTGGAAGTTTCATTGATGATGATCACAGGGATACGATAGCGGTACTGTTCAAAGACCGCTGTATCGCTGCGGATATCGATCTCGGTCAGGGCAAAAGGTGTGTGTTCCGCGATAGCATCGAGCAGGTCGCGTGCCTCTTCGCACAGGTGACAGCCTGCCTTTGTATAAAAGGTAACTTCTGGTAGAGATGGTCTGGTCTCGCTCACCGTACAGACTCCCTGTTTGTAGTCTCTCCTCAGCCGCCTTGCGTAGCTCGCCGCCTGCGGCGGCTTACCTTTCTCTTTTATACGGCTGCTACACTTTACGCGGCCTTCGGCCGCGTAAAGTGTAGCAGCCGTATATTTTTATTTTTTCCTGCGCCGCAGGCGCAGGAGGAGGGCGAGAGATTACTATTTTTCTTGCTGTTAATCATAGCACTAAAAGATGCGCTATACCATAGCACTGTAACTGGCTTACTATGCTCAAAGATCTGGAGAATATGGAACTATCTGCTTTTGAGGATGTATACATGCTTCTATAGGCAGCAAGCGAGCCTGCACGTAACTCCTCGGCCTCCTTCTCGCGCCTATGGCGCGGAGCAAGTTTTAAAGATGGTGATGCACATTTTTTGGCCTCTAGCCAAAAAATGTGCATCACCATCTTTAAAAAGAGGTAGGCCGCCTCTGGCGGCCAGGAGAGGCGAATAGTTACGCCTGAAAAAGTGATTACCAGCAGTCATAAGGTGGGGGTGGGCAGCGCTTTTGCATGTAGGGCATAGTCCAGGAGTTATGTTGGGCTGAACTCAGGTTGTAAGGTAGAGAAGAAGATAAAGAGAATGATCCTCTGACTGCCCACCCTAACAGGCTGATCAACAGCATAAGCGCCATAATTACCAGGAAAAACCTCTGTCGGAAAGTTGTTGCCATCATAGTATAAAATCCTCCTCTGTGTGAAATCGTGAAACGAAGCAGCGAATTGAGCGTTCCATGCTCAGCTACAAAAAGAGGTGGGGGGAGATGGCAAAAAAATTGCAGTTTTTTATGTTTTTTGGGGAAAGTCGTCATTCAAGAGAAGTACTGAGTTGTAAATGCGTTATTTCTCATTGGAAGACGAACATCTATGTCGAGTGATAATTTGCGATCACATATGTACGAGGTAGCAGCGCAAGCTGTTCACAGGTATTGTGAGGAGATTCTGGAGGTAGAACAATTAGCCAGGCGCCTATATGCGGAAGTAGAGCAGCGACAGATCGGCGAGGAAGAGTGTTCGCGTGCTGTGCTGACGCGCCTGGCGCAGCGCATCTGTAGCCGTGAGCTGTACCTGGCCTATCAATCGTCTGACCCCCAGATGCAAAATCGCGCCTTTGCCAATCTGCGGAGCTATCTGGAACGGTCATTACTGCGTACAAGCTGCGCCGCGAAGCTCCAGTATTACAGCTATGCGCGCGAAGATATTGTGCAACAAACGCTTGAGAAACTGCACCTGATCCTGGTGCGTAAAGAAGGCAGCGCCGGACCTGACGACCCGGCGGCCTTTTTAAAATGGACACAGACGATCCTGATCCGTCAACTGCACACATTTTTAGAAAAAGGTCAGCGTGAGAATACCATCTCGCTGGACGGGGGCACGGAACTTTTAGCGGAGTACATCGTAGATACTTACAGGAAAGACCCACTGGAACACGTATTATTGGGGGAGCTGCAACAGACATTGAGCGATGCTATCCTGACCATGCGCAACCGGCGCTATCAGCAAGTGCTCATCTATACCTATCTAGCAGGTGTAGAGGAACAGGAGGTCGCGCGGTGGCTGGATGTTCCGGTGAGAGAGATCTACCTCTGGCGTCATCGCGCTCTGAAAGCGCTGCGTAGTCAACCAGAAGTAATGCAACTTTTACATGCTCCCTCATAAAAAGAGAGCAGTTCACCAGTAGTGACTTCTATCAACGAGGATGTTATGTCGAAGGGGTGTGATCAGCTCCTCAAGCTTTTAAATACCGATTGGTGGACAAGTGAAGATGGGCATGCTTGTGGACGCATCGCCGAGCATATTCGCACGTGCCCTCAGTGCATCCACGGCATGGTGCGGCTCTCGCATGTGCTTATCGCGCAGGATCATCTGAGCTGTGATCAGTGTCGAAACCGCTTCCCTGACTACTACGAGGCGATCCATCCTGAGTATTCCCTGGTCGATATGCGGCTGCTGGAGATTGCTGAGGTAGCCCTTCATCTTGGCGGGTGTGCTGTATGTAGTGAGGAATACGAAGAATTCGTCCTGCTCTCCTTACAGGAAGAGCAGGACGAAATATAGCCTTTACTCGTCATCACGCTCGCGCATACGTGAGCGCTCATGCTGCGTCAGGTAGCGTTTGCGCAGGCGGATATTCTTTGGCGTAACCTCGACCAGTTCATCGTTTTTGATGAAGTCCAGCGACTGCTCCAGACTCATCAGCACCGGTGGCGTCAGGCGTACCGCGATATCGGAGGTCGATGAGCGGATGTTTGTCTTCTGCTTCTCTTTACACACGTTTACCGGCAGATCAGCCGGTCGCGCATTCAGGCCAACGATCATCCCCTCGTAGACCGGCGTCCCCGGCTCGATAAAGGTATCGCCGCGCAGTTGAGCGTTGCCGAGCCCGTAGGTCACGGCAACCCCCTGCTCGGAGGCAATCAGCGCGCCCATACGCGAGGAAGTGATCTTGCCCTGCCAGGGTTCAAAGCCAATGAGCAGACTGCTCAGCGCCCCATTGCCTTTTGTCAGGGTCAGGAAGGCATTGCGGAAGCCGATCAGGCCGCGCGTAGGGATGCTGTATTCCAGGCGTACGTTGCCGCTGCCATCGTTGGTCATATTGCTCAGTTGTGCTTTGCGTACCGCCAGCGCCTCTGTCAGCACACCGATATAGGTATCTTTGGTATCGATTACCAGGTGTTCAATCGGTTCCAGCGTATGGCCGCGCTCATCCTGGCGCGTAATGACTTCTGGACGCGAGACCTGAAGTTCGTAGCCCTCGCGGCGCAGCGTCTCAATCAGGACCGAGAGGTGGAGTTCTCCTCGGCCCGAGACAACGAACTCGTCAGGAGTATTGCCATCCTCGACGCGCAGGCTGACGTTTGTCTCCAGCTCGCGATAGAGACGTGCGCGCAGTTGACGCGAGGTAGAGAACTTGCCCTCGCGGCCAGAGAGCGGGCTGGTGTTGACGCCAAAGGTCATTTTCAGCGTCGGCTCAGAGATCGCGATCGAGGGCAGCGCCTCGGGATTATCTATATCAGCGATCGTCTCACCGATATTCGCATCAGCGATCCCGGTTAACGCGACGATATCGCCAGCCATTGCCTCGGGGACTTCGACACGTTGCAAGCCTTTATAGGTCAGAACGAGGTTGATCTTCTGACGTGAGACTTCGCCGTCGCGATTGATGCGCGCGACCGCCATATTGGTGGCCATACGTCCACGTATGATGCGGCCGATCGCGTACTTGCCTTTGTAGTCATCGTAGTCCAGTGCCGCGATCAGCATCTGCAATGGGGCATGAGTATCAACCCTGGGGGCCGGGACAGTTTTGACAATCGTCTCAAAGAGCGGCTCCAGGTCTCTGCGCTCGTCGTCCGGGTGATACATCGCGACACCCTCGCGCCCGATAGCATACAGGACGGGGAAGTCGAGGTGTGCATCGCTGGTCGCCAGCTCTAGAAACAGGTCCTGCGTCTCTTCCAGGACCTGGTCGTTGCGGGCGTCGCGGCGGTCGATCTTATTAATCACCACAATCGGTTGCAGGTTGAGGTCCAGCGCTTTTTGCAGCACGAAGCGTGTCTGCGGCATTGGTCCTTCCGCCGCATCGATCAGCAGGATGCAGCCATCGGCCATAGTCAACACACGTTCGACTTCGCCGCCAAAGTCAGCGTGGCCGGGAGTGTCGATAATATTAATTTTAGTGCCGCGATAGTCGATCGCGGTATTTTTTGCCAGGATTGTAATGCCGCGTTCGCGCTCCTGGTCGTTGGAGTCCATAATCAACTCGCCCATCTGCTGATTGTCGCGGAAGATGTGGCTCTGCTTGAGCAGACCATCGACCAGTGTCGTCTTCCCGTGATCAACGTGGGCAATAATAGCGACATTGCGAATATCTTCTCGTACAATCAAACCTTGGGTTTCCTCTAGTGCCATATTCATTTGCATAGTAACCGCGTAAATCCTCCATATTGACAGCAGAGATGATCAGCAAGAAACTATGTTCCTGCTTATCTGCCTGTCAGTGTAAACCCGAATCTGTTCATTACTCTATCTTGCATAGCTTTTATAAAGTTTTTTCGTACCCCGAGCGTTGTGCGAACGACAGCGGACGTCAGCATGCCCAGGTCGTTGTCTCACAACGTTGGGGGCAAATTTCATGGTTAAAGGAGAAATAGACAGTCCATGAAATGGCATGCGGGGTAGCTGCGCATCGTGCAAGATACTGCTAGATTGTTCCTCTACAATTGTACGCTAATTATCGTCGCCTGTCGAGTTTTACAGTACGTCAGTACAAACTCACAGCAAGACTCGCTCTGCGATGTCGCTGCGCCGCATCAATCGCAAAGTGGGAGGGGGAATGTTATTCGTTTGCTATGCTGTCCCAATATGTATTGTACACCAGATTTTGCGTACGTCAATGGCTGGTCCGTTGGTCGCAAGCAATGCGGCGTTGTTTTTCAATCCCCATCTTCAGTGAGAACAGCGAGATGGCTGCTTTTGTTCCCGGCGTTCTCACTGGAGATGGGCGAGTGAGTGGAAGGCTAGCGCAGCAGGGTACCGTTCAGGGCGCGATCCATATTGTAGCAGGTGCTGATCAGTGCGAGGTGTGTGAATGCCTGGGGGTAGTTGCCCAGCGCCTCCCCCGTCGGGCCGATCTCTTCCGCGTAGAGGCCAAGGTGGTTGGAGTAAGTTAGCATCTTCTCCAGCATCAGGCGAGCATCGCTCAGGCGGCCTGCGCGTGCCAGCGTTTCCGCCAGCCAGAAGCTGCATGGGCTGAATGTGCCCTCAACGGTACCCAGTCCATCATCTGCGGCGTGCTTGGGATCGTAGCGGAACACGTGCGAGTCGCTGGTTAGCTCTTTCTGAATACGGTCGATCGTTGCCAGCATACGTGGATCGGTTGGTCCGGTAAACTTGGTCAGGACCATCAGCAGAGAACTGGCGTCGATCGCGTCGCTTCCGTAGTACTGGACGAAGCTGTTTTTGTTTGCATTCCACCCCGCCTGCATGACCTGTTCATAGATCTCCGCGCTGATACCCATCCATTGTGTCATAGGTGCAGGTAGGCCGCGATGGCGAGCGATGCGCAGTGCCCGATCGAACGCTACCCAGCTCATCACGCGTGAGTGCACAAAGCGCTGCTGGCCACCACGAACCTCCCAGATTCCTTCGTCAGGCTCACGCCAGTGGTCCCCCAGCCATTCCAGGAGCCGGCGCAGATTCGACCACAGGTCGTAAGAGATGTCCTGGTGCTTGTCAAAGATGTAGATCGAATCTAACAGTTCGCCATACAGGTCTAACTGCTGCTGTTTGTATGCCCCATTCCCGATACGGACCGGTCCACTCTTGCGGTAGCCTTCCAGGTGATCCAGCGTGATCTCTTTTAAATCATGGCCGCCATCGATCGTGTACATGGGTTGGAGGGAACCGTTTTCCTTGAGTTCATGGCAGCGAGCATCCAGCCAACCCATAAATGCCTCAGCTTCTTGCGTAAAGCCCAGGATCAGTAAGCTGTAGATGGTAAAAGACGCGTCGCGCAGCCAGGTGTAGCGATAATCCCAGTTGCGCGGTCCTCCGATGGTCTCCGGCAGGCTGGTGGTTGGCGCGGCCACGATCGCGCCCGTTGGTTCGTAGGTCAGCAGTTTGAGCGCCAGGGCTGAACGCTGCACCATCTCGCGCCAGCGCCCCTGGTACTGACACTGTGAAAGCCATTTTTGCCAGTAGTCCACCGTACTGTGAAAAAGCTCCTGGTACTCACGGTGTGAGATATGTTTGGGTGCGATATCGTGGTCCAGAGCGCTCTCCAGCACAAAATTGACGCTCTGGCCTGCATGTAAAGTGAAGTTCGCGAACACTCCCCCCTGTCCATCATCTTCAAGTGGGACGCCCGAAGCCAGGCCCAGGCAGAGGGACGCGCTGTGAAAAACAGCGCCGTTATGGGAGAGGCGCTGTTCGTGTGGATCGCGTGCATAGTTGAAAGCAGGTCGGCAGACCATCTCGAAGGGGAGAGAGCCGCGCACAACTTTTACTGAGCGGATGATATGGTGTTGATGGTGCGCGCTGTCGGTTTGTTTGATTGGCATGAAATCGGTAATCTCTCCTACGCCGTCAACGGTAAGGAAGCGTGTGATGAGGACATTTGTCTCCGGTAAATACATCTGCCTGCGTCCCATGCTGGTGGTCTGCTTAAATGCTGGTGCGATCTGGAAGAAGCCGCCTTTTTGCGCGTCGAGGATAGCACCAAAGACGCTGGGCGAGTCGAAACGAGGGATACAACACCAATCGATTGAGCCGTTTTTCCCTACAAGCGCTACTGTGTGGAGGTCGCCGATGATCCCATAGTCTTCGATCGGCTGATACGTCGGTGTAAAGAGCTGTATGGAGCTCCTCTGTTCGTTTGCCATGATCGTTCCTCGTCTTCCATGTAAATAAAAAGATATTCTTACCTATTAGATACGTTTCTCACGCATGAGACGGCGAAATGGTTGTATCGCGCTGTATTTGTGACTCTCCGGTCCCATCTAACGATTGATTTATGTAGGGAATACAAAACACTTCGGACCACCCGGTATAGTAATGGTGAGGGCTCTATGTTGGAGAAGGTGGTGGTCGTTGTTGTGATGGTGTTGGTATGGGGAGGACTGATCGGAAGAAACCTACATGCACTACAAGAATATACTACTGTGAGGAAGGCTTTTATATAGCTACTATGAAAACGGGAGAAAAAATTCTTCAAGTATCACCGTTACTGGATGTGCCAGGTGTGCTTCCACGACAGGTGAAACGGCGTTGGCACTGGCCCGCCATCCTACGATCACCCCTGTGGTTCTGCCTGCTTCTGACCCTCCTGGTCCGTGTATGGCTCGTCATTCATACCCATGGGTTTATAGATATGGACGAAGCTCTGGAGGGGATTCAAGCTCAGCATATCTTACGAGGTGAGCTGCCGATCTATTATTATGGCCAGCCCTATATGGGGAGCCTGGAAGCCTACTTACTCGCGGGCCTGTTCGCCTTTGCCGGTTCCTCTGTCTGGACGCTGCGGGCCGTTCCTATTCTACTCTCATTGGTAGTAGTCTACATGACATGGCACCTGGCGGGTGCGATAGCCGATGAGGCAAAGCTTGTGCCACCAGTGAGGCGCTGGTTTGCTACCGTGACGGCTCTCTTGGCCGCGCTGCCCCCCCTATACGATGCCGTTATAGAGCTGCGCGCCTGGGGCGGACATATCGAGATCTACATTCTCATGCTCGGGTTGCTTTACTCTGTACTACGCCTGACGCAGCGGTGGAGGTCGGGTGCGGCAAGGGGCGAGCTTGCTTTACGCTGGGCCGGTATTGGCTTTATCATTGGTTTGGGGATGTGGGTCTACCCTCTCATCATCTCAGCTGTTCTTGCCTGCGCCCTGTGGGTTGTGAGCTATTTCGCGACATGTGTATGGCGGGCTGCACGGAGAGGGCAGGGGAGGCAGGAGGCCATTACGCTGCACATCCGTAATCTCCTACTGGCCGTCGCTGCTCTCCCTGCCTGTCTGCTTGGATTTTCTCCTGGCATCTACTGGGGGGCACAGCATAAATGGGCCAATGTGCTCTATCTGCTCTCGCCGGGCAGTGATGGCGCGAACAACCCTGTTCTCCTGAGCCACTATCCCAACCGCCTGGCTGTTATCGTAGGGACGACAGGGCTCTACGCCAGGTGTCTCATCCCGCATCTGGTGGGAGGCTCTCTCCCCTCTGAGCCTATTACACAATCAAGTCCCTTCTCTTTTACACTGCTCACCGCCCTTGGTGTTGCCTGTGTTATTACCAACGGGGGACTGGTCGCTGCCTCTTTCTGCTGGCGTCCTGCTTTCCTGCTCGCAGCGCGGAGATTGGTCGCGCTGCCGTTGCTGTTCGCGGCATGTACAGCGCTGGTCTTCTGCTGCTCGAATGTCGTCGGGTCCAGCTTGCTTGTCCCATGCACTCGTGATGGTGTAGGGCGATACGCGGCCCCTCTCTTGCTCGCACTGCCGTTCTTTCTGGGGGCGGCGTTTACTGTCGTGTATGAGCATCTATATAAAAAAAGCGCGCTACCACACTTCTGGCGCGATATCTCCGCGTCTTTACAGACAACGAGGGCACACAGCCGTTCTGTTTTTGGATCAGGGCCGGGGATGTATGTGCTGCATGGGCTCTTGATTGTGTACCTGTGTGTTGTGGGCAATACATATATGCGGAGTAACCAGGGCTATGTGTTCCAATCTTTTGCCTGCCTGTGGGCTCCACTGGATGATGGGGCGCTTATCACATATGTGCAGCGTCAGCATATTCACTATGCCTGGGGGACAATTACGCTCGGGAATCCGCTGATGTTCAAGACAAACAATAGTGTCATTGTTGCCGATCCGCGTATCTTTACCACCGGCGCCTTAAATCGCCTGCCGCAGAATGCCCTGGCGGTCAAGAACGCACAGTATGCCAGTCTGCTCGACCTGGTCCCACATGATGATCGCTATCCACTGACGTTGAAATGGTTGGATCAGAACCACATACTATACCGTATGGCGCGTTTTCCGACGACGCCAGGAAACATGGATGTGCTGGTCGTGACACCAGTAAATCACACATTAAAGCCGAGTGAGGCACGTTCTTTTGGTTCGTGGGCGTCGCGCTGCTAAGCAAGTATACAAAGCGGTAGAAACGAAGCGCCATAGATGGGTGTGAAGCATCTGTTTATGGCGTTGCCGCTTTTTGTGGTGCTACACGTGTGAAGGCATGGTCAGGCCCTGCCTTGTGAGAGCGAGATGGGGGAACGCTTGCTGCGGGTGGTGCGTTTTGTAGTGGAAGGAGTTCGGGTTGAACTGGTTTCTGCTGAAAGTGATTGGAGGCGGGAGACTTTTTCGCGAATGAGCGAGATCTGCGAGTGGACTGCTTGACGGGACTGCTGGAGTTTGCGGGCGATTTCAGAGGGGCGTTCGTTACTGGCTAGATAGCGACAGATGATTTCTTGTTTCTCTGTCAGACCTGTTCTGGGGTCTTCCAGCGCGGCTCGCGCCATATCTTCTAATTCACCAAATTTACTGCGTCGATAATCATCGAGGTCGTCCGGGGAAAAGAGCC
>JAABUQ010008353.1_pt1 | contig 14550 bp, 13 predicted proteins | sample 5560001 | NCBI WGS metagenome assembly JAABUQ01 (sample SAMN10711888, study PRJNA513371) | rock metagenome | isolation source: Antarctica rocks | place: Antarctica: Victoria Land, Finger Mt nord | collected 2015-12-18
GAACCCTGCCTCGGCCCACAGCCGCCCAGCCCAGGTGCCGCGCAGCACTCCCCCAACCCCCAACCTGACCAGCGCGAACCCGGCGAGCCAGCCGACCCAGCCGCCACCTCGCGCACACACCCCGGCCCCACCGACGCCGGCTCCGTCCACCCCGGCCCCACCCACCCCCGCCCCGGCCTGCCGGACGACCCGGCCGAAGCCGTCGCCTTCGTCCTGCGCTACGCCGCCGACCCCCGATGGCGCCCCCCGCCCGGGGACTGAGCAGCGCCCCGGGCATCCCGCCCACAAACGACCGCCAACCAGCCCCGCCCGACCCGGCCCCACCGGCAACCGCGTGAGCGACAGGTTCGCACACCCACGCGCGGGGACGCCCGCTTCCTGTCCAACCATCCCAGCCAGGCGCGCCCCCTCACCCAGCCGCCTCCACCGCCGCGAACCACTCCGCATAAACCGTATTGCGCGCCATCCGCCGGTTCAGGTCCGGCGCGCCGTCCGTCCACCAGGGCGGCCCCCGCTCACCCAGCGCCCGCTTCGCCGCATCCACCCGCAGCCGCGCAGCCTCCCGCATCGCCTCGTCGCCAGCCCGCATCGCCACCCCCTTGGCCCGGCGCGCCGCCATCAGCTCCCGCTGCAGGGCCGCGCGCCCCTCCGGCGCCAAACCCGGGTCGGCGCACCGCCATAGGCGCCCCCGCACGACGAAGTAACGGCCATCCGGAGTAGTAGGATACGGCATCGTCATCCCCCGATGAACGCAACCAGGTGCCGCCGCGTTCAAGCCGGATAACACCCGCCCTGCTGCAGCCACACTCCGCGCGCATCTTCCCGGCGTAACGGCCCGGCCGCCGCCGGCCCACCGAGGATCCGTCATGCCCCCACCCTACAGTGCCCTGTATGCCTTCGGCGACAGCCTGTCCGACGCCGGCAACGTCTCGATCGCCACGGCGCTGATCGGCCAAACCCCGGTCTCCCCACCCTACTTCAAGGAAACTTACGGCAACTCCACCGCCATCGTGTTCAGCAACGGCCCGGTCGCCGTGCAGGTCTTGTCCCTGCAGCTCGGCCTCGGCACCCTCGCGCCATCGCTGCTCGGCGGCAACGACTTCGCCTATGGCGGGGCCGAGACCGGCAGCACCCCGCAGAACAGCGGCAACCTGCAGAAGCCGTTGCTGTCCCTGCCCTTCCAGCTCACCCAGTTCGAAATCGGCGTAACCCACCCCGCCGCCAACGCGCTCTATACCCTGTCCGTCGGCAGCAACGACATCTTCGACATCCTCTCCGACACCAGCCTGTCCGCCGCCCAGCAGGCGCGCGACGTGACGGCCGCCGTCAACAACGAGTCCGCCGACATCACCCGCCTGGCGAAGGACGGCGCCAAGAACCTCGTCGTGTTCACCGTCCCCGACCTCGGCAAGGTGCCAGAGGTGACGTTCGGCCTCGCCAACGGCTCCGATAAGCCGAACGCCGGCACCAACGCGCTCGCATCCTCGCTCGCAGCGTCCTACAACACCCAGCTTGCCGCGGCGATCACCCAAGCCACGGCCGCGACCGGCATCAGCATCACCACCGTGGACCTCTACGGCCTGACCGACGCCGCCGTCGCCAATCCCAGCGCCTATGGCCTGAACAGCGTGAACGTCCCGGCCTGGTCCGGCACCTTCGCCGACCCCAAGAGCGGCACCCTGAGCTCGACCAACCCCGCAGTGCAAAACCAATCTCTGTTCTGGGACGACTTCCACCCCACCGCGTCCGTGCACAACGACGCCGCCAACATCGCCCTCGCCGCCGTGTCGCCGATCCAGATCTACCAGGCCGACCTGCCCGCCAACACCACCAGCATCCACACGGCATCCGCCGCCCTCGGCACCGACCTCGACATCCACGGCGACTACGCCGACATCACTGCCAACGACGTGGCGCTATTCTCCCCGTCCGCCGGCGTATTCCTGCACAGCGGCGCCGGCAACGACATCATGGAGGTATATTCCGGCAACAACGTGCTGTCCGCCGCCGGCGGCTCCAATTTCCTGGTGGGCGGCACCGGCAACGACACCTTCCTCGCCGACGCGACCGGCGGCGCATCAAGCTGGAATGCCCTGCTCAGCTTCCATGCCGGGGACGTATTCTCGGTCGTCGGCTGGACGCCGGGAGTCTCCACCGCAAGCTGGACCGACGGCAACGGCACCGCACTGACCGGCGCCACCCTGCACATAGACCTGACCGGCAAGGGCACGGTCTATGCCAACGCATCCTTCATCGGCGTATCCGCACAAACCGCCGCCGGCTTCATCACTAGCACCGGGACTGCCGGCAGCAACGGCTACTACGCGGTTAAGGCCTGATCTTTCTCCGGCAAGCGTTGTCGCCGCTGCTGGTCTCAACGGGGAGGTTAGCCCTTGTGGCCTACCTCACCCCAACCCTGTCCCAGAAAAAGCCATCAGCGCCCCAGCCCCTAGAGCATATTCGGATCAAACGTCTTCGTTTGATCCGAACATGATCGCAAAAACAACGGCCAGAGCAGGTTCGGCGCGGTTGTCCGCGCCGAGCCTCCTCTAGTCTGCCAACTCGGCCACCCTCTCCCGCAGCTCCCCGGCGGCACGCTCCACCGCCCGCCGCGCCGCCGGCACCACCCCGGCAAAGTCCGCAAACCCGTGCACCATCCCCTCCTCCTCCAACAGCCATGCCGGCCGCCCCGCCCCTTGCAGCGCGGACACCCAGGCCCGCCCCTGGTCCCGCAAGGGATCGAACCCCGCCACGACGGCCACCGACGGCGCCGCCCGCGCCAAGTCCCCACGGATCGGCGACAACCGGGGATCGGCCCGGTCCACCCCATCCGGGATCAGCATCCGTGCGCAGTCCGCCATCCCACGAGCCGTCAGCAGGAACCCTTCGCCGAACAGGCCGATGCTGGGGTAGTGCGCCTCTCCCAGCTCCCCGGCATCCACCATGTCCACGACGGGATACAGCAGCAGCGTCAGCGCCGCCCCCGGCAGCCCGGCCGCCAGGTTGGCCCCGGCGCTGTCGCCCCCCGCCAGATGCGGGCCGGGCCGGTTCGCCCGCACCCAGTCCCAGGCCGCCAAGGCGTCGTCATGCGCCGCTGGGAACGGATGCTCCGGCGCCAGGCGATACGGGGCGTTCACCACTCGCACCCCGCCCAGCCGCGCCAGCCGGCGGCACAACGCATCATGCGTAGCCGGGCTGCCCATGATGAACCCGCCGCCATGCAAATAAAGCAACGTCCCCCGCGGCGAGCCATAGGAATACTCCAGTGCCCCCGGCAGGCCCGGAACCGGCTGCGGCGTCACCTCCGGGTCCGGGTGCATGCCCATCAGGCCCGGAGCCGCCTCATACTGCGCCCGGAACGCCTGCAATCCGCCGGCTCCCGGCGCCGCCGACCCTGCCCCACCCTGCGGCAGCTTGCGGACGAAGCGGATCAGCGCCGACATCACCGGGTCCATCCGCTGCCCGGCGGCTTCGATGGGCCGTCCGGCGGCAGTTCCGAACGCCAGCCCGGCGCGCAAGCCAGCGCGCTGCCAAAACAGCGTGGCGGACCGTGGTGTGCGGCGGGTCGTGCCGGGAGGAATAACGGCGGCAGGCGGTGCATGATCCATGCCGCCCTACATCGGCCCGCCCCGCCTGACCGCAACCGCCTCGATGCCGCTCGTGACATCCAGCGCCAGGGCTGCATCCGACGGCACCGCCCGCCTGCCCGCCCAATCGGGAGCATCTGGTCCGCCTGACGCAGGACCGGCGCGGCGCCCGTTGCACGAACCCCGGGGATGCGCTGCAGGACGGGACAGGGCATGGCCCCACAGGCTGCATCGCGCCGCCGCGGACCACCAGCGCTATCCGGCCCGGCAAGCGGCTGGGTCCGCCGCCCCTAGAGCATGTTCGGCCAAACGGCTTCGTCTGACCGAACAAATGCCCACCAATCCGACCGCAGGCTCGACGCCATTGACGTCACCGCATAACATTCCAGGGCCGCCACGCAGTGGGTGGTCCGCTGTTACAGGAACGGAAATGGAGCGGAGCGGGATACGGCGGGCCCATTCGACGGCGCAGACCGCACTCGAGGCGGCAAGGGAGATGCACGCCGGGCTGGTCCAGGATGGCCTTGAGCTGGTGGTGCTGTTCTGCTCGTCCGCCTTCGACCTAGACGTGCTTGCGGCCGAGATCCGGGTTTTGTTCGGCGACGTCGCCGTGGTCGGCTGCACGACCGCCGGCGAGATCACGCCGATCGGCTACCTCGAGGGATCGGTGTCCGGCTTCAGCCTGTCGGCGGGCGAGTGCAAGGCCGCAGTCCAGTTGATCCCGTCAATATCCACGCTGCCGATCACCGAAGGAGCGGCGGTGGTGGACCGGCTGATCGCGTCGCTTGCCGAGGACGGGAGCAGCACCGTGCCGTCCGACGCCTTCGCGCTCCTGCTGATAGACGGCATGTGCAGCAACGAGGAGGTGGTGCTGAGCTCGATCCACCGGCGCCTCGATCCGATCCCGCTGCTGGGTGGCTCGGCCGGCGACGGCATGAAATTTCAGCGCACCCACGTCTATTGGGACGGGCAGTTCCACGCCGACGCGGCGCTGCTCTGCCTGGTGACGCTGCGGCGGCCATTCCGTATCTTCAAGCACCAGCACTTCTCCAGCACCGACATCCGGATGGTCGTCACCGGCGCCGACCCAGGACGCCGGCTGGTGACTGAGATCAACGCGGAGCCGGCCGGGCCGGAATATGCGCGCATCATCGGCATGAGCTATGCCGCACTGACGCCGATGGCATTCGCCGAGCATCCGGTCATGGTGAAGGTGTCGGGCGACTACTACGTCCGCTCGATCCAGACGGCGAACGAGGATGGCAGCCTGACCTTCTACTGCGCCATTGACGAAGGCGTGGTGCTGACGCTGGCCCGGCGCGAGGACATCATCGAGGACCTGGCCACGCTGTTCCGGAACCTTCGCGCCGAGATCGGCGAGCCGGTGCTGGTGATCGGCTTCGACTGCGTGCTGCGCAGCCTCGAAGCCGAAACGCGGCAAGTGAAGCATCTGGCCAGCCGCATCCTGGCAGAGAACAACGTGATCGGCTTCAGCACCTATGGCGAGCAGCTCTCGGCCATGCATGTCAACCACACCCTGACCGGGCTCGTCATCGGCCGGGACAGCGAGGCGTGAGCCTGGCGTTGGACCGGCCGGATGAGGATCCCCGCGACGCCGAATTACGCAAGCTGCGCAAGATCAACCGCGTACTCATGGACCGCGTCGAACGCGACATGGATGTCCACGGCAGCAACACGTATTCGCTGTTCCGCACCGCGATCACGCTTGAAACCGAGGTCAGCGAGCGGACGGCCGAGCTGGCAACACTTACTCACCAGCTCATGCAAGAGATCTCGCGCCGGCGGCAGATCGAGAAGGCGCTAACCCTGGCCAAGGCGGAGGCCGAGGACGCCAACCTTGGCAAGACCCGATTCCTGGCCGCAGCGACGCACGACCTCTATCAGCCGCTGAACGCGGCACGGCTGTTCCTCGGCGCGCTGGCCGACGAGGCGGCGACGGCCCGGGCGCATGACCTGCTAGGCCAGGTTGACGCCGCGCTCGACTCGGTTGACGAGCTGCTGGGCGCGCTGCTCGACATCTCCAAGCTCGACTCCGGCGCCTGGCCGGTGACGCTGGCCAACGTCGCGATCGGGCCGATGCTGGCGCGGATGGCGGAGGAGTACCTGCCGCAGGCGCAGGCGGCGGGGCTTGATCTGCGTGCCGTGCCGTCGAGCGCCGTCGTGCATACCGACCGGCTGCTGTTCGAGCGGGGGCTGCGCAACCTGATCAGCAACGCGATCCGCTACACCGCCGAGGGACGGCTGCTGATCGGGTGCCGGCGCCGGCCGGGCCAGGCGGCCGTGCAGGTCTGGGACAGCGGCATCGGCATCCCTGAGGTGATGCGCCAGGAGATCTTCCGGGAGTTCAAGCGCCTTGGAAATGCGCCCCGGCAGGACGCCAAAGGGCTTGGCCTTGGCCTCGCGATCGTTGACCGCATCGCGCGCCTGCTCGATCTCGGTATCGAGGTCGAGAGCATCGTTGGGCGTGGGTCCTGCTTCACGCTGACGGTGGCATCGGGGAATGCGGCGGACGCGGTGGCGGAACCCGACAAGCCCGCCGCCTGGGCCGCCTCGCCGATACTGGGCGGGACGTGCCTCGTCGTGGTTGACAACGATGCGGCCGCGCTCGACGCGATGCGCTCGGTTGCCGATGGCTGGGGCTGCCGCCTGGTCGCGGCGCCGACGGCCGATGCCGCGCTCGCGCAGCTTGAGGCAGCGTGCTGGACGCCCGACTTGGTCGTCGCCGACTACCACCTCGACGCCGGCTGCACCGGGACCGGTACGGTGCATGCCCTGCGGGAGCGATATGGCGCCGGCCTGCCCAGCCTGATCGTGTCAGGGGACCACTCGGCCGAGACCGCGACGCTGGTGCGGGACGCGGGACTTCCGTTCCTGTCGAAATCGGCCGGCCCAGCCCGGTTGCGGGCCATGATCAGCTTCCTCGTCAAGCCGCCGCAATCACCTCCCTCATAGGGCCGGCTGCTCGTGGCCGAGCCGGTCACGCTGGAATGCGACGATCGCCTGCGACCGGGTGGCGACGCCAAGCTTGCGCAGGATGGCCGTCATGTGCGCCTTGACGGTCACGTCGCTGATGTCGAGGTCGCGGGCGATCTGCTTGTTCGACGACCCGTTGGCGAGCAGGGCCAGTACGGCGAGCTGGCGCGGGGTGAGCGTGTCCTCCGCCGCAGCGCCCGGCGCCGGCTGCTTGGGAACGGTGCCGGTGGGCGCATAGGTCCCGCCGCCGAGGACAATCTGCAAGGCCCCGATCATGACGTCCTTGGAGGCCGATTTCACGACGTAGCCGGCGCCGCCGCAGGCGAGCGCGCGCTGCACCGTGGCCGGGTCGTCAAGCGAGGTGACGACCACGATCGGCGTCGCCGGCACACGGTTCCGCAACGCGACCAGGTCGGCCAGTCCCGACGAACCCGGCATGAATAGGTCCAGCAGCACCAAGTCCAGCTCGTCCGTTGCCGCTGCAGCTTGGAACATTGCGCCCGTATCGGCGGCCTCTAGGCAGGTGAACGGGCCGCCGCGCCGGGTGAACACATCGGTTACGATTTCCCGCATCGCCTGGCGGAACAACGGGTGGTCGTCGGCGATCAATATCCGCTGCATCGCTCCTCCATTCCGCCCGTTCCAGCATCGCGACGATTGCGTGTGCAATAGCAGCCGCGGCGGCGCCCCGGCCATTCGACCTTAGTCCAATAGTTTAAGGCGGCGCCCGCCGTCATGATCCCTGCAATAGCCAGCAGCGTATCGGTTGCAAGAGCAGGGGGAAACGGGGATGCGCACACGCAATTTCTATCTGGGCGGGACGTGCCTGGTGGTGGCGCTACTGACCGGGCTTGCCGGCGCGGCGCGAGCCGACGAGGCGCTCGACAGGGCGGCGGCGGACCCAAATGGCTGGGCGATGTATGGGCGCGGCTACGACAACACCCGCTACTCGCCGCTGAAGCAGATCACGCCGCAGAACGTCGGTCAGATGAAGCTGGCGTATTCGTTCCAGTTGGGATCGCTGCGCTCCAACGAATCTTCGCCGATCGTCATCGGCGACACGATGTATGTGTCAACGTCCTGGGGGCCGAAATACGTCTATGCGCTGGACGCGGCCACGGGTCAGCGGAAGTGGACATACGAGCCGGAAATCCCGGACGACGTGCTGCAATATGCGTGCTGCGATGTGAACAGCCGCGGCGTGAGCTTTGCGGACGGCAAGATCTTCGTCGGACGCCTGGACGGCAAGCTCGCGGCAATTGATGCCGCGACCGGCAAGGAACTCTGGGTCGCCGACGTGGTGGACTACAAGCAGGGTTCGGTGATCACCTCGCCGCCGCTGGTGGTGAAGGACCTGGTCATCACCGGGTTCGGTGGCGGCGAGTATGGCGCGCGCGGCAGCCTGCAGGCGTATAACGTCAAGACCGGCAAGCAGGTCTGGAAGACCTTCACCGTCCCTGGCCCCGAGGACGAAAACGCTGATACCTGGAAGGGTGATAGCTGGAAGCACGGCGGCGGCGCGCCCTGGCTGGTGGGCTCGTATGATCCCAAGACCAACACCGTGTTCTGGGGCACCTCGAACCCTGGCCCCTGGAACTCCGTCGTGCGCAGCACCGGCGACAGCAACTACGGCAAGCTGACCAATCTTTATACTTCGAGCACGGTCGCCTTCGACGCCGACACCGGTGCGATCAAGTGGTGGGTGCAGCAGACGCCGCAGGACGCCTGGGACTATGATGGCGTCAACGAGTTGGTGCTGGCCAACCTCCCGGTGGGCGGCGCCGACACGCCGGTTTACCTGAAGGCCGACCGCAACGGCTTTTTCTACGTGGTCAACCGCGAGAGCGGCAAGATCGTCTCGGCCGAGAAATACGTGCCGACGACCTGGGCCGAGAAGATTGACGTCGCCACCGGCAAGCCGCAGGAGGTCGCCAGCCAACGGCCCGGGCCCAACCATCCCGTCAAGGGCGTCCGCCCCAACCTGATCGGCGGCAAGAACTGGCAGCCGATGTCGTATAACCCAGACACCAAGCTTGTTTACATCCCGTCCAACAACGTCTGCATGGACTGGGGCGTATCCGAGGTGAACTACCGCAAGGGGGTGTTCTACCTGGGCGCCGAGTTCCCGACGCTGCCGGGTCCGGGAGGCTACATGGGCGAGCTGATCGCCTGGGACCCGGTCGCGAACAAGAAGGTTTGGAGCGTGAAGACCGACCTGCCGTTCAACGGCGGCACATTGACGACCGCAGGCGGCCTGACGTTCTGGGGCGACCTGCATGGCGAGTTCCACGCCTATGACGCCAAGAACGGTAGCGAGCTGTGGCATACCCAGCTCGGGTCGGGCATAGGCGCCGGACCCATCAGCTACTCGGTGAACGGCAAGCAGTATGTCGCCGTCGTGGTCGGGCGGACGGCGGCGATCCCGGCCTTCCTCGGCGAGGTGGGCAAGAAGATGACGGCCGCGACGCCAGAGGGCGGCGCACTGTTCGTGTTTACGGAGTAGGCCCGATGCGGCCAGCCTTCTCAGCAGCCTTGGTTCTTGGGACGGCGCTGCTCGGCGCCGCCCCGGACAGCCACGCCGCAGCGCCGCTGCGGCTGTGCGCCGATCCGGACAACCTGCCGTTCAGCACGGCCTCGGCGGCTGCCGGCCAGGCGGGCGCGCCGGGCCTGTATGTCGAAATCGGCCAAGCCGTGGCCGGCGCGCTCGGCCGGCCGATGGAAACGGTTTGGTCGCTGAGTTATTTCGGCAAGCGGAACCTGCGTACGACCTTGCTGGCGGGTCAGTGCGACTTTGCTGTCGGGCTGCCGGCGGTTGACGACTTCATTGGCCCGGCGGTCATCTTCACCCGGCCGTTCATCTCGGTCGGCTATGCGATCGCGACGCCTAGGGACCGTCCGGTCGCAAAGCTCGGCGACTTCGACGGCAAGCGGGTCGCGGTCCAGTTTAATTCGTCGCCGCAAAGCCTGCTTGCAACGCGGCCTGCGGTCACCTCGGTGACGGTCATGGACCCTGACGAGGGCATGCAGTTGCTCGCCGACCGCAAGGTGGACGCTGCCTTCGTCTGGGGACCGTCGGCGGGCTACGACAACCGCACCTCGCTGCACGACGGGTTCCGGGTGGTCTCGGTGGATGGATCGCAGATGCGCTTCGGTGCGGCCATCGGGTTCAGCCGCAAGAACGGGGCGCTGCGCGACGAGGTTGATGCGGCCCTACCGGCATTGGCGGAGCGGATCGCAGCGCTTGCCGAGAAATATGCCCTGCCGACGGGCCCGGGCGTTCAGCTTGCGGCGGCGGATACTGCACCGGCCGCATTGGCGCAACAAGCCGCGGCGGAGGCGGCTCAACCCGTCAACGCCGAGGCCACGCCGCCGCTGGCCGCCGAGCCCGTGCACGAAGGCGCTGCCGAGGGGCGCAGCCTGTTCAACCAGACCTGCAGTCACTGCCACGGACCCGACGCGGTCCAGTCGGAGCGGCGGATCAACCTGCGGCTGCTGCGGCGCCGCTACGGCGACGACCGCGAGAACGTCTTCCACACGACCGTCACGAACGGGCGGCCGAACAAGGGGATGCCAACCTGGGGCGGGGTTATCCCGGACGACGACATCGCCAAGATCTACGCCTTCCTCGACACGGTCCAGGAACCGTGAGGGTGGCCTAGCCGCCGGGCCTGCATATGCGGCCCAATCGCTGAACCAACAATAAACGGAGGACTACCATGGTCGAGAAAGCTCTCAGTGACGTCGCCAAGCAGATCGCGCTGCGTTCGCACTACGAGAACTGGATTGGCGGGAAATGGGTCGCGCCCGTGGACGGACGCACCTTCGACAACGTGTCGCCGATCAACGGCAAGGTGGTCAGCACCCACGCGCGCTCGACCGCGGCCGACATCGAGCTGGCGTTGGACGCGGCGCATGCGGCCAAGGACGCCTGGGGCCGCACGTCCGCGGCGCAGCGCGCCCAGGTGCTGAACAAGATCGCCGACCGGATGGAGCAGCGGCTCGAGCTGCTAGCGATGGTCGAGACGATTGATAACGGCAAGCCGATCCGCGAGACCAAGGCTGCCGACCTGCCGCTCGCGATTGACCATTTCCGCTATTTCGCCGGCTGCATCCGCGCGCAGGAAGGCAGCCTGTCCGAGATAGACGGCGACACGGTGGCCTACCACTTCCACGAGCCGCTCGGGGTCGTGGGCCAGATCATCCCGTGGAACTTCCCGCTGCTGATGGCAGTGTGGAAGCTGGCGCCGGCGCTCGCCGCCGGCAACTGCATCGTGCTCAAGCCGGCCGAGCAGACGCCGCTGGCGATCTTGGTGCTGATGGAGACCATCGCCGACCTGCTGCCGCCCGGCGTGCTCAACGTCGTCACCGGGTTCGGCGTCGAGGCTGGAAAGCCGCTGGCGCAAAGCAACCGGATTGCCAAGATCGCCTTCACCGGCGAGACGACCACCGGCCGGCTGATCATGCAGTATGCGAGCGAGAACATCATCCCCGTCACGCTCGAGCTCGGCGGCAAGTCGCCCAACATCTTCTTTGCCGACGTTATGCAGGAGGATGACGACTTCTTCGACAAGGCGCTCGAGGGCTTCGCGATGTTCGCGCTCAACCAGGGCGAGGTGTGCACCAGCCCATCCCGCGCGCTGGTGCATGAAAGCATCTACGACCGCTTCATGGAGCGTGCGGTCGCGCGCACCAAGAAGATCATCCAGGGCAACCCGCTCGACGACGCGACCATGATCGGGGCGCAGGCGTCCAACGACCAGTTCGAGAAAATCCTCTCCTACATTGATATCGGCCGGCAGGAGGGCGCGAAGGTGCTGACCGGCGGTGAGGCCGCCAAGCTCGGCGGCGACCTTGCCGGCGGCTACTACGTGCAGCCGACGATCTTCGAGGGCAACAACAAGATGCGGATTTTCCAGGAGGAAATCTTCGGGCCGGTGCTCTCGGTCACTACGTTCAAAGACGACGCCGACGCGCTCGCCATCGCCAACGACACGCTCTACGGCCTCGGCTCTGGGGTGTGGACGCGCAACGGCAACCGGGCTTACCGGTTCGGGCGCGAAATCAAGGCAGGGCGGGTGTGGACCAACTGTTACCACCTTTACCCGGCGCATGCGGCATTCGGCGGCTACAAGCAGTCCGGGATCGGACGCGAGAACCACAAGATGATGCTCGACCACTACCAGCAGACCAAGAACATGCTGGTGAGCTACAGCCCGAAGGCTATGGGCTTCTTCTAACCAACGTGCCGGGTGGCCCGGCAGCGGGCCGTCCGGCATGGCGCTCGAGGTGGCTGGCTCCGCCTTTGCTGGGCATCTGAAACGGGAGGCGTCGTGACGGTCGAGCGAGTGCGGGTGACGGACGCGGCCGAAATTGTCATCCGCCGGTTGCAGGCTGCGCACGGCGACCTGCTGTTCCACCAATCCGGCGGTTGCTGCGACGGCAGTGCGCCGATGTGCTATCCCCGGTCCGAATTCCGCGTTGGCGCGCAGGATGTCTATCTTGGCACGATCGCGGATGTGCCCGTCTATATCGGGGCGGCACAATTCGAGCATTGGGCGCATACGCAAATCTTCGTTGACGTGGTGCCGGGCCGGGGTGCCGGGTTTTCCCTGGAAGCGCCCGAAGGCGTCCGTTTCTTGACGCGCAGCCGCGTGTTTACCGTTGTAGAGGCCGCGGCGATTGAAGCCGCCGGGCCGCCGCCACGAGGCTCAGGTTTAGGCTGACGGATATCTCCTGTAGGCTTTGCCTGTGAACAAGCGCTCAACTGGGACCCGGCTGGGATCGAGTCTACCACATTGATCAGACATAGAAAAAGGCCGTAAGGGTATTGTCCCGGTCGGCGCCGACCGGGACAATACCTGTCGGCCGCTTCGCAATGCAAAATCAATGCGTTGTATCCGCTTTCGAGAGGGGTCCCGGTTCAGCGCTTGTTCACACGCACGACGTCAGACCACATCACTATGCCAGGACACATCCCAATAAACACGGTGCCTGTATGGTGCTTAAGCCCGACTGTAGTATTAGATCAGCAGGCCCAGATTTGCCTGCCCCGTCTGTTTTGCCTGGTCTGCCTGTGCAAGCAGGAAGCGTTGCGCTAGTTTATCCACATACTTCGGGTCCTGCAGAAGCTTCACATCCAGCTTGCTGCTGATCGCCCGTTCCTGGGTGTCCAGCGGCTGGATCGCGATTTCCTGCGGAATGCCGAGCGCGCCCGACACCACCTTCCGCAGCGTCGCGTTGCCGAGTACGTCGTCCACGTTCTTCGCCGTCGCTGCGGATGCACGGAAGGTCAGCGCGTCGGACAGGCCCGGCGTCTGCACGTCCAGCGATTTGCGCCAGGCGATCTCCGCATAGGCGTTCGCCATCGTGTCCAGAACCTTGGGGTCTCGTAGCGCCGCCAACCCGTTCTTGGCAAAGTTGAGCGTGGTCGCCGCGGACTTCCACCGCGTGTCGGTCAGCGTGCTCGCCAGGCTCTTGGCGTTCGTGGGGTCCGACAACAGCGCCTTGGTCGCCAACGCGGCGTAAGCGGTTTGGTCCCCAAGCCCGTTCGCCGTCATCAGGACGCGGCGGGCGATCGGGTCCGCCAGCAGCGCCTTGGGATCAGCCGCCTTTGCCACGGCCTTGCGGAATGCCGCGATGTCGCGCTGCACATCGGGCTGCTTGGCGGTGTCGGCAATGCCGCGAGCCTGCCCCTTCACCGCCTGCTGCAACGCAACGATCGAGTTGCCCCCCGTTCCAGCGGCAGACACGCTGCCACTATAGAGTACGCTCAGATCCAGGCCAACGATGGGCCAGCCAATCACGATGCGCCCGACAGCCCGGCGGTGAGGTTCTCATTGACCTGGATTAGGAAATCCAGGTCCGGCTCCGGCCGCGCCATCTCCCGCAGCAGCGCCTGCCCGACCGAGACGATCTCCGCCCGCATTTTCGCCGGCAGGGCGTTGGCCGGGTCGCGCAGCACGTCGCTGAGCATGAGCCACAGCCGGACGTTGTCCGCCACCGCCCGCCCTTGCAGGACCGGGTTGGCCTTTGCCGCCCGCAGCCCGCCGGTGACCCCGCGGAACACGTCCGCCTCCTGCTCCCGCAGGCCGCGCCGGCCGGCCTGGACCTGGTATGCGCGGACACCTGCCTGATACATTGCCATCTCCGCTTTCTACGCCGGCACCAGGTCGGCGTTGCACGCCGCGCGGCGTGCAGGCATCCGGCCGAGTACGCCGTCTTCGTGCCGGACGACCCGCCGCGCCAGCTTCAGCGCGCCATAGCATTCATCGGCCTCCACCAGCGCCAGGGCCCGGTCCAGGATGTCCCGCACCAGTCCGGAGGTCGTCGCGGCCTGGAACTCGCGGATGGCGACGCGCGCCTGCGCCACCCCTGCCGCGCGTTCCCCGTCCGCGCCGATGTAGGCCATTTGCAGTGCGAAATAGATGCGGCGCGCCGGGCTGTCCGCCTCCTCCGGCGCCATGATCTGCTTGCCGAACAAGAAGCGCGCCTGCGTCGTCAACTCGATCCGGCTGCGCGTGCGGAACCGCAGGGAAGCGCCGTTGACGATCATTGCGTCTCCGGCGTGAAGCTCTAGCACGAGGTGGGACATGGCAGGTTCCGATGCCTCTACGGTTTGCGTCCGATGCGGGAAAGTTGACCCGGCGGCGGCGCTCCGCCGCCGGGTCTGGACCTGCCGAGGCAGGCCCAGGTAGCCGATTATTACTTGAACAGGCTCATTAGGGACTGCGGCGCCTGGTTGGCAATTGACAACGCCTGGGTGCCCAACTGCTGCTTGATCTGCAGCGCCTGCAGCTTTGCCGACTCCTTTGACAGGTCGGTGTCAATCAGCGCGCCCAGCCCGGCAGGGCCACGAACTCATGTTTCAGTGGGTGACATCTTGACTGCGGGTTGATTCGATACGGGCCTTTCCCGATTCGGAGCGCCCCCATGCCGCTGTCCCTTGGCCTCGCGCCGCAGAAGTCCCGCC
>JAABUQ010008354.1_pt1 | contig 14549 bp, 13 predicted proteins | sample 5560001 | NCBI WGS metagenome assembly JAABUQ01 (sample SAMN10711888, study PRJNA513371) | rock metagenome | isolation source: Antarctica rocks | place: Antarctica: Victoria Land, Finger Mt nord | collected 2015-12-18
CCCAGCCCGCACCAGGAACCCGACATAGAGAGGCATCATGGAAACGCAGTCGAGAACATCTGGGAGTACCTGCGTGCCAACAAGCTCAGCAACAGCGTGTTCGACACCTACGACACCATCGTGGATCACTGCTGCGCCGCCTGGAACTGGCTCACCGAAACGCCAGATCGCATCCGCTCCGTCGCAGCCGCGCCGTGGGCTAAAACAGTCAAAGCGTAGGGCCGTTGGTATCAGTCACCAGCCGGCGTCCTGGGTCGGCGCCGGTGACGACCATCCGGGTGTCGGTGCTGGAGAAGTTCTGGCGCTTGAAGATGCGGAACGGCCGGCGCAGCGTCACCAGGCAGAGCAGCGCCGCGTCGGCGTGGAACTGCCCGTTCCAATAGAAATGGGTGCGCTGGAACCGCATGCCGTCGCCGGCCGAACCACCCAGCAACGGGATGAAATCGGGGCGCCGATGGATCGAACTCAGCACCACCTCCTCGTTGCTGCACATGCCGTCTATCAGCAGGAGCGCGAAGGTGTCGGACGGCACGGTGCTGCTCCCGTCCTCGGCAAGCGACGCGATCAGCCGATCCACCACCGCCGCCCCTTCGGTGATCGACAGCGTGGAAATTGACGGGATCAGCTCGATTGCGGCCCTGCACTCCCGCGCCGACAGGCTGAACCCGGCCACCGATCCCTCGAGGTAGCCGATCGGCGTGATCTCGCCGGCGGTGGTGCAGCCGACCACGGCGACGCCGCCGAACAAGACCCGGATCTCGGCCGCAAGCACATCGAGGTCGAAGGCCGGCGAGCAGAACAGCACCACCAGCTCAAGCCCGTCCTGGACCAGCCCGGCATGCATCTCCCTCGCTGCCTCGAGTGCGGTCTACGCCGCCGAATGGGCCCGCCGTATCCCGCTCCGCTCCATGTCCGTTCCTGTGACATCGGACCACCCTCTGCGGGGCGGCCCTAGAATGTTACGCAGTAGCGTCAATGGCGTCGAGCCTGCGATCGGCCTTGTGGAGTTAGGGCCGAGCTGCAAGCAAAGGGATAGCCTCTCCCTCCTGCCCTCCTCGGGATGCCCCTCTTTGCCGTGCAAGTTGAACCCAGGATCATCGTCGGCGGCGTTGTTGCACGGGTCAGTGGGGTGGACGCGACAACCCCAACACCCGTCTGCGGTCAGGCGATGCGGACGGAGTTCGGGCGTCCAAGTTCCAGCATACGGTTGAGCACATGGACAGCGACCTCCACCTCGGTCGCCCGGCGCTCGTCGGTGTGCAAGCGCAGCCCGTCGTCGGTCACCTGCTTGAAGTGCGCCAGGTTTTGAGCCGGACGTGGGTCGCATCCGGCAACAAGCATGAGAGTAGGTCCACTCGTCCTATATAGGAATGCTCCTGCCTCACTCATCGAGAGTGGCCAAGAATCCGTCATTGGCACAGAGGGTGAGCTTCGTTCGATGGTTGCAAGCTAGCCGCGCTGGAACACCGGGGTCCGCCGCTCCGCCATGGCCTGCACGCCCTCCTTGAAGTCCGCGGTCTCGAAGTGCTTCTGCTGCTCCTCAAGCTCGTGGTCGGTGATGGCCTCGATCGCGTCCGCCAGGCCGCGGCGGAGCGTGCTGCGGGTGGACATGACCGCGATGGGGGCGGACTGCGCGATCTCCGTGGCCAGCGCCATGGCTGCGGCGCGGACCCCTTCGGCGGGGGCCAGCACGTCCACCAGGCCGATCGCGTGCGCTTCCTCGCCGCCGATACGGCGGCCGGTGTAGAACAGCAAGGCCGCCTTCTGCCCGCCCACCACGCGCGGCAGCGTGATGCTGAGGCCGAAGCCGGGGTGGAAGCCGAGCCGGTTGAAGTTGGCGGTGAAGCGGGACTCCGCCGACGCCACCCGGAAGTCCGCGACCAGGCTCAGTCCGAGGCCGCCGCCGACCGCCGCACCCTGCACGGCCGCAACCACTGGCTTGCCGCAGCGGAACAGCCGCACGGCCTGCTGGTAGAGGTGGCCGCCCTGCCGGTCCCCGACGGTGTTCCGCGCGGGCGAGCTGAAGTCGGCGCCGGCGCAGAAATTTTTGCCGTCCGCACAAAGCAGGATGCTGCGGATGCCCGGGTCGGCGTCGAACCCTTCGAACGCCGCCGCCAGGTCCTGGATCAGGGCAATGTCGAAGTAGTTGTTGGGCGCGCGGCAAATCTCCGCGATCCCGACGTGGCCATCGGCCGTGGTCCGGACGTCGCTCATCGTAGCCCAAGCCCCCGGGCGATCATCCCCCGCAGGATTTCGCGCGTGCCCCCGCGTAACGAGAACGACGGCGCGGTCATGATCAGGTGCGCGAGCACGGCGGTCAGCGGTGTATTGCCCGCCTCCTCGGACGGCTCCACGTCGATCAGCAGGCGCACGGCCTCGACCGTCTCCTGCTCCAGCACGTTGCCGAGGTCCTTGACCAGCGAGGCCTGCAGCGCCGGGTCTTCCCCCGCCTGCAGCATCCCGGCGACCGAGCGCGACAGCCGCCGCAGCGCCAGGATGTGCGACGTGAGCCGCCCGATGGCCACCGCCGCACGCTCCGGCGCCGCGGGGCCGAGCGTGCGCACCAGCTCGACCAGCAGGGTGAACGACGACAGGAAACGGTCGGGGCCGGACCGCTCGAAGGCCAGCTCGGCCGTCACCTGCTTCCAGCCGCCGCCCTCCTGTCCCAGCAGCGCGTCCTCGGGCAGCAGCAGGTCCTCGATGGCGACCTCGTTGAAGTGGTGGCCGCCGCGCATGTCGATGATTGGGCGCACCGTCATGCCGCCGGACCGGGCCTGCTGCATGTCCACCAGGAACTGGCTGGCCCCGGCGTGGCGGTCGTCCTCGGACTTCGTGCCGGTCCGGCAGAACAGGATCATGTAGTCGGCGATGTGCGCGGACGAGGTCCAGACCTTGGTGCCGTTGACCAGCCAGCCGCCCTGCACCTGCTGCGCCCGGGTGCGGGCGGCGGCGAGGTCCGAGCCTGAGTCCGGCTCGCTCATGCCGACGCAGAACGAGCACTCCCCGGCGGCGATGCGCGGCAGCACCAACTGGCGCTGCGCCTCGGTGCCGTTGCGCAGGATGCTGGGGCCGCTCTGGCGGTCGGCGACCCAGTGGTGCCCGACGGGTGCGCCGGCGGCGAGCATCTCCTCCAGCACCACGTAGCGTTCCAACGCCGTGCGCTCATGGCCGCCGTACTGCTTCGGCCAGGTCATGCCGAGCCAGCCGCGCTCGCCCATCTTGCGGCTGAACGCCCGGTCGTGGCCGCTCCAGGACTCGGCGCGCTGCTGCGCGGTGCGGTCGCGCAGCTCGATGGCGAGGAAGTCCCGGACCTCCTCCCGCAGCGCTTCCGCGCCGGGCAGGGCCTGCGGGGGGGTGGCGAAGGCGAGGGCTTGCATGGCGTTACGCTCCTTCTGGCCCGGCCGGCGACAGCACCAGCAGGGCATCGGCGATCGTGCAGCCCTGCCCGGCAGGATGGACGATCACGGGGTTGAGTTCCAGCTCGGCCACTGCGGCGCGGCCGGCGTGCGCGACCTGCGACACCAGCGCAACCAGCCGGGCCAGGGCCGGCAGATCGGCGGCCGGCGCGCCACGGAACCCCTGCAGCAGGGGCGCGCTGCGCAACTCCCGCACCATGCCGGCCGCCTCGGCCTCGTCCAGCGGGGCGAGGCGGTGGGCGACATCCTTGAACAGCTCCGTCGCGGTGCCCCCGGCGCCGACGGTCACCATGGGGCCGAAGGTCGGGTCGCGCACGACGCCGACGATGACCTCGACGCCGGGCCGGGCCATCGGTTCCAGCAGCACGCCGTCGATCGGGGCGCCCGGCGCATGGCGGGCGGCGTTGGCCATGATGTCGTCGAACGCTGCCTCCAGTCCGGCCGCGTCGGCGACGCCCAGGCGCACGCCGCCGGCCTCCGTCTTGTGCGGGATGCCGGCGGACTGGACTTTCACGGCCAGGGGATAGCCAAGCGCGGCCCCGGCCCCGGCCAGGTCGACCCGCTGCCGCACCAGGCGCGAGGGGGACGTCACGACGCCGCACCCGGACAGGAGCGCCTTGGCCGCATGCTCCGGCACGGTGCGGCCCGGACCGGCCAGCCAGTCGTGGACCGCAGCGGGCAGGGCCAGCTCTGGGGGTGCGGCGGGCGGGGCGTGCCGCTCCGTCAGCACCCGTGCGGCGGTCGCCAGGGTCGCCATGGAGGGGCAGACCACCGCCCCTGCGTCGGCCAGCACGCGGCGCCCGAACGGGGATGGCAGGGTGTAGCTGTAGAACAGCACGGGCTTCCGCCGTTCCGCCAGCAGCGCCGCCAGGGCCGGGCCGTCGATCGACACCCGCGCCGGGTTGGCCAGCGTGGTCACCACGACGATCTGGTCCACCGCCGGGTCGCGGCTGAGCAGCTCGATGGTCCGCAGCGTGCCGCCGCCCTGCGCGCCGCCGGCCGTGAGGTCCACCGGGTTGCGCGCGGCGCCGTAGGACGGAATGAAGGCCCGGATGGCGGCCTGCGTGGCCGCGCCGAGTTCCGGCAGCTCCAGCCCGGCGGCCTCCAGCACGTCCGCGGCCCAGGCGCCCGCGCCGCCCGAGATGGTGACGACGCCGACCCGGTTGCCTGCGGCCGGCGGGTTCGATGCCAGCGCCGCGGCGATTGTCAGCGCCTCGTCAAGCTCAGCTGCCACCACGATGCCATGGCGGCGGAACATCGCGTCGTAGCCCTCCCCGGACCCCGCCATGCTGGCCGTGTGCGAGGCGGCTGCGATCCCTCCGGCGGCCGACCGCCCGACCTTGATCGCCACGATGAACTTGCCCGCCCTGGCCGCTGCATCCGCGGCGGCGGCGAAGGCCTCGGGGTCCCGCACGGTTTCCAGGAACAGCAGGAGGCCCGCCGTGCCGGGGTCGGAGGCCATGTGGGCCATGATGTCGGCGGCGGTCAGGTCGGCCTCGTTCCCGGTGCTCACGACCGTGCTGAACGACAGGCCCAGCGCCCGGCCGCGGTTGTACAGGGCGAACCCCATGCCGCCGCTCTGCGCCACGATGCCGATCCGGGCCTGCACGGCGGTCGGGTTGTCGTCGGCGTCGCGGTCCACCGCCGGGCTGAAGGTGGCGCTGATGCGGCCGGGCTCGTTGTGGAAGCCCTCGGCGTTCGGACCCAGGACCCGCATGCCGGTGCGCCGCGCGAGCGCCTTCATGCGGTCCTGCAGGCCGGACGGCGCCGCGTCGTCCTCGGCGAAGCCAGAGGAGATGATGACGGCATTGCGGACCCCGGCGGCGGCGCACTCCTCCAGGGACTGCAGCACGCCGGCGGCCGGGATGGCGATCAGGGCGACATCGACGGGTCCGCCGGCCGCGGCAATGGTGGGGTGGCAGGGCAGGCCGTCGATCTCGGCGCAGCTCGGGTTCACGGGGACGATGCGCCCGGCGAACCCGTTCTTGCGCAGCAGCAGCAGAAGCTGGCCGCGGATCTTGTGCGGATCTGGCGAGGCGCCGATGACCGCCACCGAGCTGGGGGACAGCAGGCTGTCGAGCATCATGCGGCGGTCAACGTTGGCCACAGCCCGTCCGGCCCGGCCTCGAGTGCCACGCGGCCGACGACGGCGTTCCACTCGGCCTCGTTGCCGAACTCGTCGCGCCAGGACCAGAGGCGCCGGGTCGCGTAGTGCAGCTCGTATTCCCGCGTGAAGCCGATGGCGCCGTGCGCCTGGTGCGCGATCCCCGCGGCAATGCTGGCGGCCTCGCCGGCCCGGGCCTTCGCGGCGCCGACCAGCAGGGGCGGCAGGCCGCCGGCCAGCGCGTCCGCCGCCATGTCCGCGGCGGCGAGCGCTGCGGCGGACTGGCTGGCGAGGATGGCCAGGTTCTGCTGGATCGCCTGGAACTTGCCGATGGGCCGGCCGAACTGCACCCGCGTCTGCGCATACTCGACGCTGAGGGCCAGCGCCCGCGACAGCGCGCCGGCGATCTGCACAGTGCGCAGGGCGGCGCCCGCGGCACGGAGCTGCGCTGCGCCGAAGCCGGCGGGTGCGGGCGCGACGGCTGCGGCGGGGAGCAGGGTGTCCAGGGTGATCGTGTCGCGCGGCTCGCCGGCCAGGTTCACGTCGTGAGTGATGGTGAAGCCGCTCTTCTCCACGAGGGCGACGGCCGGGCCATCGGGTCCGCTTGCCAGCACGACGAGGGCCGCCGCATCCCGGCCCCAGGGTACCCGAGCCGCCGTCCCCGTGATGCGCCAGCCTTCACCGTCCCGCCGCAGCGTCAGTGCATCCTTCAGCCGCACGGGCGCCACCGTGAGCGGCCCCTCCGGCACGGGCAACCCGGCGCGGGCGAGCAGCCAGCCGCCGAGCATCGTCTCCGCCAGTGGGATCGGCGCGGCGTGGGCGGCCGAAACCCGCAGCACCTGCATCGCTTCTGCCACCGTCGCGCCGAAGCCCCCGGCGGCCTCGGGCAGCAGGGCGGCGGTGAAACCGGCCTCGGTCACGGCGTCCCACAGCGCCTGCGGGAACGTGCCGTCCCCGGCAGAGCGCAGCACGTCCTTGCCGGCGTGGCTGGCGAACAGGCGCTCGGCGCTGTCGGCGAGTTGGTCGCTCATGCGGCATCCTCCGATTTGGTCATGACGATTGCATCCCTGCTCCCTCTCCCTCCGGAAGAAGGAGCAGGCAGCCGGGCCTTGATTGCGCCCTTCGTAGAAACATCGCGCTCATTTCGCAGGCCGCAGCGCATCCCACTGCGCATCCGACCACCCCAGCAGGGTCGCCGTGTCGTTCTGCGCCGAGCAGGACAAGAACCGCTTGCCGCCATCCACCACGATGCACTCGCCATTGACGTAGGAGGCGAGATCCGAAACCAGGAAAGCGCAGACATTCGCCAGCTCCGCATGCCCACCGATGCGCCCAATGGGGATCGTGCGGGCGGGCAACGGCCGTTCCAGCCCGGCGGGGGCCAGGCCGGCATCGGCGCCGGGCGTCGGAAAGGCCCCGGGCGCGACGGCGTTGCAGCGGATGCGCTTCGGCCCCCACTCCACGGCCAGGCTGCGCGTCATGGCCAGCACGCCCGCCTTCGCCATGGCCGGCGGCACGGTGAACGCGGCCCCGGTCAGCGCGGACAAGGTCAGGATCGACAGCACCGAGCCGGCCCGCCCCTCGGCGATCCAGCGGCGTCCGGCGCCCAGCGTGCAGTAGGCGGAGCCGTGCAGCACGATGCCCAGCACGGCATCGACGGCGCGTACCGACAGGCGGTGGCTCTGCGCCAGGAAGTTGCCCGCGGCGTTGTTGACCAACACGTCGAGCGGGCGCTGCCGCCAGATGGCGTCGAGCATCGCCTCGACCTGCACGGGGTCGCGGACATCGCAGCCGATGGCGGTGACGGAGGCGCCGGGCGCCTCGGCGCGCAGCTCGGCGGCGGTGGCCTCCAGCACGGGCACGCGGCGGCCGCAGATCACCAGCGACGCGCCGAGGTCCAGGAAGCGGCGGCCGATGGCGCGGCCCAGCCCGGTGCCGCCGCCAGTAATTAGGACATGCCGCCCGGCCAGCAGGTCAGCGGTGAACATCGGCGGCCTCCGCTGGCGATTGCGAAAGTGCGGGGGGCGCAGGTGCGGCAGGCACAGAGGAAGCGGGCGAAGCTGCGGCGGACAGCGGCGGCGCAGGTGTCCGCATGGCGGGCCGCACGCCGTCGAAGCTGACGGGCAGGCCCATCGTGGGGATGTCCAGGCCGGGGATGGCCTGCAGCATGCCCAGGGCCGCCACCTGCGGGTCCCGCAGCAGGCTGCCGAGGTCGTTGATCGGCGCGAACGGCACCCCGGCCTCGTTGAACAGCGCGGCCCAGTGCGCAGACGGCCGGGCCGCGGTCAGCGCGGCGATGGCGGGGATCAGCTCGGCTTTGTGCCCGACCCGGCCGGCATTGCTCGCGTACCGGGGATCGGCGGCCCAGTCGGGACGGCCCAGCACGCCGGCCAGCTTGGCGAACAGCCGGTCGTTGGCGGCGACCACCACAAGCTCGCCGTCCGCCGTGGGCAGCGCCTCGAACACCACAAGGTTCGGGTTGCCGGTGCGGTGGCGCGGCGGCGCGATCCCGGTCTTGGCGAAGGCGGCGAACGGCACGCTCATCCAGCCCAGCGCCACCTCCAGCAGCGACGTGTCCACCACCGCGCCCTCCCCCGTCGTCATGCGGCGGAACAGCGCGGCGATGCAGCCCAGCGCGGCCCATACGCCGGAGCCGAGGTCCAGCACCTGCACGCCGACGCGGGACGGCGGCCCGTTCGCGTCGCCGTTCAAGCCGAACAGGCCGGAGAACGCCTGCACCATCGGCTCGTAACCCGGGTCCAGCCGCATTGGCCCGACGGCGCCGAACGCCCACAGCGAGCAATACACCAGCCGCGGATGCGCCGCCCGCAGGCTGGCGGCGTCAAAGCCGAGCGCATCGAGCGACCCGGGGCGCAGGTTCTGCACCAGCACGTCCGCCTCGGCGACCAGGGCGTGCAGGCGCTGGCAATCCTCCGGCCGCTTCAGGTCGAGCGTGACGGAGCGCTTGTTGCGGTTGACCGTCTGGAACGCGGTGGCCGCGCCGGCGGTGAACGGCGGCCCCCAGCCGCGCGCGTCATCGCCGCCGGGCCGCTCGACCTTCACGACATCGGCGCCCAGCGTCGCCAGGATTTCGGCGGCATAGGGTCCCGACAGGTTCTGCGCGACCTCGGCCACCTTGATCCCCGTGAGCGGCAGCATGGCTAGACCCCCAACCCGAAGTAGGCGCGGCGCAGGCCGTCATCGGCCTGGATGGCAGCGGGCGTGCCGCCGAACGTGATCCGGCCGCCCTCCATGGTGAACACGCGGTCGCCCAGCTCCAGGAACTTCACGTTCTGCTCGGCGATCAGCAGCGACAGGCCGCCGGCCCGGCACGCGTCCAGCGACCGGATCACGGTGGACACCAGCAGCGGCGACAGCCCGGCGGAGGGTTCGTCCATCACCAGCAGCCTCGGCTCGGCGGCCAGCGCCTTGGCGATGCCCAGCATCTTGCGCTGCCCGCCCGACAGGCTGCCGCCGGGCTGGCGGCGCTTCTCGGTCAGGATGGGGAACAGCGCATACAGCTCGTCCCGCCGGCGCCGGGCCGTCCGGCCATCGACGAACAGCGCGCCGAGCCGGAGGTTCTCGTCCACGGTCAGGCCGGGGAAGATGCCAAGCTCCGACATGTAGCTGAGGCCCAGGCGGACCCGGGCGCGGGCGGGCAGGCGCGTGATGTCCTTGCCCCGGAAGCGTATGGCGCCCCCCTGCGCGGGCAGCAAGCCCACGAGGCACTTCAGCAGCGTCGTCTTCCCGGCGCCGTTGGGGCCGAGCAGCACCACGGTCTCGTTCTCGGCCACGTCGATCTCGACGCCCCACAGGACCCGGATGGCGCCGTACCCGGCCTCCAGGCGCGTGGTCCGCAGCAGTGCCGTCATGCCGCTGCGTCCGAAGTGTGGAGACTGGGAACGCCAACGTCGGGTGCGCCAAGGAAGACCTCGACCACCTTGCTGTCGCGGGCGGCGTCGCGCAGGCTGCCGCCGAAGATGGCGCGGCCGGCGTTCATGACCACCACGCGGTGGGTCAGGCGGTCGATGAACGGCATCAGGTGCTCCACCACCACCAGGCCCAATCCCTCCGCCGCCAGGGCGCGCAGCCGGGCCGCGATGCGCTCCAGCTCCGCCGGGTTCAGGCCGCACGCCAGCTCGTCCACCAGCAGCACCTGCGGCCGGGTCGCCAGCGCCCGGGCCAGGTCGAGCATCTTCTGCTGCACGCTGGTCAGCTCCCCGGCCCGGCGCCCCGAAAGCGCGCCAAGCTCGACCGAGTCCAGCAGCGCATCGAGATCCGGCGCCGCGCCGGGCCGGTGCACCGCGACCTCCAGGTTCTGCCGCACCGTCAGGGTCGCGAACGGCTTCGGCACCTGGAACGTCCGGTTGATGCCGCGGGCGGCGCGGCGGTGCGCGGGCAGGCGGGTCACCGGCTCGCCGAGCAGCAGCACGTCGCCGCCATCCGCCGGCAGCAGGCCGCTGATGACGTTGATCATGGTCGTCTTGCCGGAGCCGTTGGGGCCGATCAGCCCGACGATCTCCCCCGCCGCGACCGTCAGGTCGATGCCGCCCAGCGCCTGGAAGCCGCCGAAGCGCTTGGTGATGCCCCTGGCCGTGAGCAGCGGCTCAGGCATGGGCCGGCTCCCGGCGCCGCACCCGGCGCCAGCCGCGCGGGATGGCAGCCAGGCCCTCGGGGAAGAACAGCACCAGCAGCATGATCAGCAGGCCGTAGGTCAGTTGGAAGTACTGCGGCGCCGACACCCCGATGGCGTTGTAGAGCCCATACAGCAGCAGCACGCCCAGCACGGGTCCGCCCAGGGTGCCGGCACCGCCGAACAGGGTGAACACGATGGCGAATATGCTGAAGTTGATGTCGAACACCGCCTCGGGGAAGAAGGTGCTCGCCCGCCACGCGAACACCGCGCCGATCAGCCCGGCGGCCAGCGCGCTCGCGAGCCACACCACCAGGCGGCCGCGCACGATGTCGATGCCCGCCATGGACGCCGCCAGCGGGTTGTCGCGCGCCGCCTGCAACTGCAAGCCGAAGCGGGAGTGGCGCAGCCAGGCGACCAGCCCCATGACCAGCGCCAGCACGCCGAGCGCCAGGCCGTAGGTCAGCCCCGGCGCATACGGCGTCGGCAGCTTCACGCCATAGGGGCCGCCGGTCAGGCCCTGCAGGTTCGGGTTGCCGATCAGGTGCAGCAGCGCCTCGGACGCCGCGAGGCTGGCCAGGCCGAAGTAGGCGCCCTGCAGCCGCAGCAGCGGCGTCAGCAGCAGGCCGACCAGCAGCGCCGCGAGGCCGCCACCCGCGACCGCCGGCACCGGCGGCACGCCCGCAAGCGTCACCAGCATGGAGAACCCATACGCCCCGGCGCCGAAGAACCCGACATAGCCGAACGGCAGGTAGCCGGAGAACCCGTACGTCAGGTTCAGCCCTTGCGCCAGCACTAGGAACACCACGAAGTTCAGCAGCAGCACGCCGTTGTCGTAAACCGACGGCAGCACCGCAAACAGCGCCAGCAGCGGCAGCACGACCAGCCCGATGTCGCGCGCGAATCCCCTAGGCATGGCGCACCCTGCGGCCCAGCAGACCCGTCGGCCGCACCAGCAGCACGCCGATCAGCACCAGGTTCGGCAGCAGGTCGGCGAACGAGCTGAGATAGGTCCGCATCAGCATCAGCGACACACCGAAGACGACGCCGCCCAGCACGGTGCCCAGCGGGTTGCCGAGCGAGCCGATGATGATGACCGCGAACGAGGTGAGGTCGAGCGGGATGCCAAGCGACGGCGTGAAGCTGCCCAGCATGAACGGCGCGAACACCCCGGCGACCGAGGCCAGGCCGCAGCCGACCCCGAAGGCGATGGCCGAGATGCGGTGGATGTCGATGCCGATGGCCACCGCCTCCTCCCGCTGCGCCATGATCGCGCGGGTCTGCCGGCCGATGCGGGTCTGGTACAAGTACAGATAGACGCCGGCCAGCATGACCAGCGAGACGCACGCCGCATAGGCCCAGGCGTAGGGGATCGTCTGCCCCAGCAGCGCCACCGGCCGGCCGCCGAGCAGCCGGCTGGGGATCGAGCGCTCGGAGTTGCCGAACAGCATCGCGGTGGCCGCCTCGATGGTTTGCGACAGGCCGAAGAACAGGATCAGCGACAGCATCTCCGGCTCCCTGGAGCGGAACAGGCGCGGCACCAGCAGGTAGTACAGCGGCAGGCCGATCAGGAAGAAGGCGGCGAAGCTGAGGGCGACCACGGCCGGCGGCGGCAGGCCCAGGCCGCGGAACAGCCAGAACGCCGCGAAGGCGCCGAGCATGATGAAGTCGCCATGCGCCAGGTTGACGATCCGCATGACGCCGAACACCAGGTTCATGCCCACGCCGACCAGGGCGAAGTACAGCCCGAAGATGACCCCGGTCGCGAGCGCGTAGAGCAGCACCGGTCAGGGCGCGGGGTAGATGGGCTTCGCGGTCGCCAGCTCGGCCGGCCAGACGATGTTCAGCCGGTACTCGTCGTTGATGACGGCGCTGTCGGCCGCCTTGGCGCCGTCCTCGTTCGGGACGATCTGGCCGAGCGGCAGGATCTCGCCGCTCTGCGACCCGTCCGGCGCCAGGAGGAACGGCCCGGCCAGCGTCTGCAGGTTGCCCGACAGGGTGAACACCGCCCGGCGCAGCTCCAACTGGTCCAGGCTGCCGGCCTCGGCCAGCGCACGCTCGATCACCAGGCCCGCCTGGTAGCCGGCCAGCGCGTTGAAGCCGAACTCCACGCCGGGCAGCTTGCGGCTGGTCACCCAGTGCTCGAACGCCTCCTTGAAGTGGTCGCGGTCGAGGCCGTAGTTGACCTTGAACTCATACACGGCCGGGCTGGCGAGGGCGTAGCTGTTGGCCAACTGGTCCGACACGCCGTTGGTGCGCATCAGCGACATCTCGGTCAGGCCGTAGCCGGTGAACAGGAACCGGAACTTGGCGCCGTTGTCCTGCAGCGCGTGCAGGAAGGCGATCTCGTTGGCGGGATAGCCGAACTCCAGCACCGCGTCGGGCTGCGCGGCCTGCACGTTGTTCACCAGCAGCGTGTAGTCGGTGGTATTGGCCGGCACGCCGCGGTCGAACGCCAGCTTCAGCGCGGGGGTGGCCTGCACGGCATTGCGGACCGCGGCGGCCTGGAAGGCGGTGTAGTCGGCGGTGACATACAGCAGCGCCACCGTCTTGATGCCCAGCTTCGGCATCTGCGCCACGAAGTCGGCCAGCGTCTTCGGGTAGCGGTCGGTGGCGGCGAGGCCCAGCAGCACGATGTAGGGATTGTCGGGGCTGAAGAAGTTGGGGCTGCTGCCGGTCACGTCCCACAGCAGCGTCTTGTGGTCGCGCGCGATCGGCACGGCGGCGGCGGTCATGACGGAGGTGCTGTCGGACAGCAGGATGTCCACCTTGTCGCGGGTGATCAACTGGTTCGTGAGATTGCCGGCGAGCGACGGGGAGCTTTGGTCGTCGTAGGAGATCAGGCGGACCGGCAGCTTCTTGCCGAAGCCCTTTACAAATAGGCCGCCGCCCGTGTTCACGCCGTCCGCCCACCACTCCAACGCCGCGTGCAGCGGCACCGATGCGCTGGCCAACTGGCCGGAGCCGGCGTAGAGCGCGCCGATCTTGATCTCCGCCGGCGCATCCGCAGCCAGTGCCGGCCGGACGCCAGCCATGCAAGCGGCGATCATGCAGGCTGTGGAAAGAAGCCGTGTCGCAGCAGCCATTCCGTTCTCCCTCGCGCGAGCCTTGTCCGTTGCAGGCGGCCCTTGGTGCGCATGATAGGCAGGCTTCGGGGCGTGGCCTAGCACTTCATTCGGAACGCCCCCGTTTTCCCCACTTCATACCGGTTCCAAAAGTTCCGGCTCCGTCCAGTCCAGCCAGCGCCCGTCCTGACCGGCGCCCATCCTAACCGATGCCCGTCATTGCGGGCCGGCAGGCCGGCATAGTGCCAAAGTGACAGTGCCGTGCGGCAGTGCTCCGCTTCATTGACGGACGGGGCGGCAACATTTACGAATGACCTATTCGCAAGCTGCATCGCGCCCAAGCGCGGCGGTGCGGCATGCGGCGACTGCGCCACGTTCGGTCAACGTACGGGCGCCATGCAGGGAGCGGGACATGCAGAGGCTACTCGCGGCAGTCTTTATGGTGTCCGCCCTGTTGGGGACACCAGCCTGGGCGCAGACGGTATTCAAGCTGCGCGCATCGCTCGACACATCCCCGACCCATGCCCGCACCATCGCTGTCGCCGATTACCTGAAGACGCTGCAGGACCGGTCGGGCGGACGCATTCAAACCGAGCTGTTCAGCAGCGGCCAGCTCTTCCGCGACCGCGACGTGGTGAAGGCGCTGCGGCAGGGCGCGGCCGAGATGGCGGTGCCGGGCAGTTGGGTGCTGACCGGGTTCGTGCCCGACGCCGACGTGTTCCAGTTGCCGAGCTTCTTTGGCCAGCCCGCGGAGGTTGTCTATGCCGCCGTGGATGGCACGATCGGCCAGACCATCGCCGGCGAGCTGGAGTCCAAGCTCGGCGTGACGCTGCTGGGACCCTGGCTGCCGCTGGGCTACCAGAACACCTACAGCACCGGCAAGCCGATCCGCAGCTTTGCCGACATGGCCGGCATGAAGATACGCAACTCCGGCGGCGCCGGGCAGGCGATCCGGGCGAAGTTCTTCAACGCGCAGCCCAATATGACCGCCTGGCCCGACGTGCCGCTTGCCCTGTCGCAGGGCACGTTCGACGGGCTTAGCTCCACCGATGAAAGCCTGGCCAGCGCCAAGCTGTGGGACTCCGGCGTCAAGTTCGGTTTCGAGGACCACGAGTTCATCGGCTTCTACATCCCAATGCTCAGCGACAGCTTCTACAAGAAGCTGCCGCCGGACTTGCAGCATCTGGTCGTGGACGTCTGGCGTGAGAGCATCGGCGGCTACCGGTCCAGCATGGAGGCCGCCCAGACCCAGGCCCGCAAGACGCTGGAGGCGAACGGCATCGTCTTCGTCTCGCCGCCCGAGAACGAGTTGGCCGCCATCCGCCAGCGCA
>JAABUQ010008355.1_pt1 | contig 14549 bp, 12 predicted proteins | sample 5560001 | NCBI WGS metagenome assembly JAABUQ01 (sample SAMN10711888, study PRJNA513371) | rock metagenome | isolation source: Antarctica rocks | place: Antarctica: Victoria Land, Finger Mt nord | collected 2015-12-18
CAGGTCGCGGACCTCGAACTCGGCCTGGCCCAGGACCTGGCCGTCGGGGCGCTCGCGGAGGAGTCGGACCATCTGGGCAAACTCCCCGGCGGTGGCCTCCTGGAGCTCTCGGGCCAGGCGGAGGATGTCCTCTTCGTCGTCCCGCAGGTCGGTGGTCGTCATGCTCAAGTCCCCCCGATTGTGAAGGAATGGTTCAGGTCCCGGCCCGACGCATCGAGGCCCACCGTTGTACGCGATTTCCCACCGACAATCGAGACGCTTACCCGCAGGCCGTTGGCCCGATGGACCAGGGTTGTCGACAAGGGTCGCCCCCGCGTAAGCTTCCTGGTCCCGGGCAGCTTTCCTCGACCATCTCATCTCCTCCGGGACCTCGCGCCCCATGTCCCGCCGCCGACCCCGGCCGAACTTGCCGCGAGCCGCCGCGTCGCCGGCGCCGGTGTGCCTGCGCAAGCGACGGCGAGGGATCGCCCCGGCGGCGATCGGGCTGGTCGTGGCGGCGTCCTGGGCGGCCTACGTGCTGGCGCCGGAGTCTCCCACACGGCTGCGGGCGCGGGCCGAGGCCGCCGAACGCGCTGAGGACTGGCCCGAGGCGCTGGCCGCCTGGGGCACGCTCAACCGCACGCCCCGGGCCGACGCCCGCAGCCTGTTGGCCGAGGCCCGCGCCGCCCTGGCCCTGGGACGCGCCGCCAGGGCCGACCGCGCCCTGGTCGGGGCCATGGCCGAGGCGCCGGCCGACCCCGAGCCGGCCCTCCTGCGCCTGGAGCTACTGCGCATGGAGGACCGCGCCGTCGAGGCCGCCCGGGTCGGCTGGGCCACCTTTGAGGCCGTCGCCCCCGACTCCCGCCGCGAGGTCCTGCGGGCCCTGACCCTGGCCTTGCTGGACGACGCCCCGGATGACCTCGCGCGGGCGACCCTCCAACGCTGGATCGCCGCCGACCCAGCCGACGCGGACGCCCTGGTCGCATTGTATCGCCGGATCGCCCCGATGCCCCGCCTGGGCGACCCCGACGTGTCCGCCCGCATTGCGGCCTTGCAGACGATCCTGGACCGCGACCCCAGCCATGTCGACGCGCGCGAGGTCTTGATTCAAACCCTCGCCGACGCGGGCGACCCCGCGCGCGGGCGTTTGCTGCTGGACGCCTGGCCCGGCGACGCCCGCGACGCCCGCTACCAACGCCTCGCGGGCCGCTGGGCCCTGGACTACGAGCGCAAGCCGGCCCTGGCCGTCGCGTCCCTGCGCCATGCCCTGACGGAGCTTCCCCACGACTGGCGCACCCGCTACCGCCTGGCCCGCGCCCTCCGCGCCGACGGCCGCGCCGCCGAGGCCCGCCGCGCCGCCGAAACCGTCGCCCTCCTGCGCGAGGCCCTCGACCCCGTCCCCCTGGGCCGCCGCCTGACGGCCGATCTGGGTCGCCTCGACGACATCCAATCCCGCCTCGACCTGGCCGACCTGTGCGCCCGCGTCGGCCTCACCCGCCTGGCCGACGCCTGGCGTCTCGACGCCCAGACCCCGAGGCCCCGGAACGTCCCCGGCGGGCCCTGACCGGCGCGGGCGTCGCCTCGGCCGCCTCCACCGCCCGTCGGGAAGTCGTGTGGTGATGGATTGATACATGGGCGCGTGCGCGTGCGCGTTTGCCCTTGCCGGCGGGCGCCTCGGATGGCTAGGATCGTGAGATTTTCCGGGCCGCGACCTCCCAGGTTCCCGGGTGGCCGCGGCCCGGCGCGCGCCGAGATGCCGAGCCCGCCAGACCCCCGCCGGAAGCCGAGAGAACCGACGTGCCCAAGCGCACCGACATCCAGAAGATCCTCATCATCGGCGCCGGGCCGATCGTCATCGGCCAGGCGTGCGAGTTTGACTACTCGGGGACGCAGGCGTGCAAGGCCCTGCGCGAGGAGGGCTTCGAGGTCGTTCTGGTCAACTCCAACCCGGCCACGATCATGACCGACCCGGACATGGCCGACCGGACCTACATCGAGCCGATCACCCCGGCCGTCGTTGAGCAGATCATCGCCGCGGAGCGCCCCGACGCCGTCTTGCCGACGCTCGGCGGCCAGACCGGCTTGAACGTCGGGCTCGCGCTGGCGGAGTCCGGCGTGCTGGAGAAGTACGGCTGCCGGCTCATCGGGGCCACCGCCGAGGTGATCCGCAAGGCGGAGGACCGCGACCTCTTCAAGCAGTGCATGCGCGAGATTGGCCTGGAAAGCGCCCGCAGCGGAATGGCCCACAACCTCGACGAGGCCCGCAAGGTCCGCGACGAATTGGGCCTGCCCTGCGTCCTGCGCCCCAGCTTCACCATGGGCGGCTCCGGCGGCGGCATCGCCTACAACCGCGACGAGTTCGACCGCATGGTCGCCTTCGGGCTGGAGCTGAGCCCCGTCCATTCGATCCTGGTGGAGGAGTGCCTCGTCGGCTGGAAGGAGTACGAGATGGAGGTCATGCGAGACTGCGCCGACAACGCCGTCATCGTCTGCTCCATCGAGAACTTCGACCCGATGGGCGTCCACACCGGCGACAGCATCACGGTCGCCCCGGCGCAGACGCTCACCGACAAGGAATACCAGCGGATGCGCGACGCCTCCTTGGCGATCCTCCGCGCCATCGGCGTCGAGACGGGCGGCTCCAACGTCCAGTTCGCCGTCGACCCCAGGACGGGTCGGATGATCGTCATCGAGATGAACCCGCGCGTCAGCCGCTCCAGCGCCCTGGCCAGCAAGGCGACGGGCTTCCCGATCGCCAAGATCGCCGCGAAGCTGGCCGTCGGCTTCCGCCTGGACGAGATCCGCAACGACATCACCCGCGAAACCCCCGCCTGCTTCGAGCCGACGATTGATTATGTCGTCACCAAGATCCCGCGCTGGGCGTTCGAGAAGTTCCCCGACGCCAACCAGGTCCTGACGACCCAGATGAAGTCCGTCGGCGAGGTCATGGCCATCGGCCGGACCTTCCGCGAGTCGTTTCAGAAGGCGCTCCGCGGCCTGGAGGTCGGGCGGTTCGGCCTGGGCTGCGACAAGAAGGACCTGTGGGGGACCGCCGCCCAGCCCTCGGCCGACGAGATCAAGGCGAAGCTCGCCACGCCCAATGCCGACCGCGTCTGGTACATCCGCTATGCCTTGCTGGCGGGCCTGGGGATCGTCGAGATCCAGAATCTGACGGGCATCGACCCCTGGTTCCTGCACAACCTGGCGCAGCTTGTCGAGCTGGAGGGCCGCCTTCGCGCCGCCGGAAGCCTGGCGGGCGCGTCCGACGCCCTGGTGCGCGAGGCGAAGCGCGACGGGTTCTCCGACCACCAGCTCGGCTACCTCTGGGACGCGACGGAGGACGAGGTCCGTCGCGACCGCAAGCGCCGGGGGATCGTGGCCGTCTTCAAGCTGGTCGACACCTGCGCGGCGGAGTTCGAGGCGGTCACTCCGTACTATTATTCGACCTACGAGGACGAGGACGAGTCGCGCGTCGGCGAGCGGCCACGGGTCGTGATCTTGGGGGGCGGGCCCAACCGGATCGGCCAGGGGATCGAGTTCGACTACTGCTGCTGCCAGGCCGCCTTCGCCCTTCGCGCTGATGGGTACGAGGTGGTGATGGTCAACTCCAACCCGGAAACCGTCAGCACCGACTACGACACGTCCGACCGCCTCTTCTTCGAGCCCTTGACGGTCGAGGACGTGCGTAACGTCTGCGAGCGGGTGGCGCCGCTGGGGGTGATCGTCCAGTTCGGCGGACAGACGCCGCTGAACCTGGCCAGGGCGCTGGAGGCGGCCGGGGTGCCGATCATCGGCACGAGCCCTGACAGCATCGACCTGGCGGAGGACCGCGAGCGCTTCCGGCTGGTGATCGAGCGGCTCGGGCTGATGCAGACGCCCAACGCCACGGCGACGCATTACGAGCAGGCCCGACGGATCGCCGAGCGGATCGGCTACCCGGTGGTCGTCCGCCCGAGCTTCGTGCTGGGCGGGCGCGCGATGGAGATCGTCTACGACGAGTCGACCCTGGCGCGCTACATGGCCGAGGCCGTCGACGCCAGCCCCGAGCATCCCGTCCTGATCGACAAGTTCCTGGAGGACGCCATCGAGGTCGACGTTGACGCCGTCAGCGATGGGGTGCGCACGGTCGTCGCCGGGGTAATGGAACACATCGAGGAGGCCGGCATCCACTCGGGCGACTCCGCCTGCGCCATCCCGCCCTACAGCCTCTCGGCCGAGGTCGTCGCGCGGCTGAAGGCGCAGACGATCGCCCTGGCGGGGGCCCTGGGGGTGCGCGGGCTGATGAACATCCAGTTCGCCGTCAAGGGCGGGGATATTTATGTGCTGGAGGTGAACCCGCGGGCCTCGCGCACCGTGCCGTTCGTTTCCAAGGCGACGGGCATGAACCTGGCCAAGGCGGCGGCGCGGGTGATGGTCGGTCAGTCCCTGGAGGAGCAGGGGATCACCGCCGACCCGGTGCCGGGCTACGTGTCGGTCAAGGAGAGCGTCTTCCCGTTCGCGAAGTTCCCGGGCGTGGACATCGTGCTGGGTCCCGAGATGCGCTCCACCGGCGAGGTCATGGGGATCGACACCGACTTCGCCGCGGCCTTCGCCAAGAGCCAGGTCGCGGCCTCCAGCCGCCTGCCGATGGAAGGCAACATCTTCGTGAGCGTGGCGGCGCGCGACCGCAAGGCGATCGCGCCGGTCGCCGCGAAGCTCGCCGCGATGGGCTACCACCTGATGTGCACCGCCGGCACCGCCGCGGCGCTGGCCGAGGTGGGGATCACCGTCGCGACGGTGCGCAAGATCCAGGAGGGGCGGCCGAACCTCTTGGACCACATGGCCAACGGCGCGATCGCCCTGATCGTCAACACCCCCAGCGGCAAGGGGGCTCGCACCGACGAGGGCCGCATCCGCGCCGCCGCCGTGGGGGCCGGTGTCCCCTGCATCACCACCGTCGCCGGCGCCAAGGCCGCCGTCGCCGCCCTGGAGCGGCTGCGGCAGGGAGACTTGAACGTTTACGCCCTGCAAGACCTGCTCAAGGGGTGATCGGGGAAACGAGGCTCTTCCATGACCACGGCCCGAATCGAGATCGACCGCGACGCGATCGCCGCGTTCCGCCGCCGACATCGCATCCGACAACTGGCACTGTTCGGCTCGGTCCCGCGCGACGACTTCCGCCCCGACAGCGACGTCGACCTCCTCGCGACGTTCGCCCCGGAGTCCCGCCTCAGCCTGCTGGAGCTGGCCGCGATCGACGACGAACTCCCCGAGCTGTTGGGGCGGGAGGTCGACCTGATCGATCGCGAGGCGCTCCTCCGCGGCGAGAATTACCTCCGACGACGCCAGATCCTCGACTCGGCGGAGGTGGTTTATGCCGAGGGATGACGCGTACCTGCTCGATAGGCTGCTGGCCGCCCGGAAGATCGAATCCTTCCTGACAGGCGTTGACGAGTCCGATTTCGCCCGCAACGAGATCCTTCAGCATGCCGTGATGAGATTGCTAACGATCGTCGGCGAGGCCGCAAGCAAGGTTTCCGCGGAAGGTCGGGCCACACTGGTCGCCGAGGCGGAGCCGGCGGTGCCGGGCGGGAGGATCGTCGCCGATGCCATCTTCTAATTCCATCCCGGCGGAAGTCCAGTCCGTCATGGTCGAGGTGGAAGGGCGGCGGTTCTGGCGCGAGTCGTTCGCGGTGTCGGGGACGATCACCCTGGTCGTCATGCCCCGCCTCCTGGCCTTCGGCGCCTTCGCCGGGTTGGTCTGCCTGCTCGATAACTCGATCCACCACATCGATTTCGGCATGGAGGTCGGGCCGCACGAGGTGGCTGGCGGCGTGCTGGGCCTGCTCCTGGTCTTGCGGACCAACGCGGGCCAGGACCGCTGGTGGGAGGCCCGGAAGCTCTGGGGGGAGGTCACCAACACCTGCCGCATCCTCGCCGTCGACGCCGTGGCCTACGGGCCCGACGACCCCGACTGGCGCGAGCGGTTCCTCCGCCTGCTGGCCGCCTTCCCACATGTGTTGCGGGCCAGCCTGCGGGGGCAACACGCCCTGCCAGAGGTGGCCACCCTGCTCGGCGCCGAGGAGGCGGCCCGGATCGCCGCCGCCGAGCACATGCCGACCCGCGTCGACCTGGAACTGGCCCTCCTGCTGCGCGTGGCGGTCGATCGCCACGGGATGGACCGCCTCGCCTTCCTCGCGATCAACCGCCGGCGCGCCCGGTTCCTCGACCTGGTCGGCGGTTGCGAGCGCATCCTGAAGACCCCCATGCCCCGGATCAGCGCGATCATCATCCGGCGCTTCATCGTGGTCTACGTGGCGACCCTGCCGTTCGCCCTGATGGCCAAGATCGGCGACCTCCTGACCCCGGTGGTCACGATGCTAGTGGCCTACCCGATCTTGTCACTGGACCAGGCGGGCGTCGACCTCCAGAACCCCTTCTCGACCCGCAGCCTCAGCCACCTTCCGCTGGAGCAGTTTTGCCGGACGATCGAGGGCAACGTGCTGGCGACCCTGGCCGACCGCCCGGCGTCCGCCGCCTCGGCGACGGTCGATGTTACCTGACCGCCGGATGGGCGGGATTGTGGCCGTGGCGCGGCGGCTCGGGCGGGGGCGTCCCGGCCGATCGGGGCCCCGCCTCGACGCCGCCGTCCATCGCGATCGAGAAGGTGTCTAGCAACTGCGCCGGGGCCTTCCACGACTCCTGCGGGCGCGGGACGGTGAAGTACTGGCCCTTGATGGCGTCCTTGGTGACTTCCATCTTGAGGTAGCCGTGGCGGTCGTCGCAGAAGCTTTCCAGGACGGCCCCGGAGTCGGGCAACGTGTAGGGCAGGGGCGTGCCGTGGCGGAGTTCCTTGGTCAGGTAGTGCAGGTGCCAGTAGCCGCCGGCGCCGGCGACGATGAAGGGGACCTGCTTGCCGTTGAGCGGGCCGAGGAAGCGCTGGTAGTTGTGGACGTGGGCGGTCAGGACCAGGTGCGGGGTCCGGTTGGACCGCTGGCAGGCTTCGTTCAGCAGGTCGAGCATGTAGGCGCTGCCGCTGTGGTGGTCATCGGCGGAGAAGATCGGGTGGTGCGAGGCGATGACCAGGAACTTGTTCGCGTCGGCCGCCTCCAGCTCGGAGCGCAGCCAGCCGCGCTGGTTCTCGTCGAGCCGGCCGCCCTCGGGGACGTTGGTGTACAGGCCGATGACGGTCATGAAGGGCGTTTCCAGCGTCCAGTAGACGTGGGGCTGCGTCATGGCGTTGCGGCGGCTCTCGTTCGACTCGGGAGTCGGCTCGGCCACGGGGGCGCAGAAGTTCGTGACGAAGGCGGCCAGCGAGGTCTCGGTGGCGTCGATCGGGGCGCCGTCGTGGTTGCCGGGGATGCCCAGGATCGGCGCGGGGTAGAGCAGGTACGGCTCGTAGAACTGGTGGAAATACTCCTTGGTCTCGCCGTTGTAGTAGACGACGTCGCCGAGGTGGTAGAAGAAGGCCGGGGCGACGAACGGGTCGGCCGTCGTGGCGGGGGCGTCCGGGGGCGTTTCGACGGGGTCGGGCGGCTGAAAATCGGCCTCCATGTGCATCGCGACGATCTGCTGCGCCTCGGGCGACTTGACCCCGCCGGTGTCGCCGACGACGTGGAAGGTCATCCGCCCGGACTGCTCAATCGCCTGCATGGTCTCCTGCGGCAGGATGTCCGCCAGCGCGAGGCGGAAGGGGGGATGGCCCGTGGGCCTGGGCAGGGGATAGAACGGCTGGTTGCGGTGGTCCTGATGGCGGATGTTGCTGCGGGGGCCCGTCCCCCCGCCGTCGGGCGCCGGGGGCTCGGCTCCGACCTGATGCGGGGTCCCGCCCGGCATGCCCCCGGGACGGCGGCCCCCCTGGACCGTCCCCGCCCTGTGACTGTGGCTGTGACTGTGGCTTGGCGTTGTCATCGGACGATTCTCCCCAACACGGTCCGAAGTGGTTTCTCGACGCGAACTGGACCGACTGTCAGGAAAGATGCCCGAACCGACCCCCCGGCGTCAAAGACTCTTCATCAAAGTGACATCAGGGCGCATCGCCGCTCCGCCCGGCACGACCTATCGCGGGCGGCGTGTTGCGATATGCTGGGGAAGGGGCGCGTGTTGTCCCTTCTGGGAGAGATCGCCGGCATGGTTCTCCTCGGTTCGGGAGCCATCCGATATGTCCGGTCGTGGCTGGCCCCGGCCTCGGGCCCTGGCCTGCTGGCGCTGCGCCACGCGGTGGAATGGGGGCGTCCGGGCCTCTGGGGCGATGACGCGAGGCGGCCCGCGAGCGTCGTGCTGCTGCGGCCCGGCGACGACGGCCTCGACGCCTTCGGCGAGGGGGAGCCGGGCCTGGCCGTCGGCTGGCTCGCCCGGCGGGGCGAATCCGTCACCCTGCTGGCGCCTGAAGCCTGGGAGGCGGAAGTCGTCGCGAAGGTCGGGGCGGTCGACCGGCGGACGGTCCAGACGTGGACTCCGACCGGCCCGCTCCGGCCGCCGCCGCCCGGGATCGTCGCCAGGAAGCTCCACGCCCCCGACGCGGACGCGTTCGCCGCCTCGGCGCCGGCCTGGGCCCTGCGCGGCTGGGGGTCGTTCGCGGCCCTGATCGGCCACGGCGCCGCCTTCGGCGTGCCTCATGGCGAGGGGTTCGCGGCCCTGGCCTGGGTCTTCGACCAGTCGCGGCGGCACGACGCCCTCGGGGTTCACACCATGCCCCGATACCGCCGGCTGGGGCTGGGACGCGCGGCGGCCACGGCGCTGATCGCCCACGTGGTGCGCGACCGTCACAAATTCCCCCTCTGGTCGACCGCGCCGGGCCACTCGGCCTCCGTCGGCCTGGCCAGGGCGCTCGGGCTGTCGGTCGGGGGCGTGCAGGCCCTGCTGCAATGGCCGCCAGGCCCCGGGGGCTCGCCATGACCGGCTACCCGCTGGAACTCGACCTCAACGGGCGGACGGCCCTGGTGGTGGGCCTGGGGGCGGTCGGCCTCCGCAAGGCGTCGGGCCTGCGAGCCGCCGGCGCGCGTGTCGTCGGCGTCGACCCCGCGGCCGTTCCGGCGCGGCTGCCCCCGGAGATCGAAGTCCTTGCCGAGCCCTACGAGGCGGCCCACCTGCGAGGGGTCTCCCTGGCCTTCGCGGCGGCGACGCCCGAGGTCAACCGCCTGGTGGTCCTCGACGCCAGGGCCGCGGGCGTCTGGGTCAACTCCGCCAGCATGCCCGAATCCGGCGACTTTCTCGTCCCGGCCCTCTGGCGCGACGGTCCTCTGACCCTGAGCGTCTCGACCTCCGGCGCCAGCCCGGCCCTGGCCGCCCTGCTGCGCGACCGCGCCGCCGCCGCCCTCGGCCCCGCCGCCGCCGGGCTGGCCACCCTCCTGGCCGAGCTCCGACCGCTGGCCATGGCGAGGGTCGCCGACCCCTCGGCCCGCCGCAAGCTGCTCGCCGACTGGGCCGACCCCCTCATGCTCGACCTCTGGGACGCCGAAGGGCCGGAAGCCGTCCGCCGCCGGTTGTTGGAGATGTTCGAAGGAGCCTGAGGGACCATCAAAGATCAAGTTCCCAGCTCACCTTGATCCTTGTGAGTTCCGCGGTTCCGAGTGTCGTGGGCCGATGGTGGAGTTCCAGTCCGGGCAGACCTCATGCCTCTCCAGATCCAGCCCCCTCATCTCCTCGTCGCTCGCCGTCACCCCCACCCCGCCCGCCTCCGTCGCACGGACCCAGCCCAGTAAAACCTCCACGCTTCGCGGCGGCTGCCCCGCCCCGTGGTTGCTCACCAGGGCGAAGAGCCGGTGCTCCACCAAGTTCCCCATCGACGCCCCCGTCGAGTCGTGGCAGACCTTCACGTGCCGCCCGTAACGGTCGGCGGCCCGCTCCTGCAATGTCCCGGCGTTCCTGAAGTTGCCGATCGATTCCGACTTCTTGCCGTCGACGCGGATGAGACGTACGGTGGTCGTTTGGCGGCGTGTGCTTGTGAGGGTCTTGCTGATTTCCGGGGGAAGTCCCATGCCAAAATCATCTCGCTGGCCTCTGCCCGCGGTCTGTTTGACCGCGATCGCTTTCCTCGCGGTGTGTTCCTCCCGACCGACCCGGATGGTGCGGGCGGCCGACCCGCCACGGGATTCGCCGAGTGTCACGGTTTACGACCCCGATCCCCAGCACCTCTGGAATCGGCTGCACGAGGCGCTCCACGAGCGGCTCGAAGGAGAGGGGCCGGAGGACCCGGGTGAACTCGACCCGTTCCGATGGGAGGATAATCCGTATCGGGAGAAGGGCGCGAGGTACAAGCGGGAAAAGGGCGAGACTTACCAACGCGCCAGGGCCGTGCTGGACGAGTTCCTCGCTGAAAAGGGCGACACGCTGAGCACCGATCCCCGCAAGCGGGCGTTACTACAGCGTGACCTGTGGGTGCTATTCGATACGGTGGCACCGTCGCGGTTTTTGGTCGCGCCGGACGAGGTAGACGGCCAGATCGAATTGGCACGTCGGGTGGCGAAGATCCTGCCGCGGCTGGCGCTGACCGCCGACCAAATCAAGGCGTTACCGGACAATTTCGCGGAGGCGGTGGCGGCCGGGAAGTTCCCCGATGGGTTCGAAGCCGGCCGGCTGTGGGATGCCGACGGCCCGTGGGTGCTGCTCGGTTCTGAAGAGAGAGTGCCCCCCCTGGCCCGAACCCACGTCGAGTTTTTCGGTGGCCGGTCCGCCTTCTTCGTCTTCCTGCGGCTCCCGGAAGGGCGGGAGCAAACCCTGAAGTACCTCGCCGAACTCCGCTCCAACCAGACGGCCTCGCAGCTCCCGCAGGGTGCTCAGGTTGCCCTGGTGCGGCAGATGCAACTGATCGACGATCACGGCCGGATCACCCTGACGCCGGTCATCGAAACGCTGCAAATTCGCGGGCTGGGGGCACACGAGTTCAAATTGAGCCGCAAGGACTTTACCGCCGGCAAGCCCAGTCTCGCCGCCCTGGGACCCGAGGATCGGGAGCGCGACTTTATCACCCGGCTGGGCCGGAATATTGGCAGGGGACGGATCAAAGTTCTGGGCACCTGCGCCGGCTGCCATCGACCGGACGCGATGGAAAGCTATGTCCGCACCTTTCCGCCGTCGCAATCCATCCGGCCGAGCCTGACGCCGTCGGCCCGGGACAAAGAGGCACTTCACGCACTCGTCTGGAAAACAGGTCGCTACGAATGGGGTCTGCTGCAAGGGTTGACCCTGACCCCGACGAGGGAATAAACGGGGGTTGCCGAACCATCGGGCTGGTTCGTCGCCCTCGATCTTCTTCATTTTCGGCCACGATGAGGGCATGTGGGACGCCCGATTCGCGCCCCCCACGCCCCGGCTCCCCGGAAGGCCGGCCCTCAACGCCGCGGGGTGTGGGCCTTTTCGGGTGCTAGTGTCGCTTGGACGCGACAAGGCGGCGTGAGCCGGGCTGGTGGCCTTGTCTGGCCGGCATGAGCCTGGATAATGACGACGGAATGGCGCGGGGCGAACCGCCGGGGCAGACTCCGGAGGGGGCCAGGGCCCGCGGCCCGCATCGCACCCGGGAGAATGCATCGTGAAGCTTGCCGTCATCGGGACCGGATACGTGGGGCTAGTCACGGGCACCTGCTTCGCCGAGAGCGGCAACGACGTGGCCTGCGTGGACATGGACGCCGCCAAGGTCGCCTTGCTCAACGGCGGCGGCGTGCCGATCTACGAGCCGGGGCTGGCCGAGCTGGTCCGCCGCAACCATCGGGACGGCCGACTTCGCTTCACCACCGACCTGGCCGAGGGGATCGCCGAGGCCGAGATCGTCTTCATCGCCGTGGGCACCCCCCAGGGCGACGACGGCGGCGCCGACCTGCGCAACATCTGGGCCGTCGGGCGCGAGGTCGCCCGCCACCTGAAAGGCCCCAAGACGATCGTCATCAAGAGCACCGTCCCGGTCGGCACCAACGCCGAGCTCGCCCGGCTCATGGAAGCCGAGACGAGCGTCCCCTTCGACGTGGCCAGCAACCCCGAGTTCCTCAAGGAAGGGGCGGCCATCGACGACTTCAACAAGCCCGACCGGGTCGTCGTGGGCGTCCGCCGCCCCGAGGTCGGCGACCGCCTACGCGCGCTGTACGCCCCCTTCCTCCGCACCGAGCGCCCCTTCTTGCTCATGACGCCCGAAAGCGCCGAGATGACCAAATATGTCGCCAACTGCCTGCTGGCGACCAAGATCAGCTTCATCAACGAGATGGCCAACCTGTGCGAGGCTTATGGCTCGGACATCAACGACGTGCGCCGGGGGATCGGGCACGACCAGCGGATCGGCTTCAGCTTCCTGTTTCCGGGCGTCGGCTACGGCGGCTCATGCTTCCCCAAGGACATCCGCGCCGTGATCCACATGGCCCGCTCGCGTGGACTGCCCGCGCGGATGATGGAGTCGGTGGACGGGGTGAACGAGGCCCAGAAGTCCGTCCTGACCCGCAAGATCCTGGAACACTTCGACGGCGACGCCCGCGACAAGACCGTCGCGATCTGGGGCCTGGCCTTCAAGCCGCGCACCGACGATATCCGCGAGGCCCCGGCCCTGGTCCTGATCGACGCCCTGCTGGCCGCCGGCGCCTCGATCCGCGTCCACGACCCCGAGGCGATCGCCAATGTCCGGGCGATCTACGGCGAGAAGCTCGCCTACTGCGACCGCCCCTATGGGGCGCTGGAGCAGGCCGACGCCCTGGCCATCGCGACGGAGTGGAACGAGTTCCGCAACCCGGACTTCACCGTCATGTCCCGCCTGATGCGCCAGCCCGTCATCTTCGACGGCCGCAACCTCTACGACCCCGCCCAGATGGCCGCCCTGGGCTTCACCTACCACGGCATCGGCCGCGCCCCGACCCCCCAGCGTACCGCCGCCTGCGTGGCCGAAGCGAATTCACCCCGCGACCCCGTGGCCGCGATCGTGTGAGCGGGGACGGTCCCACCGAACCGCTTCAGGCTTCGAGGGAAACGGGCCGTCGAGGACGCGGGGGAGCCCCCTTCCCCGCCTTCCTCTTCCTCCCATCGGGATCGATCCATGACCACGGTCGTTCAAGCACCGCGGATCACACGTTTTTCAGTGAGCAGACTGATGGCGGTGGTGGGCATCGTCGCCCTGAACCTGGCCGCCGCTCGGTGTCTTGCAGCATATGACGACAAACTGATGCTGGGTGTGATGCCTACCGCTCTCGTGTTGCAGGTTGCCCTGTTCCGCCTGATCCGCGCACAGGGGAGGAGTCGGGCGTTCTGGGCCGGGTTTCTTACGGTCGGCTTGCTCGCGATGCTTTCATTCGTCTGGGCCAATTGGCTCTCCGCAACGGTCGGTATCGCGAAGGATGCCGTCACGGGCAAGACCAAGTTCGTCGTGATTCCCGGGTCCTTCGGCGGCGATCAGATGCATGCAATTTGGACCCGTTATGTCAATGGGGTCGTCCGTTGCCTCCCGGACCTGCCGCGGTACCGGCTCGTGTTCGCAGTGGTATTACTCATGCCGCACATGCTGACGGCGTTGGCAGGCGGTCTCTTGGCGTGGCTGGTCAAGAGGGGAGTGGAGTCGTGTCGGAGCGATGCGAATAAAAAGTATGCGACTTTTTATTAAGAAATGAAGTAGTAGGGTGGGTCGAGTGCAACGAGGCCCACCCTACACTTGGGCCTCCCGCATAACTCCTAAGGCGATCGGTGAGGTCATCGTTCGTCGAAAGACCCTCGCCAGACCCTCAACCTCTTGGCGCTGCGCGACCTGGACAACAAGCTGTCCAGGCCACCCCGTGATGTCAGGTCGCATTTGCAAAGCCAGTGCCACCTGAAGAGTCACGAACATCGCCCGGGCCGACCTGCCCTCGGAAATCGCCGGATCATCCGGAAATCCAGCTCGCCGGAGCCGTTCGTTGCGATCATCCGTTACAGGGGGCGCCACGCGCCCTGCAAATGGCCCGTTCCGAACCGCCCGCGACGAGGTTCCACACCATGCCCGCCAGCGAACAGCGAATCCAATCCAATCGCGCGAACGCCGCGAAATCCACTGGGCCGAAGACCGCCGAGGGCAAGGCGCGATCGCGAGGCAACGCCCTGAAGCACGGCATGGCCGGCGCCGGCATCGTCGTCCCGGAGCAGGACCGGGCGCTCTTCGAGGCGCGCGCCGAGGCGTGGGCCGAGGACCTCGGAACGAACACCGACCTGGACAGCTACCTCGCCAGCAGGGCCGCGCTGGCCTCGGTCCGCCTGGACCGCTGCGCCCGCCAGGAGGCCGCCGCGCTGGCGGAGAAGCGAAGCCAGGCGCTCGCCAGGTGGTGGCGCGAGCGCAGCGATCGCGCCGCGGTCAGCGTCCACGCCCGGAAGCTGGACGAAAATCCGGCCGTCGCCCTCGGCGCTCTGCAAGCGACCTCGCTCGGCTGCCAGTGGCTCGCCGAGCAGTGGGCCGCACTGGCGCGGAGCCTGGTGGCCGTCGGCGGCTGGGATGAGCGGGCGATGCTCACGGCCCTGCATTTCTTCGGCGAAACGAAGCGGCCCGACGTCCATTCCCATTCGGCCCTGGCGGACCTCTGGAGCGCGGGATTGGCCCTGCGGGGGATCGCGGGCCAGCCCGTCGGGATGCTGGAACTGGAGCGATTCTTCGC
>JAABUQ010008356.1_pt1 | contig 14548 bp, 13 predicted proteins | sample 5560001 | NCBI WGS metagenome assembly JAABUQ01 (sample SAMN10711888, study PRJNA513371) | rock metagenome | isolation source: Antarctica rocks | place: Antarctica: Victoria Land, Finger Mt nord | collected 2015-12-18
TATCGCTGCTGCCGTCGCTGCTGCACCTGACCGGCCCGGTCTATGCCGTCGCCACGCTGCTGCTCGATGCGGGCTTCCTGGTGTGCGCCTGGCGGGTGCTGCGCGACGCCCAGGATGCGGCCGGCGTCAGCCTGACCAACGACAGGCCCGCCCGACAGGCCTTCCGCTTCTCGCTGCTCTACCTCGCTGCGCTGTTCATGGCCGTCATCGTCGATCACCTGGTCTGACAGGTAGATGAGCGACGACTTCCCGCCGCCGATGCGGCCCGACGAGGCGCGCGAGTTCAAGCGTCGTCGACGCGGACGCAACATCGCGCTGCTGCTGGTGCTCATCGCCGTATGCCTGGTCTTCTATGGCCTCTCCATGGTCAAGATGACAATAATGCACTGACCGTGTGTCCGAAGCTTACCACTGGCCGTAGACAGGTGTGACGATGACTACCGAGGCCCCGGAGACCCACGCCCCCGAAGAGTTCAGTCCGAACCGCCCTTACTACGTGCCGGGTCCGAGCCCGTGGCCGCTGGCCGGTGCCGCCGGCGGTGCGCTGACCCTGGCCGGGATCGTGATCGCGGCGCATTTCGGCCAGTACTGGCTGCTGGTGCTCGGCTTCCTGAGCGTCGGCGCGGTGATGGTGTTCTGGTGGCGCACGGTGATCGCCGAGAGCGTGACCGGCAAGGTCCTGACCCCGGTGACACGGCTCGGCCTGCGCTACGGCATGACGCTGTTCATCTCCTCGGAGGTGATGCTGTTCGTCGCCTTCTTCTGGACCTTCTTCAACTTCGCGATCTTCCCGGAGAACGTGTCCGGCGCCAACGCGCCGCTCTGGCCGCCGCTCGGGGTGCACACCTTCAACCCGTTCAGCCTGCCAATCATGAACACCATGATCCTGCTGCTGTCCGGCTTCACCATCACCTGGGCGCACCATGCGCTGATCGAGGCGGATCGCAGGTCGCTGATCATGGGGCTGGGCCTGACCATCATCCTCGGCCTGCTGTTCACCTGCTGCCAGGCGCTGGAATATTCCGAGGCGCCGTTCCGCTTCAGCGGCGGCGGCATCTATCCGGCGATCTTCTTCATCGCCACCGGCTTCCACGGCGCGCACGTGATCATCGGCACCTGCTTCCTGATCGTCTGCTACTTCCGCTCGCGTGCCGGACAGTTCAACGTGGCGCAGCATTTCGGCTTCGAGGCGGCCGCCTGGTACTGGCACTTCGTCGACGTGGTCTGGCTGTTCCTGTTCGTCTGTATCTACTGGTGGGGTTCGGGACCCATGGTGCACGAGTAGTCCATCCGGACGCGGCGTGCGCCGCCTCGTCACGCCATTCCTGACCACGCTCGCGCTGCTGTGCCTGACCGTCGGCCTCGGCATCTGGCAGCTGCACCGGCTGGCCTGGAAGACCCACCTGCTGGCGCAGATCGACGCCGCCGAGCGATTCCCGGCGATCCCGCTGCCGGCCGTGCCCGCGCCGTTCCAGAAGATCGTGGTGCAGGGCCGGCTCGACGCGGCGCGCGCAGTCTCCTACGCCGACGACGTGCGCGACGACGCGCACGGCAACCCGGTGATGGGCACCTACCTGGTCGAGCCGCTGCTGCGTCCTGGGCAGCCACCGATCCTGGTCGATCTGGGCTGGACGAGATACCCGCCGACCCCGGTCGTGGGCACGGTCAGCGTCACCGGCTATGTCAGGCCGGCCGAGCATCCCGGCTGGCTCAGCGCCAAGGACGACCCGGTCCGACGCCGGTTCTACACGCTTGACCCGATGCGCATCGCGCTGGCGACCGGCCTGCCCACGCCCACCCCCTACCTGGTGGTGGCACTCGGGGGGGCGGGAACCCCGGAACCGTCGCACAGCCTGCCGCGGCCACCGAACGACCACCTTGAATACGCCATCACCTGGTTCAGCCTGGGCCTGATCGCCCTGGTGATGTTCCTCGTCTGGGCACGCGGGGCGCTCCGTCGCTGATAGCCCATCCTGTTGGAGAACGATGATGATCAAGTTCTACTACCACCCGTCGCCGAATCCCGCGAAGGTCGCCTTGATGCTGGAGGAGACCGGGCTCGAGTACGAGGTGGTGCCGGTGGACACGAGGAAGGGCGAGCAGTTCGCGCCGGCTTTCCTCGCGATCAACCCGAACGGCAAGACCCCGGTCCTGGTCGATGGCGACGCGACCGTCTTCGACAGCAACGCGATCCTGCTCTACCTCGCCGAGAAGAGCGGCCGGTTCCAGCCTGAGAATACCCCGGCGGCACGTGGCCGGATGCTGTCCTGGCTGATGTTCGTCGCTACCGGGATCGGGCCGTATTCGGGCCAGGCGGTACACTTCAGGCATTTCGCGCCGGAGCCCAAGGAATACGCGGTCAACCGCTACGCGTTCGAGGCCGAGCGCCACTGGGGCATCCTCGACGCCCAGCTTGCCAAAGGCCGCTACATGCTCGGCGACACCTACGGCATCGTCGACATGGCGGTGTGGGGCTGGGCAGGGGTCGTGCCTCGCATCATGGGCGCGGAAGCCTGGACCAAGCTCCCGAACCTCAAGCGCCTGTTCGACGAGATCAACATGCGTCCGGCGGCGAAGCGGGCCGAAGCGCTGGCGTCGAGGCACAGCTTCAAGTCTGAGATGGACGAGGAGGCCAGAGGACACATGTTCCCGCAGAACAAGCGGCTCGCCGCGACCTGAGATAGCTGTGGACGGTCAGGTCAAATAACGCCCGGCGCGCTTGCCGAGCCTGACCGCCCTGTTACGCTGCGGAACGGATACCGGAGGAAACCATGCGCCGCCTGTTGCTCACCGCCATCACCCTGGCATTCGCTGCCGGTTCGACCGTCTCGGCAGCGCCGTGCCGCAACGACAAGGGCAAGTTCATCACCTGCCCTCCGGCCGCGGCCAAGAAGTGTCGCGACGCCAAGGGCAAGTTCATCAAGTGCGAGGCGACGCCCGCGACACCGTCCTGAAGGCCGTCAGCGGGTCTGCTGGATCGCCGACAGGATCCAGCTTCCGCGCGACACCCGCACGAAGGTCCACAACTCGGCGACGCTGACCCGTTCAGTCGGGCTGCCGTCCACGACCCGGCCCTGGCCGTCGGTGGTGACGTCGATCATGGAGTAGCGCATCGCCACGGTGGCGAAATCGCGACCGCCCTCGCTCCAGGACTCCGAAAGATCACCGCGCTCCAGGCGCACGTCCGATACGGCGTTGCGCACGCCGCGGCGGGCCTGCTCCTGCAGCTGCTCACCGAAATAGCTCACCATCTCCGGTGTCGCGACACGCTGCAGTGCCGCGAGGTCCGAGCGGGTCCAGGCGCTCTGCACGTCACGCAGGGTCTGCTCGAACTGCTGGTAGTCGGGCTGCGTGATCGCCAGCGGCGGGCTGTTGGAGGCCCAGTTGCCGGGCGCCATGCGGGCACTCGCCTGCTGCGGGTAGCCGTTCGGCGCCCCGCCCGCGACGCTGCGCGCGCTGGCGCCGGAGAAGCGACGCATCACCCAGCGCACCGCGAACACGATCAGCGCGATCTGCAGCAGCATGCCGAGCAGGCCGCCGAAGCCGAGGCCACCGCCACCGCCCATGAAGCCGTGGCCGAACAGCATGCCGCCTAGCCCGGCGCCGAGGAAGCCGCCGAGCAGGCCGGCCGCGAGCGGATGGCCGCGCATGCCCTGCGCCATGCCGCCGCCGAGCGGGGCGCCGCTGCCGTAGGCGCCGCGCGGCGTCATGCTGCGGTCCATCGGGGCGGTACTGTAAGGGCTGGTGCGGGTCGGCGCCGGCATGCTGTAGGTGCGGCTGCCGCGACTGCCCATGGAGAAGCCGCTGCCGGCGCGCGCATCGGCCGCCGCCGGTGCGACCGCCATGCCGCCGAGCAGCACGAAGGCCGCGGCGAGGTGCGCCAAGCGGGAAGAAGCCGAACGGGAGGAGGTACGGGTGCGTGCTGTACTGGTCATGATGAACCTTAAATGGTGCGTCGGCTACGCTCCGGCAACGGTCATCCCGTCGATACGCAGGGTCGGCGCGTCGGTGCCGCGCCGGAATACCAGGTCGTTGGCCGGCGTCAGCTCCGACAGCATCGCCAGCAGATTGCCCGCCACGGTGATCTCCGCCACCGGCTCCGCCAGCGCGCCGTGTCGTATCATGAAGCCGGTGGCGCCGCGGCTGTAGTCGCCGGTGATGCCGTTCACCGCCGAGCCCATCATCTCGGTGATGTAGAGCCCCTCGGCGATGTCGGCCATCAGTGCCGCGGGGCTCAGGCTGCCGGGCGAGAGGCTCAGGTTGGTGGTCGAAGGCGAGGGCGGCGACGAGGTCCCGCGCGACGCGTGTCCGTTGGTTGACAGCCCGAGCTGGCGGGCGCTGCGGCCGTCCAGCACCCAGCTCGCGAGCACGCCGTCCTCGACCAGCACGAGCGGGCCGGTGATCACCCCTTCGCCGTCGAACGGCCGGCTGCGCAGGCCGCGCACGCGACGCGGATCGTCGGTCACGTGCAGGCCCTCGCGCATGATGCGCGTGCCCATGCGGTCCTTGAGGAACGAGGTGCCGCGCGCCACCGACGCGCCGTTGATGGCGCCGGAGAGATGGCCGAGCAGGCTGCCGGACACGCGCGGGTCGTACACCACCGGCATGCGCGCGGTCTTCGGACGGGTCGGGTTCAGCCGCGCCACCGCACGCTCGCCGGCGCTGTGGCCGATCGCCGCCGCGTCGTCCAGGTCGTGCAGGTGCACCACCGAGTGGCCGTCATAGTCGCGCTGCATCGACGTGCCGCTGCCCGCCAGCACGGCCGCCGAGACCGAATGGCTGGTGCGGGCGTAGCGGCCGGAGAAGCCGCGCGAGGTCACCAGCACGATCTCGCTGCGGCCGAAGCCGGCCGAGGCGCCGAGCGAGTTGGCGACGCCGGACACCGCCAGGGCGGCGTCCTCGGCGCGTCCGGCGCGCTCGGCCAGGGCGGCCACGTCCGGCTCCGCCGGGTCTTCCAGCTCCAGGCCGGCGGCATCGATGGTGGCGCCGTGGGCAGCGTCGTCGCACAGGCCGGAGAAGCGGTCCTCCGGCACCACCCGGGCCATCGCGATCGCGCGCGCGGCGAGCTGGTGGAAGCCGGCTGGGTCGGCGCTGGTGGCCGAGACGATGGCGCTGCGCCGGCCCAGGAAGACGCGCAGGCCGATATCGTTGTGCTCGGAGCGCTCCAGCTCCTCGGTCTTGCCCTGGCGCACCTGCACGCCTAGCGAGGTGCCGCGTATCAGCACCGCCTCGGCGGCGTCGGCCCCTTCGCGTCGGGCCAGCGCCACCAGCTCTTCGAGCGGCGTGCTCATGCCGCGAGCCGCTCGACGACCGCTTCCAGCGAGGGCACGTGCTTGCCTGGCCCGATCGAGGCCAGGGTGGGGGTGCCGTGGAACAGCCGGGCGGCGCTGCGTCGCACGTCGTCGATGGTCACCGCGTGCAGCCTGGCCACCGTCTCGGCGGTCGGGATCAGCCGGCCGAACACCTGGTACTGGCGGGCGAGCTGCTCGCAGCGGCTGCCGGTGCTCTCCAGCGACATCAGTAGGCTCGACTTGACCTGGGCGCGGGCGCGGTCGACCTCGTCCTGGCCGATGCTCTGCTGCACCTTGCGCAGCTCCTCGATGGTGACGGGAAGCAGCTCCTTCGCCTCCGCCTCACCGGTGCCGGCATAGATGCCGAACAGGCCGCCATCCTGGAACGGCGCGTTGAAGGCGTAGACCGAATAGACCAGCCCGCGCTTCTCGCGCACCTCCTGGAACAGCCGCGACGACATGCCGCCGCCGAGCAGGGTGGAGAGCAGCAGCACCGGGTAGTAGTCGGGGTCGCCGTAGCCGACCGAGGGGAAGCCGAGCACCACGTGCACCTGGTCGAGCTCGCGCTCGAGGCGGAACTCGCCGCCCCTGTAGGCGCCCGGCTCGACCGCCTCGGGGGCGCGCGTGTCGAGATCGGCGAAATGCTGTTGCACCAGGCCCACCACCTGCTCGTGGTGGAGGTTGCCCGCCGCGGTGACCACGACGTTGCCGGTGGTGTAGTGCCGGCCCATGTAGCCGGTCAGCGCCTCGCGCGACATCGCGCGCACCAGCGCGTCGGTGCCCAGCGTCGGCCGCCCCATCGGCTGGCCGGGGAAGGCGGTCTCCTGGAAATGGTCGAAGATGATGTCGTCCGGGGTGTCGTTGGCCTGGCCGATCTCCTGCAGGATGACGCCGCGCTCGCGCTCGATCTCGTCGGGGGCGAAGCTGCTATGGGTCAGGATGTCGCCGATGATGTCGGCGCCTAGCGCGAGGTCCTCCTTCAGCAGCTTGACGTAGTAGGCGGTCTGCTCGCGCGCGGTGTAGGCGTTGATGTGCCCGCCGACGTTCTCGATCTCCTCGGCGATGGCCGCCGCGCTGCGACGCGCGGTGCCCTTGAAGGCCATGTGCTCCAGGAAGTGCGACACGCCGTTCTGCTCGGCGAGCTCGTTGCGGGTGCCGCTGGCAACATAGGCGCCCAGCGAGACGGTCTCGACGCGGTCCATGCGCTCGGTGATGACGAGCAGGCCGGAGGGCAGGCGGGTGGTGTTGATCGGATCGTTCATGGTGTTCCTGGCTGGGTTCCGCGTCGTGATGCGGAAGGATGGGATCAGGCGGCGTTCTTCAGGACGGCGCTGCGGACGGCTTCCTCGACGGCGCCGAGCTCGTTGGGCACCAGGCGGTAGCGCTCCTCGCGTTCGTACAGGTTGGCCAGGCGTGGCGGCAGTTCCGGCCGGATGCCGGTGGCGGCGAGCATCGCCTCGGGGAACTTGGCCGGATGCGCGGTGGCCATGGCGATGGTGGGCACCCCCATGATAGCACCCTCGCGGCCGGCGGCGATGCCGATCGCGCTGTGTGGGTCGGCGAAATAACCGGTCGTCCGGTGCAGCGCACGGATCTCGCTACGGGTTGCGTCGTCGTCAAGGGCGGTGCCGCGGAACAGCGCGTTCGCCTCGCGCCAGGCCGCGTCCGGCACCGTCATGCGGCCGCTGGCGCGGAAGCCGGTCATGATGCGCGCGCAGGCAGACGCGTCGCGCCCGAGCAGCTCGAACAGCAGCCGCTCGAAGTTCGAGCTGACCTGGATGTCCATCGAGGGCGACAGGCTCGGCACCACCTCGCGCATGCTCATGTCGTTGCCGGCCAGGAAGCGCGCCAGGATGTCGTTGCGGTTGGCGCCGATGCACAGCCGCGCCACCGGCAGCCCCATGCGTCGCGCCGCCCACGCCGCCAGCACGTTGCCGAAGTTCCCCGTCGGCACCGCGAACGCCACCGCGCGGTCCGGCGCCCCGAGCGCCAGCGCAGCGGCGACGTAGTAGGGGATCTGGGCGGCGACGCGTGCCCAGTTGATCGAGTTCACCGCCGAGAGCTGCATGTCGACGCGGAACGGCGCGTCGGCGAACATCGCCTTCACCAGGTCCTGGCAGTCGTCGAAGCTGCCGCGCACCGCGAGGTTGGCGATGTTGGGCGACAGCACGGTGGTCATCTGCCGGCGCTGCACCTCGCTGGTGCGGCCGAGCGGGTGCAGGATCACCACCTGCAGCCGCTCGCGGTCGCGGCAGGCCTCGATGGCCGCCGAGCCGGTGTCCCCGGAAGTGGCGCCGACGATGGTGACGCGGGCATCCTGCGCGGTCAGCACGTGGTCGAACAGCCGCCCGAGCAGCTGCATCGCCAGGTCCTTGAAGGCCAGCGTCGGGCCGTGGAACAGCTCCTGGACGAACAGGTCCCGGTCGAGCTGCACCAGCGGCACGGTCGCCGGATGGCCGAACCCGGCATAGGCCTCGTGGCACAGGCGCTCCAGGGTCGGCGCGTCGATCGAGCCGGCGGTGAACGGCGCCAGGATGCGCGCGGCCAGCACCGGATAGGGCAGGCCGCGCAGGGCGCGCCAGTCATCGGGGCCGAACTGCGGCCAGGTCTCGGGCATGTAGAGCCCGCCATCCTCGGCCAGCCCGGCCAGCAGCACGCCCGCGAAGTCGCGGACCGGGGCGTGGCCCCTGGTGGAGATGTAGCGCATGGCGGCCACCTATAAACTGCGACGTCGCGCGCGCGAAGCGCCTACTGCGCCGGCCCGCGCGAAGCGCCTGCTGCGCAGGTCAGTGCGGTGCGGCCTCGGCGGCCGGCGTGGCGAGGTGCAGGCTGAACAGCTCGACCGGGAACTGGACCACCGACTTGCCGTGGTGGAAGGCGGCGGTGCGGTCGAGCTGCGCCACCGGCAGGGTCAGGGTGGCGTCCTTGAGGAACGGTGCTGCGGCCCAGTGCAGGCGCGGGTCGCGGATGATGGTGGTCAGCACCCGGTCCGGCGTCAGCGCGAGCACGCTGTCATGCTCGACATCGTCCAGGTAGAGCGTGCCGTCGGCCGCGATCGCGCTGCCGCCCAGTGCCGGGGTGTCGTACCAGAACTCCACCCCAGCGGCGACCGACCGCGGGCTCGCCTTGGCATCGTCGAGCAGCGCGGTGGACACCCGGAACATCGGTCCCGGCAGCGGCTGGTAGTACAGGTACTTGCCGTCCGGGGTGACTTCGAGGGTGCTGACGTCGATCATCGCCGGCTTGCCGTCCGCGCCCTTCAGGGTCTCGCCATCCACCGTGACGGGCCGCTGCCCGGTGGTGGACGGATCGCGGTCGAGCAGGCGGCGGGCGCTGCCGCGGGTGAGGTCCAGCACGATCAGGCCCGGCGCGCCGGCATCGGCGATGTAGGCATGGCTGCCGTTGAAGCGCATCTCGCCGATCGCGCTCTTCGGCTGCAGCACCTCCGGCGGAAGCACGTAGCTGCGGGTGACCGCATCGTGCGCGAGATCGATCCGAACCAGTTTGGCGGCTCCGGGTATGGGCGACTTGCCGGAGCCGGGCACGCCGCTATCGACGACCCAAAGGCTGTTGTCGGAAGCCAGGCGAAGCGCCACCGGTGCCACCAGGGCGTGCGCCGGATCGGTCGGGGCCGGATCGGCCTTCGCGTGGTAGGGATAGGCCGTCGGCTCACCGCCGGCGTCGAGCGTGGCCAGGAACGGCCCGGGGTTGCCGGCGGCTTGCGGCAGCACGACGAGCACGCGGCCGTCCGGTGCCAGGACGACACCGGTCCATACCAGCCTGTCCGAGTGCGCGACTTCGGTGAGCCGATCACGGGTTGCCCCCGCGTCCGTGGGCGGGACCTGCGACGGGTCGGCGGCACGTCCGCCGGCAGTTGGCGATCCAATGCCGATGACGGCCCAAGCCGCGACGATCATCGGCCAGAGGCGGGGTCGCGAGGACGAGGCATGGGTCATCCTGCTCGGCATGATCTGGCCATCGGCGGAGGGTGGCGCAATCGCTGCTCATGTCAATGTGGCGTCAGATGCTCGCCTTGACTGCAGAGTCAACCTTTCGCGTTATTTAATAGTCGAACTGGATCGTTCCGCGCTACGATAATTGGGATGCCAGACTCCAATCGAGACCCGGATCTTAATCGAGACGGTGGCGGGCTGCTGACCGCCGCGACGGAGGCCGGATATCCATCCTGGAGAGCGCCCTTCGACGAGAGCGCCCCGGCCAGGGTCCTGTCGGCGATGTCGTCGGGGAAGGGCTTCGTGGTGCTGAGCGGGGAACAGGGCATCGCCGCCGAACTCGCTGCCGCCATCGCCGCCAGCCTGCGTGCGGCCGGCTTCGCCACCGTGGCGATGAGCGCGCCGCTGCCTCGCCTGTCCATGCTGCATGATGCCATACGCGACGTCATGACCGCGGACATGACTACGGAGCGGCCCCTCCTGGTCATCGTCAGGCACGCCCAGAACCTGTCGACGAAGACCTTGCAGCGCCTGATCGCGCTGGCGGAGCTGCGCCAGGCAGGACGGCCGGTGCTCCGCTTCCTGCTGGCCGGCACCCCGGCGCTTTGGCCCACGCTGCGCGGCGCGGGACTTGGCGGGCTGGAGGACGATCCGGCTAATCATATCCGGCTCATGCTGTTGCTGCCGCAGCCCGAGCCCTGGCTTCCGCGCCCGCCGGGACCAGCAGGAGCCGGCATGGCGGCTACCACCCATGGCGAGAGGCACCGCCCGCCCCCGAACGATGCGGCTCTGCGCGCTGTTCCGTCGGCCGGCCCCTCGGCGCGGCTGCCGGAGAGCCGCGTCGTACGTGGCCGTGCCCTCGCCGGAGTCGGCTTCACGCTCGCGGGCATCGGGCTGGCAGGCGCCGGCGCGGCGGCCTGGACCCATTTGAGGCCACTGCCGGACGGAACGGTCGTCCCGTCTGGCGGGCCGGCCGGCCCCGGGCAGCCGCGAGCCGGGCACTCTGCCGACGACCGCCTCGGCGTCCTGCTCAAGCGGGAGAACGAGGAGATCGCGGCCAGTCACCTGTGGTCGCCGCCGGGCGACAACCTGATCGAGACGGGGCGCGAGATCGACGAGATCCTGCCGCAGCTTTCCACCGAGGCGCTGCGTGCGCTGAGCACGGCCGCAACCGCCCGTGCCGGCGTGCTGACGGGACTGACCGGCGGCACTGCCGGCCCCGAGCAGGACCGGTCCGGCCATGCGGCGCCGGCCGATGCGGCGGACGGCTCGGTCGGCGGGACGCAGCTGGCTGCCGCGTCACCGGCCGGCGGGCACGAGCTGGCGGGTGCGGCCGTTCACGTCACCCTGCAGTACAGCCGCGGTGACGACGCGGCGGAGGCGCGCGCGCAGCAGATGCTGGCACGGCTGCGCACCGAAGGCATCCGAGCGGACGGGCCGGTGCCGCTCGGCCAGGTCATCGACCGGTCCAGCCTGTCCTACTATTTCCCGAAGGACCAGCAGGCGGCCGGCCGTCTCGCGCAAAGGCTGCTGCCGCTGACGCCGCCGGTGCACAAGCTGGTCCTGCCGGACGGCGTGTCGCTGCCTCGGCTGGGCGAGATCTCCATCTCCGTCGGCTCCCGAGACGCCGGCGCGGCTTTGCCGGACAGGTAGTGAACGCCATCCAATCGTTGCGGGAACCGGGATTTTGGCCGGGCGCGGTCGATGCCAACCGCCGGATCAGGCCTCGCCGAGGTAGCGCCGGCGGAGATGGCGCTGGTAGGTCGCCGCCGACAAATCCCCGCCGGTGGCGTCGCGCACGATCCCGCCGGTAGTGGCGAAGCTGCCGCGCTCGTGCACGTGCGTGCGCAGCCAGCGCAGCAGTGGAGAGAAGTCGCCCCGCGACAGGCAGTCCGGCAGCGCCGGCTCGTGCAGGCAGGCGGCCTCGAACAGCTGCGCCGCGGCGATCGCGCCGAGCGTGTAGGTCGGGAAGTAGCCCCACAGCCCGGCCGGCCAGTGGATGTCCTGCAGGCAGCCACGGCGGTCGTCCGGCACCGTGATGCCGAGCAGCTCGGCGATGCCTGCGTCGAACGCCTCCGGCAGGTCGGCGAGCGCCAGCGTGCCCGCGATCAGCCGGGTCTCCAGCCCGTAGCGCACCAGCACGTGCGCCGGGTAGGTGACCTCGTCGGCATCGACGCGGATGAAGCCGGGCGCCACGCGGGTCAGGCGCCGGTGCAGGTTGTCCGCCTCCCAGGCTGGCCCCGAGGCGGCGAACGTCTCACGCAGCAGCGGCGCCAGGTAGGTCACGAAGGCGCGCGAGCGGCAGGCCTGCATCTCGATCAGCAGCGACTGGCTCTCATGCATGGTCATGCCGCGCGCGCGTCCCGCGGGCTGCGCCATCCAGTCGCGTGGCCGGCCCTGCTCGTAGAGCGCGTGGCCGGTCTCGTGCAGCACGCCCATTAGCGCGCCGGCGAAGTCGGCCTCGTCGTAGCGCGTGGTGATGCGGACGTCGTCGTTGGCGCCGCCGCAGAACGGGTGCGTGCTGACGTCGAGACGCCCGCGCCCGGTATCAAAGCCGACCGCCAGCATCAGCCGCTCGGCCAGCGCCTTCTGCATCGCGACCGGGAAGGGGCCTCCGAGCGGCAGCGGCGCCGACTGCCGGGACTGGTGCTGCATCACCGCGCCGAGGAGGGCGGGCAATCCTGCGCGTAGCTCCGCGAACACCGGGTCGATCAGCGCCTGCCGGTTGCCGGGGTCGAACTGGTCGAGCAGCGCGTCGTACGGTGCCAAGCCGAGCGCCTCGCCCTTGACCTGGGCGATGTCGCGCTGCCGGTCGAGCACCTCGGCGAGCAGCGGCAGCAGCCCCTTGAAGTCGCTGCGCGCGCGGGCGTCGCGCCAGGCCCGCTCGCAGTGCGAGGCGGCGCGCGAGGCTGCCTCCACCAGGTCGGGCGGCACCGCGCTAGCATGGGCGTGCAGGCGGCGCATCTCGCCGAGGTTGGCGGCCTGCCGGGGATCGAGGCCGCCCTCCGCGAGCGCCAGCAGCTCCGGCATGTCGGGGGCGGTCAGCAACTCGTGCGCGATCACCGAGAGCGTCGCCACCTGTCCTGCGCGCTGGCCGGCAGCGCCCGCCGGCAGCATGGTGTCGTTGTCCCAGTTCAGGATGCCGAGCGCTCCCTCGACGTCGCTGATGCGCGCGAAGCGCTGCTCAAGCGTCCGGTACGGCTGCATGGGCGTCTTTCTCCGTGATGTGGCGGTTTCAGCCATAACAGGCTCTGCTGGCGGCGGGGAGGGATTCAAGATGAGCGATCGGGAGGCTGCGCGGCTGGCGGCGCAGGCGGCACGGCATCACCAGGCCGGCCGCGTGTCGGAGGCGGAGCGCCTGTACCGGTCCGCGCTGGCGCTGGCGCCGCACCAGGCAGAGAGCCTGCACGGGCTCGGCTGCCTGTCGCACGAGGCGGGACGGCCGGACCTCGCCATCGGCCTGATCGGGCAGGCGGTGGCGGCCGCGCCGATGGTGGCGGCCTACACGCTGTCGCTCGGGCTGGCGCTGCTCGATCGCGGCCACGTCGAGGAGGCGCGCGCCGCCCTGCACGTGGCGGTGCTGCGCGACGCAGGCGACCCGCGTGCGCATCGTGCGCTGGCGCAGGCGCTGTCCCGTCTGGGAAGGCTCGACGAGGCCGAAGCTCATCTGCGCGAGGCGCTCGGCCTGGATGCCGGCGCCGCCGCCTGGCTGTCCCTCGGCGGCGTGCTGCGCGCGCGCGGCGACCGGGCGGGATCGGTGGCGGCGTTCGCGGAGGCCGCCCGGCTGGCTCCGGACGACCCGCTCGCCTGGCACGCGCTGGCATCCGCCCACGGCGCCGCGGGCGCGCTGGCAGAGGCGGAGGCCGGCTTCCGGCGGGTCGCCGCGATGCTGCCCGGCGATGCGGCGGCACAGGCCAACCTCGGCACCGCCCTGTTCGGGCTGGATCGGCTGGAGGAGGCGCGGGACTGCCTGCTGCGGGCACGTGCGCTGGCGCCCGACAACCCGGTCACCCTCAGCGGCCTGGGGCTGGTGCTGATGGGTCTCGGCGGGACGGTCGAGGCGGAAGCCGTGCTGGCGCGGGCGCATGGCCTGGCGCCGGACGCGGACGCCATCGCGATCAACCACGGCACCGCGCTGGCGGCACTCGAACGGCGCGACGAGGCGGAGGCGCTGTTCCGTGCGGCGCTGTCGCGCGATGCGTCGAACGCGGAAGCCCGCTTCAACCTGGCCACCATGCTGCTCTCGCGCGGCGCGCTGGAAGTGGGCTGGGCAGCGTTCGAAGCCAGGCTGGGCCTGATCGCGCGCAACCCGGCGAGCCTGCCTGAGTGGGACGGCACACCGCTCGACCACGGCCGCGTGCTGATACGGGCCGAGCAGGGGCTGGGCGACAGCATCCAGTTCCTGCGCTGGGTCGCGCCAGCCGCGTCGCGCGCCGGGCTGGCGCTGGAGCTGCCGACGGCGCTGCTGCGGCTGGTGCGCGAGGCCGGGCTGTTCGACCTTGCACGCGTGCGCCTGCTGGCGCCCGGCGAGGCGGCGGAAGGCTGCGTGGCGCAGGCGTCGCTGCTCAGCCTGCCGCACCTGCTGGGCCGACCCGTACCGCCGCCGATGAGCCTGCGGGCGGACCCCGGCGCGGTCCAGGCCTGGCGGGCGCGCCTGCCGCCGGGGCTGCGGGTCGGGCTCGCCTGGGCAGGGTCGACGTCCTACCGCTTCGACCGGCAGCGCTCGATCGGGCTGCACCGGCTGGTGCCGCTCGCCGCGGTGGCGGGCGTGCATCTGGTCTCGCTGCAGCAGGGGCCGGCGGCGTCGCAGGCATCCGGCTCGGCGCTGATCCTGCCGGAGGCGCCGTTCGAGGACCTCGCCGAGACGGCGGCGCTGATCGCCTCGCTCGACCTGGTGATCAGCGTCGACACCGCGGTCGCGCACCTGGCCGGCGCCCTCGGCAGGCCGGTCTGGCTGCTCGACCGCTTCGGCGGCGACTGGCGCTGGGGCACGGGCTTCGCCTCGGGCCGCGACTGGTACCCGACGCTGCGCCGGTTCGCCCAGCAGGAGCCGCAGGAGTGGGATGCGGCGATCACGCAGGTGGCCGGCTGCCTGGCCGAGCTTGCTGGTCAAGGACGCCTGTAGCGTGATCAGCCGGAAGTCATCATGCGCTGGATGGTCTGCCGAGCAAGTTCACTTGCTCTAGGTGTCGCTGCCAAGGAGGTTGTCCCTGGTGAGCCTGCTGACGGGTGGTTTACCGCCGAGGGCTGAGTGTGGTCTGCGGGTATTGTAGTCGCACAACCAGGGGTGCATGGCGGCCTGTC
>JAABUQ010008357.1_pt1 | contig 14548 bp, 9 predicted proteins | sample 5560001 | NCBI WGS metagenome assembly JAABUQ01 (sample SAMN10711888, study PRJNA513371) | rock metagenome | isolation source: Antarctica rocks | place: Antarctica: Victoria Land, Finger Mt nord | collected 2015-12-18
CCGTGATGGAGGGCAAGGCGGTGCTGTTCAAGCGCTTCGCCGACATCGATTCCATCGACCTCGAAATCGACACCGAGGACCCGGACGCCTTCATCGCGGCGGTGCGCTATCTCGGCCCCTCCTTCGGTGGCATCAACCTCGAGGACATCAAGGCCCCGGAATGCTTCCTCATCGAGGAGCGCCTGCGCGAATTGATGGACATCCCGGTCTTCCATGACGACCAGCACGGCACCGCCATCATCACGGCGGCCGGCATGCTCAACGCCATGATGCTGACGGGTCGCGACATCCGCGAGACGAAGCTCGTCTGCAACGGCGCGGGCGCCGCCGGCATCGCCTGCCTCGACCTCATCAAGTCCATGGGATTCCAGCCGCAGAACGTGCTGCTCTGTGACACCAAGGGCGTCGTCTACCAGGGCCGGCACGAGGGCATGAACCAGTGGAAATCGGCCCATGCGACCCCGACCGACAGGCGGACGCTGGCCGAGGCCATGCAGGACGCCGACATCTTCTTCGGCCTCTCCGCCAAGGGAGCGCTCACGGCCGATATGGTGCGCTCCATGGCGCCGAAGCCCATCATCTTCGCCATGGCTAACCCCGACCCGGAGATCACGCCCGAGGAGGCCCATGCGGTGCGGGGCGACGCCATCGTGGCGACGGGGCGCTCGGACTATCCGAACCAGGTCAACAACGTGCTGGGCTTCCCCTACATCTTCCGAGGCGCATTGGACGTCCGCGCCACCACCATCAACATGGAGATGAAGATCGCGGCCGTGCACGCGCTGGCCGATCTCGCCCGCGAGGACGTGCCCGACGAGGTTGCGGCCGCCTACGGCGGGGCGCGGCCGCGCTTCGGGCGCGACTACATCATTCCGGTGCCGTTCGATCCCCGGCTCATCCACACGATCCCGCCCGCCGTGGCCCGCGCCGCCGTCGAGACGGGCGTCGCCCAGCGCCCCATCACCGACATGAAGGGTTACGCGTCGCAACTGTCGGCGCGCCGCGACCCGGTGGCGGGGGCGCTGCAGCGCATCGTCGAGCGCGTGCGGCGCTTCCCGAAGCGGGTCGTCTTCGCCGAGGGCGAGGAGGAGCAGGTGATCCGCGCGGCGCTGTCCTTCGTCAACCAGGGGCTCGGCACGGCGCTGCTGGTGGGCCGCGAGGACCGCATCAAGGAGTCGGCCGCGGCGGCCGGCGTCGACATCGACGAGCGCGGCATCGAGATCCACAATGCGCGGCTGTCGCACCGCAACGCCACCTATGCGCAATTCTTGTATCAGCGGCTGCAGCGCCGCGGGCTGCTGTTCCGCGACTGCCAGCGCCTCATCAACCAGGACCGCAACCATTTCGCGGCCGCCATGCTGGCCAACGGCGACGCCGACGCCATGGTGACGGGCGTCACGCGCAATTTCTCGGTGGCGCTCGGCGAAGTGCAGCGCGTGATCGACCCGCGCCCCGGCCACCGCCTCATGGGCGTGTCGCTGGTGCTGTCGCGGGGCCGCACGGTGCTGGTGGCCGACACGGCCATTACCGAGATGCCCGATGCCGAGGATCTGGCCCAGATCACCCTCGAGGCCGCCAGCGTGGCGCGACGGCTCGGCACCGAGCCGCGCGTAGCTTTGCTCGCCTTCTCGACCTTCGGCCACCCCCCGGGCGAGCGGTCGCGGCGCGTGCAGGACGCCGTCGCGATCCTCGACCGGATGCATGTCGACTTCGAATATGACGGCGAGATCGCGGCCGACGTGGCGCTGAACCGCGACCGTATGGCGGCCTATCCGTTCTGCCGGCTCACCGACACCGCCAACGTGCTGATCATGCCGGCCTTCCATTCCGCCTCGATCGCCACTCACATGCTCCAGGAGATGGGCGGCGCCACCCTGATCGGCCCGATGATCGTCGGCCTCGACCGCCCCGTGCAGATCGTCTCCCTGGGCGCCCGCGACTCCGACATCGTCAACATGGCGGCGCTGGCGGCGTTCAACATCGGGGGATAAGAAGGGCGACGTCACGAAGCCTCGCCATGCCGTTCGACATGAACCCACTCGAAAACGCGGTCCGGCAGCTCGCTGCCGGCCTGGCGGTAGCGAACGCCGCGCCGGATAACGAACTGCTGCGCGACGGCGTGATCCAGCGTTTCGAATACACGTACGAACTCAGCCACAAGACGCTCCGTCGCTATCTCGCCGCGACGGAGCCTTCGCCCGAAATCCCGGAAGAGCTGAGCTTCCCCAATCTCATCCGTCTCGGATCGGAGAGGGGGCTTCTCAATGGCGGCTGGGATGCATGGCGCGAGTTCCGCAAGGCCCGGGGTACGACCAGCCACGCCTACGACGGCGTGAGGGCCGCGGAAGTCTTTATCGTCATCCCGGGTTTTCTGGCGGAAGCGGAGGGTCTGCTGGCCGCGATGAAGAGGTCACCTCCCCCGTGACGGCCGAAATCGACCTCCATCCGACTCACCGCGGCATCGTGGAGGACATCCTCCGCCTCCATGGGCCCCGGCCCTGCCGCGTTTGGGCCTTCGGCTCCCGCGTGCGCGGCAGAGCCCGGCGTTTCTCCGACCTCGACCTCGCGGTCGATGCCGGGCGCCCGCTCACCTTCGGCGACACCGCGCCGCTGTCGGACGCCTTCGAGGAGAGCGACCTGCCGTGGCGGGTCGACATCGTCGATCTCGTGACGTGCTCGGCGGACTTCCGCCGCGAGGTCGAGAGCAGTGCCGTGCTGGTGTTCGAAGCAAGCGCGGCGATGTAGGAACGGATCGGGGTCAGCGGCGCTCTTCGGGAGTCGGGCACAGCCGGCGGTGGACGGCTCTCCTCGCCGCCGTGCACGGGGCGCCCGAGCCCGCTATGATGACCGCCATGGCCGCCATCCGCTTCATCGACCGCAGAGCCGCCCCGTCGGTTGCCCCCCCTCCCGCATCGCCCGAGCCCGTGGTGCCGTTCCCCGGCCCTTCGCCTGCGCCGGCTCCCGAGGCCGACCGCGACGCTCGCCTCGAGGGCGCCACGCCCATGATGGCGCAATATCTCGGCATCAAGGCCGAGCACCCCGACGCGCTGCTGTTCTATCGCATGGGCGACTTCTACGAGCTGTTCCTCGCCGATGCCGTCGTGGCGGCCTCCGTGCTGGGCATCGTGCTGACCAAGCGCGGCCGGCACAATGGCGAGGATATCGCCATGTGCGGCGTGCCGGTCGAGCGCTCGGACGACTACCTCCATACGCTGATCGCGCGAGGCCACACGGTAGCGGTCTGCGAACAGACCGAGGACCCGGCCGAAGCCAGGAGGCGCGGCGGCAAGTCGGTCGTCAACCGCGCCGTGGTGCGCATCGTCACGCCCGGCACCATCACGGAAGAGCGCCTGCTCGAGCCGCATCGGGCCAACCTGCTCGTGGCCCTTTCGCGCGTCCGTCTCGACGAGGGCGCCTGGCTCTACGGGGTCGCGGCGGTCGACATCTCGACCGGCAGTTTCACGGTGGCCGAGGTGCCCGAGTCCGGGCTCGGCGCCCTGCTGGCGCGCCTCGAACCGCGCGAGGTCGTGGTGGCGGACGCGGCGGCCGACGAGCCCGCCCTGCGTGCGATCCTCGAGGACGCCCCCGGCGCCGTGAGCCGGGTGGCGCGCGACGTCGCGGATCCCGCATCGGCAGAGCGGATCCTGCGCGATTGGTATGGCGTCGAGACGCTCGACGGCTTCGGCGCCTTCACCCGGGCCGAGACCGCGGCGGCCGCCGCTGCGGTCGCCTACATCGCCCGCACCCAGCTCGCGGCCCGGCCCGCCCTGCAGCCGCCGGCCCGGGCCGAGCGCGGCCTCACGGTCGAGATCGATCCCTCCACCCGGGCCAACCTCGAGATGACCCGCACGCTCGGCGGCGAGCGGAGCGGCTCGCTGCTCCATGCGGTCGACACCACCGTGACGCCGGCGGGCTCGCGTCTGCTGGCCGAGCGGCTGGCCGGCCCGCTGACCGATCCGGCAAGGATCGCGGCCCGGCTCGACGCCGTCGGCTTCGCGGTCGCGGACCGCCGCCGCCGCCTCGAGATCCGCCGCGACCTCAAGCGCATGCCCGACATGGCCCGCGCCCTGTCGCGGCTGAGCCTCGGGCGCGGCGGCCCACGCGATCTGGCGGCCCTGCGCGACGGGCTCGCGGTCGCCTACAGGCTGTCGTCCCGCCTGCTGGAAGAGTCGGACCTGCCGGCCGAACTCGCCGCGGCGGCCGCCACGGCGGCGCAGATCGACGCCGCGCTCGGCACGGCACTCGGGGCCGCGCTCGCCGACGACCTGCCCCTGTCGCGGCGTGACGGCGGCTTCATCCGGACCGGCCACGATCTGGCGCTCGACGAGGCGCGGGAGCTGCGCGACGACACCCGCAAGATCGTGGCCGGGCTCCAGGCCCGCTACGTCGAGGTGACCGAAGTTCGGACCCTCAAGGTCAAGCACAACAATTTCCTCGGCTTCTTCATCGAGGTCGCGGCCGCGGTCGGCGAGACCTGGCGCGTCCCGCCCCATAACGCCCTGTTCATCCACCGCCAGACCATGGCCGGGGCGATGCGCTTCTCCACCGCCGAACTGGCCGACCTGGAGAGCAGGATCGCCTCCGCGGCCGACCGGGCACTCGCCATCGAGCGGGACCTCTTCGACGGGCTCCTGGCAGCCGTCATGGCCGAAGCCTCCGCCATCCGGGCCGCCGCCGATGCGCTCGCCGCGATCGACGTGGCCTCGGCCCTCGGCGAGGTGGCGGACACGCGACAATGGGTGCGCCCGGCCGTCGACGGCTCGCTGGCGTTCCGCATCGAGGCGGGGCGCCACCCGGTGGTGGAAGCCGCGCTCAAGGCCAAGGGCGTGAGCTTCGTGGCCAACGCCTGCGACCTCTCGGGCACGGAAGGACCGGCTCGTGCCAGGGCGAAGGGCGGCGGAGGGCGCATCGCGGTGGTGACCGGCCCCAACATGGCCGGCAAGTCGACCTTCCTGCGCCAGAACGCGCTCATCGCCCTGCTGGCCCAGTGCGGTTCCTACGTGCCGGCCGCCGAAGCCCACATCGGGGTCGTCGACCGGCTGTTCTCGCGCGTCGGCGCGGCCGACGACCTCGCGCGGGGCCGCTCCACCTTCATGGTCGAGATGGTCGAGACGGCGGCTATCCTGAATCAGGCTACGGACCGCTCCCTGGTGATCCTCGACGAGATCGGTCGCGGCACCGCAACCTTCGACGGGTTGTCGATCGCCTGGGCCGCGGTGGAGCACCTGCACGACCGCAACCGGGCGCGCGGCCTCTTCGCCACGCATTTCCACGAACTGACCCAGCTCACGAAGAAGCTGCCGCGCCTTGTCAACCTGACCATGCGGGTGACGGACTGGAACGGTGACGTCGTCTTTCTGCACGAGGTAGTGGCCGGGGCAGCCGACCGCTCCTACGGCATCCAGGTGGCGAAGCTGGCCGGAATGCCGGCTTCCGCGGTGGCGCGGGCCAGGACGATCCTGGCGGAGCTCGAGAAGGGCTCGCGGTCCTCACCCGTCGAACGCATGCTCGACGACCTGCCGCTGTTTGCACGCCTCGACGCGCCGCCGCGAGCCCCACCGCCGCGCGATCGGCTCCGCGAGGCGCTCGACGCCGTCGACCCCGACGATCTGACCCCCAAGGCGGCGCTCGAAGCGCTCTACGCGCTGAAGCGGGCCGCGAAGGAGGAGGCGTGAGGCTTGGTTTCAGGGCGTGAGGCGTTTAATGCGACTCCCGAGCTTGCCAGAGGATCCGTACATTGACCGATCTCCCCGACCGCCTGTCCGTCAATCCCGACAGCCCGCATTACGACGAGGCGGTCCTGTCGCGTGACGTCGGCATCCTGTTCGACGGCAAGGACAAGACCAACGTCGAGGAATATTGCGTCAGCGAGGGCTGGATCAGGGTCGCGGCGGGCAACGCCAAGGACCGCTTCGGCCGGCCCATGACGATCAAGCTCAAGGGCCTGGTCGAACCCTATATCCGGGGTGGCAGTTCGGAGAGCGAGGTCGAGCGAGATGGTGGAAGTCACCTCAGCTGACGTTGCCGGGCCTGACGATGGAAGGGCGTTTCAGATGCGCGACAAGGCTTTGGCGACCGAAACCGTAGCGGACGAAACATTCGAGCGGGAACTGCGCGTCGACTTGGCGGCCGCATTCCGCCTGGCGGTCGAATTCGACTGGCACGAGTCGGTCGGCAATCATTTCAGCGCCGCGCTCTCGATGGACGGCACGCGCTTCCTCATGAATCCGCGCTGGAAGCACTTCTCGACCATCCGCGGGAGCGACCTGCTCCTTCTCGATGCTGCCGATGCCGACGTCATGGCTCGGCCGAACGCGCCCGATGCCTCGGCCTGGAGCATTCACGGCAGCATTCATCGCGCCCAACCACAGGCCAGAGTGCTGCTGCACTGCCATCCGCCTTACGCCACGGCCTTGGCTTGCCTCAACGACCCGGCCATGAAGCCGGTCGACCAGAATACGGCACGGTTCTTCGGCATCGTCGGGGTGGACCTCGGCTTCGGCGGTATCGCCGACGATGCGGAGGAAGGCGCGCGCTTGGCCTCGGCTTTCGGCAACCATGCCGTCCTTCTCATGGGCAATCACGGCGTGACGGTCACGGCCGGAACCGTCGCCGAGGCCTTCGAGCACCTCTACTTCTTCGAACGAGCCAGCAAGACGCTGATGCTCGCCTATGCGAGCGGCCAGCCCCTCAACGTCATGTCGGACCGGATCGCGGAAAAGACCGCGGAAGGGTGGCGGGACTACAACGACATGGCCTTCGCCCATTTCGACGCGCTGAAGGCCATGCTGGACAAGAAAGACCCGTCCTATCGCGATTGAGCGGGACGCCGCCGACATGCCGAGCCAAAGATCGTGGCGTCTCGTCTGTCGAAGCGGGGCTCCCGTTCGGTGCTGGACCGCGCTGCTGCCGCAGAGCAAATGAGCGACCTGAACGGTTCCGGTAGAGACCGTCAGCTTCCCTCCGACCAGCACGCCGCCGCGCTGCCGCCCCGCCTCCGGGGCACGCTGGCCGACCCCGTGGTGCTGCGCGAGCGCGCCGCGGCGCGCGGCGCCCCCCACGTGCTGCCGCCGAACCGTTTCGTCGCGGCCCTGCGGGAACGCCACGGGGTCGTGCCCGACGTCGATCCCTTGGATGGCGGCGTCGCGGCGCGGCTTCTTCTGCTGCTCGAAACCCCGGCGCCTGGAGCGGAACCCCTGCGGTTCGTGTCGCGCGACAATCCCACCGGTACGGCTGCCAACCTGCGCCGCTTCTTCGACGCAGCCGGGATCGCACGGGCCGACACATTGATCTGGAACGCCGTGCCCCACGTGATCCACGCGGCCGGTGCCCGCAACCGTCCGCCGCGGCGCGCCGAGGTCGCGGGGGGTCTCGGCGAACTGCCGCCCTTCCTGGCCCTGCTGCCGCGCCTCGCCGTCGCCGTGCTGGCCGGGCGGGTCGCGGCCGAAGCCCGGTCGACGATCGAAGCCATGCTGCCGGGCCTACCCGTGCTGGAGATGCCGCACCCGAGCCCCACCATCGTCTGCACCAGCCCGTCCATCCCGGCCAGGATCACACAGACGCTGGCTGAGGCCGCCGCAGTTCTGGCCCTGAGGGCCTCCTGATACATCCGCTCAATATTGGATCGTGGCTCGTAGGCCGAACACCGCCGCGTTGCGGATCGGCTGGAAGCCGGGGCGAAGCGGGTTGGGGATGCCGCCCCCCGGCCGGATCACGTATTGGAAATCCGGCTGCAGCGTGAAGCCCGGCACGACCTGGGCCTGGTATGTGGCCTCGAACAGCGTCTCGTTCGAGCGGATCGGATAGGGCGCGCCGAGCACCGCCCCCTCGGCCCGGTCGGTGCGCCGGGCGGCCGGCGAGATCTGCGTATACGCGAAAGACAGGCCGGCCGTGTCGTCCGGCCGGCCCGGCACGATGCCTTTGCCGGTGACGCCTGCGTCGGCGTAGAACGAGACGAGGTTGCGGTCGCCCGGCGAACCCGAAAGGCGCGCGAAGACGCCGACGGCGCCGTCCTCCGTGCCGGGGACGCGGTACACCATCTGGTCGACCAGGCCATAGATGCCGTCGTTGCCCTGCAGCCGGCCTGTCGCGGAGCCCAGCGTCAGCCCGGCGGCCGTGGGAATGGCGGCCGCGAAACTGCCGAAATGCTGCCAGCCGCCGAGCTTCGCGATGCCGGGCAGGACGACGCCGTCTTTTTCGCCGTAGTTGTAGACGGCTTCCGCGATGGCGAGGGGTGGGTCGGTCACGCGGAAGTTCGTGCCGGAACGGTCGAGCCGCTGCGGATCCGCGGCGGCGCCGAAGCGGGCAGCGCCGGCGGGGTCGCCATCGAACATGGCGGCCAGAAGCGACCAGTGCTGGTCGGGCGCCAGCTTGAGCCGCACCCCGGGGGTGGCCAGCGGATAATCCGGCCCACCGCTCGGCAGATCGTAGGACGTGATGTTGGGCCAGCCGTAGGTGGAGTTGATGAACAGCGTCGCATATTGACTGACCAGGAACTCGGTGTCGGCGCCGATCTGGCCCAGCTTGAGGGCTGCCTTGCCGTCCAGGAACGTCTGCTCGATCCAGGCTTCGTAGAGCCGGGTCGAGGGCAGGGCCTCGATGCCGCTGGCCAGCGACAAGTCGAAGAGATCCCGTCGGCTGAGGCCTTCGCCCAGGATCTCGTAGCCGTTGGCGTGCAGCATGGCGCCATCGAGCCCGACGGCTTTCTTGAGGTCGACGTTGATCTGCAGGTCGAACCGGCCCTCGTCGATGACGCCCCGCCGCACGCCTCCCGTAGGATTGCCCAAAGCTTCGCCGATGAACACGAGGCTGTAGGTGACGCCGCGCTGGGCCAGCGCGGCCCGAATGCCGCCCGGGTCGCCGTAGGGCCCGAGGGAGGACTGAACGCTCATGTTGCCCTGCTCGGGCGTGCCCTGGGCGGCTGGCTCGCCCGACGTCTGCGGCGTCCCGCCGAGGTCCGGCTGGTCACCGGCGCCGTTCTGCTCGGCAGCCGGCGGCGCTTGCGCGAGGGCGGGGGGCGCCGTCAGCAGGACCGCGAGCGCGAGCGCTTCAGCGCAGTTCCCACGCCGCATCGTAGGCTCCTGGGTCCAGTCGCGAGCCGCTCCGCGCGCCCCGACGACTGTCGGCTACGATAGCCCGCATCGGATGCACGGCAAACGGCGCGCGGCAGTGGCGCAGTCCTTTGCCTCGGCCCTGTCGCTTTTCAGCCTCACGCGCGGGGGGTGCCCGGTGAGGCATCGACGTCATCGTTCCGGCGAGGCGCTTGCGGCTCGGAGGGTCCGCAATCGTGCAACCGTCGGTGGGCGGCAAGCTACGAAAAAGGCGGCCTTGCGGCCGCCTTTATTCTTGCAGACGTCGACGTCTTCAATGCCCGCAGGCTTGCCTCTCGAGACGCGTGTGCTTCTCCGCGAAAGGCCCGCAACTATAGAGGCCGTGACGACGAGCGTTGTATTCTCGGCCGTAACCATCGCCGTAGCCGTTGAACCCCACTGTCCGATAGCCCCGGCCTTCGCCGTAGCCACCATCGACGAAGCGCCGGTTGCCGCCATACGCCGCACCGCCGTAGCCCTGGCCTCCGTAACCATAGCCGCCCTGGCCGAGGCCGCCGTCATCTACCCCGGTTCCATAACCGTAGCCGCCATAGCCGCCATACCCCCCGTAGCCGCCGGCGAGCCCGTAGCCGAGCCCGAAGCCGACCGCGATCGGGAAGCCGTATCCATAGCCGAAGCGGCGATACCCAAAACCGAAGCGGCGGTATCCAAAACCTCCATAGCCGCCCCGGAACCCATAACCGCGGCCGAAGCCGCCTCCATAGCCGCCCCGGAAGCCATAACCACCGAACCCACCCCGACCGAAGCCGCCCCGACCGAAGCCCCCTCCGAAACCGCCACGGCCGAAACCGCCACGGCCGAAACCGCCGCCGCGAAAGATCGGGCCACCGCCGCCGAAGCCACGCGCCTGCACGGGTTCGATGGACGTCGCGAGCATCGCGCCGAGCGACACCGCGGCCAAACCTGCCACGGCCACCTTTCGCACGTTGCCCCGGTAAGAACCGAAAGAGCTTGTCAACATGATGTGTCGTCCTGATACAATCGTTCAAGACTCGAATGCATCCGGCTGCGCATCGGTTCCCTACCGGTTCACCTCGGCGCTAATAACGTCGACGGGATCATAGGGGCGTATCGTCGGTTGACCTCAGGTCGATTGCTGAGGCCGTCACTGCCGAGATCAGTCGATACTGTATTGATGATGTCGGTTTTTAGGCATTTCCGTCTAAGCTTGATTAGGCGGCGATGTTACACGGTCAGCCAGGGCGAGCCACTCGTCTTCCGTGAGGATGGTCAAGCCGAGCTCCCTCGCCTTCTTCTCCTTGGATCCGGCGCCTGGGCCCACCACGACGAGGTCGGTGTTCTTGGAGACGGAACCCGCGACCTTGGCGCCCAGCGACTCGGCCCGGGCCTTGGCCTCGTCGCGTGTCATCCTCTCGAGCGAGCCCGTGAACACGATCGTCTTGCCGCCGATGGGGCTCGACGACGCCACGGCCACCATGCGCTCCACGGTGCATTGCGCGAGCAGGCGGTCGAGTTCCGCCTCGTTGTGCGGTTCGGCGAAGAAGTCGGCGAGCGCCTCGGCCACGACGTCGCCGAGCCCGTCGACGGCGCACAGATCCGCGCGCGCCTCGGAGTCGGGTTCCGCGGCGGCGCGCGCCGCCGCGTGCAGCGCCTCGACCGTGCCGAAATGCCGGGCCAGCCGCCGCGCGTTGGTCTCGCCGACGTGGCGGATGCCGAGCGCGAACAGGAAGCGGTTCAGCGGCACCGTCCTGCGTTGCGCGATCGCGGCGAAGAGGTTGCGCACCGAGGTGTCGCCGAAGCGCTCGCGGCCTGCGAGCGGAGTTGGGCTCGCGCGATCACGTTCCTCGAGCGTGAAGATGTCGGCCGGCGTCCGGATCAGCCCTTCGGCGTAGAACAGCGCGATCTGCTTGTCGCCGAGGCCCTCGATGTCGAAGGCGTTGCGCGACGCGAAATGCCGGAGCCGTTCCACCGCCTGGGCCGGGCACACGAGCCCGCCCGTGCAGCGCCGCACCACGTCGGCCGTGCCGGTCTTCTCGTCGACCTCGCGCACCGCGGCCGAGCCGCAGGCCGGGCAGGTCTCCGGGAAGCGGTAGGGTTCGGCGCCGGGGGGACGCAGGTCGGGCAGCACTTCGACGATCTGCGGGATGACGTCGCCGGCCCTCTGCAGCCGCACCGTGTCGCCGGCCCGCAGGTCCTTGCGGCGGATCTCGTCCTCGTTGTGGAGCGTCGCGCTGACCACCACGACGCCGCCCACCGTGACGGGTGCCAGCCTGGCGACGGGCGTCAGCGCGCCGGTGCGGCCCACCTGGATGTCGATGCCGAGCAGCGTGGTGGTGGCCTGTTCGGCCGGAAACTTATGGGCCGTGGCCCAGCGCGGGATCCGCGACGCGAAGCCGAGGCGGCTCTGCAGCTGGAGGTCGTCGACCTTGTAGACCACGCCGTCGATGTCATAGGGCAGGGTGGCGCGCAGGCCCTCGATCCGGTGGTATTGGGCCAGCAGGGCCTCGGCCGTGTCGCACAGCACCGTCAGCGGATTGGTGGGCAGGCCGAAGCGCGCCAGGGCCTCGATCATGCCGCTCTGGGTCGGGGCCGGCAGGGCGCTCGCCTCACCCCAGGCGTAGGCGAAGAACTGCACCGGGCGCTCCGCCGTGACGGCCGGATCGAGTTGCCGCAACGACCCTGCGGCCGCGTTGCGCGGGTTGGCGAACAGCGTGCGGCCGGCCTCGTGCTGGCGCTCGTTCAACGCCGCGAAGTCCACCTTGCGCATGTAGACCTCGCCACGGACCTCCAGAACCGCGGGCACGTCGGTCCCCCGTAGATCCTGTGGGATCGCCGGGATCATGCGGACGTTGGCCGTGACGTCCTCGCCCTCGTAGCCGTCCCCCCGGGTCGCGGCCTGAACGAGATGCCCGGCCTCGTAGCGCAGCGAGCAGGACAGGCCGTCGATCTTGGGTTCGGCGTTGATGCGGACCGGCATGTCGGCCGCGAGCCCCAGGAAGCGGCGCACCCGTGCCAGGAACTCGGCCACCTCCGCGTCGGCGAAGACGTTGCCAAGGGACAGCATGGGCACCCGGTGCGGCACCTTTGCGAACTTCTCCGACGGCTTGGCTCCGACGCTCGTGCCGGGTCCGCCCGGGCTGGCGAGCGCCGGAAAGGCCGATTCGATCGCGACGAGGCGGCGACGCAGAGTGTCGTAATCGGCGTCGGAGATCGTGGGGGCGTCGTCGCGGTGATAGGCGATGTCATGGGCCGCCACCTCGGTCGCAAGCCGCGCATGTTCGGAGCGGGCCTTGCGCAGGGTCGCGGGGATGTCGGCCGGGGGCGGGGGGGTGATGTCGGTCATGGGAGTCGCTGGCGGGGAAGGACGCGATGACATTGGCATGGGGATGGCGACGGCCGGTTAACGCCCACGGTCGTGGTCGGCTGTGCCCTGCTTCCCGACCAGGCGAGTGCGCGCCCGTTTGTCGACTGCCGTCCACAAGAGCGCCATCGTCCTTGCCCGGAAGGGAGCTCGGGCGAAAGGCGACACCGCGGCCGCCGCAAACCGCCAGACCGGAGGCTTCCCAGCCGTCGCGGCCGGCCCCATATTGCCGGAATGCCCAAAGCCCGCTCCGCCGCCGATCCCGCCGCCCCGACCGCGACCGCCAAGAAGCCCGGACGTGCGCCGAACTCCAAGGCGTCGCGCCCCGACGTGATCCCGCTCGACCAGCATCTCGCGGCTCTGCTTAACCCGGCGCTCAACGAGGGCCGCCAGCCCGCGGCCGTGCCGGACCGCGGGGGGCGGGGGCCGAACGGCTTCGCCGAAGCCCCGCAGGCGCGCTTCGAGCCGGCGCCGGCGCCGGCGGGCGAAAAGGCCGAACATCCGCGCGGCCTCAGCGGCGCCTCGGCCACGGCCGAGGTACTGCAGCAGCTGCTGCAATCGGGCGACCCACGGCTGCAGGACCGCCCTTGGACGCCGCACCGCCCGGCCCGCCCCGACAAGTCGGAGGGCGGCATCACCTTCAAGATCAGTTCCGAATACGAGCCCAAGGGCGACCAGCCCGCGGCCATCGCCGAACTCGTCGACGGGGTGCGCCGGCAGGAGCGCGACCAGGTGCTGCTCGGCGTCACCGGCTCGGGCAAGACCTTCACCATGGCCCAGGTGATCGCCGCCACCAACCGCCCGGCCCTCGTCCTGGCCCCCAACAAGACGCTGGCGGCGCAGCTCTACGGCGAGTTCAAGAGCTTCTTCCCCGACAATGCCGTCGAATATTTCGTATCCTACTACGATTATTACCAGCCCGAGGCCTATGTGCCGCGGTCCGACACCTATATCGAGAAGGAATCGACCATCAACGAGCAGATCGACCGGATGCGCCATGCCGCAACCCGGTCGTTGCTGGAGCGCGACGATTGCATCATCGTGGCCTCCGTGTCCTGCATCTACGGCATCGGCTCGGTCGAGACCTATACGGCCATGACGTTCGGCGTGTCGGTCGGCGACCGCATCGACCAGCGCCAGCTCATCGCCGACCTCGTGGCGCTGCAATACAAGCGCACGCCGGATTTCAGCCGCGGCAATTTTCGGGTGCGGGGCGACACGGTGGAACTGTTCCCGGCCCATTACGAGGACCGCGGCTGGCGCTTCGGTTTCTTCGGCGACGAGATCGAATCGATCCAGGAGTTCGATCCGCTGACCGGCAAGAAGACCAACGACCTCAAGTTCGCCAAGGTCTACGCCAATTCGCATTACGTCACGCCGCGGCCGACGCTGATCCAGAGCATCAAGGCCATCAAGACGGAACTGAAGGACCGGCTGGAGCAGCTCTATGCGCAAGGGCGGCTGCTCGAGGCCCAGCGGCTGGAGCAGCGCACCAACTTCGACCTCGAGATGCTGGAGGCCACGGGCGTGTGCCAGGGCATCGAGAACTATTCGCGCTACCTCACGGGCCGCCAGCCCGGGGAGCCGCCGCCGACGCTATTCGAATACCTGCCCGACAACGCCCTGGTCTTCACCGACGAGAGCCACGTCACGATCCCGCAGATCGGCGGCATGTACAAGGGCGACTTCCGCCGCAAGGCGACGCTGGCCGAATACGGCTTCCGGCTGCCCTCCTGCCTCGACAACCGCCCGCTGCGTTTCGAGGAATGGGACGCCATGCGGCCCCAGACCGTGCATGTCTCGGCGACGCCGGGGCCGTGGGAGATCGAGCGCGCCCAGGGCGTCTTCGTCGAGCAGGTGATCCGCCCGACCGGGCTCATCGACCCGCCCGTCGAGGTGCGCCCGGCCCGCACCCAGGTCGACGACGTGTTGGGCGAGATCCGCGACACCGCCAAGCTCGGCTTTCGGTCGCTCGTCACCGTGCTGACTAAGCGCATGGCCGAGGACCTGACCGAGTACCTGCACGACCACGGCGTGAAGGTCCGCTACATGCATTCCGACATCGACACGATCGAGCGCATCGAGATCATCAGGGATCTCCGCCTGGGAACGTTCG
>JAABUQ010008358.1_pt1 | contig 14547 bp, 18 predicted proteins | sample 5560001 | NCBI WGS metagenome assembly JAABUQ01 (sample SAMN10711888, study PRJNA513371) | rock metagenome | isolation source: Antarctica rocks | place: Antarctica: Victoria Land, Finger Mt nord | collected 2015-12-18
GTCAGACACACCTAAGTCTGACGTTCTACGTAAGAACGTCGAAAATGGTGACTGATCTTGGATGGACTCGCTACCCGCAAGCCGCAGCAGCGCGGCGCCCTTTCTGACCTGAAACGATACGTTCTAGAAGACAGCTCCCTCGTCGTGCATGACCTTAAGGGCAACCAGGACATAGCCCGCGAGGGCGACCTTCTGCTGCACTGCCCGTTGCTCCTCGAAGGGTTTGCCTGCTGCTACAAGATACTAGAATGCGGGGAGCGGCAGATTTTTGCCCTGCACCTGGCGAACGACCTGTGCAACCTGTCCAGCCTGCTGCTTGGACACCTCAGCCACAGTATCGGCACGCTTACCCCAGCACGGGTCGCGTTCGTTCCTCATGCAACCATTCTTGATTGGACGCGTCACCATTCGAACCGGATATTGGCACTTTGGCGCATGACGCTGATTGAAGCTGCCAATTCACAAGAATGGGTTGTCAACGTCGGGCGCCGTACGGCCTACCAGCGCACAGCGCACCTATTGTGCGAGTTCCTGCTGCGCTGGGCTGGGCTGGGCTGGGCTGGGCTGGCGCAAGGCCAGACCTGCAGGATGCCGTTCACGCAAGTGGAACTGGGCGATACGCTTGGGTTGACAGCAGTGCATGTTAACCGAACCCTGCAATGGCTGCGCAGCGAGAAGCTGATTGATCTCAGGAATGGAACCCTGATTGTGCATGATTGGCCCAAACTCACGCTCGCGGCGGGATTCGATCCGGCATACCTCCATTATGACGAGGCGGTCACTTAGAACACCATCGCCGTAGCCACCCACGCCAGTGATGGGCAGTATGCAAGCGTTCTGCCGCAATTGGTGAGATACGGATCAAAGCCTTTAACAGAAACACTCCAATACTTGTATGCTCCCTAATCGTGTTCCGTAACCGGTCGCAATGATTTCGGGTACGGCCATCCCAATAACTACGGTTCACCACGGCTAAGCAGGCTTTTCTTGCCTCACGCACGGATGGTAGGACTGGGACGGTGTTGGTTTGCGGGAGGTGAGTATCATGTCAGGTCGGTCCCTTTTGGTTGCGACGGCTGAGCAGAAGGCGGCGTTGCAGGAGCTGTCGCGGTCTGACGTGCACGGCAAGGCCGACCGGGCGCGTGCGATCCTGCTGAACCTACAGGGCTGGACCAGCCCGCAGCTTGCCCAGGCGTTTGGCGTGACGCCTGATGCGGTGCGGCACTGGCGGGGGTGGTTCAGCGAGCGCGGCGTGGACGCGCTGCATGGCTGGACCATACCAGGCCGGGAGGTGAATGCTACCTCTCTGCCCCTCGGAAGATCACCGTTCCGCGATGGCAAGAAACCGGCCCGGCGTCTGGGCGTGATCGTTGAAACAGCAGTCGGGGACGCATGCCATGGACCATAATTGGCCGATGCCCATTATCCTGTCCCTTGTGACATTCTTCATCATCATTGGGTTGGCGATCTATCAGCTCAAGCGGGTGAAACGCAGCCAGGAGAAGCGCGGCGAGCATCCGGGCGGCATCGCCGGGCCGGATTAGGAAGAGGGCTGCCAAGCCGGGCAGCCTCAGGGGTTTGAGGCTGCCCGGCTTGGAATCAATGGTAGCGGAGGCATTCAGGCTGGCCAAACTCCAATGCCAGAAGGCTGGCCTAAGCTTCAGTGGCTGCCGGGCAACTAAGCAGGCTTTTCTTGCCTCACGCACGGATGGCAGGATTGGGACGGTGTTGACGCATCCACACCAGCCGCACCTCCCTGGCGGCGCTGGCGGTCCGGCCCTGGATCACTGTCGAGTGGCTGCCAGCTTATACGCCCGAGCTGAACGACATGGGGATCACCCAACATCGCTTCTATGAGCCGCAAAGTAGCGTAGAGCGGCTCACCGAAGTCGGTCCTACGTGGCAGGGATAGGGGATCACGGAGGCATGAGCTGTCTCGGTAGACTTTAGACCCGCTCACGCTAGCGTCCCAGAATACTGATAGAAACCCATACGAGACGGGGTTGGGCTTCTCATGGCAGCGCCTTGCTGGGGTATGCCCCAGCAGCACGCCGCTACTTTGCGGTTCGCAGCAGCGATGTTGGGTCAGGCCCAACTTAGGAGTTGTGCAAATGTCCCGCAGTCACTGGTCGGGCCGGGCTTACATAGGTTTTCCGTTCGCTTGCTCTTCAAATCCCCTTATCGGCTCTGCCGAGAAATATAGCATTTCGCAAAAGGGACTTGCAATCGACAGCACGAGCGGTATTCTCAGCGCATAAATAGATTGGGAAGCAGGCGCAATGGATGCTACGGTCGAGAGAATACAGAAGATGGTTTCTAGCCTCAGCTACACCGAATTGGACGAGTTGATCGAGCTGATACAACGTGAGCGTGCAGGAAAGCTGGACGAAGCGCGCCGCAGGCTGATGATCGAGTTTGAGGAGAAAGCGGCCTCGATCGGCCTAACTCCTAACCAGATTTTCGGCCAATTGCCCGGCGCCCAGGAAAGGCCGAAGCGCGGCAAGAAGACCGAGCAGCAATCGGCCCCGGCGGCTGTGAAGTTCCGCTCTCCCAGCGGCCAGACCTGGTCCGGGCGCGGCCGCAAGCCGATTTGGCTAACCCAAGCCGAAGCCGGAGGCCAGTCGGCGGAAGAGTTCCGCGTTCACGAATAACGGCAGTACACGCCACGCCGTTGTGCAAGCAGTGCAACGGCGTAGCGGCTCGGGGGCTACTTGCTGACGCCCCCTCCCAAATAAACCTTTGCAGGTTTGTGCAGAAATGAGACCTGGATATCTTCACATAGGATAGAACCCCACATCCGTTCCATGCCGCGCAGTAGTACTTAGGCCAGCCACAGTTTGCATAACTGTACGATCTGCGCCAGAAGGACGCGCGCGAGAAATTGACTCTGACCAGCCATCGACCAAGATGCAAAGTGCAAGTTGTGGTTTGGAACTGGCACCGGAATGCCGCCATTCGCGAGGGCAGGTCCTTCGATGCCTAAATACCTGACCCTCTGCTGAGCGCTTTCAGCACACAACATACATTTTCCATCTCTAATCACTGCTCATTTTTGCTGGCTTTCCATCGGGGCAAAAGAGTTCGTCCTCACGCGTATATATGACCAACCCTACTCTTCCTCCATGACTGTGAAATTCTACAGTGATGGGTGCACCGTGTTCCATGAATTTGTCCTGCTTGGGCTCATAGCGAAGTAGAAGTTCTTCTCCAGGCACAAGCCGATACGTTGCGGTAGACATCTCCAGAGCAAGGTAGATTGGTTGATCCGTCTTGTTTTTGAAAACCTGCGTTAGCTTATACATTAGAACTCTCAAGCATCATGTTTATATATGTATTCTGATTCATCACGACAGCTTGAAGCATATGCGGCGTCTTTGACTGGGTCTAGGGACAAAGCTTCTCACAAGCTTCCAGGCTGCCCAGCCTCAGTTTATCGGGCCAGCCAACGTACTACTCGGCCCCGCAGCCCCGGCACTTGTTTGAGCCGCTCGGCTTCCGCCCTTGCTTCCACTGTGGCGGCCTTGGCCGCTTGTAGCTCGTCTGCCAGGAGCACCTGTGCCCGTTCTGCGGTCTCCGCCCTGCCTGTCGCTGTAGCGGCATCCTCCGCTGCGGTCCGTGCTGCCTTGGCCTGCGCCTCTGCCCGTTGCTCGGCCTGGCGTTCCGCATCGCGTGCCTCTGCCAGTTCTGCCCTAACTGCCTTAACCACGTCAGCCGTAGCCAGCGCTTGCTCCTCTCGCCCCCCGTTGTCGCTGTGCCCCTCTCCTGGATTGTTGGCACCGCTGGCCTGCCGCATCGCCTGGCGCGGCCCCAAAGGGTCCTGCTCGCGGCTCATCAGCCCTGCGGCCTGCCGTAGCAGCGCGTGCGCCTCCTCGGGCGCATAGAGCTGCACCGAGCGGATGCCGCGTGCTGCCAGCCCAGCCCGGTAGCGGGCCGTCCTCGCCTTGTTGCCCTCGGCGCTATTCTTCGCCATGACATGACACCCCTTGCCATGGCTTGTAATGGTGGAAACCATGGCGTGTCATGGCTGAACCATGCTGTGTCATGGCCGTTCGGAGTGGTCTTTGCCGTAGCGTGTCATGGCTGCACCTGCCCCGGTGTGGGTTCCGGTAGAAGCGCCACACCCTGCCTGCTCGCGCCCGCTCAGCACCGTGCGGGCGTGCGCCTCGGCTTTGGCTCGCTGCGCCCCTGCCCTTCGTCGTAGCGCCGCATCACCTCGGCCAGCGCTGCCCTACCAGTGTCCCCCAGCGACGGCCCTGCCTCGCCCTGGCCCGCCTCGGCCGACCCGTCTCGGTCCTTGTTCCTATCGTCCCGGAACCGTTTGGGCCGGCGCCGTGGTGGGCGCAGCCGGCGCCGCGCTGCTTCGGCCCGGGTGCGCTCGTTCTCCCGCTCCTCGGCTCCTGGCGCCGGCATGGGCCGGTCCGCCCACGGCAGGCCCCAGTAGTCCCAGTTGCCCGACATGACGGCCACCACCCGGCGCATCTCGGACCGCACCAGCTCGGCCGCTTCCTGCGCCGCCTCGCCCTGGTGGGGCGGATACTCCCCCCGGGCAGCAGCCACGTTCAAGGCGCGCGCGACCTGGTTCATGTTGGCCCCGATCCGCCGTACCTCGGTGAACAGGTCGCGCAGGGCGTCCACCTCGGCCGGGTTCCACTGCGGCCGCCGCGCCAGGTGCGCCACCGCCAGCGCCCGCACCCACGTCGAGGGCGTCACCCCGCGCGCCTTCGCCGCCGCCAGCAGCGCCGCCCGCTCGCCCTCCTGGAGCCGCACCGTCAACCGGTAACCCGCCCCTGACCCTGGTGGTGCCGCTGGGGCCTCGCCCGTCACCGCCTGCGCCACCAGGCCCCGCAGCGCCGCCGACGCGCCGCCGGCCTGGGCGCGTGCCCAAGCCCGAAACGCCGCGGCCAGCTCGGACGGCACCCACGCTGACAGCAGCTCCTGACCGTTGCGACCTGCCATGCCGTGCCCCTCAAGCTGTCTTACACTGATGCCTTCTGTAACACTCTGACGCCATCGAACATATCCTGCACTCGCACTCGTCCTACTCGCATGGTTTTGCCTCCCTCGTGTCCGTTCGTAGGCACGGATCACACGGGGTGGGTGGGGATGACTCTGGACGGCGACGGAGAGGGGCAGGAGGAAGGAGGTAAGCAATACCGACACCCTCAAAGCACGAGTGGTGCATTGGTCCATATGGACACCCTCGATGGCACCCTGACGGCACTCACATGGCACTGCGATAGCACTGAGGCAGGCGCTAGTAGAACCAGGCCCCGCCGGCTGAGTCAGGCTGGTTGCATACGGGATACCATCGCGCGCAAGCTGCGCACGGGCGGCGGAAGTCCATTCGAACACCCCCCATAGATTGAAGTCTTCTATAAGTTCGACGGTTTATAGCCGCCATTGAGGAGATTATTGCCTATGACGCTCGTAGTCTCAGTCATGACTGATACATCAGCTTATATGATTTCTGATGCTATCCTCTCAGTGAAGACAGGTGAAAATAGCGCAGATGTGGAATGTTCCTACCCGACGAAATCAGATGCGCCAGTAACAGGCATAAGAACCGTGGCTGGCCTATCACAAAAAATAGTGTCGATTGGAAATGGTTTGTTTGTAGGATGGGCTGGCGATTATGACACAGCACGAAGGTTCATTGAGTTTCTTCGCATAGCTCTGAAGAATTGTAACCTATCTAGAGAGGCAATTTTGAGTGCCCAAAAAGACTATTTTAAATTACATCACGAGGATGAAGAGAGAATTTGCACGATGATTGCTTTCGACACTGGTGATGCATTCTTTCTTACTCCTCAAGGCATGATCCACGCTATGGATGTTCCAGCAGTAGGAAAAATATATGCGATGGGGTCAGGTGCTCAGGAGTTCCTCGACTACATTGATAGCCATCCTCCGGAAAGGTTTGCGTCCAAATTCGGGCAGCCTTTGGACGTTGATATGATCCAGTACTTCATTAGTTATATCTCTAATACCGTCAATGCTCAGACTTCTACCGGCGTCGGCATTGAAAAAGGCTGGGGAGGGTGGTTTGAGATACTTCTAAAGAAGGGCGGAACGCTTGAGAAATTGGATAGCATTATGTATGCATCGATGTATCTGGGTAGCGACGATGGCAAAATTCAAACAAGTCAAATCGGTCGAAGGTATGTGCAGTATTATGAGGGTGAGCGGCTCCTCATACTGAGCCAGGGCAAGGGGGAGGCATTGCGACTGAATGTAATCTCTCCACCCGATCAGAAAAATCCTTCAACAGTGCAGGTGCGAGCATGCTACCCACAATTGCTATGCCTAAACTTCATCCATCCGGAGACAAAGGAAGGCAAAGTTACGTTGCTCTACAATGCTTATGGGCATGACTATTGCGGCGTTGGTGAGAGCATTGACGGAAAAGAGCTTGCGATCAGGCTCAATACACGATGGCTTGCTGAGATCATCAGTAAGCTAGAGGTTTTTAGTGCTGCCTCGAAGCAGCCACCAACAGTGCCAGATGCGTCGTAGGCACCTGGCCCGAACCGTTGCAGTTTGTCTGGGCTTTGTCCGGCTTCTGTCCGACTTACAAAAGCGCAACGCTCTCCTACACTAAGTGATCGCTCAGCGGTCGGTTGTCGCATGTTCCGTCGCGTGTCGCTGGGTGTGCAAGGTGGACGCTGGGCACCAGGAACCCGCCTCCATCATGCCCCCATGCAGAGCCACTACTCGGCGCATCTCGTCCGTCGCGGCCTCGCTCTCGGCCGTGCCGTGCCAGCACCTGTGCGCCTCGTCCCGGGCCAGGCCCCACGTCTTCCGCAGCACTTCTTCCCGGAAGGCGTGCGGGAGCGTCCGGGGGAAGCGCACGGTGACGGCGACCTGGTTAGTCCGGCCCTGCCGCGCGTGCCGCGTCAGGTCCCGGCTGGCTTCGTCCGTCAGCGGACGCAGGATGGCATGGGCGCGGTGGTCCCGCACTCGCTGCGCGCCGACGCTCGCCACCTGGTCGCCCCGGTCCTGCTCGTCCCTGTCCATGTCGGTTCTTGCTCGCTGCATTGGAGCGTTAGCCCTAATTGTAGCGGCTTGCACTTATCCGCGTCCGGGCGCGCACTTATCGGCCTGAGCTGGCTCACGCTCGCTGGGATTATCGGTGGCGCCTGGCTCACGCTGCGTGACACTGGGCGCAGGCTCGGTGCGACGGGCTTGCACTTATCGGCCCTGGCGCACGCTGGCTGGCACTGAGGCCGGGCGGGCGGTCCGGGCAAGGAAACGGACCCTTTCCAGCCGACCAATCAGGTTATTTTCCTGGTAGCGGGAGCTTCCGATTACTATATTGATGGCGAACAGCTAGGCTGGAAGTAAGCAGAAAGGATAGGACGATGGACACCGGCCACAAAGCCCATCCTCTTGTTACGCAGCGGGTCATACCCAGCCTTGGCGCGATCCTAGTGGCCGCAGTAATCAGCATCATCTCGGCTCTTGTCGCCTACGGATTGTTCCCGGTTTGGGGTTTCAACAGCCCGGTGCTCCAAACTGTAGTCTCGTCGGGGGGCGTTGGGTTAGGCTGCTACGTGGCGCTCTGGTTTGGGAGACGTGCCACCACCGTTTAGGTGAATGGTGGTCAGCACAGGGACAGTCACGCTGGCATGAGACCCGCGCAGGCGTTTGGTTCAAACACGTTGAAACCCTACACGGGTTTATTGCCCGGCAGAAAAGGATTGGCACAGTCTTCGGCCGTCGCCGGCCAGTTGGAAGGAAACCCTCCGTTTCCTTGCCTGGCCATCAGGGCCTGGGCACGCCAGTCCCGCCGTCAGTCCCAACCAGCGTGCGCCGGGGCCGATAAATGCAAGCCCGTCGCGCCGAGCCTGCGCCCAGTGTCACGCAGCGTGAGCCAGCCGCCGCCGATAATCCCAGCGAGCGTGAGCCAGCTCAGGCCGATAAGTGCGCGCCCAGCCCCGGATAAGTGCAAGCCGCTACACCTAATGCATATTGCGTCTGCACGTCTTTCCCGTTCGCCCGGGCCGGGTGCAGAACTGGCAGGCCAGCATGCGGCCCTCTCAGAGCATCTTACCTTTGTCGGCCCAGCTCCCCCACGGCCCCGATGCTGCCGGGCTGCTAGGGCCACTTTGGGGCCACTAAGCGCATCACTTTTGGATCAGTAATCGTATCACTTTTGGAGGGCTGAAATCTCTCACAGACCAAGTCATCCCTCACGGGATGGTTGTCGCAGGAGCTGACGCAGGTTTCCGGCGCGCATTTTCGGCCCATCTCTGCGGCCCATAGCGTGGGACCGCGGGTCGGTGTCTTCAAACAGGCAAGACCTCCCCGCCAGCCTTGGCCGAGCTTCTAGGAAGCCCGCTGACGGCCTTTCCGATCTCTGGACGAGGGAACCCTACCCGTCCGGCCCTGGATGGCCTCTGGCGGCCTTCCTTGCGGCTTTCTGGCCCATGCTGGGTGAAGGGGTGCGAGGGATAGGGACATCTGCCCCGTCCAGCCCGCTTCCCTATCAGCCCCTTGTTCGATCCTGGCTGGAAGCCGGGCGTCGATGGCTCGGGACGCCCTTCGTCCCGATACCTCTCGGCGGCCGCGGCGCGCAGCGGAGGGCAAGGGCGGCGCCACTTGGCGCCGGGACCGGAGCCGCATGCAGCCATGCGCAGGCCCGGCTTCGGGCCGAGCATGGCGAGCACGGCGACGACCTGCCTCTTGCCCGCAGCGAGCACCGTGGCACCGTGGCACCCACGCGGGTTATCCACAGGGCGGAGTTATCCACAGCGCAAAGTTCAATTTCTTCTTAAGTTCAGATTCAGGGCCTCGCAACATATTGATTTGTTTGGTGAAAACAAGGTCAGATAGGAGTAAACGGGCGGGTTGATAGGAGTAAACGGGCGGGTTGATAGGAGTAAACGGGCGGGTTGATAGGAGTAAACGGGCGTACGAACTTGTAGCCTTTGAGGGATCAGGTCAGAGCAACCGGGCGGGTTGATAGGAGTAAACGGGCGGGTGTGATATGGCTGGACAGATAGGGCAGATGTGACCAAACGGGCGGACATGGAATTGATCAAAGTGCCACTTGCTAGGATAGGTGTTGACCACAACTCCTATCCTGATAGCCTTGTGGTGTGTCCTCAACCGTGACCCAGACCACTAATGCTGCCGGATTCCCAAAACCGGCCGAACTCATCGAGATCACAGGTGCCTCCGCCCTGGAAGCACAGGACCGGGCGGTACTGAACGTGCTGTATCAGCACGCCCATGATAGCGGGCACCTGACCAAACCGGGCGCAAAGTGGGAGATCCCGGCCGTGGCCCTCCGCACGTCCCGGCACGAGAGCAACGACCGCCTGCAGGACACACTGCTGCGACTGATGCGGATCGTCGTCCAGGTGCCCTATGCCGATCAGGCGACGGGGGACGCCCGGGTTCTTTCAACACACCTATTCCGGTTTTTTGACCGATCTTCCAGGGGCACCGGTATGGTGCGCTTCGGCATCCCAGAAGAGCTTGGCCCCGTCCTGGCAATGTCTGGGCGCTGGGGCCGCATTAAGGCTGCGACCGTCTGCGCCATGACCAGCAAGTATGCCATCGCGCTTTACGAGATGGTCCAGCTCCGCGGCGGCATGGACCGATGCGTCGAGACGTTCCCGGTGGACCGCTTCCGCGAATTGTTGAGCGTACCCAAGGGGGCCTATCCGGCAGGTAAAGACTTTGTTCGTGTTCTCGATGCCGCGGCTTTGGAGGTCAACGGCTTATCCGATTACAGCGTGCAGGTTCAGGTAGTGCGTAAGCACCCCAAGGCCCCGATTACGGCTGTGGCCCTAGCCTGGTGGCGCAAGGAGGGTGACGCCTTCCGGGCGACGCAACGGGAGATGCAGAAGCCAAAACTCGGTCGGCGTACCCGGCTGAAAGCAGCCGCGGCGGAGGTGCAGGCGATGCCGACACCGAAACCGCCAAGGCGGGCCAAGGCGCCTGCTGGGCAGAGCCACCAGCTCGACCTGGTAGATGCCATTGAGGGAAAAAAGCCATGAGCGACCAACCTGAGGCCGTGACGCTGGACCTTCTGGGCCGGCTGGTCCGGGAGATACAGGCTGAGCAGCGTGCGACGCGCGAACAGCGGCGCGAGGAGGTCACCGTACTGCGCGCCCTGGTGGACCGGGTAGGCCGCGTGGACCGGCACATCGCCGAGCTGCGTGACGATCTGGAGCTGATGATTAGGTCCGAACTGATGGGCCAACTCGGGCACCTGCGGACGGAGACCGAGCAGAACCTCGACGCCCTGGCCGAGCGGGTGGAGGCCCTGGAGCGGCGGATGCCGCTGTCCTGACGATGACCACTTCACGTGATGAACCGAAGCGCATGGTGAAAGCCAGCGGCATCCCGAAGGCCGCGAAGAAGCAGAAGAAGCGTGCCGCGGTGCCGGAGTTGGACACCCGTCTCGCTGAAACCGGGCCTAAGGACCGGCTCGCACGCCTGGCCACAGCCCTCCAGGCTGTGCGTGCCGGCGGGCAGGTCAGCCCGCGCACGGCGAAGCTGCTGAGCAGCGGCGTGCCCAAGATGGCGCAAAAGCTTGTCAAGGAGGCGGCCGAGACGGCGATCGAGGCCGTGTTGGGTAGGCGGGGAGAGTTTGTCAGCGAGAGTGCGGACCTGCTCTACAACCTTGCCGTGTTGTGGTCGGCGCTTGACGTGGCGCCGGACGAGGTCTGGGCCGAGATGGACCGTAGGGAGGCCATGCTTGGCATTGCGGAAAAGCTGCCCAAGGTAGATGAAAACGGGGGATAATGCGAACGTTTGCCGTTTTCTGCAACGAATCTGCTAAGTCATCGCGCCCGCCGAGCATTCCCGCGGCAGCCCCGGATACTGCTCATGGCCAAGTCCTCGCACCGCCTTCGCCGCGGCGACGCTCCGGGACTGCCCCGCTGCTTCCCCGCGACTTCCCCCTTCTTTCCATAATGGGGACTCTGCGAATCGCAGAGCGGAACGAGCCTCGTTCATGCATCGGGGACCCGCCACCGGCGGCGCCATCACTTCCGGATGCGGGTTTCTCCTGCGAACCCCAGAGCCTTAAATCGTACCAAAAAGTTTGTCTCGCCATTATTGACACAGAGAGCGTTGCAGACCAGTTCACCGAAAGCCTGTCGACGGCGCAGGTGGATGGCTGACGCTTCCCAGCCTGGCAGAGGAGCTGGGCCGGCGTGGCTGCCCGGTGCCGTCGCCTGAACCGGGAGCGGTCCGCGGCGAGCCTGCCGTGTCCTACGCCTTCGCCGAGGACGCGGCCGCTGCAACCGCGCTGGCGCACGCCATCGGTGTTGAGGCGATCCAGGTCCGCGTTGCCGCTGAACCGCGGCCCGGCACCATCCGCGTTGCGGTCGCCCTCGCTGCGGCAGGACGCGCTGTCGTCAACCTCCAACCAACGGGAAGCAGAAGATGATCCATCGCCTTTCATCACCGACCGCAGGGCTGCTTGCCCTGCTCGCCACCGCCAGCCCTTTGGCAGCGCAGACGACCCTGGGGCAAGAAGCCCAGGCCGAGGCGCCGAAGTCGCTCGTGTTGTACTTCGGCTCCGGCAGCACAGCGGTCCGGCCCAGCGACGTCGCGCTGCTCGACCAGGCCGCGCGCCTGTATCGCGACGGCCACCCGATCATCATGGTGCTGACTGGCGGCACCGACGCGGTCGGCTTACCGGAGGTGAACCTGCGCATCTCGCAGGCGCGGACGGCCTCCGTGCTGCACGGCCTGGTGTCCCGCGGCATCCCGGCCGAGCGGTTCCAGTTGTTGGCCAAGGGCGAGTCTGAGCCGGCGGTTCCGGCGCCGCCCGGCGTCGCAGAAGCGCAGAACCGCCGGGTGGAGATCCGGTGGCGGTAGGGCTGGTGGCGTCAAGGCCGGTGTCGTTGAGGTGCGGGGCGGTGCGCGGCCAGGCGCACCGCCGGGCGCCTTCCTGAGCATGGCTCGTCGCCGTGGCGCTGAACATCCCAGCAACCACAACCTAGGCACACAGAACGAATGCGATTTTACAATTCCTGGTTGCTGCGCTGGTTGACAAGAGTCAGACACACCTAAGTCTGACGTTCTACGTAAGAACGTCGAAAATGGTGACTGATCTTGGATGGACTCGCTACCCGCAAGCCGCAGCAGCGCGGCGCCCTTTCCGACCTGAAACGATACGTTCTGGAAGACAGCTCCCTCGTCGTGCATGACCTTAAGAGCAACCAGGACATAGCCCGCGAGGGCGATCTTCTGCTGCACTGCCCGCTGCTCCTCGAAGGGTTTGCCTGCTGCTACAAGATACTGGAATGCGGGGAGCGGCAGATTTTTGCCCTGCACCTGGCGAATGACCTATGCAACCTGTCCAGCCTGCTGCTTGAACGCCCCAGCCACAGTATCGGCACGCTTACCCCAGCACGGGTCGCGTTCGTCCCTCATGCAACCATTCTTGATTGGACGCGTCACCATCCGGACCGGATATTGGCACTTTGGCGGACGACGTTGATTGAAGCGGCCAATTCACAAGAATGGGTTGTCAACGTTGGGCGCCGTACGGCCTACCAGCGCACAGCGCACCTGTTGTGCGAGTTCCTGCTGCGCATGCGCTGGGCCGGACTGGCGCAAGGTCTGGCCTGCAGGATGCCGTTCACGCAAGCGGAACTGGGCGATACGCTTGGGTTGACCGCAGTGCATGTCAACCGAATCCTGCAAAGTCTGCGCAACGAGAAGCTGATTGATCTCAGGAGCGGAACCCTGATTGTGCATGATTGGCTCAAACTCACGCTCGCGGCGGGATTCGATCCGGCATACCTCCATTACGATGAGGCAGTCGCTTAGAACACCATTGCCGTAGCCACCCACGCCAGTGGTGGGCAGTACGCAAGCGTTCTGCCGCAATTGGTGAGATGCGGATCAAAGCCTTTAACAGAAACACTCCAATGCTTTGTATGCTCCCTAATCGTGTTCCGTAACCCGTCGCAATGATTTCGGGTGCGGCCATCCCAATAACTACGGTTCACCACGGCTAAGCAGGATTTCTCGCCTCACGCACGGATGGTAAGATTGGGACGGTGTTGGTTTGCGGGAGGTGAGTATCATGTCAGGTCGGTCCCTTTTGGTTGCGACGGCTGAGCAGAAGGCGGCGTTGCAGGAGCTGTCGCGGTCTGACGTGCACGGCGAGGCCGACCGGGCGCGTGCGATCCTACTGACCCTGCAGGGCTGGACCAGCCCGCAACTGGCCCAGGCGTTTGGCGTGACGCCTGATGCGGTGCGGCACTGGCGGGGGTGGTTCAGCGAGCGCGGCGTGGACGCGATGCATGGCTGGACCATACCAGGCCGGGAGGTGACCGCTACCTCTCTGCCCCTCGGAGGATCACCGTTCCGCGATGGCAAGAAACCGACCCGGCGCCTGGGCGTGATCGTTGGAACAGCAATCGAGGATGCATGCCATGGACCATAACTGGCCGATGCCCATCATCCTGTCCCTTGTGACGTTCTTCATCATCATTGGGTTGGCGATCTACCAGCTCAAGCGGGTGCGGCGCAGCCAGGAGAAGCGCGGCGAGCATCCGGGCGGCATCGCTGGGCCGGAGTAGAGGGATGGTTGCCAAACCGGGCGCCTCAGGAGTCTGAGGCTGCCAGGTTTGGAATAAATGATAGCGGAGGCATTCAGGCTGGCCAAACTCCAACGCCAGGAGGCTGGCCTAAGCTTCAGCAGCTGCCGGGGAACTAAGCAGGCTTTTCTTGCCCCACGCACGGATGGCAGGATTGGAACAGTGTTGACCCGTCCACACCAGCCGCGCCTCCCTGGCGGCGCTTGCGGCTCGGCTCTGGATTACCGTCGAGTGGCTGCCAGCTTATACGCCCGAGCTGAACGACATGAAGATCCCCCAACATCGCTGCTATGAGCCGCAAAGTAGCACAGAGCGGCTCACCGAAGTCGGCCCTACGTGGCAGGGACAGGGGATCACGGAGGCAGGAGCTATCTCGGTAGACTCCAGACCCGCTCACGCTAGCGTCCCAGAATGCTGATAGAAACCCATATGAGGCGGGGTTGGGCATCTCGTGGCAGCGCCTTGCTGGAGTATGCCTCAGCAAGACGCCGCTACTTTGCGGCTTACAGCAGCGATGTTGGGTCAGGCCCAACTTAGGAGTTGTGCAAATGTCCCGCAGTCACTGGTCGGGCCGGGCTTACATAGGTTTTCCGCTCGCTTGCTCTTCAAATTCCCTTATCGGCTTTGCCGAGAAATATAGCATTTTTCGCAAAAGGGGCTTGAAATCGACAGCACAAGCGGTATTCTCAACGCATAAATAGATTGGGAAGCAAGCGCGATGGATGCTACGGTTGAGAGAATACAGAAGATGGTTTCCAGCCTCAGCTACACCGAATTAGACGAGTTGATCGAGCTGATACAACGTGAGCGTGCAGGGAAGCTGGACGAAGCGCGCCACAGGCTGATGACCGAGTTTGAGGAGAAAGCGGCCTCGATCGGCCTAACTCCTAACCAGATTTTCGGCCAATTGCCCGGCGCCCAGGAAAGGCCGAAGCGCGGCAAGAAGACCGAGCAGCAATCGGCCCCGGCGGCTGTG
>JAABUQ010008360.1_pt1 | contig 14545 bp, 12 predicted proteins | sample 5560001 | NCBI WGS metagenome assembly JAABUQ01 (sample SAMN10711888, study PRJNA513371) | rock metagenome | isolation source: Antarctica rocks | place: Antarctica: Victoria Land, Finger Mt nord | collected 2015-12-18
GTAGCCTGCGACTGCGGTCGCATGGCAAACCACGGGCCGACCGCGGTCGGGTGCGCGGCGGCGTTGCAAAGTAAGCTCCTTAATCCTGCACTAAGTCCTACTCACGAGACTTGGCTCTTAAAGGTCGCCATCATCGACGACGAGTGGCTGACCGTCGGCTCAGCCAACCTGAACAATCGCGGCCTGGTCACCGACAGCGAGATCAACGCCGTGGTGCGCGACCCCGTGATCGCCCGCGGCCTGCGCATCGACCTGTGGGCCGAGCATCTGGCGCTGCCGCGCGACGAGGTGGCGCGGGCCGATCCTATCGACCTGCTGGACCGAGTGTGGGCGCACCGGGCGCGCCAGAACGCCGAGCGCGTCAACCAGGGGGACGACCAGTTGGTCTGCCCGGCGCACCGCTACGAGGTGGGGCGCATGCCCGGCGCGGGGCTGCTCGACGAGATCGAAGCGCTCACGTTCGACCTGTGAGCCCGCGCGACCGCGCGACCGCTAGCTGACGCCCTCCGCCGTCGTCTCGCCGGCCTGCTCGCCCTGCTTGCCCAGTTGGACGATGTCGCCCTCCTTGAACAGGATGCCTCGCAGTGTGGCGCGCCAGGTGGGCTTCCGGCGCAGCAGGAACTCCAGGTCCATGCCGAAGTGCTTGAACTCCTCCTCCTGGGCATTGGCCATGATCGCCCTGGCCTCGGCGTCCTTCTCGACGGACATGCGCTGCTCGTACCAGTCGATGGCGTCGGCTTCCTCGATCATCGACATGATCATGCGCGCGAACGTACGCACCTCGTCGGAAAGCTCGTTGGCCGGCTCGTGGTATTGGTCGAAAGGCATAGTCTTTCCTCCCCTTGTGTCGTCTCTTGTGTCGTCTCTCGTTCCCGCATGACCGTGAGGCGTGGTAGCGTGACGGCCGTTGAGCGTCAGCCGTTCACGTTCAGTTCGCCGAGCGTGACCGTATAGGTCTTCATCGCGCCGCCCGTGGTGTACGCGGTTACGCTCACCCATGCGAGGTCCGTGTACGCCTACGCCGCGCCCGTTACGCCGTACACGAGCCCGCGCTTCTATCATATCACGATGTTATCCCACCCCTGGCGCGCCACTGCTTGTCGAGGCGCGCCGGGCGGGGAGCTCGCGGACCCCTGTCCCTCATCAGCCAACGGCACGACGATCCGGCCCATTGCCCATGCGCGCACTCTGTCCCCAGTATGCGCCTCCCGACGCCCCGCGCCATGATAAAACTTTATCCGCGCCATGATCGTGGACGTCACGGGCGGCGCCATAACCGCTGAAGGGGCGCGCGGTCAGGTCTGGCGTGCGTGGGCATAGGCGTCGGCCTGCCCCCACAATAGCCGGAGTGCGCGCTCGATCCAGCCCTGTTCCGGGGCACAACTCCGTGGCGGGTGGTCGCTGTAGAGGGCCACGGTGACTTGAATGTTGCGCTACGTCTCCCCGCCCACCAACGTGCAGTGGGTCGCCGTCACATAGCCGCGCAGCCAGGCGGTGGGCGCGATGGGCCAACTGCTCGACCGTGCCCATGGCCTCAGCATACCGCGCGTGCCGCGCACCCGCAACCCGCCGACCGCGATGATGCGTGTCCAAAACGTCGCGTGCCCAGACAAACGATAGCACGGGCGCGCCTTCATACTAAATGCTTCCAGATGGTTTTCGCGGGATAGAGGAACCTGCGACTGTGGTCGCATGGCAGCGTACGGCGACTGCGGTCGCGCGGAGGGTACGCTGTCCCATCCCGCACGATCTCGTTGGAAGCATTTAGTGAGATCAGGCACGATCGTCGCGACACACTCCACTATTAACATGTCGAGACGCACCCCTATCGCGCACCTCGGCTTGCGCCCACCGGCGATCTCGCCTATCATTGTATTACATGTCGATATAATAGCTCTCCGGACCGGCAACGCCGGCGGGCAGAGGTTAGCGGTGCGGAGAGGCGATGGGCGCCGAAGGGGAAGGGGTCGTCGCCACCGGGCGCGGGCTGAACATGGATGCCGAGTCCGTGCGGCGGCGCCACGGGGTGTGGGCGGAGCTCTTGCTGGCCGTGCCGCCCACCCTGATCGTGCTGGGCACGGTTTTTTTCATCGAGTTGCTGCGCCACCGGCAGGTCCTGTTCGCCTCGCTGGCCTCCAGCGCCTTCCTCATCTATCGCGACCCAGGCCACCGCATGAACACGCTGCGCGTCATGGTGAGCGCCCACGTCGTCGCGGTCGCCTGGGGCGTCGGGGCGGAGCTGCTGTTCCACCCAGGCTACGTCGCGGCGGCGGTGGCCATGGTGGGCGCCATCGTCGTGCTCATCGTCCTGGATGTCGTGCATCCGCCGGCCGTCTCGACAGCCCTGGGTTTCGCCTTCGTCGCCCAGCAGGATCGGGTCGTGGACCTTTTCCTGCTGGCGCTGATCATGGTCGCCGTGTTGGCGCTGATGCAGCGCGCCGGCGTGTGGCTGCTCCATCGGCTGTCTCGATAGTCGTTAGGCGTTAGGCGTTAGGCGTTAGGCGTTAGGCGTTAGGCGTTAGGCGTTAGGCGTTAGGCGTTAGGCGTTAGGCGATAGGCGTTAGGCGTTAGGCGATAGGCGATAGGCGATAGGCGGAAGTTGAGGATCGTAGGGGCGCCCCTTGCGGGCGCCCGGACAATAGCCGCGCGGATAGCCGCGCGGCGTACGCATGTAGGAGGATTGTCCACCCGATGACCACCCATCTGCTCGCCCATGCCCCCCACATTGTGCAGGCCGCGCACGTCGCGCGCGGCCTCGTCGCGGCGACGCCGACCCCACACCCGACCTCCGCCGCCAACGGGTCCGGCCCCGTCCTCTCGGGCTCGGGCGGCGCGTCGGGCGGCGACGGAGCGAAGCCGGCATACGACGACTTTCTGCGTCAACTCCTGAATATCCTGATCTTCCTGGCCAACCTGATAGGCGGTGTCCTTATCGGGATCGCCATCGTCCGCGAGGCGCTCTATTACCTGTACCAACTGGCGCGCCACGGCGGCCGGACGGTCCCGGACAAGGAGGCCATCCGCCTCTCGCTGGGGCGGTCGCTGGCCCTGGCGCTGGAGTTCCAGCTCGGCGCCGATATCCTGGGCACGGCGCTCAACCCAAGCCTGCAAGACCTCCTCGTGCTCGCCGCGATCGCCTTGCTGCGCACGTTCCTCAACTACTCGCTGGGGCGCGAGATCGACGCGGAGGCGCGCCGCGTCAAGGAGGCGCGGCAGGGCGAGGGGGCGGCCCCGCCGGCCGCTGGCGGCGAGACGGCGATGGCGGCCGTGCGCCGCACGCTCGACGAGCGCACGCCGTGAGCGAGCACAGGTTTCCCGCATCCACGACCGCCACCGTGGCGCGCCTCAAGCGGGCCCGGACAGTGGCGTCGCCGCCGATACGTCGCGGCCCTGCCCCGTGGTAAGCCGTCCATGCCGCCCACGAGTCGTGCGTGCTGTGCCGGCGCTCCTGCCCCTGTCCCCCTGCCCCTACCCCTGCCCGGCGCGCGCGCCGTCCACAGCCCTGAGCGCGCCGCCGGCGATGCGGAGGGACGGGAAGCCCACGATGTCGTAGGTCGCGGAGGCGAGGCCGATGCCCGCCGCGTCGAGCGCCTTGATGATGTCGCGGCTCATGGCGTCCTTGATGTCCCGGACGCCGTGTTCCTCGACCACGAAGCGTACGGTCAGTTCGAGCCAGTTGTCGGTCAGACGATAGTACACCTTGGGCTCGACATCGGCCGGGCGCACGTTGTAGCGTCGCTGCATCGCCTCGAGCGCCTCCTTGCCCATGGCGCCGATGGGCACGGTATGGCGATTGGCCGCCTCCAGCAGGATCGCTTCGGCGCGCTCACGGTCGTCCTTGTAGGAGATGGGCAGCGCGATCTCCTCCCACAGGTAGGGGAAGTCGCGCGTGTAGTTGTAGACCGGCTCGTCGAAGATCTTGGCGTTGCTGACGGTGACGACGCGCCCGGTGTACTGGCGGCTCTTGACCCAGATCGGCGGCGTGGCGTCCTGCACCGAGGGCGGCTGGCCCATCTCCATCAGCGTGGTCTGCAGGAAGCCCAGGGCGATGACGTCGCCGCGCACGCCGCCCATGGTGACGCGGTCGCCCACGTTGAAGGTCTGGCCGCGCAGGATCACGACGTAGCCGGCGAGCGCGGTGATGACGCGCTGCAGGGCGAAGGCCACGCCGGCGGTGACCAGCCCGACAGCGGTGGCCAGGCGTGTCGGGTCGTTGAACCAGATGGAGAGCACGCCCAGGATGAGCAGGATCGCCGTGCCCAGGCTGATGCCCTGGCGCATCCAGAAGCGGGTGGACGCGTTGGCGCGCCCGCGCAGCAGCGCGTAGGCGAGGGCGCGCAGCAGACGGCTGGCCACCCATAATACGATGACGAAGATGATCGTGAACAGGAGCTTCTGCCCGTTCTCGGCGTTGACGCCGACGAGCTTGACCCCGAAGAAGCTCGCCCCAATCGTGCCCGTGTTGCCCATACCTACCCCCCGTCGCTCCCCGCGGCGCGGTCGCCGCGGCGCACATCAGCCATCCCGTTGAGGATGGCCCTCACCCCTCCCATGGCTACCCAGCCCCTTGCCCTGGCCGCGGGCCGACGTTGGGGCGCCCCTCTCTCGCGCGCGGGAGAGGGGCGCCGCCTTTCAACTCAGTCGTCGCCGGCGCCCGCGACGTTGGCGAGGGTCGAGCGGCCCACGTCGGGGGCGGACGCGACCACCGAGAACGAGCCGTCGGTCTCCAGCACCACCGCCGCGATCTCGTCCAGCGCGCCGAGACCCTGCGCCCGCGCCGCCGCACGCACCTCCCCCTCGGTCACACGTTCGCGGCGCAGCGCCCCATGCAGGAACCGGCCCCGGTGGAACACCAGCGTCGGCTCCGCTTTGACGAGGCGGTTCACCGTCGCCGAGCGGACCGAGAGCCAGGCGATGACGAACTGGAGGGCAATGAGCAGGGCGAGGGCAAGTAGGCCCTCGGCGAGGGCGACGTTGCGCGAGAGCAGGACCGTCGCCAGCGTGGAGCCCAGGGCCACGGTCACGACCAGGATGAGCACCCTGAGCGGCACGGGCATAGGGGCACGCTCGCCAGCTCGATCGTCACCGCATGATTCATTCAGATCGGACGCTCACGGGCGGCTATGCCCGGATGTGGCGCGCTGACGGGCGGACCGGAGTATCCACGTCAATGTCCGCAGGATACCCTTTATCCTCGACGACTGCTTCCACATCGTGGCCCGTCCGTCATGCGTGCCCCCCATCCTAGCAGGCTAGGCGCCCGGTAAAGGTGAACATCGGGATAAAAAGATGTGAATAAGTGTGAACGGCAGTGTCACGGGGTGGTCACGGGGTGGTCACGGGGTAGGGGCGAAGCGGTAGCCGATGTGCCACTCGGTCTGGATGTAGCGAGGGTGCGCGGCGTCGTCGCCGAGCTTGTGGCGCAAGCGGCGCACGAACACGCGCAGGTAATGCACCTCGCCGACGTACTCCGGCCCCCACACGCGCTCCAGCAGGTGGGTGTGGGGGAGCGCGCGGCCGGCGTGGCGCACCAACTCCTCCAGCAGGCGGTACTCGGTCGAGGTCAGCGCCACGACCTCGCCGCGCACCCGCACCTCATGGACGGCCGGGTCGAGCGTGACGTCGCCAGCGACTATGGGCGTGGGGGGGCCGGGCCCGGGGGCGGCGGGGGCGGCGGGGGGGGGGGGCGCGGGGGCGGGGCCGCCCCGCGCCCGCCGCATCAGGGCGCGCAGGCGGGCCAGGAGCTCGAGGTGGTCGAAGGGCTTGGTGAGGTAGTCGTCGGCGCCAAGGTCGAGCGCGCGCACTTTATTCGGGGTGTCGGCGCGCACGGTGAGCATCAGGATGGGGACGGGCGACACGGCGCGGATCTGCTGGAGCACGGCGAAGCCGTCGGGCGGGGGCATCGTCACGTCGAGGATGACCAGGTCCGCGCCCTCGTCCGCGAAGCGGCGCAGCGCCTCGGCGCCGTCGCCGGCGACGGCGACTCGGCTGTCCGGCCAGGTCAAGCGCACGCCGTAGGCGACCATCGTGGCCACGTCCGGCTCGTCCTCGGCGATGAGCACGCGTAGCGTCATCGTTCATCCCCTGTCGCGTCGCGGGGCAGGGCGACGGTGAAAATGGCGCCGTCCGGGTCCGAACCGCTCTCGGCCCACAGGCGTCCCCCGTGCAGCGCGACGACGCGCCGCGCGATGGAGAGGCCCAGGCCGGAGCCGCTCCTCCCGGCGGCGCCTCCGAGCCGCCGGAAGGGGTCGAACACCGTTTCCAGGTCCGCGGGCGGTATGCCGGGGCCGTCATCGCGCACGGCCAACCGCACCTCGTCCGGCGCGACGCGCCCCGCGACGGCGATGCGCGTGCCGCGCGGGGTGTGCCGGTTGGCGTTGGCCAGCAGGTTCACCACGACCTGCTCGAGCAGGTCGCCGTCCCCGGCGACCGGGAGGGGCGTGGGCAGGTCGAGCGTCACCTCCTGCCCCTTCTCCTGTAGCAAGGGCCGGATCGCCGCCAGTGCGGCCGTGACCGTCCGGCGCAGGTCGAGCGGCGCCCGGTCGGGGCGCAGCGCGCCGGCCTCCAGGCGATTGGCAGCGAGCAGATCGTCGATGCGCAGGCGCAGGCGCTCCACGTTGCGCCGGGTCGCCGCCAGTAGCTCCCGTTCGGCCGGTCCGAGGCCGCCGTCGAGACCCGTTTCCAGCAGGCCGAGGCCGGCGCGCACCGCCGTGAGCGGTGTCTGCAGCTCGTGCGAGACGGTGGCGACGAACTCGCCGCGCAGGTGGTCGAGCGCGGCCAGCCGGGCGGCCTCGGCCCGCGCTCCCTGGAGGCGCGCGCGCTCCAGCACTACGGCCGCGAGCTGTGCCACCGCCAGCGTCAGCGCCCGTTCGTCGGCCGTGTCGGCGCGCGGGTGGTCCTCGACGTCCACGGTGAGGACACCGATGAGGGAGTCGTCCACGCGCAGCGGCGCGACGAGCACCGCGCGGGCCCCGAGGGTCGACAGATCGCGGAACGGCGGCCGCGTCAGGTCGATCTCCATGACCTCGCCCGCGCGCAGGCGGGTCGCCCATCGCGAGTCCAGGCGCGCGTGCGGGGCGAACGCAGCGACGCCGGCCCACCAGTCGCGCTCGGCGTCCACCGTGTCGCCCGCGACTGTCACCGGCCGCAGGCGCTCCCCGTCCAGGGCGATGATGCCCACGCGCCGGCAATCCAGCACCCGTCGCGCCACCGCGGCCAGCCGCCGGGCCACGGGGAGGTCGCCCTCCCGCTTATCCGGCCGCGGCGCGGCGGCATCCGCCGGCGCGGCAAGCGGGGACGTCACCAGCGTTTCGGCCATGGTGAGCAGCGCCTGCAGCGACTCGCGCGTGCGCCGCTCCAGCCGCCGGAGCTCCGTCACATCCTGCACGACCATAACCGCGCCGCTGATGTGCCCGGCCGGGTCGCGCAGCGGGGCCCCGCTCGCGCTGATGCGGACCTCGCGCCCATCGAGGACACGGACCTGCATCTCGATGGCGTCCGCCCCGGTCAACTTCTCGCCCCGCAAGATGCGCGGCAGGCCCCAGCGTTCCTCCGTGAGCGGCCGGCCCTGCGCGTCGCGCGCCGCCCATTCGTGCGGCGGCCCGGCGACAGCATCGGATTGGGCGTCGAAGCCCAGGATGGCGCGGGCCGCCCTATTTGTCCGCATGATGCGGCCGTCGCGGTCGTACACGAGCAGGCCATTCGTCATGGCGTCGATGACGGTGTCGAGGCGCCCAGCCTCGATCCGCGCGTCCTGTCGGCCCTGCTCGGCCACGCGGGCGAGCAGTTGGGCGGCGCGCCGCGCCCGCTCGACGCGACCGGCCAGGGCGCTCAGGGCGCCGCCGGCGACGAGGAACAAGGCCAGCGCGACGACGCGACCCTCGGTGTTCTCCGAGAGGTGCGGCACGGTCGAATGGAGCAGCGCGCCCAGCAGGATCGCGGCCACCAACGTCGCGAGCAAGCTCGGCGCCATGCCCCGGGCCAGGGCGACGAGCGCGACCATTAGCAGGGAGAGCAGGGCAGGGAAAGCGAAGCCGTCGAATACGTCGGCCAGCCCGACCACCACCGCGACGGCCGCGCCTTGCAGCAGGACGGCCGCGACATAGCCGACCAGGGGATGACGCTACCGCTCCGGCAGCCAGGATGGCGCGAACGTGTGGACCGCGAGCCAGGGCCTGGCAGCGGCCCACCAAGGCGCGCCGCCCGTCGCGCGCCCGCTCGGATCGGCATCAGTCGTCAAGCCGGACCGCATCGCGCCTCCCGCGCTCGGATATCTACCCAGCACACTCTACACGGTCCCGGACGCGTTGTCCAGGTCCACTCCGACCGGCGCGGGCGTGGGGCCTGTGAAAAGGCGGCCGGCCTGGCGCCGCATGCGGCCACAGTGGCGACGACCTAGGGGGGAACGCTAGCTTCCCTGCGCGCCGGCGACGGCGATGAGGCCCACCACGCCGAGCGCGTAGAGCAGCAGCACGACGAGCGAGTCGATACCCATATTCAACACCTGGCGCCGGGGGCGGAAGATCAGGCCGTAGAGGTAGACGGTCGTGAGCAGGATGCCGAGACCGGCGAGGTAGATGTCGGTGCGCTGCGCTTGCGGCAACACGGCCTGGCCGGAGAGCAGGCTCGCCACCAGGAACAGCACCGGCAGGAAGGCGTTGCCCCCGAAAATGTCGCTGAACGCGAGCTGGTAGTCGCCGAGCTTGACCGAGGCCAGCCCGGTCGAGACCTCGGGGATCGAGGTCGAGGCGGCCAGGAAGGTCGCGCCGAACAGGACGCCGGTCATGCCGATGTGCCCGGCGATGGCGTTGCCGCTCTCCTCCAGCACCACGCCCGCCACGAGCGTCACCGCGGCCGCGATGAGGAAGACGACCACCTCGCGGGCCGTGCTCTTCCCCTTATGGGCGGCGTCTTTCTTCTGCCGGGCCTTGCCGGTGTCGCCGGGCTCCTGCCCCCCGGGCGCGTCGCCTTTGGCCTGCCAGGGCAGGTCGGTGCGCGCCTTGCCCAGCAGCCAGACGCCGACGAGCCAGAGCGCCAGAATGAGGAGGCCGCCGGGCGCGACGCGGGCGACAATCAGCGACGACGGAAGCTGGGCGCCCATGATCGCCACGATGAGCCCCGCGACCACCAGCACGCCTTCGAGCACGAGCAGCAGCGACGCCGCCATGTAACTCAGGGGGTGTTTCTGGCGCACGCCGACCTGGTCGAGGATGACGAGCACCACGGTCTGGATGGCGATGCCGCCCAGGATGTTGCCGATGGCGATGCCGAGGTTGTGGCCGAGCGCGGCGCTCACGGTGATAGCGGTCTCGGGCAGGTTGGTGGCGATGGAGAGGATGATGAGGCCGCCGAGGGCCTGGCCCAAGCCGAAGCGCGACGACAGGATGTCGGTCGTAGCGGAGAGCTGGATGCCCGCGACCCAGACGGCGGCGGCGGCGGCGGCGAAGAGGGCAAGCAGGATCGGCAGAGATAGCGATGCGAAGATGTCACACCTCCTGTTTCAAGTCGAACAGGCAGAAGCCGTTGCCCTCGAGCGTCACGGTGATCCCGCGGCGCAACCGTTCCGCGGGCAGCAGCTCGCCCTCCTCGACCCACTCCCCGCGCAGGCTGTTGAAGAGGCGCTGGCGGTAGGCGCCGGAGAGCGCCGCGTCGTCCATGCGCAGCGCCACCGTGATGGTGTGCCCGGCGGTGTTGCCGACGAAGACGACGAGGTCGCTGCCCTGGCGCAGCCCCAGGCCGCAGACACCCTCGCCGCTGACACGCACCGCGCGGCTGATGTCCTCATCATAGGCCAGGTACGGATCGGACTCCTGGAAATGGCTGTTGCTGTACATCCGCACGTCGGGCACGCGCGCGGCGAACCAGGTCAGGAGGTGGCCGCGGTACGGCAGGTCCTGCACGCCCATCCACTTCCAGTTCGGGGCGAGGCGCGGGTGGACCCGCGTCACGCCCTCGTTGTGGTCGACACCGGCCATGCCCTCGATGGCGGCCCACAGGTAGCGGGGGGGAAACCACGGCGAGAGCATCATGCCCTCGTTGACGAGCGTCTCGCCGTGCAGCCACTCCGAGAACTGCCCCGGCACGGTGTTATTGCGGCGCGGGTCGCGCGAGTAGTTCTGGAAGCTTGAGCCCAGCGCGTCGTCCATGACTTGCGGCGCGAAGCGGGCCGCGGCGAAAGCGTACCAGAAGGTCACCCCCACCCACACCCCGCCCATGAGGCCGTAGGGGGCCTTGCCTCCCGGGTCGTAGTGGGGCGCGTCGCGCGGGACCACGCGCATGCCGGCCTCGGTCCAGAAGTCGTCGCCGGCCAGGCGGCTGATGATGCGCGCGGCGGTATCCTCGTCGGCGACGCCGAACATGACCGGGAAGACCAGGTCGGAGGTAATGTCGCTGCGCGGGCTGCCGTCGATGTCGATGTTGAGGTAGTACAGGCCGTTCTCCGGATTGTAGAGGCGCCTGTTGATGGCCTCTTTGAGCGCGGCCGCGTGGTCCACGAACTCGCCGCTCACCTCGTGCGCGCCCACGACCCGCGCCATCTGCGCGACCGTGCGCAGGGCGGCGTAGCACTCGGAATTGACCTCGGTCGTCGCGCCGGAGAGCCGGTAGTCCTTGATCACGTTGCGCCAGCCGATGATGCCCCAGTCGGAGGTACCGGTCGCGGTACACCAGACCAGCCCCTGGTCGTCGCGCTGGGAGAGGATATAGCGGGCGGCCTTGAGCGCGGCGGGGTAGACCGCGCGCAGGAAATCGTCGTCGCCCGTGCTGTTGTAGTGGCGCCAGAGCGCCAGGATCAGCAGGGGCGTGTTGTCGTTGATGTTGAGGCCGTAGTCGGCCGTCGTATCGTCGCGGATGTCGTAGTACTCGACGACGAGACCGCTCTCCTCCTGGGTGCGCACGAAGGCCCGCAGGGAGTCGCGCACGAAGGCGGGCACGAGGTAGTCGCCGCCGAAGGCGAACCAGGCGGTGTCGCGGCCCACGGCGTTGTTGGAGCGAGTTGGGTCGTTGACGAAGCACCAGCCGGTGGGCGCCTTGAGCATGATGCGCAGCATGTTGGCCTTGGCCCACAGGACGCCGCGGTTGACCTGCTCGTTGGGCGTGATGACCACGCAGCGGCTCAACACGTCGTGGTAGTAGGCCGTGGTGCGCCGCAAGGCCTCGTCGGCGGGCGGGCAGGCGCGGTAGACTCGCTCGGCCTCCGTGCGTCCGTCGCCGGAGAAGGAGAGCAGGTAGGAGAACGAGGCCTGCTCGCCCGGCTTCAGGGTGTGCGTGTGGTGCAGCACGCCCAACGGACCATCGGGCGGCGCGTCCGTCCGCCCCGACAAGACGCCCGGCGACCGCCCCGACACGGCCTTGCCGTAGTCGAGTGTCGTTTCGTAGCTCGCCGGCTTCTCCGAGCAGCCGAAGACGCGCGCCCAGTCGGGGCGCCCCTCGTTCCAGGCCACGAGGGCGCCGAGTCGCTTGTCGTAGGCGGCGACGACGTCGTGCGCGGTGTCGCCGCGCAACTCACAGAAGGCGTAGGTGGCGACGCTCACCTCCTCGTCCGCATCGTTGCGCAGGTCCACCGTGTAGTAGACGGCGGGCGGGTCGACCGCGCCGTCCTCCCCCGGATGGCCCGAGAGGACAAAGATGACCTCATGCACGGCCACGCCGTTGACCAGGTGGAAATCGTGCTCCTGGTGCTCGGGGTGCAGCGTGAAGGTACCGTCGTGCGGGGTCAGGTGCAGGCCGGTGCGCTCGTCCCAGTGGTGCAGCACGAGCGCGCCGAAAAGGGTTTGGCCGAGGTCAATGCTATGGACCTTCTCCAGGGCGCCGGTGGCCTTGATCGTGGCGCAGACCTTGGGACCGCCGAGCGTGCTCCCCGCGGCCATCTGATGGTCGGGGAGCTTGTAGATGGCCACGCGCTCGCTCGCGCCGACCCCTGTCGCGACGTCCATCTACAGGCTCCCCGACTGGCGTAGCATACCGCCATCAATGAAGAAGGTCGAGCCGGTCACGTAGGCGGCGGCGTCCGAGGCCAGGTAGACGGCCAACGCGGCCACCTCCTCGGGCTGCCCCATGCGCCCCAGCGGGATCTCCGCCAGGAGCTTTTTCATCTTATCGGGGTCGTCCTTGGTGGGCTTGTCGAGCGGCGTGTCGATGGCGCCGGGGCCAATGTTGTTGACCGTGATCTTGTACGGGGCCAACTCGACGGCGACCGTGCGCATGAGCATGCGCAGGCCGCCCTTGGCGGCGCAGTACGGCGCGTTGGTCGGCATCGGCAGGTCTTCATGCACCGAGGAGATGTTGATGATGCGGCCGCCGTCACCTTGCTTGACCATCTGTCGCGCGGCGATTTGACTGCCGAGCCAAGGTCCGGTCAGATCGACCGCGATCACCTTGTTCCAGACCTCCAGGGGCGTTTCCAGGAAGGGATGCTCCTGCTCGATACCGGCGTTGTTGACCATGATGTCGAGGCGGCCGAACTGGCGGATCGCCTGGTCGACCAGGTTTTGCACGCCTTGTTGCGTGGCGACATCTGCCTGCACGGCGATGGCTTTGCCGCCGTCCTGTCCGATGCCCCGCGCCCTCTTGTCGGCCTCGTCCTGCTGGCCGTCGATGTAGTCGATCACGACCGCGGCGCCCTCGCGGGCCATCACCTGCGCGATGGCCAGCCCGATCCCCGTCGCCGCCCCGGTGATCACGGCGACTTTGCCCTGTAGACGCATCGTACCCCTCCCATCGACCTATTCACTCTCTTCATCCCATTATATATCTTTATGCGATATGACGAAGGGCGAGTACCCGTCATACCGCTTGGCCGATGTCCAACCATAGACCGGCTCGGCCGCCTGATCGACACGCGGCCTGTTGACGTCGGCTGCTGGCTGGCGGTTTGACAGACGGAGGACTTAAACGATGGCTGTGCCGGCCTGGTTTCTTCCGCGCGCGATCGCATCGCTGGCCCTGGCGCCGGTTTCAGCGATCTACAGTGCTGTCCTAGTGTCGTCTTAAAGCGGTCTGTTTGTAGCGGGCAAAGCCTGCGACCGCGGTCGCATGGCAGACCACGGGCCGACCGCGGTCGGGTGTTCGGCGGCGCTGCAAAGTAAGCCCCTTAATGCTGCACTAGTCCCCCATGGCCGCGGCGGCGGCGTGGTTCGCACTACTCCCCCTCCTCCCACCGCGATCACATGCGCCCTCGTGCGTGCGCGCCCTCGGCCGCGTCGCGCCCTTCGATGGCCTCCGCGTAGGCGCCGCGATAGGCGCCGCGATAGGCGGGCGGCAAGAGAGCCGCGACGCGCGCCATGATGTGCTCCGTGAGGGCGGCGTAATCGCCACGGCCGGAGTGTGACGGCAAGGTGAACGGCGCGCCGACCGTGATCGTGATCGTCGGGCGGCGCCAGGGCCGCCAGCGCCACAACGCGGGCGGCATGAGATGTTCCGTGCCCGTGATCGCCACCGGCAGGATCGGCGCGCCCGTGCGCCGCGCTATCAGCGCGATGCCCGGCTGCGCCGCCTGCATGGCTCCGTCGCGCGAACGGTGCCCCTCGGGGAAGAGCCCCACCACGCGCCCACTCTTCAGCAAGTCCTCGGCGTGGCGCAGCGCCGCGCGGTCGACCTCGCCGCGCCGGACCGGGAAGGACTGCAGCTGCAGCCACAGCCAGGCCAGCACAGGGTTGCTGTACAGTTCGACCTTGCCCATGAAGTGGATGACGCGCTTGAAAACCATGCCCACGATCATCGGGTCGTAGTTGGTCAGGTGGTTGGAGACCAGCAATACGGCGCCCGCGCGCGGCATGTGCTCGGCCCCCCGCACGTCGACGCGCGCGAGGAGGCGGGCCAGCCAGTTGACGATGGGATGGAGGAAACGGTAGACGGCCATCGGCTATACCCCCGTCCCAGGCGCCTCGCGTCCCCGCCCCCGCTTGGGCAGGCGTCCGCGCGCCAGCTCCAGCGCCCGCTCCACCACCTCGGGGATGCTCAGGCCGGTCGTATCCAACTCGACCGCGTCGGGGGCGGGACGCAGCGGGGAATGGGCGCGCTCGGAGTCGAGTTTGTCGCGGCGCTCCATGTCCCGGTAGAGTTCGTCGTAGTCGTTATCCGCCGCCCCGGCGCCGCCCACGGCGCGCTCCTCGTAGCGACGGCGCGCGCGGGCCTCGGCGCTGGCGACGAGGTAGATCTTGAGCGGCGCGGCGGGCAGCACGACGGTCCCGATGTCGCGGCCGACCATCGCGACGGGACGTGAGCGGGCGATACGGCGCTGCTCACGCACCAGGGCCTCGCGCACGCCTGGATAGGCCGCGACGACCGACACGGCCCGGTCGACGGAGGGGTCGCGCACGCCGTCCGTGGCGTCCAGGCCGTCGATCACGATGGGCGGGTTGACACGCGCCGCCGCGCCGTGGTCCGGGAAGTCGAACGCCGCCGCCTGGGCCAGCGCGCTGACCGCCGGCTCATCGGCGGGGTCGATCCCCTTGCGCAGGGCCAGCCATGTCACCGCGCGGTACATCGCCCCGGTGTCCAGGTAGAGCATGTCCAGCCTCTCGGCCACGGCGCGGCCGATCGTCGA
>JAABUQ010008361.1_pt1 | contig 14544 bp, 11 predicted proteins | sample 5560001 | NCBI WGS metagenome assembly JAABUQ01 (sample SAMN10711888, study PRJNA513371) | rock metagenome | isolation source: Antarctica rocks | place: Antarctica: Victoria Land, Finger Mt nord | collected 2015-12-18
CATTGCTTCGCCATACCTTAACGGAGGGAGGCAACCGCTGCAACCACTATGCCAGGCAGTTTGTCATAGCTGGTGGAACAAAACTGCGCCGGACCCGGTATTCGGGCCACGGCACACCTCCTTGAGCATCGGTAAGCGGCAAGACCCGATGGATGGCCGGAAACGGCGATCCCGACGGATGGTCCACGGCGCTCGGAAAGCGAGACAACACAACACATGGCTAAAGTGGTCGGAATCGACCTCGGTACAACAAACTCGGTCGTCGCGGTTATGGAGGGCCAGAGCCCTACCGTCATTGCGAACTCGGAAGGCAATCGCACGACCCCCTCGGTCGTCGCGTTCACGAAAACCGGCGAACGGCTGGTCGGGCAACTGGCGAAGCGCCAAGCCGTAACCAACGCCGACCGCACGATCGCATCGATCAAGCGGCACATGGGCACCGATCATCACGTCAAGATCGACGGCAAAGATTACACGCCGCAAGAGATCAGCGCGATGATCCTCCAGAAGCTCGTCAACGACGCATCGACCTACCTCGGCGAACGCGTCACCAAAGCGGTCGTCACGGTGCCCGCGTACTTCAACGACGCGCAGCGGCAGGCCACCAAAGACGCCGGCAAGATCGCCGGCCTCGACGTCCTGCGCATCATCAACGAGCCGACGGCGGCCGCGCTCGCCTACGGTCTCGATAAAAAAGGCAACGAGACGATCCTCGTGTTCGACCTCGGCGGCGGCACGTTCGACGTTTCGATCCTCGAAGTCGGTGACGGCGTATTCGAGGTCAAATCCACCAACGGCGATACCCACCTCGGCGGCGACGACTACGATAAGCGTATCGTCGATTTCCTGGCCGGCGATTTCCGCAAAGAACAAGGCATCGATCTTTCAAGCGATCGCCAAGCGATGCAGCGCCTGACCGAAGCCGCGGAAAAAGCGAAGATCGAGCTGAGCTCGATGGTGTCGACGAACATCAATCTGCCGTTCATCACGGCCGATCAAAACGGTCCCAAGCACCTCGACGTCACGTTGACGCGCGCGAAATTCGAAGAGCTCACGAGCGATCTCACCGACCGCTGCGTGCAGCCGTTCAAGAACGCGCTCTCCGACGCGAAGCTCGATGTCTCCAAGATCGACGAAGTCGTCATGGTCGGCGGCTCGACGCGCATGCCGGTCATCCAAGAACTCGTTCGCAAGCTCACCGGCAAAGAACCGCATCAGGGCGTCAACCCGGATGAAGTCGTTGCCATCGGCGCCGCGATCCAAGCCGGCGTGTTGGCCGGCGAAGTTCACGACGTCGTTCTGCTCGACGTCACGCCGCTCTCGCTCGGACTCGAAACACTCGGCGGCGTCAACACGAAGCTGATCGAGCGCAACACGACGATCCCGACGCGTAAGCAGCAGACGTTCACCACGGCCGAGGACGGCCAAACGTCGGTCGACATCCGTATCCTTCAGGGCGAACGCGAGATGGCGAGCGATAACAAGGAAGTCGGACGCTTCCGCTTAGAGGGCATCCCGCCCGCGCCGCGCGGCGTACCGCAGGTCGAAGTCACGTTCAACATCGATGCCAACGGCATCGTGAGCGTCGGCGCTAAGGATCTCGGCACCGGCAAAGAGCAGCAGATCACGATCACCGCGTCGACCAACCTCTCGAAGGACGAAGTCGACCGGATGGTGCGCGACGCGCAGGCTTCCGCCGACGAAGATCGTCGCAAGAAAGAGGAAGCCGAAGTTCGCAACGGCGCGAACTCGCTGACGTACGCGACCGAGAAATCGCTCAAGGAAGTCGGCGACAAACTCGACCCGGCGGCTCGCGCCGACGTCGAAGCCGCGCTCGCCGATCTCAAGCGCATCTCCGAAAACGGCACACCCGACGAGGTCAAAGCCGCGACGGAGAAACTGCAGACGGCTTCGTACAAGATGGCCGAAGCGCTCTACAAAACCAGCGGTGCGAGCACCGACGGCATGCCGCAGCAAGACGGCGCCCCTAACGGAGCATCGGCCAACGGCAGCGCGAACGGCACACACGATCATGCCGGTCACGAGCACGGTGACGACGTCATCGATGCCGAGTTCAAAGAAGCGAAGTAATCGCAGATTTGATGGAAACCGACGCATCGACGAACAACGATGTCGTGACGGAGAACGGTGCGAGTGAGGCGGATTCCGCCTCGCTCGATGCCGAGCTCGCCGCGGCGCGCGCCAAAGCCGATGAGAACTACAATAAGTTTCTCTACGCGATGGCGGATTTTGAAAACTATAAGAAACGAGCTGAACGGCAGCTCTCGGAGATCGCGCAATCGGGGAAGCGGTCCGTGCTGGTCAAGTTCTTGCCGGTGATGGACAACCTTGAACGCGCGCTCGGATTCGGTGACGGCGAAGGGCTGCGCGGCGGCCTTCAGGCCACTCTCCGGGGATTCGAATCGATCCTCGCAGGCGAGGGCGTGAAGCCGATCGCGGTCAAGGGTTCGCCGTTCGATCCGCGCGTCGCCGAAGCGATCGGCACGCAAGCGCGCGAGGGCGTTGAAGACGACGTGGTACTCGAGGAAGCCGAACGCGGTTACACCTACGGCGAAGATCTTCTTCGACCGGCGAAAGTGATCGTCGCCAAAAGCAACGGCTAATCGATCTCGCTCCGCGTGCGAACGGGGAACGATCTCCGTTCGCACGCGATTCTTCGCTCATCGCGGCACGACCCGATTGCCGGCGTGCGGCACTGTAGTGCGGTGATGGATGAACTATAAAAATTATTACGACATTCTCGGCGTGCCGAAAGGATCGGCCGAGAAAGACATCAAGTCGGCGTATCGCAAGCTTGCACGGAAGTGGCATCCGGATGCCAACCTCGACAACGCGCGGGCGGCCGAAGAAAAATTCAAAGATGTGCAAGAGGCGTACGAAGTGCTCGGAGATGCTGAGAAGCGTCGCAAGTACGACGTGCTCGGCAACGATTGGCAGCGCGCCGCGCAACAAGCGGAGCAGCAGCGTTCGTATCGTCGTCAGCAAGCATCGGCGTTCGATTTCGGCTCGGCATCGAACACCATGGGCGGTGCGGCGGATGCCGGCGCGGCAAGCGGCTTTTCCGATTTCTTCGAAGCATTTTTCGGCGGCATGGGCGGTGGACGCCGTACGGCGCCGCCGCCGTCTTCAGCTCAGCGCGGCACCGACCTCGAGACGACCATCGACGTGGCGCTCTCCGACGCGTACAGCGGTGCTTCGAAATCGATCTCGCTCCAAATCGAAGATCTTTGTCCGCGCTGTCACGGCACCGGCACCGAACGCAATCGGATCTGCCCGCAATGTCACGGTACCGGACGCATATTGCAAACGAAACGCTTCGATGTGACGATACCGCGTGGGATCAGCGATGGTCAGCGCATTCGGCTCGCGGGACAAGGCGGCGCCGGCGTCGGCGGAGCGCGCGGCGATTTGCTGCTCGTCGTTCGCTTGGTCGATGACGCGAGCTATCAGCGCAAAGGCGACGACCTGTACCTCGATCTGCCGGTCAGCATTTACGACCTCGTGCTCGGCGGCGAAGTCGCCGTCCCGACGATGGGCGGCCCGGTAACGATGACGGTTCCCGCCGGGACGCAGAACAACAAGATGCTTCGGCTCACCGGCAAGGGGATGCCGCGGATTAAAGGCGGCGGCGCGGGCGACCAATACGTCCGGCTGCAAGGGATGCTCCCGCAGCATTTGAGCGACAAAGAGGTCAAGCTCTTCCGCGAACTCGCCGCGCAGCGCAACGGGAAAGCCTAACCGTCATCGCGCCGACGTTTCTGGTTCGAGGCGAGTCTCCGTGACTCGCGTACGGTCGTTCGGCTGCGTCGTTGCAATGATCGCTTTGATGATCGCCCTCGCCAGCCGGCCCGGCATCGCGCAGCCGTCGGACGTCGACGCGGTGGTGCACGGGTTTATGCTGAGCCGGCACATCCCCGGGATGGTCGTCGGCATCGAACGTCACGGCGCAACGTTGATGCTGCGCGGCTACGGTGTTGCGGATCGCGAACATCCTCGGCCCGTGACGCCGAACAGGCGCTTCGAAATCGGCTCGATAAACGTGGCCCGACGACGATACCCGCGTCGTCGTCTTGAGCAACTCCGCCGCGGCGCCGCTCACCCGCCTCGGCGCCCAGGTATTTGCGTCGCTCACGCAACCGGCGTCGCCCGCCTCGCCGTGATCGCTTTGCCCGCCGGCAGGAACCTTGCTCGCTTCCTTCGTGTTCTAAAGAAACGATGATTGGTGGACCCCCGACCCACTTGATGTGGTCGACGATGTTCAATCCGGAGAAGCCGAAGATGCCGCGCCGCGCGCAGTGGCGGCGGGTTCTTGCGTTTTTCCGGCCGTACTGGCGCGCGGAGATCACGGTCCTCGTCTGCATCGTCGTGATCTCCGTCCTGGGTCTGCTTCCGCCGCTCTTCACGAAGTGGCTGATCGACGACGCCATCCCGTCACACTCGATGAACGCCGTGTGGATCAACGTCGCGGGCATGGTGGTCGCAGCCGTGCTCGCCGGACTCCTCGGCGTCTACCAGGGGTATTTGAACTCGTATGTCGGCGAAGGCATCATGCGGGATATCCGCACGAGCCTCGTATCGCATTTGCATCGCATGCCGCTGCCCTTCTTCACCAACACGAAGACGGGCGAGATCATGAATCGCGTCTCTAGCGATGTCGACAACGTCGACAACATCGTCACCGGAACGCTCGTCTCGATCGTCTCCAACGTCGCGACGATGCTCACGACGGTCGTCACGATCTTTATCCTCGATTGGCGGCTCGCGCTCATCGCGTTGGCGGTGATCCCGCTCATGATCTTGCCGCTCTCGCCGGTCGGGAAGCGGATGTACGAGATCCGCAAGCTCACGCGCGTCAAACGCGACGAGATCGGCTCGATCACACAAGAGACGCTTTCGATCTCCGGAATTACGCTCATCAAGTCGTTCGTGCGGGAAGCGTTCGAAAAGAATCGATTTGAAGCGGTCGGCAACGACCTCATGGCACTGGAGATTCGGCTCGCCATGGTGGGGCGGTGGTTTATCGCTGCGATCAGCGCAATGGTCACGATCGGTCCGGCGATCGTTTGGCTGGCGGGCGCGTGGCTCGTGCTGCACGGCGGCTTGACCATTGGGACCATCGTCGCGTTTGTCGCCTTCCTCGCGCGGCTCTATACGCCGGCGTCGGCGTTAGCAGGCGTGCAAGTGCAGATCGTGAGCGCGCTTGCGGTGTTCGAGCGCATTTTCGAATATCTCGACATGACCCCCGAGGGCAACGAACGCCCCGACCCGGTCGTGATGACGCAGACGCGCGGCGAGATCGCCTTCGAAGACGTCGTGTTTTCGTATCCGTCTGCGGACAGTGAGGCAGAAGCGCGGCGGCGCGCGCTCGACGGCGTGAGCTTGCGGATCGAACCCGGTCAGATGGCCGCGCTGGTAGGTCCCTCCGGTGCCGGAAAAACGACGATCACGCAGCTCGTGCCGCGCTTTTACGACCCGCAAGAGGGGACGATCCGGATCGACGGTCTCGACCTGCGCGACCTCACGCTCGCATCGCTGCGCGCGCAAATCGGGATCGTGACGCAAGAGACGTATCTGTTTCACGACACGATCAAGGCGAATCTTCGCTACGCGCGGCTCGACGCGAGCGACGACGAGATGTTCGCCGCTGCACGCGCCGCGAACATCCACGACTTCATTACGGGCTTGCCCGAAGGCTACGAGACGATCGTCGGCGAGCGCGGCCACAAGCTCTCGGGCGGCGAGCGTCAGCGACTTGCGATCGCTCGCGTGTTGCTCAAGAACCCGCGGATCTTGATTCTCGACGAGGCGACGAGCGCGCTCGATTCGCATAACGAAGCGCTCATTCAGGCGGCGCTCGTCCCGCTCATGACCGGTCGCACGAGCCTCGTGATCGCGCACCGGCTCTCGACGATCCTCGCAGCCGACGTCATTTTCGTCGTCGAAGCAGGCAAAATCGTCGAGCGCGGAACACATCAAGAACTGCTCGCGCGGGGAGGCGCTTACGCCGACCTCTACTGGACGCAATTCCGCGACCGAACGGATGAGCCCGCCGTCGCGCACTGAAGCACGGAGGGGTACGGGCGTGCCGACGGCGGCAACATTTTAAACAACTCGAACGGCCCGTCCGCGGGCTTACGCGTCGACGGCCTCGTCAAGCGCTTTGGGAAAACCGTCGCGGTCAACGGCGCATCGCTGCGCGTGGATCGCGGCGAGATCGTGGCGCTCATCGGTCCGAACGGCTCCGGCAAATCGACGACGTTTCTCACGCTTTGCGGGCTCATTCGGCCCGACGCGGGGGCGATCTCGTTCGCCGGACGTCCGCTGCGCAGCGACCGCGGCCGGACGATCGCGCTCATCGCCGAGACACCCGACGTGTACCCACTGCTCACGGTGTGGGAGCATTTGGCGTTCGCCGCGAGCCTCGCCCGGATCCGCGATTGGAGCGATCGCGCCGGCGAGCTACTGCGCGGTTTCGGGCTCGACGGCGAACGTGAAACGCTCGGTTCCGCGCTCTCGAAGGGGATGCGGCAGAAGACGCTCATCGCGGCGACGATCCTCGCGGAGACGCCCGTTCTGCTGCTCGACGAGCCGATGATCGGCCTCGATCCGCTCGGGCAACGCGAGTTGCGGGAACTGCTGCGCGATCTGCGTTCGCGCGGACACGCGATTATGTTCAGCACGCATCAGCTCGAAGCGGCGGAAGCGCTCTGCGATCGCGTGTCGATCCTTCGCGACGGCAGCATCATCGCGACCGGCACCCTGCCGGAGATCCATGCGCTCGGAGAAGGCTCGCTCGAAGACGTGTTCTTGCAGCTGACGCGGCGATGAGCGCGCTACGCGCGCTCGCATACGCGGACTCGCGTGTGATCCAGCGCGAGATCCGCGATGTGTTCCGCCGTCCGGTTCGTCTCACAATGTGGGTCATCTATGCCGTGGGCTTGGGATTCGCGATGTGGGTTCGCACGCTTCGCGGTAGCGGAGGCATTCGGGGTGAGACCCTCTATGCCGATCTCTTGGTCTGCGGATACATCGCGTTTTGCGGCATAACGCTCATCCAGCCCAAAGGCTTTGCGACGCTCTTTCGCAACGTCGCCGAAGCGCGCTTTCTCGTTTCCGCTTCGTTTTCCACGCGCAGCGTCGTCACGTACCTCGCGATCCGTTCGCTCGGCTTTTCGTTCGTCCGCGCGTTCGTATCGTATGGGTTCTTGTTCACGATATCGCTGCCGTACGGCGTGTCGTGGCTCGTCGTGTTGCGGCAGATGGTTCTGCTTGTCTGCGGTTTGATCACGTTCGGCGCGATCGTTTTGCCCGCGGTCGTGGCGCGCGGCCGTCGCCGCATCATCGCCATCGTCATCGGCGGCTTGCTCGCGTTCGCGGCCGCGATGATCGCCGTTCGTAACGTCGCACCGCTGGCGATGCTTCCGGCGCCGGCCGTGTCCGTGCTGCGATCGCTTCCGCACTGGCATCCGTCGGTCGCCCTGACGCTCGCGTCGGTCGGCGACCCTCGGCCGTACGTGCTGATGATCTCCGTTGCGGCGCTCGCGATCGCCGCCTTCATCTTCGCGGCGGACGACGCGTACCCCGAACTCTACGTGCAGATGAACGAACGGCTCGACGTTGTTGCGCGCCGCCGCCGGTTAGGCGCGGGGGTTGCAAGCGACGACGACGTACAGACCGGGCGCGCGCGTATACGCGGCGCGCGGGGCGCACCGCGCGGCGTGGCGGCGATCTTGTGGAAAGGCATCGTCGAGGCGCGACGGCGTCAGCACGCGACGATGTGGATCGTCGGCGCGGGCGTATTCGGCGTCATCGCGGCGATGATCGGACGGACGCTCACGTTGAGCGCTGCGGCGGGGCTCGCCGCCGTCTGGGCGCAGGTCGCGCTCTTTCAGGGGATCGTCTCGGGCAGCGTGCTCGCGCGTGAACTGCGCCGGCCGCTGTTTTGGCTTTCGTCAGCGCCGCTCTTCTCGCGTCTGGGCATGCTCGCGATCGGACACGTCGTTCCAAACGCGTTCCTCGTCGCCGTTTCCGCACTTGTGTACCTTGCCGCCGGTGGATCACCGCTCTTCGCGCTGATCCTCTGCACCGTCTATCCCGTCTTCGGCTATCTCGTGACCACGATCGGGTACGCGCTCTTCGCGCTCATACCGGATGCCGTTGATCAAGGCGGCCCGGTCCGCATCATCCGTGCGGTGGTCGGCGCCGCCTGCATCGCGCCGACGATCGTGGTCGCGGAGGTCGTCTGGGTGTACACGCACGCGCTTTTCGGCGCGTTCGCCGTCGGCGCCGGTATCGGGATCACGGAGAGCCTGTTGCTGCTGGCGTTCGCCGCGTGGCGGCTCGGCGGCCGCATGGACCGCTTGACGACCGCGATCGCCTAACGCGCGTTAGCGCCGCGCGTCGATCGACGCGAGCGCCGTAACGTTTTCGAGCGCCGAAAGATCACCGAGGTCGGTGCTGCCGAGATAGCGTCCTCGCGCAACGCGACGCATCACTTTCGCATTGCGCGTCTTGGGGATTTCGTCGACGAAATAGATCGCTTTGGGACGCAGCGACTTGCCCATAACGCGATCGACGGCACCGAACAATTCGGCGCGCGTCGCCTCGGTTTCGTGCTCGACATGGTTGAGCACCACAAGAACGACAACGACATCGCCTTTAACGTCATCCGGAACCGCTATTGCCGCGGCTTCTTTCACGGCAGCATGCGAGACGAGCGCGCTCTCGAACTCAGCCGGACCGACGCGTTTACCCGCGACGTTGATCGTGTCGTCGCTGCGGCCGCGAATGAACCAGAAGTCGCGATCGTCGTCGCGTTCGACGATGCACCAGTCGCCGTGAACCCACGTGTCGGGGAAGCGCGACCAGTACGCCGCGAGATAGCGCGCGTCGTCGCGCGTCACCGGGTCGCCCCCCCAAAAGCTCTGTGCCATCCCGACGAACGGCTGCGTGATGACGAGCTCACCGACTTCACCGCGCACCGGTTTGCCCTCCGTATCGTACACGTCCGCGGCCATGCCGGGGATGGGCCCGTGAAAGCTGTTCGGCACGAGCGGCATCGTCGGGAAACATCCGACGATGCCGCCGCCGATCTCCGTTCCGCCGGAGTAGTTGATGATCGGTAACTCGTCGCGCCCGACGTGGTGCGCGAACCACTTCCACGGGTCGGTATTCCATGGTTCGCCCGAACTCGCGAGGATGCGGAGCACGCGGAGGTCATGACGATGCGGATGCTCATCGCCGTACGCCATCAGCGCGCGGATCGCCGTCGGCGCGATGCCGAGATGCGTCACCGCGTGAGCCGCGCACAACGCCCACAAGCGGTCGGGCTGCGGGTAATCGGGCGTGCCTTCATAGAGTACGATCGTCGCACCTAAACCGAGCGCGCCGAGCACGAGAAACGGCCCCATCATCCAGCCCATGTCGGTGAACCACAACATCCGGTCGCCGGGCCGCACGTCCATACAGAGATGTTGGTCGATCATGTTTTTGAGCGGGAATCCCGCGTGCACGTGCAGCGCGCCCTTCGGCTTGCCCGTGCTGCCCGACGTATACAGCAACAGATACGGATCGTTTGCGGCGGTCCGCTCGTAGTCGAACGCACCGTCGCCCTGTGCGACGGCCGTCTCCCAGTCGTGATCGCGTCCCGGCTGCATCGGAACCTCGAGCCGCGCGCGACGATACACCAGCACGGTCTGAACGGTCGGCGCCTCCGCGAGCGCTTCATCCGCCAGCGTCTTTGTCGCGACCGGCTTCCCGCGGCGGAGTACGCCGTCGACGGTGAGTAAAACTTTGGCGCGTGCATCGACTAATCGCGACGCGAGCGCTTGCGGTCCGTAGCCCGAGAACGCGGGGACGGCAATCGCGCCGGCATAGCCGATTGCGAGCAGAGCGATCGCCGTCTCAGGGATGAGCGGCATGAAGATTCCGACCGTGTCGCCTTTGACGACGCCGAACCGGCGTAAGGTCGCCGCTAATCGCACTACCGCGTCGCGAAGCTCTGTGAACGTGTAGCGGCGGACGGCACCGTCTTCGCCTTCCCAGACCAGCGCTTCGGCCGCGCCGCGACCGCGCGCTATGTTCCCGTCGAGCGCGTTTGCAGGCGCGTTGAACGACGCGTCGGGAAACCACCGCGCGAACGGTTTCCCGCGCGAGAGATCGAGTATTTGCGTCGGCTCGTGGCCCCAACGCAGATCGAGAACCTCGACGATCGATTGCGTGAATGCCGCCGGCTCGCGCGCCGCCCACGCCACCGCAGCCGCATAATCCGACAAGCCGGCCCGGCGCAGGTACGCGGTCAGGTTCGCGCGCTCGATTTGCTCCGGTGTCGGCGTCCAGCGATACGCAGGCTCGGCGACGTTGAGATCCGTCATCGATCGAGTGTTCAAAGTCCTCGAATCGCTCCCTGTACCCGACGCGATCGGCCGCGCGGGATTAGTCGTCGAAGTCGTTCTCCCGGCCGGATTTCACGTACGCAACGGAATCGCGAACGTGGTCCCGCGAATGCATCGCGCGCTTTTTCGCAAGATGACCAAACATTTGAATCCCGAAGCCGCCGTCAAGATCGTCCGCGATGCGCTTACGCCACGGACGCCGTACGATTTGCGTCGTCAGCCGGCGTGTGGTGCGCGGCTGCGACATGATGTGGTCCGCCAATTCGTACGCCCGTTCGTAGAGGCGCTCGCGCGGAACGATCTCGTTGACAAGTCCCCATTCAAGCGCTTTGCGCGCGTCGATCGCCTGTCCGGTAAAAAGCGCATACGCCGCCCGTTTGACGCCGAGCAGTTCGATGAAGCAACTATGGATGCCGTCGCCGGGGACCGAACCGATCCCATAGTGCAGGTCAAAGACGATCGCATCGTCAGCGCAAATCGTCAGATCGCACATGAGCGCCATCTCGCAGTGAAATCCGGGCCCGTTCAACACGCCGATGGTAGGAATTTCAAGGTCGTTTACAAGCGAGCTTACGTTGATGCGGCCGTCCTTATAGGCATACTCGTAAGCCCAGTACGCGAGGTCTTCTTCTTCGAGCGCAAAGCCGCCGTCGTCGGCGTCCATCATAAAGTCGTCGCCCGTCCCGCCGAAGATCATCACCTCGTTTTTCGGGTCGGCGCCGATCGTTTTAAACAACTGCCCGACCGAACGATGATTCTGAACGCTCAACTGCACGGAACCGCCTCGAGTATGCGCGCGAGCAAGGATCACGCCGTCGTCTCGCCGCTCCAGGTGATAAAAGGCTTTGAACCGCTCGCGATACTCGGCAAAGGCCGGCGTCGCGACAAACACATTCTCACTCACAATCTCACCTTTCAGTATCGTCGCGGCCCGATGCGCGCGCGACGAGTCGCTTCATGTTGTCGTCGATGTGCGATGCGGTCGGCTCGACCAGGGCTCTGGTGAGCCACCCTCCGAACCTCGCCGTCGCGGTTACTTCGCACGCGATACTCGAACCGGCGTTACCCTCGGGTTCGATCGCGTAGGCGATCGTCATTGCACGAAGCGGTCCGATCCTCAAGGCGAGCGAGAGTCTCGCCGGCGCGACCGCTTCGACGATGCGATAGGCGGTCTGGCGTCCGCGCCGCGGCTTCATCGTCATGTAGTTGCCGCTTACGAGGTCGGTGTCGACGACCATCCACTCGACGTCGGCGTTCCATTCATGCCAATGCCGGCCATCGAGTAGCGTCCGCCACAGAGCTTGAGCCGGAACATCTGCGTGATGCACCGCGCTTCGGCGTATCCACTCGGCCATGTGTTGGAGCGATTAACCGCCGGTGACGATCGGCGCTTTACCGAAGAGCGCGGGAATGTAATGGCCGGCGATGAGCGATGCGACGAAAACGAGCGCTCCGAACGCCACGAGCTCGAGGCCTTTGGTGAACGCATTTCTGCCGCTCAACCGTCCGGCGAACATACCGATACCGAATAGGGCTGCCGCGGCCGCCACACCACCCGTGATCGTCGCGGTGCGCGGCGAGATCGGTGCGAGATACGGTAAGAGCGGCACGAGCGCTCCGACTGCAAACGAGCCGCCCATCGCAAGCGTCCCGCGCAAACTCGTCGCCTCGGCCTCGCGCGCATCGATCCCGAACTCATCGCGCATCATCTCGTGCAGCCAAACGTCGGGGTTCGTGGCGAGGCGCCGAACGATCATCTGCGCCTCGTCCGGCGTGAAGCCTTTCTGTTTATAGTAACCGACTTGTTCGTCGAACTCGCCTTCGGGGTTCTCCAGCATCTCGCCGCGCTCGAGCGCGATGGCATTTTGAACGACCTCTCGCTCGGACTTCGCTCCCAAATATTCGCCGACGCCCATCGAAAGCGCGCCGACAACGAGCGACACGAACCCGGTCAGAAGGATCGTCGCCTTGTCCGGATCGGCGGCGCCGACGCCCGTGACGATGCCCATCGTCGTGAGCAGGCCATCTTGCGCACCGAACACGATCTCTCGTATCGAGCGCAGCCGGGCCAAACGTGAGCGTTCGTCCGTATCCGGAACGCGCGGACTGGACGGTTGAAGCAAGACGACCCCGCCGTCGACTTTGAATCTCGTGCTACCGTCGTCGCCCATCAAATCACGCTATACCCTCGTCATCATAAGTGCGCTGCCCAAAAATCGATCATGTGCGTGAAGAGATGGCGGCGTTGCGCGATCCCGGCGATCGAATGCGTCTTGCGCGGATAGAGCATCAGATCGATTTGACGTCCCGAATCGATCGCTGACTCCGCGAGCGCGAGGGTGTTTGCGACGTGCACGTTGTCGTCGCTCGTCCCGTGCGACACGAGTAGCGGAACGCGCAATCGCGGCACCGCGGGCAACACCGAGCTGGCGCGATACGCGGCCGGATTGCTTTGCGGGCGGCCCATGTAGCGCTCGGTGTAAATCGTGTCGTAAAAACGCCAATCGGTCACGGGCGCAACGGCGATACCCGCGTGAAAAAGATGCGGCGCGTGCGTCAGGGCGTACGCTGTCTCATACCCGCCGAAGCTCCAGCCCCACAATCCGATCCGCTGCGCGTCGACGTACGGAAGCGATCGCAGGTACGCAACGCCGGCGCGCTGACCCGCGAGCGATGCCGGACCCAGCGCATGATACAGCCGTCGTACGTTGGTTGAACTATCGATTTGCGATCCCGGTCCATCGACGCTGAACACGATGTATCCGCGCCGGCGAGCAGCAGATGGTAGAGTTCGGTCGTGCCGCCCCACACGTCGGCCGTCGTCGGCGCGGCCGGCCCGCCGTAGACGTCCACGATGACCGGATACCGCTTCTGCGGGTCGAAGCCGGGCGGAAGCAGCATCCATGCATCGAGCGATCCGTCGTTCGACGGGACGCTCACGAGCTTTGGAAACGTTGCCCCACCGAGCGGCGCCAGGCGGCTCCGCGCGAGCGTTCGCGCGTCGCCGGCGGTCGAGGACAATGTCGCCGTGGGCGGGAGATCGAGTCGAGAGTACGAGTCGACAAAGAATCGGCGTCCCGCAAACGATGCGGGCGCCAAGGCGACGGTATGCGATCCGCGACCGCCGGCAATCGTCCTTGCTGAACCGTTGAAGCCGAACGCGACCAGACTGCGGTCACGTCGCGTCGGTGCGGCAACCGAACAGTAGACGACGCGACGCGCATCGTCGACGGCGAGCACGGTCATCACCGTCGCCTGCCCGCTAATTTTCGTTGCGGTGCCGTGCACCGGATCGATAAGCGAGAGCGCGTTGCGTCCGTCGCGCTCGCTACGCCACGCGATCCGCCCGTCATGAAGCATTCGGATATCCGGCGACGATTCCAGCCAACGCGCGTCGTGCTCGATGTAGGCGTCGTGCGCACGACCCGCACCGCGGGCACCATAATCGATAAGCCGCAGGCGCGTTTGCGAGCGGTCGAGCACTTCGGCGAAGAGCCGTCCGCGCGGTGAGAATGCGATCGCGGCGAGATAATCGTCGTGCGTTTTGGTCGAGTACAACTCCCGTGCAGCGCCGCGCCGGTCGACGACGTGCAACGTCACGACCGCATTCCTTTCGCCCGCCCGCGGATAGCGCTGTGTCTTCACGCCGGTCCCGGCACCGAGGAAATCAACGATCGGAAATTTCGTGACCGGGCGGTCATCGAATCGCAAGTACGCGATCCGCTCACCGTCGGGCGACCAGCGGTACGCGTGATGCATGTCCAGTTCTTCGGAGTACACCCAATCCGGATCGCCGTTCGAGATCTCGGCCGACCCGTCGTGCGTCAGCCGTTCGAGTGTCGCCCCGCCGGTTCCGATCGTGTAAAGATCGTTCTCGTGCACATACGCGAGGCGCCCTCCGCCGGGTGACCACTGCGGATCGTCGGCGTCGCGCGCGACCCGCCGCGCGGAGCCGCCGCTCGAAGGCATCACGTAGAGATCGCCGCCGTCGAGATACGCGAGCAATCGTGCATCGGGCGACCAAACGAACTCCGGGACGGGCCGCGCGCCTTTGCCGAGCGCGCGGGCGCGAAAAACCACGCGGTCGGTGCCGCTGCGTGCATCGCGAAGATGCACGTCGAGCGGCTCG
>JAABUQ010008362.1_pt1 | contig 14543 bp, 14 predicted proteins | sample 5560001 | NCBI WGS metagenome assembly JAABUQ01 (sample SAMN10711888, study PRJNA513371) | rock metagenome | isolation source: Antarctica rocks | place: Antarctica: Victoria Land, Finger Mt nord | collected 2015-12-18
GTCGCCCATAGCGTGACGATTGAGTCATGGTAGCGAAACCTCGCTGGTCCAGCTCGCGTATTGGCCAGCCTGGCGGCAGGTTTAGCCCATGATGACGCTATAGTAACGCGATGAATTGCAACCTATGGTCGAAATCGATGCTGCTTATCTAGGTGGCCAATCAGGCGATGCGGCGCTGGACACCAACCGGAAGGCTGGCGATGCGCGCCATCTCGCCGCGCCTCAACAACTCCGGGTCGTCCAGGGCTGCCTCTGCCATCGGAATTGCGTCCAGGCCCCAGAACAGCGCGCCGCCCGCGGCCAGCGTCGGCACCCCGAACACCCCGGCCGCAATGGCCGTGTCGGTCCAGGCATGCAGCCGGGCCTTCGCGTCCCGCTCGGCGACCAGGGCGTCGTAGTCGGCGACGCCGAGCCGGGCGCAGAGCGCATTGCGCCCGCCGGGTCCGCTGGGGTCGCGCCCCTCGGCCCAAACGAAGTCGAACACGGCCCGGACCGCATCGACCCCGCCGTCCAGCGCCGCGAGCAGCCGCAAGGCTTCGAGGGAGCGGAACGGGTGCCGGGGCGGGAAGCGCAGCGGCATCCCCGCGCGCCCGGCCAGGAATTGGCATAGCTGGTAGGTGTGGGTCCGCTTGGGCGCGATCTCGGCGGGGCCGAGCTGGCCCCAATGGGTCAGCACGGCGCCGAACACGATCGGCCGCAACAGCACGGGATGCCGGCGCGCGACGGCCAGCACCTTGGGGAAGGCGAGATAGGCGAACGGCGAGACCACGTCGAAATACCATACAGCCGCGCTGGTCGCCGGCGCATTCGCGTCATCGGGCATGGGGCCGTCCTCCCGTCATTTCAGCAAAGCCAATGCCTGCCGGAAGCGTGGATGCTCCACGGTGCCCAGCCATTCGAACACAACCATTTCCGCGGTGACGATCTCGGCCCCATGGCGCTCCATGCGCCGGAGCGCGGCGGCCTTGCTCTCCGCGCGCCGGGCGCCGACCGCGTCCTGCGCCACATAGACGCGGCGGCCGGCATCCAACAGGCCGAGCACGGTTTGCAGCACGCAGACATGCGCCTCGCACCCTATGACGACGAGGCCGGGTTGGGGCGGCAGGTCCGCCAGGCCGCCATCCCGGCAGGCGTCGAAAGCCATCTTGGCCAGGACGGGGCCGTGCGCCTGTGGGTCCAGCTCAGGCACGGTCGCGCCGAGGCCGCGGGCGTTTTGCTCGGTGAACGCCACCGGCACCTCCAGCAGGCTGGCCGCGGTGAGCAGCAGCCGGGCGTTGGCGACGATGGCGCTGCCGCCCTCGATGGCCGGCATGAGCCGCGACTGGAAATCCACGACGAGCAGCGCCGACGTGCCGCGATCTATCGTCCGCCCATCTATCGTGTGCATAGGCATACCCGGCACGCTTGCAGATTTTCCCTGCGCCGTCCAATTTCCCGGCTGGGACAAAGCCCGGCTGGCACAAGTCCGGCTGAGACGAGGAAAACGCCATGCTGATGACCGCCGCCGACTACCGGGAGTCGCTGCGCGCCTACAAGCCGCGGGTGTTCGTGAACGGGCGCGCCGTTGAGTGCGTCGCCGATGAACCGTCGTTGGCGCCGGGCGTGAACGCGGTCGGCGTCACCTATGACTTCGCCCATGCGCCCGAGCACCAGGCCATCATGACCGCGCGGCAGGGCACCTCCGGCAGGACCGTCAACCGCATGCTGCACATCAACGAGACCTCGGCCGACCTGCTGGCCAAGCTGGAGGCGGTGCGGCTGGTCTGCCGGACCTCTGGCTGCGCGCAGCGCTACCTGACGCACGATGCGCTGAACGGCCTGTTCCAGGCCACGCGGCGGACCGACGGCGTCCACGGCACCGACTACTCGCAGCGTTTCCTGGCCTACCTGCACTACACCCAGGACAACGACCTCACGCTCGGCGTCGCGATGACGGACGCGAAGGGCGACCGGTCGAAGCGTCCGGGCCAGCAGGCCAATCCCGACACCTACGTCCATATCGCCGAGCGGCGGCCGGACGGCATCGTCATCCGCGGCACCAAGGCGATCGTGACCGGGGCGCCGTACATGCACGAGTTCTTGGTGATGCCCTGCCGCACCCACACGAAGGAGGACGCCGCCTTTGCCGTGTGCTGCGCCGTCCCGGTCGACGCGCCCGGCGTCACCATCGTCGCGCGCCCGGCCGGGCGGCCCGGCGAGGCGGCGGCGAAGTTCTCCGCCAAGTACGGCCAGTCCACCGGCGTCGTGATCTTCGACGACGTGTTCGTGCCGCACGACCGCGTGTTCCTGGCCGGCGAACACGAGGAGGGCGGCTTCCTCACCACCGCCTACGCCACCCACCACCGCCACTCCTGCATCGGCGCGCGGGCGGGGTTCGGCGACCTGCTGATCGGCGCCGGGGCGCTGATGATCGAGGCGAACGGATTGGACCCGGAGCGGCACGGCCACATACGCGAGGCGATGGTCGAGCTGATCACCATCACCGAGAGTTTTTATGCGTGCGGCATCGCCTCGTCCGTGCATTGCGCCAAGGACCCGGCCGGTTCGGTGATGCCGGACACGGTGTTCTCCAACATCGGCAAGCTGCTGCTGGCGACCAAGATCTACGACATGCACCGGGTCGCCCACTACGTTTCCGGCGGCCTGATCGTGGCGCTGCCCGGCCCCGACGAGGACCACAACCCGGAGACGCAGGCGTCGCTGTCCGCCGTGCTGGCCGGGCAGCCCGACATCCCGGCCGAACAGCGGCTGGAGGTGTCGCGGCTGATCGAGGACCTCACGGTGTCGCACCAGGGCGGTTGGTATTCGGTGATCTCGCTGCACGGCGGCGGCTCGCCGGAGGCCATGAAGCGGGAAATCTGGCGCAACTACCCGGTTATGGAGAAGGTGGCGCTGGTGGAGAGCCTATTGGGCCGCGGCGTCGCGGCTGACGGGCGGCGCGTGTCGAAGCAGCCGGGGCGGTGCTGCGCCACTGGCTGCGAGGCGCCGCTGCCGAAGGCGGCAGAATAGCGTTTCCTGCCTAAACACGCCCCCCACGCGGCAGCATGCGGGCGAGCACGCCGTCATGCCACAGATACCGATGCACCAATGCGGCTGAGGCATGCACCCCGGCCAGTGCGAGGATGATCCAGCCAATCGTGCCATGGATTTCTTGCACCTGGTCGGGCAGGACGTGGTTGCCGGGATCATAGGCCGGGATAGTGAACACGTTGAAAATGCTGTCGCCGCGCGTCCAGGTAAGGAACATGCCCGCCAGCACCATCGACACGAGCAGGGCATAGAGCGCCCAATGCGTGCCCTTGGCGACGATGTTGAGGGCGCCGGCATCGGCAAGCGGCAGGCAGCGTCCGCCGGTCAGGCGCCAGAACAGCCGCCCCAACAGCAGCGCCGCTAGCAGCACGCCGAAGGTGATGTGCATCGAGCGCGCGTCCACCCGTAGCGGGCCACGTGGGAACCAGTCGATGGTTTGGGCGCCGAGCCATTGCGTGACGACCAGCACGGCGGTGGCCCAGTGGAAAAAGATCGTGGTGGGGTCGTAGCTCCGCGCAGTGGGGCTGACAGGCTGCATGAATTCGCTCCTATGCGGTGACGGCGGCTCGCCACGAACGGGTGAGATGGGGTTTGATACACTAAGCGGAAGGTGGTTTCGAGGCTCAGGCTGCGGGCGGCGGCCGGGAAAAGATGCCGGGGGCCACACTTCAACGGGACGTGACGAATGGACGGACGATGCTGAGGCTGCCGCATCCGATTCCCTACCAGGGCAGCAAGCGAAGCCTGGCCCTGACGATTGGCCGCTATGTGCCCGACGATGTCGGGACATGGTACGAGCCGTTCGCCGGGTCTGCCGCAATGGCGCTATGGGTGGCGCGGCACCGCAAGCCGCGGCACATCGTGTTGGGGGACTCCCTGAGGCCGATGATGCAGCTCTGGGCGGCTATCCTTGCCGATCCTCGCGGCACCGCCGCACGCTATGCGGAAGTCTGGACCGGGCAGAAGCCAGGGGACACCGCATACTTCAACCGCGTGCGCGAGCGTTTCAACCGCGGCCGCGACCCGGTTGACCTGCTCTATGTCCTGTGCCGGTGCGTGAAGAATGCGGTGCGGTTCAACGCCAAGGGCGACTTCACCCAATCCGTCGACAAGCGCCGCTTGGGAATGCGGCCCGATAGGATGCGGGCCGCCATCGAGGGGGCGTCGGAGCTTCTTAAAGGGAAAACGGAGGTCAGGGCCGGGGACTGGTTGGAGACCTTGGCGGATGCCGGGCCGGACGATTTCTCGTATATGGACCCGCCCTATTTGGGCACGTCCATTGGCAGGGACCGACGCTATGCCGAGTGGATGTCTCAGGAGCGTCTTGTCGCCGGTTTGCGGTCCTTGAACGCCCGCGGCGTTCGCTTTGCCCTCTCCTATGACGGCGCGTGCGGCGGCAAGGTTTATGGTCCGCCACTGCCGGACGACCTGGGGATGACGCGCCTGCATCTCCCTGCGGGGCGATCCAGCCAAGCCACCCTTAACGGCAGGGCCGCGCAAACAGTGGAAAGCCTCTACTTGTCGGCAGGCTTGACCCGGCCAACAGTCACGAACGCGGCGCGCGGCGTCGGACTTGATCGGACGCAGCGAAGCGGCATAGGAAAACCTGATGGCAAGCGTCCGTGAACCCGTCCTGCACCCGGTCCCCATCAACGACCTGCGCCCCACGCAGATCACGGTCGGAATGCGCGAGGTTGCGGCGAAGCGCAAAGCGTGGCGGGCCAAGAGCGGCGACAAGGGCGCGGAGTTCCTGGGCAAGCATATGGTCCCCGTGGTACTCGGGCCGAAAGGCCGCTACTACGTGACCGACCACCACCACCTCGCCCGCGCGCTGCATGAGGAGGGCGTCGAGAGCGTCGCCGTCACCGTCATCGCCAACCTGGCGCGGCTCGAACTCGACGCCTTCTGGTTCGTGCTCGACAACCGCGCCTGGATGCACCCGTTCGACGACCAGGGACGCCGGCGCGGCTATGACGACATCCCGAAATCGGTGGCCGACCTTGTTGACGACCCGTTTCGCTCGCTCGCCGGCGAGCTACGCTACGCCGGCGGCTACGCGAAGGACACGACGCCGTTCAGCGAGTTCCTGTGGGCAGACTTCCTGCGCCGGCGGATGAAGCGGAAGCTGGTGGAGGACGACTTCGACCAGGCGTTGGAGCAGGCCGTGCGCCTGTCGAAGACCGAGGAAGCGGACTACCTGCCGGGATGGTGCGGAACGGTCGCCCGCTAGCCCGGCTGGCCCAGTTAAGGCCGCTAGCTCGGCTAGCCCAGCTAGGGCATTGTAGCGCCATGCCCTCCGCCAAGCCGTCCTGACGCCTTGTCCGATACCGCCATGGGCGTGCCGCTCGAAGGCGTCGCGCACGTCATCCAGGTCGCGCTCACGCCGGTGTTCCTGCTGTCGGGCGTGGGCACCCTGCTCAATGTGTTCGCAACCCGGCTCGCCAGGGTGACGGACCACATGGAGCACGCCGAGGAGCTGCTGCGGGCGGAGCCAACCGGCCCCGATGCGGCCACGCTGCGCTCCCATCTGCACCGGCTGCGGCGGCGGACTCTCGCGCTCGATATCGCCGTCGCCCTGGGCGCAGTTGGCGGCGGCGCGACCGCGGCGGCGACCTTCACGCTGTTCGTCGGCGCGCTGCGGGATTCGGCGGTGGCGTGGATGCTATTCCTGCTGTTCGGCGCGGCGGTGGCCTGCACCATCGGCGCGCTGACGGCGTTCCTGGCCGAAACGGCGCTGTCCTGGCACGGGCTGCGGGACGAGGGGCCGCTGCCCCGGCCGAAAATGGCGCCCCGCGCATAGGCCCGGACGCTCGCCGGCTGGTGGCGGTGGTCCTGCCCCCGAACGAGGGCTTCAGCCCCGAGGCGGTCGGCGCCATCGGCCTCATGGTGCAGCGGCTCGGCGCCGAGCCGTCGGCGGCGTTCCGCACGGCGATCGTCGGCGCACCGCTCCGCCATCCGCCGTTCGCCGCCCCGCCCTTCCAGGCAGCGCCCATGCGGAGGTGGCTGCCCATAGGCCGCACGGCGCAGTACGCCCGCGGCGTCGCCAGCGTCTTGCGGCAGATGCGGCCGAGCCTGATCGAAGTCCATAACCGGCCGCTCATCGCCCTCTCCCTTGCCCGGCGCTTCCCAGGCACGCCGGTTGCACTGGTCCTGCACAACGACCCGCAGGCGATGCGCGGCGCGGCCAGCGCGGCCGAGCGCAACCGGCTCCGCAGCCTTGCGCGCGTGGTGGCCGTGTCGCCCTACGTGGCCGGGCGCCTGACGGAAGGGCTGGCGGACGGATTGGCTGGCTGGGACCCGCCGCCGTCCATCCAGCCGAACTGCATCGACCTCGCCGCGATGCCGCCGCGGTTGCCTCAGCGTTCGCGCGACCGCCTGATCCTGTTCGCCGGCCGCCTGGTGCCGGAGAAGGGGGCCGACAGCTTCGTCGAGGCCTGCGCCCGGTCGCTGCCCGGTTTGCCGGGCTGGCGCGCGGAGGTCATCGGGGCGCGGCGCCTGCGGCCGGGTCCGACGCGCGACGCGTACTCCTGCGCCGTGCAACGCGCCGCTGAGGCGGCTGGGGTATGCCTGGCCGGACACCGGCCGCACGCCGAGGTCCTGGCCGCCATGGCGCGCGCCGCCATCGTGGTCGCGCCGAGCCGCTGGCCCGAGCCGTTCGGCCTCACGGCGCTGGAGGCCATGGCCAGCGGCGCGGCGCTGGTGTGCTCGGCGCGCGGCAACTTGGCCAGCTTGGTGCGCGACGCGGCCGTGCTGGCCGACCCCGACGACGCCGCGGCGCTTGCGGACGCGATCACGCGGTTGGCGCACGACGAGCCGCGCCGGGCTGCGCTCGGCAGCGCGGGCCTGGAACGGGCGCGGGCCTTCGACATCAAGCACGGGACCGCGATGCTGGATTGCCTGCGGCGGGACATCCTTGGCTGCTGATCCCATGGGCGGCCTAGCCGGATAACGGAAGTCCTGCTTCAAGCGGCCCGGCGTCAAGCGGCAATGCCTGCTCGACATCCTCGACCGGCAGCTTCGAAAGGTTGTCGCGCTTGAGCCAGCGCGCACCCGGTCCCCAAGGCGCCGACACCAGCGGGTCAGTGTGGGAGGACATGAGCATCAGCGTCGGCGTCCCCACGGCCGAGGCGAGGAACGTGGCGCCGGTGTCATTGCCGACAGCGACCGCCGCCCGCCGCGCCACCGCCGCCAGCTCGAACAGGGTCGTGCGTCCGCCGAGGTCCAGCAGGCCCGGCGCTGCAGCGCGCACACCGTCGATCGCGGCCCGGTCGACGCCGGTGCCGACCGCGGCGGCGGCGAGGCCGTGCCCGGCCAGCCGCAGCGCCAGTTGGCCATAGCGCTGCGCCGGCCAGCGCTTGTGCGGCAGGTGCGGCGAGCAGCCGGGAACCAACAGGGCAAAACGCTCCGGCAGGTCAAGGTGTTCGACCGGCGCGGTGAGCCAGGAAAGGTCGGCCGGCCGGGGCGCCGGTACGCCGGCCACGGCGAGCTGGGCCGCCATCTTCTGCCGGTTGGACGGGCTTGCGGAAAAGTCGGGGTTGGGATGCGAGCAGCCCGGCGCCGCGCCGACCCACTCGGGCCGCTGCCGCCGGGGCAGCATCCGGAAGTAGCGCGCGGTGCGCGAGGAGCACTGCAAGTCGTAAACCCGGTCGAACCGTTCAGCCAGGAAGGTTTTCCGCAGCCCCCACCAAGCGCCGACCTCGTGCAGCCGGGGCCGTTTGTCGAGCCAGATCCGGTCGAACCACGGGATCGCCTGCGCGAGCGCCGCATAGGCGGGGGCGGTCATCAACACAAGCTCGGCCGCCGCATGGTGGCGGCGCAGCGCCTGGAACGCATCCATGGCCTGGATCAAATCGCCGAGCGCGCCATGCTTGATGACGAGGACGCGCCCACGCGCCGACGGCCCAGGAAGGGCGGCCAGCCGCAAGACGCTACCTGCGTGCCTGGAGGAAACCCGCGAACGCCGCCAGCGTGCCGGCGGAAACATGGTGCTCGATGCCCTCCGCGTCGGCCTCCGCGTCCTCAAGCGGCACGCCCACGGCGACCAGCAACTCGACGACGAGCCGGTGCCGGGCACGCACGCGGGCCGCGAGCGCCTGGCCCGCTTCGGTCAGGAACACCCCCCGGTATGGCAGCGCCGTGACCAGTCCCTCGCGCTTGAGCCGGCCGATGGTCTTGACCGCGGTCGCGTGCGCGACGCCCATGCGGCGGGCGACATCGACGGTGCGGGCCTCGCCGCCGGTCGCCAGCAGGTCGGCGATGAGCTCGGCGTAGTCCTCCAGCAGCGTGGCCGACCGGGCCTGCCGCGCCCGGCCGAAACGGTCCGCCTGCGCCGGCTCCTTCGGCATGGCGGCCGGGGGCGTGGCGGCCGGGGCCATGATCATCGGGGGTTGCAGCCGTTCGGACATCTGCTCTCCAGGCGTCAGCGCGCTTCCTGTTTGGGACCACCTTATAGTCCGGGTCCGCGCCAATATCCAAAACAGTTCCGCCATGTCGGTGTCACGTTGATGCCCCTGCACGATGGTCTGGTCAAACCCAGAAGTCAGACCATCTTGCGTAAGGTATAGCATCGGCTGTATTCGGGGCCAGTCGTTGCATAAGGAAGGCCAGATGATTGAAGCGCAGGCGCGAGCGAGCCTAACCGACCGGACCACGGCTGCGGTCCGGGACACCCTGGCGGGCCGCCGCCGCGGCCTGCGCGCAATGCTGCCGTTCGCCGGGCCGGCGTTCATCTGCTCGGTTGCCTACATGGACCCCGGCAACTTCGCGACCAACATTCAGGCCGGGGCCAAGTACAACTACACCCTGCTATGGGTCGTGCTGTTCGCCAACGCCGTGGCCATGCTGTTCCAGGGCCTCTCGGCCAAGCTCGGCATCGTCACCAACCGCAACCTCGCCGAGCTGGCGCGCGAGCACTTCCCGCGGCCCGTGGTCTGGGCAATGTGGGCAGTCAGCGAAGTCGCCGCCATGGCGACCGACCTCGCGGAGTTCCTGGGCGGCGCGATTGGATTGTCGCTGCTGTTCGGCATGCCGCTGCTGTGGGGCATGGTCGTCACCGCCATCGTGACCTTCGGCATCCTGGCGTTCCAGCGCCAGGGCTACCGGCCGGTCGAGCTGATCATCGGCGGCCTGATCGGCCTGATCGGCCTCAGCTACCTGATCGAGCTGTTCATCGCGCCGCCGGACTGGGGCGCAGCCGTGCTCGGCACCGTGCTGCCGCGCCTTGCCGACGGCGGGGCGTTGACGCTCGCGGTCGGCATGGTCGGCGCGACCGTGATGCCGCACGCCATTTACCTGCACTCCAGCCTGACGCAGGACCGCGCCCCGGCGCGCAACGAGCAGGAGCGCCGGGCCTTGCTGCGCTACTCGAACATCGAGGTCGTCGTCGCGCTGACCATCGCGGGCCTGGTCAACATGGCGATGGTGATGATGGCCGCCGCCGCCTTCCACGGCGGCCACGAGGACGTCGCCGAGATCGAGACGGCCTACCACACGCTGGTCCCGCTGTTCGGCGCCGGCGCTGCGGGGGTGTTCATGGTGTCGCTCATCGCCTCGGGCCTGTCGAGTTCGGCTGTCGGCACCATGGCGGGCCAGGTCATCATGCAGGGGTTCGTCGGCTTCCGCATCCCGCTCTGGGCGCGGCGGCTGATCACGATGGCTCCGTCCTTCGCGGTGGTCGCCTGGGGGGTGAACGCGACGCAGGCGCTGATCCTGAGCCAGGTCGTGCTGAGCCTAGCGCTTCCGGTGCCCATGGTCGCCCTGGTGCTGCTGATGCGCCGGCCGTCGGTGATGGGGGCATACCTCAACAGCCGCCGCACCGGGATCGCGGCGGTCGCCGCCACGGTAATCGTGCTGGCGCTCAACCTGCTGCTGGTGCTGCAAACCCTGGAGGTGCCGATTCCTGGCCTGGGCGCAGGCTGAGGCCCCCAGACCCTAGTGCGAAACCAGCGCGCAGCGGTCCGGGCTCAGCAGCAGGTTGCGGGTCACGCCGCCGAGCACCCATTCACGCAGGCGGTTGTGCCCGTAGGCGCCTGCCACCATCAGGCCGGCACCGTGCTCCTGGATGATCGCGTTGAGCCTTGCTGCGTCGCCGCCGCTCGCCGGCGCGGCCAGGGCCTCCGCCTTCACGCCATGTCGGCTGAGCCACCCGACGACATCCTTGACCCGGCCGCGCGCGTCGGCGATGTCCTCCTGCTCGGCGATGTCCTCCTGCTCGGCGATCTCCACCACGAGCACGCGCCCCGCGAGCCGCAGCAGCGGCAAGGCGTCCACGACGGCGCGGCGCGTTTCCCGGCTGTCCTTCCAGCCGACGACGACGCTCTCCAGGTCGAGCCGGTCGACGCCCGGCGGCACGATCAGCACGGGCCGGCCCGCGCGCATCACCAAGTCGCCGATGTTCACCAACCTTGAGCTGTCGGGCGACGAGTCCTTCCGGTTGGGACCAGTGATCAACAGGTCGGCGGCACGCGCCTGCTCCACGATGTAGTTGGTGAGCGACATGTAGCTGATGGTCGAACGCCACTCCAGGTCGGTGACTTTTCCTTGCAGGGCCGCATGGAAGCCCGCCCTGGCCTGGTCGAGTTCCCGCTCGCGCTCGGCGCGGTCCTGGTCGATCACCTCGGCGGACATGTAGCCGTCGTCATAGGCGACCGCCATCGGCTGGCAGGCCGCGATGCCGACCACCCTTGCCTTGCAGCGCTCGGCGAGGTCGGCGGTGAGCCGCAGCAGCCCCTCGTTGGAGGGGCGCAGATCCAGATGGGCCATCAGCGTCGAATACGTCATCGGGCGTCTCCCTTGGATGCCAAGCATTGCAGAATTGCCGCCGGATGCCGCCGCATTCCGGAAATCTTCGCACGCTTGCCCACGGCTCGTTACAACGGTAACGCCTGCGGGGTCATTAAGCGAGGCAAGTATTTTGATTGGCGGCGACTGATGCTCTCGATAGACCTGCCGCGCCGGGTGCTGGCGGGGCATCCGCGGACATTCATCGCGCTTGGCGTGATCATGGCGGCCGGGGTGGTCGTTACGGGCGCCTATCCCGGCTGGGCCGCGCGGACCCAGGCCATCGCTGGCTGGGACGCCGGGGCGCTTGCCTTCCTTGCGATGGCCCTGCACCTGTTCGCCATTCGCCCGCCGGAGCAGATGGCGGCGGACGCGGAGGCGCAGGAGGAGGGCGCGTGGACCATCTTCTGGGTCATGCTGCTGGGGACGGTGTTCAGCTTTGCGGCGCTGTCGGGCGAGTTCTCTGGCCTCAAGGACCTGCCGCGGGTCGAGCGCGGCCTGCATGTCGCGCTCGTTGCCGCGACGCTGCTGCTGTCATGGCTGCTGTCGCATGTGGTCTTCACGTTTCGTTATGCCCATGAGTGGTATGACCTCGACGAGCAACGCAAGACGAAGGGCGGCCTGCAATTCCCATCGGACGACCTGCCCGACTACTTCGACTTCCTGTATTTCTCGGTCGTGATCGGCATGACGTTCCAGGTGTCAGACGTGCAGGTGACGTCCCGCCGCCTGCGGCGTCTCGTGCTGTTGCACGGGCTGCTCAGCTTCCTGTTCAACACCGTGATCGTGGCGCTTACGGTGAACATCGCCGCCGGGTTGCTGTAGGCGTGCGGGGCTGGCTCTTAGTGGGGGTTATCGCGTGTTGCGCGCTGCTTTGAGCATGGTCTTTGCACTGGCCTTCCCGACGCCAGCGATGGCGCAGACGGCAATGCCAACTGCCGACGTCGTGGAGGAGGCGCTTCGGTTGGTCCGTTAGCCCAGCCGGGCGAGCTCGGGCAGGAGCACAAGCCTTGAGGCAGGCTCACGCCGCTTGCAGGATAGCGGGGATCGCCGCCTTCACCTGGAAATACCCCCGCGTCGCCCGCGGCCAGGCCAGTTCGTCCCAACGACGCCGCAGGCGCAATGCGGGCGGCAGGGCCGTGGCAGAAGGGCCAACCGGCGCCCAGGCTGCCACCACGGGCAAACCCTCCGCCCAGCCTTGCTCCACCAACCCAGCCGGGCAATCGAAATGCGCCGCCGCACGGGCCAGCGCGTCGGCCATCGCGTCGCGGTCGAACTGCTTCACCCGGTCCACCGCACCCTCGGCGTGGGCCAGCAACCCGCCGACCCGCTTCACCCGGCTATGGCCGAGCGGCAGGCTCTCGGGATGCAGGTCATCCAGGTGCAGCAGCAGCGCCACGTTGCCAACGGGCGGCGCATCGCCCGGCGGCAAGGCACAGGCAGGCGGCGAATCAGGCTCCTGCAACGGAGCCGGGTCCTCATTAAGACCGGCTGGGTCGTAGCGGCCGTCGGTGTAGCGCCGGATGTTCTCCGCCCGCGCCGCGTAGGGCTTGCCGCGCGTGTGCAGCCCGGCGACCCAGCGCCACGACAGCGTGTTGCTCGCGGGGTCGCCGTCCAGCAGGTGGCGCATGAAAAAATCCGCCCCGAGCGCCCAAGGCAGCTTGAGCGTGAAAACCCAGATCGAGGCGAACCACATCCGGGCATGGTTGTGCAGCCAGTTGGTGGCTGTGAGCTCGCGCGCCCAATCGTCGAAACCGTCGATGCCGGTGCGCCCGGCCACCGCCCGCCCATAGGCGAGCCGCAGCCCCGAGTTGTCCGCGAGCCGCGTATGGCCCTCGGCGGCCAGGCGCTGATACGCCGCCCACAGCTCCGGCCTGGTTTCGAGGTGGCCTTTGAAGTAGGTGCGCCAGAACACCTCCTGCACGAACTTCTCAGCGGCCGGGCCGTGCGCGCCGCGCGCCGTGTCCACGATCTCCTGTTCCAGCACCAGGCGGCGGCGCAGGTAGGGCGAGAGCGCCGTGGTCGCCGTCTCCGCCTCCGGCCCGTAGTCGGTGTTGCGCCCGGCGACGTAGGCGTGGCCCAGGTGCGGCGTGAAGGCGGCGAGGCGGGCCAACCCGGCGGCGCGGGTGGCGGGGAAGCTGCGGTCCATGCCCAGGCATGTAGGGCGGAACCAGCTTCTCGCCACCAGCCGGCTTGCCGGCGCAGCAACGGGGAGGCGCGTCGGACGCCGCGCAGCGCGCGTCGGACACCGCGGAGCCTAGCTCCCCAGCGTCTCGACGGCCAGGATGCGCGCCGCGGGCTCAATCGGCTCGGCCGCCTCGTCGCGGCAACGGGGCAGGTAGACCTTGAATGTCGTGCCCTGGCCAAGCTCCGAATCGATGCGCACATGGCCTCCGGACTGCTTGATGAAGCTATACAGCATCGACAGGCCCAGCCCAGTGCCCTCGCCGGCCCGCTTCGTGGTGAAGAACGGCTCGAACGCCCGCTCGATCACCTCGGGACCCATGCCCGTGCCATTATCTCTCACGGAGACGACGACATACTGGCCCGGCTTCACCCCGTCGCCCTGCGCCTGGGCGTATGCATCGCCGAGATGGACGTTCGCGGCCTCGATCGTGAGCCGTCCGCCCTCCGGCATGGCGTCGCGCGCGTTGATCGCAAGGTTCAGGATGGCGTTCTCAAGCTGGTTGGGGTCGCACAGCGTCGGCCACAGGGCGTCGGCAACGGCCATCTCAAGATCGACCTCACGGCCCAGGGTGCGCCGGAGCAGGTCCTCCATCCCAACAAGCAGCCGGTCCGCCTCGACCCGCTTGGGGTCGAGCGGCTGGCGGCGCGCGAAGGCCAGCAGGCGCTGGGTGAGCGCCGCCGCGCTGTGGGCCGATGTCGCGGCCATCGTCATGTAGCGCTCCAGCTCATCGAAGCGCCCGGCGTCGACGCGAAGCTGCAGCATTTCCAGGCTGCCGATGATGCCGGCCAGCATGTTGTTGAAGTCGTGCGCGATGCCGCCCGTCAGTTGGCCGATCGCCTCCATCTTCTGCGATTGGCGCAGTTGTTCCTGCGTCCGCCTCAGCGCCTGCGCCGCCTCCTTCTCTGCCGTGACATGCCGCCCGCTGGCATAGACCATGTCGTCCTCGGGCACCGCCACCCAGGCCACCCAGCGATAGGTGCCGTCCTGGTGCCGGAGGCGGCTTTCGTATCGCGGCGGGCTATCGCCTGCTGTCCTTTCAAGCGCGTTCCGGCTGACTTGCCGGTCGTCGGGATGAATGAGGTCGAGGTGGTCATGGCCTACAAGCTCGTCCTCCCGCCAGCCTAGGACGGCCGTCCATGCCGGGTTGACCGCGCGCAGGATGCCTTGCTTGTCGCAGACGACGAGCAGGTCCTGGGAGTTGCGCCAGGTCCGGTCGCGCTCCTGCGTGCGCTTCGCCACCTCGTGCTCCAGGTGCTCGTGTGACCGCGCCCTGGTCTCGCGCGCCTCAACGATGTCCTGGATGTCGGTGCAGGTGCCGAACCAGTGCGTGATGCGGCCCTGGTCGTCGCGGATCGGCACGGCGCGGCCGAGCACCCAACGGTAGGCGCCTGACCAATGGCGCATGCGGTACTCATGTTCGTAGGGATCGCCCGTGGCCACGCAGTCCAGCCAGCGGCTCCGGACCTGGTCCTGATCCTCGGGGTGGAGCACGTCGATGCTGGTCTTGAGGTCGGTCGAGCCCGGACGGACGCCCGTGTAGTCGTAC
>JAABUQ010008363.1_pt1 | contig 14543 bp, 10 predicted proteins | sample 5560001 | NCBI WGS metagenome assembly JAABUQ01 (sample SAMN10711888, study PRJNA513371) | rock metagenome | isolation source: Antarctica rocks | place: Antarctica: Victoria Land, Finger Mt nord | collected 2015-12-18
CGGCTGCGAGTTTCTGGAAGTGCCCAGTTCGGGCATGCGCATCTTGCGGCGGATACCGCGCGCGGCAAGGCGGACGTTGACCATCTCGATCGGTTCGTCGGGCGCGGCATGTCCGTAAGTACGGTCATGAATGGCGTCGAAACGTTGCCGGATCGCGTCGACGTCGCCACGCTCGATCTCTTCGTCGGTCACGGGGACCTTGACCGCGAATTCCTGACCTTCATAGCGAAGGTCGAGAAATTGTTGGAACGACATATTTTCAGCGGCCACTTTCTCAGTCGAAAGCATTGCCCCGCCCTCTTCCTTCATCTTCAACAGGACGGCTTGCAGAGCCTTGAAACGAAGTTCGGGCAACGGCGACAGATAGGTGCGGACGTAGTCGTGACGGATGTCGCTCATTAGCATGCCGAAAGCAGAGAAGTGCGACGGCAGTACAGGAATGATCACCGTGGGAATGTGGAGCTGGCGCGCGATTGCAAGCGCATGGATCGGCCCCGCACCGCCGTTGCCGACGAGCGCGAAATCGCGCGGGTCGAAGCCGCGTTCCACCGACACTCCGCGCACGGCGAGCGCCATCTTGACGACGGCGATCTCGACGATGCTCAGGGCCATGGCGACGGCGTCCAGCCCGAGCGGCTGCCCAATCCGCTCGAGAGCGGCTGCCGCGCCTTCCCGATCGAGTTGCATTTCGCCGCCTAGGAAATTGTCGGCCCCGATGCGGCCCAGAACGACGTTTCCATCGGTGACGGTCGGCTTGGTTCCGCCACGGTTGTAGCAGATCGGACCTGGCGCCGCGCCGGCGCTGTGCGGACCGACCTTGAGTGCACCGACCTCGTCGATCCAGGCGATGCTGCCGCCGCCGGTGCCGACTTCGACGATATCGACCACCGGCATCATGGCCGGATGGCCGCTGGCATAGCCGCCGATGAAGTAGCCTTCGGCGACCGAGGGTTCGCGACCGTGGACGAGGCTGGCCTTTGCCGTGGTGCCACCCATGTCGAAGGCGATGCAGTTCTCATAACCGAGATTGCTGCTGATCTCGGCTGTGGCGATCACACCGCCGACCGGACCCGATTCCATCATTGCGACCGGGACGCGTGTCGCCGTTGCGGCCGACATCAGGCCACCGTTCGACTGCATGATCAGCAGACGCCCATCGAAGCCATCCTCCTCCAAAAGCCTCTCCAGATTGCGGATGTAGTCCCGCGAACGCGGACCGACATAAGCATTGATGACCGTCGTCGACATGCGCTCGTATTCGCCGGACTTGCGGGTAATTTCGTGCGACGTGGTGATGAATTTCGACGGATCTAGGTCCCGGAGGATATCGGCCATCCGCGCTTCGTCCGCCGGATCCTGATAGGAGTGGAGGAAGCAGATGGCAATGGCGTCCGCGCCGCTGTCGGCCAGTTTCTGCGCGATTTCGCGTGCCTGCGGTTCGTTGAAAGGGACGAGGGTTTCGCCCGAAGCCATCGTCCGTTGATCCACCTCGAAAGTGAGGCTGGGCGGGGCAAGCGGATCGGGGCGCTGGAAGAGTATGTTGTAGGATTCCGGGCGATTGCCGCGGCCGATCTGATATACGTCCCGGGTACCGCGAGTGACGACGAGCGCAGTCTTCGCGCCCGTCCGTTCGATGGCGGTGTTGATCGCAACCGTCGAGCCGTGCACGAAGTTGTCGACTCCGGTCAGATCTAGCGCCGCCTTGCGGATACCGTCGAGAACGCCGGTCGCGAAACCTTGCGGCGTGGACAGGCATTTGGCCTGCTGAATCGTTCCCGTCTCGGAGTCGAACGCCAGCAGGTCCGTGAACGTCCCGCCAACGTCTGCCGCTATCGTCAAGCTTTTCACTACTGCACCTTCACGTCTGCATGCCGCCGCTTGGGGAAGCGACCGCGGCGCTGAGGTCGTGGCCGCCAACGTCCCGGCTCCTCGCCGGTAGGGCCCCATACTCTTCGTCGCTGCCGCGAAGTTCGGACCGCTGGAAAATTTGTTCGCTTTCCGCACGGAGTGTTGACGGCTGATCGATTCAGTCAGTAAAGTCGCGATGAAAGATTGGTCAAGCCACAAAAGCTGTTATGTGCGCAAAGAGAACAATATCGCCGGAGGGTGAGCGTGACCACGTCGCGGCCCTGGCTAATGGCCTGCGGGCGGTCGAGGCGTTCTCCGCCTCGCGCCGGCGCCTGTCTCTCTCTGACGTGGCCAAGACCGCGGGCCTGAGCCGAGCGGCGGCACGGCGCTATCTGCTCACGCTCGTCGATGTCGGGTATGCGGAGTTCGACGGAAAATACTTCCAGTTGACCCCCCGCGTCCTGAGGCTCGGCCATGCCTACCTTTCGTCTGTCTCCATCCCGCAGATCGCTCAGCCTTTCGTCGACGAACTCGGTGAGATGACTGAGGAAGCTGTTGCAGTAGCAGTGCTTCAGGGATCGGACGCTTTGATCATCGCTTCCTCGCAGTCGCGGCGGATCGTCGGGGTCTTTACGCGCATTGGCACGCAGCTGCCGGTCTTCACCTCCTCCACGGGTCGCGTCCTACTGGCCCGGCAAAATGACGAAGCGGTGGCCCACAAACTCGCGAGGTCGAATTCGATCGAGAAGTTCACAGGGAAGACGAAGACGTCGCCCGAGGAAATTCTCGCGGAAATCCGGCACGTGCGCCGAAGCGGTTTCGCGTTGAACGATGAGGAGATCGAAGTTGGGCTTCGTGTGATCGCGGTACCCGTCCGCAATTCGGCTGGGACGACGATCGCCGCGCTGTGTATCAGCACCTACTCGGCGCGCTTTGAAATCGAGCAGCTTCAGACCAAATTCCTGCCCGTGCTCAAAGCGGCAAGTACACGGTTGACCGAACTGATCGCAACGCATGAACTCGGCCGCAACACGATATGGACCGGGTCGAAAAAGGTGTTGCCGCGAGGCTGAGCGGACGGATGGCTTTCGGCCTCGCCGTCTATTCCCAGATGCTCGGCGGCGCTATTTGAGCTGAGCCAGGCATTCCGCGACGCGCCCGACGACATCCGGGTCGTTGAAGACAACGAACTTGCCGTTCATGTCGCGCGCCATTCCGCTTGCAAGTAGAAGGAAAGTTCCTGCCGCCTCGAATGGAGTGAGAAGCTGCATATTGCGAATGCGTTCGGTGAACGATCCTTCTCCGCTGTCGCCCTTCAACTGCCTCTCAACCAGCGCTGTGTCGACAACCCCTGGATGAATCGAGAAGACCTGCACGTCGTATTCAACCAATTCCGCCGCCAGAACCGCCGACAATTGTATGCTGGCCGCCTTCGTCCCGCTGTATACGGCTAGACCGGGCTGGACGCGGTGCGCCAGGGCCGATGAGACATTGATGATGATGCCGGACCTCTGCTTCTTCATAATTTTCGACGCGGCTCGGCATCCCAGTATCGGTCCCGTAACGTTTGTCGTCACCATGTCCAGACAGTCGCTTATTGGCAGCCGATCCAGCATAACCAACGGTCCTCCAACGCCAGCGCAGTTGACCAGAATATCCCAGGTGGATCCGAGCGATAAAACGTGATCTGAGATCGCCTTCCATCCGCTCTCTTCGCCGACACTTGCTACGATGCCAAACGCCTTCCCGACTTCGTTTAACTCATCGACCACAATCTCCACATTCGCTCGGACGCGATCGACGACCACAACCGTCGCGCCGGCTCTTACAAACACAGAAGCCACCGCACGGCCGATTCCTCGCCCAGCCCCGGTCACAACTGCGACCTTTCCTGTCATCAAGTTGGTCAAAGCGTCGCTCCATGAACATGCCAGCAAAAAGGCGGACAGCTTGGCACCGCGTTGCTTATGGGTGTCAGCGGCAAGCGACAGCTTCGAGCGGTCACGCCTGAGCTATCGCGTATGAGCTTCCACGGCGAACCAGACGGCCGGCGCCGGGGCTGTCAAGATGCGCGCCGAGGATCGTAATGTCTTCGACGCTTAGTTTGTCGAAAAGGCGTTTTCGACTCGCGGCGGCGCCTGCCTTATCAAAGTCGTAGACGACCGCAGCGTCAGGATAGGGAATCTGCACGGCGGCAAGATGCACGAGATCGCCCCAAGCAACGAAACGGCGCCCGCCGGACTCGCCAAACCAGACGGTGTGCCCCGGCGTGTGGCCTGCGGACAGCATGGGCGTAAGCCCCACGAACTCCTGGCCCTCCCGCGCCCTCACGATTCTGTCGGCGTAGGGCGCGAGATTGATCGCCGTGCGGCGCCGGTTGCGCGCCACGTTCTCGGGCTCGGACCCTGGGTCTGCGGCTAGCCAGAAATCGAGCTCAGCTTCTGGTATGACCAGCGTCGCGTTCGGGTAAACAGCCTGCAAATCGTCATCGATCAACCCGTTGGCATGGTCCGGATGCAGATGCGTCAACACGACATGCGTGATGTCGGCTTCGGCGATCGTCGCTGCAGCGAGGCTCTCGCGAAGCTTGCCGGCGGATGGTTGCATGGTGTTGCCGGCGCCCGCGTCGATGAGCACAAGATCCGCGCCCCGGCGAAACAGAAAATTGTTTATGGGAATAGCGAAGCGGCCGACTTCGTCACGTGGCGCGAGCTCCACCACTTTCTCGCGGCAAAGGCCGATGACGATATCCTCCGCCGAGAACAGACATCCGTCGCTTATGAACCGAATATCATAGGACTGTTGAGTGTTCATGTTTCTGTCGGTCTCCCAGACGTCTACTTTGGTCGTGATTGTGTTGTAAAACTTCGGAACCCAACTTTCTGGGCGGGTTTCGCCCAAAAGGCGTCGGCCTCGGCATGCTTCTAAGTGGTAAATTTAACGTTGGCCGAAGCCAGTCAGTTGGGGCGGAAATGGACACTGTTGAGCGGCGGACCGAGCTTTTCAATACCATCGCCGCCGGACTGGATGGAAAAGGATGCGGCGCTCAGCACAGCATTCTCGACACAGCCCCCGCTGCATCCTTCTTCAGGATCATGTCGGATGCCTTCTCCGCCATCATGTAAACGCACGCATTGATGTGGCATGAGACGAGGTTCGGCATAGCCGAAGCGTCAACGATCCGCAGACGGTCGATGCCGTTTACGCGGAGTTGTGGATCAAGCACAGTGTCAGGGCCGGTACCCATCGGGCAGCTCGACGCCCAGTGATTGGCCGTAATGGCAGTCCTGCGAATGAACTTTTCGATGTCGGCATCCGTCTTTATCGCAGCGCTTGGCGAAGTCTCGGCGCCGCGGTAGGGATCCAGCGACGGCTGAGCCGCAATTTCGCGGGCAATCTTAAACCCCTGTCTGAGTGTCTGCAGGTCGTTCGACGCCGTCAGGAAGTTTCCGACGATCTTGACCTTGTCCCGTGGGTGGGAGGAGCGAAGCAAAACCTCGCCGCGGCTCTCGGGATGCAAAAGCACCGGTCTTATCCCGGACGCGTCCGCATAAGGTTTCTTCCAACCGGGGAAATACAGCGCCGCTTCCGGCGGCGCGCCACGGAACATGAACTGGATATCGGGCGCATCAAGTTCAGGACGAGTCTTGATGAAGCCGTACAGCCCACCCGGAACCTCGGTCGCGGGTCCCGAACCGAACATCCACGCCCGCAACATGTTCATGGCCATTCGATCGAGTCGCATGTTGCGATGAAACGGGCTCGGTTCGGTCCGAGCGTACATGATCAGCACTGCGAGTTGGTCCTGCAAATTCCGGCCGACAGGCAGGTCGACCGCCGGCTTGATTCCGAGCGACCGCAGGTGATCTGCCGGGCCAATGCCTGAAAGCATCAGCACCTGCGGGCTGTTGATTGCGCCGGCCGCCAGAATTACCTCTCTTGCGGCACGCGCCGTGGCCACCTTGCCATCACGGACAAACTCGATCCCGTCTGCCCGATTGTTTTCGATGAGAATGCGGTTGACGTGCGCTCGCGTCATTACGGTCAGGTTCTTGCGCGCCATTGCCGGGCGCAGGTATCCGACCGCGGACGAACAACGCCGCCCCTGTCGGATCGAATACTGGCTGCGACTGAACCCCTCCCCAGACGCCGCGTTGTAGTCTTCTATTGTCGGGAAACCGGCCATACGTCCCGCTTCTAACCAAGCGGCGAAGACCGGGTCCTTGCTCCTCGACCACTCGACTCCGATCTGACCGGAGCCGCCGCGATACTCGCCGGCGCCGCCCGCCCAGGTCTCGACGCGCTTGAAGTAGGGCAGGACGTCGGCATAGGACCACCCAATCGCCCCTCGCTGACTCCATCCGTCATAGTCGGCCGCGACGCCGCGCCCGAAGCCCATCACGTTGACGGACGACGACCCGCCGAGCACTTTTCCTCGCGTCGCTCCGATGCGTCGGCCATTGAGGTTCGGGTCCGGCTCTGTTTCGAGACCCCAGTCGAACATCTTGTGCTCATGCAGCTTGGCCAGTCCGAGTGGGATATGGATCAGCGGATTATAGTCACGGCCGCCGGCTTCAAGCAGAAGTACGCGTGCGTGAGAGTCCACGGATAAGCGATTTGCGAGCACGCAGCCCGCCGTACCCGCCCCGACGATGATGAAGTCGTATATGTCCTGCGCCAGCATGTTAGACCTTGCGCTCGAGTTATCAATCGGTGCGCCGAACGGGCCGGACCCGCTTGGAAGCGGGCACCGGCAGGCGCCGGCCTTAGTACAAGCCTGACACGCCTGCAGTCCGAAACACTCCTTCACGCTTCCAAGCGGATTCATCACTCGGGAGACGCTCCAACGTAGATATTAATGGCCTTCTCGTCCGTGTAGCTGAGTATTTCCGCCATTCCTTCCTCGCGGCCCACTCCGGAATTCTTCAGCCCGCCGTACGGGACATTACGAAAATGGCTCCCCACGCCGTTCACCCAGATGTATCCCGCCTCGATAGACTGACAAAGACGCAAGGCGCGATCGATGTCGCGTGTCCAAAGGGATGCAGTCAGACCGTATTCGGTGTCATTCGCCAGATCGACGGCCTGCCGCTCCGTGCCGAAGCGAAAGACCGACATGACCGGGCCAAAGATCTCTTCACGTGCAATGCGCATATGCGGAAGGACGTTCGCGAAGACGGTGGGCTCGATCCAGTATCCCTTCTCGAATTGCGGGCCCTGAGGGCGACCGCCGCCGTGTACGAGATCGGCGCCCTCCTGGCGGCCGATTTCGATGTACTGCATCACCTTCTCGTATTGAACCCGGTTATTGATCGGTCCCATGTTGGAATCCGAGTCGAGGGGGCTTCCGACCTTGATCGCGCTTACGTTGTCAATGATTTTGCCAAGAACGGTGTCGTAAATATCGTCGTGAAGGATGATCCTGCTGGTCGAGCCGCAGGATTGCCCTTGCCAGCCAAAGTTCATGCCGGCAACGGCGGCGCTGGCGATCCTCTCGAGGTCGGAATCCGGAAACGCGATCAGCGGATTCTTGCCGCCCAGTTCCAGACTGACGGCCTTGACGGCGGTTTCCGCCGCCGCTCTTTGGACCGCCATCCCGGAGGCCGCGGAGCCGATGAACCCCAACCGCTTCACCTTGGGATGCCGCACCAATTCTTCGCCGGTCTGCCGGCCGCCGGTGACGACGTTCACCACACCCGGCGGCAGCGTTTCCGCGCAAAGTTCTGCCAATAGTGATGAGGACAGCGGACTTTGCTCGGAAGGTTTCACGACGATAGTATTGCCCGCCACGATTGGTGGCGCGATGCGCGATGCCGCGAAGCCGAGCGGATGGTTGAATGGGATGATCCTGCCCACCACGCCGAAAGGCACCCGCAGCGTCAGGTGAAGATTCCCTGCGGTGCTTGGTATCGTCTCGCCCTTGAGTTGCAGGGCGAGCCCGGCCGCGAACCTCATCCGCTCGACAGCCGACGTCACGTCGTTGCGCATGGCATTTATGATATTCCCGGTATCCCGGGCCTCGATCTCGGCGAATTCCTCTCTTCGCTCAAGCACCTTCTCCGCCAAGGCGAGCACGTACGACCCCCGCTCGCGCATCGATAATGCGGACCACGAAGGAAATGCCGCGAGCGCCGCATCGACCGCCGCATCAACATCACGCTTGGAGCCGTCGGGAACGCGACCAAGCAGCGATCCGTCGGACGGATCGATCGATTCAAGCCAGTTTCCATCCAGGCTCTCGACCAGTTTGCCTCCGATCAGCATTTTTCCCGTGATGCTTTCCATCATTTCGAAATCTCCAATGAGTGCCTGACTTCACACCAAGCTTGAAACGCCTCAGGCATCGTACCAATCCTTGCCTATGAGACCTTGCGGGCGGATCGTCATGAGCGTGAGCAGCAGCCCGAAGGCCACGACCGTCTGGTAGCTCGACGAAATGTAACGGCCGACAAGCGCGTTCACGATACCGAGGATCAGGCCCCCGACGAGCGCACCCGGCAGGCTCCCGAAGCCTCCCAAGACGGCTGCAGCGAAGCCGAACACACCGTAGGCTAGGCCGACATCCACGGACGTGAACTGCACAGGAGCGATCATCGCGCCTCCGAGGCCACCCAGCGCCGCAGTCGCGATGAAAGCTATGGCCCCAACGCGCTCGGACGATATGCCGAGCAGCTGCGCGGTGTCCCTGCTGGCGGCGCACGCTCTCATCGATCGTCCGAACGTCGAGAACCGCAGCAAGGCACTGAAGCCGGCCATGAGCAGAAGAGTCGCGGCGATGATCAGGAAGTACTGGCCATCGATGCTATTGCCGCTGAACTCGAAGCTGAACCCCGGCAGCCATGGGGGAACCGTCTGTGGCACTGGGCCGAAAATCAGCAATGCCGACGTGCCTACGATGCCGCCGAAGACGAGCGTCTGGATCAGCACTACGTAGGAAGGGCTCCGTCTGCGCCATAGCGGCAATACCACGGCGATCCAGAGGATCATCCCGATTGCGCCGGCAACGCAGACCCCCAACAGGATGGCAAGAGAGTAGTTCAGTCCGGCGACCTTATAGAACCAGTAAGTGGTGAAGCCGCCAACCATGACATAGCTGCCCTGGGCGAAGTTGACGACGCCGGTCGTCCTGTAGATCAGCGAAAAGCCGACCGCGACCAGCGCGTAGATGCAGCCCGTGGCGACGCCTATGAAAAGGATGAGACTCATGCCGCCGCCCTTAGTTCTCGTTGCCCAGGTAGGCCTCGCGTACGAGCGGGTCTCCGTAGACCTCCTCGGCTGCGCCGGTGGCGATGACCGAGCCGAAGTTCATGACGACGAGCTGGTCGCTGAGGCTAAAGACGAACGGCACGTCGTGGTCTACCAGCAACGTCGTGATGCCGTCCGCGCGCAGCGTACGGATGATCTCGGCAAGTCGTTCCGTCTCAACATGGTTCAGGCCTGCAGCGGGCTCGTCGAGCAGGATGACCTTGGGCTGCATCGCAACCGCTCGCGCCACTTCCAGGAACCGCAGCTTACCGAAGGTAAGCTCGCCGGCATCCATATAGGCCTCTTGCGCCAGACCGAACTTGTCGAGCAGTTCTTCGGCGACCTGCCGCATCGCGAGGGACTCGCGGCGCATCCGAGGCAGGCGCAGCAGCACGGACCCGAGCGAGGCGCGATGCCGGGTGTGCAAGCCGGCCATCACGTTGTCGAGGACGCTAAGGCCCGCCAAAGGCGCAGCATGCTGAAAGGTCCTCGAGACTCCCAGCCTGGCGATCGCCGTTGGGGAACACTTCATGAGATCATGGTCGCCTAGAGCGATCCCGCCCGAGTCCGGACGCAGGAAGCCGCAGATCAGGCCGATCAACGTCGACTTTCCAGCTCCGTTGGGGCCGATCAAGCCGGTCACGAGCCCGGACGTGAGGAGTATCGAGACGTCGGACACCGCCACCACGCCGCCGAACCGCTTCGTGACGTTGGTCAGCCTCAACTCCGCTAGCGCACTCATTTCCCCCGCCCTCGCAGAGCGTTCCTCAGGGGCGCCGGCAAGATCACGCTGAGTGGGAGCGACCCGGTCGACCGGCCGAAGATGCCGCTCGGCTTGACAAGCAGAAGAACGAGCAAAATGAGCAGGTAGATTAGGTTCTGGTAGCGCTCCAACCCTGACATCATCTGCGGCAATATGACGACAACTGCAGCTCCGACGATCGGCCCGACAGTCGATCCGCGCCCGCCGACGAAGAGCATGAAGAAAAGGCTCAGCATCGTGTTCAAGTCGTAGAGATCGGGTCCCACGAAGCTCGTGAATTCCACGTAGAGCGAGCCGGCGACCGAGGCGACGCCGGCGGCGATGACGAATGCGAGGAGCTTGTAGTTGCGGACGTCGATGCCGAGGCTGGCCGCGATATCATTGCCGGCGGAGAGCGCGCGCAGGGCGCGTCCGATATGCGAGTTGGCGATCAGCACGTATCCGCCCAGCACTGATGCGCAGACGAACCAGCTTAGCCAATAAAAGTCTCTCTTCCCGGCGACCTCCAAGCTGCCGATCGCGAGGGCCGGTACCCCCGAAATTCCTATGCCGCCGTTCGTCAACCCGGTCGCCGCTACGGCGAATGAGTAGGTGCCGAGCGCAAGCGCGAACGTCGCCATGGAAAGGTAGTGCCCGCGCAACCTTAACAACGGACGCCCGATGAGTAACGCGGCGGCGCAGGCCAGCGCGGCCGATGCCAAGATCGCCAGCCAGGGGCTCCAGAGGAGCCGGATTGTCAGCAGCGCACTGCCATACCCGCCTATCGCCATAAAGGTGGTTTGCGCGAAGCTGACCTGCCCCGCCAAGCCGAGTAGCAAATTGAGCGAGATCACGACAATTGCAAAAAGCGCGGTGAGCGTCAGATAGTAAAGCAGCAGCCGTGAGCCCGTGAAAGGCACCGCCACGACCAGGACGGCGATGAGGGCAGTCGTGATCAGTTCGGCCCTGTCCATGTCGCGACGGCTCATGATTGGCTCCTGTCCCCCAGATACAAGGCAGTCAGCTCGTCGAGACTCGGTCGGCGGTCCTCCTGAAAAACGACAGATCCGCTCTGGAGCACGATCGTCGACTCGCGGCGCGCTGGCAGCGGCACCGCCTTCTGCTCGACTAGGACCATCGCCAGCCCCGAGGCGTTCAGGCGGCCAAGCGCGTCGTAGACTTGCGCGATGGCCTTCGGGGCGAGCCCCAGCGAGGGCTCGTCGAGAAGGAGTACTTTCGGCTTCGCGAGCAGGGCGCGACCAATGGCCAGCATCTGCATCTCGCCGCCGCTCAGAGTGCTGCAGTCCTGCTTCATGCGCTCGCCGAGCCGTGGGAACAGGTTGACCACCTGTTTGATATCGCCGTCGCGGGAGCCGCGACGATCATACGCTGATCCATGCCATCCCAGATCGAGATTCTCGCTGACCGTTAGTCCGGGCAACCGCCCGCGGCCCTCTGGCACTAGGGAGACGCCATATCTGACCCGCCTGTGGCCAGGCACGAAGCTGACGTCTTCGCCGCCGACGAACACCTGCCCCGTGCGGAGAGGGATCGCCCCCGCTATAGCCCGCAGCAGCGAGGTCTTGCCGGCTCCGTTGGGGCCCAATACGAGCACGAGATCGCCGGCAGCCACCGAGAATGACAGTGGCTGTAGGGCGGCGATACCGCCATAGCTGACGCTGACCCTATCGACGAGCAGCAGCGCGGTACCTGCGATCATATTACCGGGGCCGACCGTCACCTTACTTTTCCGCGCTTTTCACGATCTCCAGCTTGCCCCCGCGAAAACGCCCAACCTGCAGGGCCCTCGATTCGAGCTGACCGGTATGATCGGTGGGCGAGTACTTGAAGTGAGCCACGGTTCCCACCAAGGACACTTCCTCCAGAGCGTCTCTCAACTGCTGGCCGGCCGTGGCGCCCGACACTTCGACCGCGCGGGCCAGTATCCTAATCGCATCCCAGCCTGGGCTAGCACCGGCGATGTCCTTTATGTCCAGGTTGGCACCGGTATACGCGGCAAGAAACTCCGCATTCGCCGCCTTCAGCTCTTCGTTGGGAAGATTCGGATATGCCTGAATGGGAACGAAGACGGCGTAGCTCTCAGCGTATTGCTCGGCAGCCTGGCCGAGGACAGTAGTCTCGTCATGCGAATTGATAATCGGCACACCCAAACCTACCGTCGTGGCAGCCTTCGCTTGAAGGAGATGGATGGACCCGGACATGAAGTCCAGAAGAACGTCGGGTTTTGCATCCTTGATCTTCGCTAACTGGGGTGTGACGTCGGTCGACGAACCATCGACCCCCTCGGAGTAGACGATCTCCAGGCCGAGATCCGGGGCGAGCGTAGTGAGCAGCTTGGCGCCGTTCTGTCCGTAGGGGGTGTTCGTGTACAGAAACGCCAGGCGCTTCGCCTTGAGATCATCCCGAGCAAACTTCAACTGGATCTCGAGCTCCGCAGGATACGCGATCGTGGCGAGGTATGCCCAATAGTAGTTCGGCGGTAGCTGCGAGGTCGTGATCAGAGGCAACTTCTCGCGCGCGATGATGGGCTGGAGGGCCACGGACTGAGCCGATGATCCGCCATTGACCAGCACGGTTACCCCATACTGATTGATCAGCTGGTTGGTTACCGTGACCCCGGTAGTGGCGTTCGAAGCGTTGTCAAGGATATTAAGCTTGATCAGGCGGCCTTTGACGCCCCCTGTATCGTTAATTTTCTTCGTCGCCAACTTGGCGCCCTCGACGAAGGCGCTGTCGATCGCGGCAATATAGCCGGTTAGCGACACCGCCATCCCGACTTGAATAGGCTCGGCGGCAAACGCACTTTGCGAAGCCGCCGTCAATAATGCTGCTAGGCTTAAGCTCCACAAGACAGGGCTTCTAGACTTGGCAACATATTCCATCTCTTCTTTCTTCCCTCAAGATTATTATGCTCTTCGGCCCTTTCCGGGCTGAGTTCCAATAGGCCGTATCAGTCCTTCGCCGACTACCGTTTGGCAGGCATGAGGGCCTCCTCACCTACACGCCGTCTAGGTAGAATGTGCGCATGCCGCACGATCTACAACCTCGGGTTGCATCCGCTGTCACCTATTGCAGTACAAAGGCACCTTTCGTAGACTCTATTTGCATCGTTGGTCAGAAGTAGCAATGTGTTTCGTGACAGACAGCAAGTCTTTTTAGCTGAAGTGCGCAGGACGCACATCCACCTCGATGGTCTCTGACCTGGGTCTGGCGCAACGAACCCGCGACCGTAGAAAGCGACCAGATTGCCACTGATTTGTCATCCAGCGGCGCGATGGATGCGCGCCATGATGGCCGCGAAGTCGGGCTCGAGCCGTCCACTGAGCCCGAAGCGCTCGGGACCGTGCCCTTCCTTGGCGAGCTTTGCGGAGCGGATCAGCGAGGAGCGCCAGGACCACGCCGACCCACTGCCCTAACAAGGCGCCCGCCAGCAGGGTGAGCGCCGTGGCGAACGGGAGCGAAAGCGCCGTGACGGCGACATAGGCGGCGAAGAACGCGGCCGCGGCTGTCACCGGATTGGCGCGGCTCCAATTCTGCGCCTGCTCCCGATGCGAAAGGAACTGCGCGAGGTCGAGGTGGCCGGTGAGGCTGACCAGCAGCGTGCCGACCCCCACCAGCACGGCCCGAACCGCGGCGACCTTGAGGAGCTTGCCGGGAATCGGGCTAGCCATGGACCGGTCCCTGCTTCCGGCTCGCCGCTCACGGCCATTGCTCCTGTCCGAGCCGTCATGCGAGGCATTGAGGCGGGCGACAAAACGGCGATCGATTCGATCCTTCAGCCAAAGGACCCATCGGCCCGAAAGCGTGACTGCGTTGCGCGTGCCGACGGCCCGGCCATCCGCCGTGGAGAGCAGGTAAAGGACGCTCGACGGGGGCCGGAACGGGCGAAGCGCCTGCCCGGTCAATGAGGCCAGGAGGTTACGGGCCAGGACGGGTGCCGACCGGACGGCGTAGACGCCCGATTTCGGCAGCGGACATGGATCGAACGATGCCGTGTCGCCGACCGCGAAGACGTCGTCCCGGCCGACGCAGCGAAGCGTCTCGTCGACCCGCACGAACCCCTCGCGGTCCAGGGCAAGGCCAGTCTCGGCCAGCCAGTCCCAAGGCGCCGCCTCGGCCGCCCAGAGAACCTCGTCGGCGTCGATGGGGCTCCCTGTCGCGAGGTGCACCTGATCTCCGTCCAGCATCACGGCTCGCGCATTGGTCCTCACGGCAATGCGGCGATCCTCCAGCACGCGCCGAACCGTTCGACGGAACCGTGCCGGGAAGCCAGGCAAGATATCGCCCGACCCGGCCAGCAACGTGAACGTCAGCCCATCGGGGTCCGCGCCCGCCCGGCGGGCTTCGGATCGGAGTCGGTGCTCGACGGCCAGGAGAAGCTCGGTCCCGGCTGTTCCGGCGCCGACCATGGCGAGTCGCCCGCGGTACCTCCGTTCCCGCAAGCGATGCCGCATCATATCGAATCCCGGCACAAAACCCTCGATCGGCTTGACCCGCAACGCGTGCGTTTCGGCGCCGGCTACGCGACCCGTCGTCGGGCCGGAGCCCATGTCGAGCGACAGGCGATCGAATGCGACTGGCGGGGCCGAGCGGCACAGGACCGCCTTGCCGGGCAAGTCGATGCCGATGGCGTCGTCGAGGATCAGGCGCGCGCCGGCCCGGCCCGCGAGTGTTCCGAGGTCGATAT
>JAABUQ010008366.1_pt1 | contig 14540 bp, 12 predicted proteins | sample 5560001 | NCBI WGS metagenome assembly JAABUQ01 (sample SAMN10711888, study PRJNA513371) | rock metagenome | isolation source: Antarctica rocks | place: Antarctica: Victoria Land, Finger Mt nord | collected 2015-12-18
AGGACAACACATTGCGTCTGATCAATCGTCAGAACATGTCTGGTAAGGGCGGCCCCAATAATGTTGGTGGTGAGTTGCAGGCAACTGGCTTGCCTCAAGGCAGCGATGTCGATACGCATCCGGTTGCATGGACCGATGCCAACAACACGACATGGGTCTTTGTGGCAAACTTCGCGGGCTTCTCGGCCTTCAAGGTTGTGACAGATGCCAATGGACATAGCTCACTGCAATTCGCCTATCAAAATGGGAACAGTGGTAGCTCACCATTCATCGCTAATGGAGTGCTCTACATCCAGGGTTCTGGCGTTCTCCGCGCAACGAACCCAACGACAGGTGCCACTCTATGGGCAAGCTCACAGGCTTCGGCTGGTGGCTCAATCGGTGGTCTGCACTGGCAAAGTCCAATCGTTGTGAACGGTCAGGTATATGTACCCGACAACAACGGAAATATCACAGCCTACGCTCTGAAATAAAGATTACACCATAATACAACAGCGATATCTTGCATTGCGAGATATCGCTGTTGTATTATGGTGTAATCAATGTACATGCCTCAATAGTAAGGCGTAGCAACTGGGCTAAACCATCGCCGATTGGCGGCACCTGAATATATTCTTCCATCGTATGCGCGCGTCCAGCATAGGTGACACCAACACAAAGCGCGGGAATGTTCAAGCTAATCGGGATATTCGCGTCTGTACTCGATGCTGCATAGACTGGCTCGATACCTACCCATTGCAATACCTTACTCGCGAGTTGCACAAGTGAGTCTGTTTGACTACGCTCACCCGCCGGACGTTCGCCGAGAACCTCGATCTCTGTCTGCAATCCCTGTCCCACACGCTGCTCTACAATGACACGCACCCTATCCACGAGTTGATTGAGCATTGCAATGTCGGTTGAACGAAGGTCAATAATTGCCGAGGCACTTGGCGCAATCGTGTTGACGCTTGTCCCACCCTCAATAAGTCCAACATTGAATGTCGTTTTAGGGATTTTCGGCACATCAAGGTCAGCGATTGCCGCGATAATTCGTCCCAGCCCATGAATCGCGCTTGGTTGCCCAAACGATCCAAAAGAATGTCCTCCAGAACCTTTTACCGTGATACGCCAGCGTTGCGAACCAACAGCCGTTGTGACAATCACGCCCAATCGTCCATCAATTGCGATAACCGCCCCCAGGTCGTTGCGATAGCGTTCAACGGCTGCTCGTGCGCCTTGTAAGTTGCCCAAACCTTCTTCGCCTACGTTGGCAACAGCGAGGATATCAGCATCCGTCTCAACACTCAGTTCGTCCAGCAAAGCCAATATGCTTATCATCGCCGCAACACTCAAACTATTATCGCCAATGCTGGGACCACGCATCACATCGCCATCGCGTGTAACCGCGATTGGCGTTGTAGCGGGAAAAACCGTATCTATATGCGCCAGTAGCATCAATGTTGGACTACTTGCGCGTCCCTTACGTCGTACATAGACATTGCTTATTTCATCAATTTCGGGTGTATAGCCACGTTCACGCCAGAGCGACGCCACAAAATCCGCCCGTTTGCGTTCATCGCCCGTCGGAGCAGGAACCTCGCAAATACGCTGTGCCAATGTCGCAACTGCCTCGGTATGAGTACGCGCGATGCTACGGATTTGGTCTAACATGTTTTGTGCCACAATCACTCTCCTTGCTATCTTTCCTAATATCCAAAAATACTCCCCGAAATCCAGAAATGTCCTAATGTTAATATAATGGCTAAGATAGTCATGGTCACAAGGATACATGAACCGATGATCCGTCGCTTTGGTTTGCAGAGAAATATTAACCCTGTGATAGCTATAGCAATACTTACGAAAGGTGAAAGACAATACAAGATGCTCACGTATGCCAGAAATGTTGACGTTGTATTAAGATAATAACAATAGTAAAGCAGATAAGGAATGCCGCCAATGAGAATACCTATACTAATTGGGCGTGTACGGTACAAAAATCTTTCTAAAGGATTATGACGAAGCCATAGTAAGCGTTCATGCACATCCTTCATTGTTGCTGGTCGCTTATACACCTCGCGCTCAAGCATCGAGTCAAGTAACGGTTGTATCTTCTGCGGTAAGGAAGGTAATTGTACATCTACTACGTTGTCATCTGAAAGGTCTGTACCTGTGAGCAATGTTAGCAGGGTCGCGCCAAGACCATAAATATCTGTCTGTGCCGACGTTTGTGCTGTACCGTATTGTTCGGGTGCGGCATAGCCAGGCGAACCAAGCGGCATTGTATCTTTCTCTCGCCCTTTCGCGTAACTGCGAGCAATGCCAAAGTCGATCAGGTAGAGATGGCCTCGCTGTGTACGCATGATATTGGCTGGTTTCACATCACGGAAGATGATACCATATTTTGTGTGCAGGTAGTTGAGTATCTTACATAATTGAATACCTATCTGTATGACCTCGCGTACAGGCAGTTTTCCACCGGGCGCACACTTGAGATACTCTTCCAGCGTCGCGCCCTTCACAAATTCCATGATGAGATACCAGTTCTTGGGGTCTGTAAAATGGCGGTAAACAACGGGAATACGTTTGTGGTTGAGCTTCACTTGCAGTTTCACTTCGCGATTATATGAATCTGTGGCTTGAATAATGTCACGAGGTGAGAGAGTATCAAGATTGATCTGTTTAACCGCGACGAGTCTATTGAAACGCTTTTTATCGCGTGCTTTATAGACGATACCAAAGCCGCCCTGCCCCACTTGCTTAATAATCTTGTAACGTCCCATAAGCACAAAGCCAGGTGGTAATGGTCCTACGGACTGCATTGTCTCTTCTGGCTCCGTGAGTTGATAGGCAACCCTGCCATTGCCAACAGGCATCTGTGTAAACGTTGTAGGGGTAGCCGATGGAGAGGAAGCAGAAGGTGGAGCAAGTGGTTTGCGACAGACAAAACAATAGGGTAGTTGATCAGAATTGGCGGCCCCACATTCTTCACAAAAGAGCATTGCATTCATCATATGCTGAGTTATCCTACGCTTCTTTCGATATTCAGTACATATAAGAAAATGTATAGATATGTAAAATAAATTGCTTTGCATGTACTAGCTACGAATATACAAAAGAAACAGTCACAACACACGGTTTTGAGTGTACATGATACTGTGTCTACGATACAGCATCATGTACACACGGAGCAGTATACTAACAGCCCTTGTATGGGCCTAATTTATTACGCCCTTCCTGCGGGCTTGATTTTCTCGACTTCGGGGATAATCTCCGTTGCCAGGATGTCGAAGGCGTCAATATTTTCAACGCCAGGCATGCTGAACAGTGCCTGATCGATACCAAGTTCGGCGAGACCCGCGAAGTATTCAATCGCCGCTGCTGGCGTCATACTGCCATCGTTCCCATCACGCGTGATCTTCAAGACATCGAGCGTCGTCTTCTCGATCTGCTCGTAAGGTCGTCCCACCGCTTGACAGTGCTCTTGCAGAATGTCGAGCTTGCGTTTCAGTTCGTCTTTGCCTAGACGTGCGAAAAGGTTACATGCATCGGCATATTGTGCTACAAAACGCAATGTTTTCTTTTCGCCTGTCCCACCAATGAGGATTGGTGGGTGTGGCTTCTGCACTGGTTGTGGAGAGTTGAGGGTACGCGCAAGCTGATAGTGCTTGCCCTCATACGGTTTGGCCTCGCCAGACCACATCTGATGCGCGATTTGTAGCGTCTCTTCTAGCCGCTCGAAACGCTCTGCTGTGGACGGAAAAGGTACACCCAAGCCAGCATGCTCTTCTTCGTTCCAAGCCGCACCAATGCCTAAATACGCACGTCCATGTGACAACACATCAAGCGTTGTCGCGGTTTTCACCAGCAGGCCAGGATACCGATACGTCACGCCTGTTACCATCGTACCGAGCTTAATATGGTTTGTGCGTGCCGCAGCAAACGCGAGTGCGCTCCATCCCTCAAGCATCTCATTCTCGGCTGGCCCGACGTTGCGAATCTGGAAAAAGTGATCCATGACCCAGAAACTATAGAAGCCAGCGCGTTCGGCTCGTTGTGCAATCAAGCCAAACGTATCGCCAAGATTGCTCTGCCCATTTGACCATGTAAAGTTAGGAACCTGTAATCCTACACGCATTTCCCTGTTTTCTCCTGTTGACTAGTGCGACGCGCTGTGGCATCGCTACAATTCACAGTATACGATAAATGTGTAGGGACCGATTTATCGCGTCCTGTCAGCCTTTGAAATGCCAGCAGGACGCGATAAATCGGTCCCTACATGCGTTTCCCTTGCTTGGATTATTTCCACCCTCATTCCCAAACAATAGCAACCTTGCCCGTCTTGCCTGTATCAAACAACTCGTATGCCTCTTTTGCCTGAGCGAGGGAAAAGCGGTCCGTGACCATCACATCTGGATGCAAGCCCCAACGGACAAGCTGCTCTACAAGTTCCTCCATCTGTGGCACACTGCACACCCAGGAACCATACAGCGTCAATTGCTTGTGAATAAGCAACGGGCTTGGCGCAAACGAAACTGTCCCACCCTCACCAACAAAAACGACACGCCCCCATTCACGCGCCGCATCTAGGCACAGGTGACGCGCATCAGCATTGCCAGAACAGTCAATCGCGACCTCAAAACCTAGTCCTTGCGTCTTTTCAGCCAGGACCGTCTTCATATCGACGCCATCGCTCGGTCCTACAACATCTGTAATACCCAGCTTTTGCGCTAATTCACGACGCTCCGCTACATACTCAACACCGACGACCTTTGCCCCCATCGCCTGACATAGCAGCGCGGCCCCCAGTCCCACAGGCCCAAGTCCCGTAATCAGCACCCTATCGCGTCCCGACACTCCTGCGCGACAACACGCGGCATACGCTGTTCCCACGCCACACGCGACCATTGACCCATCCAGATACGTGAGTTCATCGGGCAAGGCCACCAGTGTATACTCGTCGGCTAACAAAAATTCCGCATGTCCCCCAGCGCGTTGCCAACCATACGCCGCGCGTTGTGGCGAGGTACAATTAATCATCCATCCACTACGACACTCCCGACACAGCCCGCAGCCCGCGATATGATAGATAATCACCCTATCGCCTACCTTGAACCGCCGCACCCCTGGACCCGTCTGCTCGATAATGCCACACGGCTCATGACCCGCGATCACTCCTCGATACGCCTCCGGTCCCGTTCCCTGATCGTGCGGCCTATAAATTGCCCGCAAATCACTTCCACACAAAGAAGACGCCTTCATTCTGAGCAATACCTGCCCATGCCCCGGCTCAGGCACCGAAAACTCTCTCATCTCAAGATGACGGTCCCCCGGTAAAATAACGCCATTCATCGTTGCCATATGCTCGCTTCCTTTCTAAACACTTCACGTCGGCAAATAGACTCGATACTACTCATTGTATCCTTTGAGATGGTCTTGTATCAATCCAGGCGCAAGTCCCTTGCTTTTCACCCTCTTTTTAAGTACACTCTACTGTAGAGACACAAAACAAACCCTTCGTCTCACATCCCAATGATCATTACCGTTCCCACTTTCAGTAATAGTGATAATATCGGTAATGAAACCGCTTGTACGGGTCTGATTTCATCACACCCTCCAATTTGAAGCGGATATTTCCTGTGCAACGTTTACTATAGAGAGAACATTTTTACAAAAATATACGGTTTCTTACAATCTTGACGAGATTTTGCACTTCTATTCTATCAAAATCTATATATCTATCTAATGGAGTACGCCACCCCTGTACGGGTCTGATTTATCACACCCTCGTTCGGTCCAAACTTGGAAAGTAGCTTACATATGACTGATAGCATCAATAGCGTAGGACAACAAATCGGAAATTATCGCCTTGATAGCCTTCTGGGACATGGCGGCTTTGCGGATGTGTATCACGGCACACATGTCTATCTCAACACGGAAGCCGCGATTAAACTTTTACATACGCAGTTGGACGAAGAGGGCATCGAGGCATTCCGCAATGAGTCGCTCACCATTGCCCACTTGATACATCCACATATCGTGCGCGTACTGGATTTTGATGTTGAAGACAACAAGCCTTTTCTCGTCATGGATTATGCGCCCAATGGGTCATTGCGTGAGCGGCACCCAAAGGGGACACCCCTGCCATCGGCAACCGTCGTATCCTACGTCAAGCAGGTTGCCTCTGCTTTGCAATATGCCCACGATCAGAAGTTAATTCACCGTGATGTAAAACCAGGTAATATGCTCCTCAGTCATACGAATGAAGTCCTTCTGAGTGATTTTGGTATTGCCCTCGTAGCCCAAAGTTCACGTAACCTGCAAACTGAAGAGGTCGTGATTGGCACAATGTCCTACATGGCACCAGAACAGATACAAGGCAAAGCACGTCCAGCAAGCGATCAATATGCCCTTGCCGCCGTTGCCTACGAATGGCTTTGTGGCGCGAAACTCTTTCGTGGCTCCTATATCGAACTTGTCACTCAGCATCTTTCCGCGCCCCCTCCATCCTTTGCGGAGTATGGAGTACGTATTCCTCCTGCCGTCGAGCAAGTTATACGTAGAGCACTTTCTAAAGACTATCATCAGCGTTTTCCGCGTGTACAAGATTTTGCCCAGGCCCTGGAGCTAGCCTATCAGACGCCATCAGCATTTGCCTCTTCAGTAGGTGTACCGCAAACACCGAGACAGGCCAACGTACTACCACCATCGGCAATGAATGGATATTCGGCAGCTACGCCGCCACCATCAATCGAGAGAACACACCCTGTCACAACACAATCTTCGATGATGCAGCCGACATTTCCTACAAAGACAGCAACGGCATCATCTATATTATATAAAACAACTCGTGTCGTGGGTCGTGGCATCGCTGTATCCCTGGTCTTGCTACTTCTGCTCGGCCTGGGACTTTGTGGTGCAAGTTTCGCTGCCTACCAGTATTTTACAAACCGCCCCACTCCCGCTCCCGTTGCGACGAACGGTGTACCAGCAGCAACAGCGAAAGCTGACGATTTTGTGACCGCCCTGTCAAACCATACCTATGACCATGCCTATGGTGATTTAGGCACGACAATTACAAACCAGACCTCACAGGATCAGTTCATGCAGCAAGCGCAACAAGAGGATACATGTTATGGGGCAGTGACAGGAGATACGAGAATGGATAATAACACAACCTCGCAAGGCAATAACCTTAATTATGTCTATACTCTCAATAGAGGTAAAATGGTAAAACCCTACCAGATTCACGTCACTCTTCAACAAGACGACGGGGGCAACTGGCAAATCACCGACTACAACAGCAACATCACATCAGTGCAACGCACATGCAGCTAGTTTTTTGCATAAGTTGCATCGATGTGATACTGACCGCTTACATCTTATACGTAGTTGTTCGGATTCTCGACACTCAAGCCCTCGGCAGCAGCTATAGTAACAAGTTGGTTGTCAGCGCAAACAAAAATAGGAAGAGGAGCATTATTATTCACAGCTTTTTCGCGCAAACCGATAATACCAGCTAATTGTATTGCATCATAAGCTCGTAACCTATATGTGCGACACAAATTACCCGCGGCTATATATGTCTTAATTGTAACACGTTGCAAACCGTAAATTTTCTGACTGTCTCGTCTAAACGTGTTGATTAAGAGTATCTCGATTAGAAGCTATGAGATTCTGTTCTCGTGCTTTTCGACAGATAGAGGCTACAACTTCCACTAGTGCGACTTGTGAAATGTAGATAGTATGTTTTCCTACAGGCTGATAAAGATTTTCAATCCATGAATGTCCCGGCTCGGAAAAGTAGTGTTTAATGATAGCGGACGTGTCCAAAAAGTAGCTTGCCATTAGTATGGCCCTCGGTCTTCTATAACCATGTCTGACCCAGATTTGCCGCCACTGAACAGTTGAGCCAACCTTTCTCTTTCAGCTTGCTCTTCTTGTGTGAGTGGTTCAGGTGCAGGAAGGTTAAGAATCTCACCTTCTTGATACATCTTCTCCATGAACTCTCTGCTCGTTAACAAACGTTTTTCTTGTGTTGGCTGTTGTAAATGTTGTACCATATCGTGTAACAATGTCTCAGGTTCTTTTCCTTTTTTTGCCGCTTCTACCATAAGAGCATTATACTCTTGGTCTGTCAACGTAATAGTCATCTCGTAAGCCATATATGTACCTCCTCATCTAACAAAAGAAACTCTTTTCTTAGTATATCATTTTACCTCATTAATGTTCAGTAATTTCCCACGTCTTGCAATTGCAGATGATACAATACACAGCAAAGACCAATCAGTTTGTGTTCCATATCCAATGACAGGAGACTATTTCAATGGAGATTTTACGCACACCTGATGAGCGTTTCACGAACTTGCCTGACTACTCCTTCGTGCCCCACTACATTGAAACCGACAACCTTCGTATCCATTATCTTGACGAAGGACCACAGAACGCCGAGCCTATCTTAATGCTGCACGGTGAACCATCGTGGTCTTATCTGTATCGCAAGATGATCCCTGTCTTCACTGCCGCGGGCTATCGCTCGGTTGCACCCGATCTTGTAGGCTTTGGTCGCTCTGATAAACCTACACAGCGTACAGACTACACCTACCAAAAGCACGTTGACTGGATGCTTGCCGTCATCGAAGCCCTCGACCTGCAACGTATCACCCTTGTCTGTCAGGACTGGGGCGGACTCATCGGCCTACGTCTTGCCGCGGAAAACGAGGCGCGTTTCGCACGTATCGTCACAGCGAACACCTTCCTGCCAACGGGCGATATTCCCCCAGGCGAAGCGTTCCTAAACTGGCAACGCTACTCACAGGAGACGCCGCGTTTCAATCCCGGTGGTATCGTCAAAGGCGGTTGCGTAACCAAACCTACTGAAGAGGTCGTAGCCGCCTATAACGCGCCCTATCCCGATGATCGCTATATGGCGGGTGCGCGTCAATTCCCCACACTCGTCCCAACACGACCCGACGACCCCGCGTCAGAACCCAATCGTAAAGCGTGGGAAGTTCTGCAACGCTGGGAAAAACCATTCCTCACCGCGTTCAGCGACTCCGACGCTATCACCAGAGGTGGTGACACCTTCTTCCAAAAGACCGTCCCAGGCACTAAAGGCCAGCCTCACACCACCATCGTCGGCGCAGGCCATTTCTTACAAGAGGACAAAGGCGAAGAACTTGCCCACATCGTCGTCAACTTCCTCGCCAAAACACCATAATGTACGGGCCTAATTCATTACGCCCACCTTGCGGAGGCTATCATGAAACAAGTCGTCTCAAACATGGCAGGCGTTGTCCTGGAATACCTTGTCAACGTCGGTGATACGATCACCGTTGATCAGGACGTAGTAACCCTGGAAGCGATGAAAATGCAAATACCCATACAATCCACCGTCAATGGCACCGTCAAAACACTCAAAATCAAAGAAGGCGAATTTGTTGACGACGGCGATGTCCTCATCGAAATGGAATAACGCCCCTACATTATTCCACTTCGCAACCTCATACATCAACAATCGTATCTGTTACATACATAACTTTTGTGATAAGGATCACCATGACGACAGAGAACAAACAAGGTTTATACAAGCGACAAGGCTTAACACAAATAGAGCTTGCCGAAATCGAGACACTTGCTACTCTATGCGAAGCATATGAGCACCTGCATATGAAGCTTAATTGGGATACATTACGTTCGCGTCCAAAGGACCAGACGAACGATTTCCTTTATTACGAAAACGGAGTCTTGGTCGGTTTCCTGGCTTTCTTTAGCTTTAACCCTGTAGAGGGTGAAGTGAGTGGCATGGTGCATCCTGAGCACCGACGCAGGGGTATCTTTACTCAACTTTTTACTGCTGCTCACGAAGAATGTCAACGCCGTAATATTCCAACATTGTTGCTCATTGTAGAGCATAACTCTCTATCAGGGCAAGGCTTCGCCGCCTCGTTAAAACTAGGCTACCAGCATTCTGAGTATAAAATGGCATTGACTGAGATCAAGCCTCTTCCTCCACTTAACTCAAATCTTCACTTCAGAGAGGCAAAAGCTGACGAGGCCCCCATCCTTGCTCATATTACAGCCGTCTCGTTTGATATGCCTGAATCAGATGTTACATGGTATACTGCTGATAAGACGCAAGACACGAAAAACAGAATATATATTGCAATCCTTGACGAGGTATATATTGGCAAACTTGATGTATCTTTCAATGAACATGAAGCCTATATTTTGGGGTTTGGCGTCCTCCCCCCATATCGTGGGCATGGCTATGGACGCCAGATACTCGCGCAAACCGTTCGTGAGATACGCGCAACAGGCCAAAACTCTATTGCGCTAGAGGTCGCAACCGAAAATAAAAACGCGCTCTCGTTGTATCAGTCCTGTGGCTTCACAGAAGTCAGTAGCTACGATTATTATAGTCTTACTATGTAAGGGAACCTATTCTTGTACTCATTCGGAACACCTATGCAACAATCTCTTTGTACGTATTGCCATCAGCCTATTCAGGGCGGCATCCTTACTGCTCTAGGTTCTACATGGCATCCTGAACATTTTGTATGTGGGGCCTGTGGTCGTCCCATAAACGAGCAAAGTTTTAATGTGCAGGATGGCAAACCGTATCATACAACGTGTTATCGGAATGTGCTTGCGCCAAGATGTGCCTATTGCGGCAAGCCACTTACAGGCGAGTATCTGGTCGATCATCGGGGAACGAAATTCTGTAAAGAGCATGAGGGACAATACCCGCATTGCGATTTTTGTGGTCGCCTCGTTTCACCCCAACAGCAAGAACGCCAACAGGCTGAAAGTGTGCGTTGTCCTATCTGCCGTTCTACTGCTGTTGAAACTACTGATGAAGCGCAACCCCTGTTTCGCCAATGTATTCAATGGGTGAGTCGGCAGGGACTAAAATATAATAGCCAGAAATTGAGCCTTGAACTTGTGAATCGTGTCAAGCTTGCACAATACCTGAGCACTCATGTGGAGCCACACGCCCTTGGTGCGACAATGAGTTCTACTTATATAGAAGATGGTCGTGTGGTGAAGACAGAAATAGGTGGTGTTGCGGTCCTACATGGTCTGCCTGCGGTGTTGTTCCAGGGTGTTACCATTCATGAACTAGGCCATGTTTGGCTCATTGTGCAAGGAATAAGCGACCTACCAATGTGGGCTGAAGAGGGCTTCTGCGAACTGCTCTCTCAACGCTTCTATACGGACATGAACACGCCCGAAAGCCTCTATCATGCAGGTAACATCGAGCGTAATCCCAATCCTGTCTATGGCGAGGGCTATCGTCGAGTTCGCGCTATTGCAGACAAGCTAGGCTTCGAGCGTTTCATCGAACTGTTGAGCATAACCAAGCGGATACCTTAGAGAAGAATTAACGCGAAAACATCACAAATAACTCCGCTTATCGCCGCTTTTGACTTACCGCACATCATGACCTCCTCAACCTGGTACTTTCGTACTACAGCTATGCTCAAATCCAAGTATCTACAGAGCTTATATATTATCATTGCAACAGTGAATTAATTTTCAGAATTGAATATGACTATTACTAAGAGGTTAATCATTTGTCTCATCGGGTGGAGGTCCTCTTTAACAGAATGAACTAATTTTAGTGATGTGTAACATTAAGAACAAGTTTTTTATATACTATTGCATGGTTGGATTTGTATTCAAGAGTAAAAATTTGGGAAATGCTGTCTGATAGACAAAAAGGAGCACTATTTGTATGCTTCAAGTCAACGGTATCAATATAAAATTGATTAGAGTGTCCATAATGACAACTCCGCAGGCTCTTGTCGAAGAAATTCAAGAGTTTTGGAAGATGTACAACTTCCCTGTGTTCATCGAGTTGCCCAATCAACCTTTACAACACATAGAAGCATTTTATAGACCAGACTCCTTCGATGTGCTAAATCGTTTAAGGCGAGAGCATAATACACCTATTCTCTTTATCATTCCAACTGGCGTCAGGTTGATGAACGAGGCGAAACGCTCAGGGTTTCCTGTGTATAGTTCTTTGGGCGAAGGTGTAGAAGTTCTTGCACGAGAAGTTTCAGCTACCAATCATACATCAAGTGGTCCCCTACCTCCCCGTGTACGCAACTCGCAAAGCGGAGTTATACCACCTTCTACAAGCAATCCTCCAAAGAGCAGTAGTTCGTCATTCCTGTCTACTAATGCACAAAGTGGACCTATACCATCCTATATGAGCAATCCACCTAGTTGGACATCCTGGCCCCTGGAAAACGCGCAAAACTCACTCGATAGCAAGCATGTACTCAATGCGTCTCCCCTCTCTTTCACCACTCATGTATCTGACACACAACATGAAGTAGGACATCACTATACAGATGAAGGAACATATAACGATAGTACCCCGTCTACTAGAGAATTTGGAAATGCTATCCAAACCTCTTTCATCGACAAAAATACATCTCGCCGCTCAATCTATAGACGTTCAGCCTTTCTAGTGACGCTTGCTGTTCTTGTTTTCCTGTTGCTCATTGGAGGATTTCTCATCTCACTTAATGGTGCGAGTGCGAGACCAAAGCGCAGTACCACTTCCCCTTCTGTTACCGCCTCGATTCCATTTTCTTCTATGCATGGCATAGGAGTAGAGAAAGCACCTGATGGCGAATACATTGGTCTTTCTGGTGGTTCGTTTGCCTTTGATACGAATCGACCTGATGGTGCTACGAAGCAACAGGGGGCGGAAAAGCTTCTTGCTGGTGATGTCGGTACCGCGCTTTCGCTCTGGCATGAGGCCGTGACACGTGATACGAATGATGCAGAAGCACTTATTTATCTCGAAAATCAGCGTGTAATCAGTTCAGGTAATCCTTATGTGACACTGGTTGTGGGTACGATGGATACGGGTATGTATGTAACTCTTGGACGAGATGATTTACAAGGGGCATATGTAGCACAGAAAGAGTACAACGATGGGCAAAAGCTCCCTGGTAAAACGTTAGTTCGGTTGCTTGTTGCCAGTACTGGCAACGACAAGGGGTACGCTGATATTGTTGCCCAGCAGATTGTACAGGCGGCAAAGAGTGATCCGACTATCGTTGGTGTTATGGGGTGGCCTTATAGCTCGCGTACTCTCAATGTGGTCAATACATTGACATCGGCTCATATTCCTATCGTCTCGCAGATGGCCTCAAGTGTCTTACTCACAGGCGTATCACCCTATTTCTTTAGAATTGTGCCGCCAGATTCTAAGCAAGCAACGACAGGAGCTATATTTACTGAAAATGTGCTTCATGCGAAAGCGGCCGCACTCTTCATTGATCCGTCAGATGCTTATAGTGTTTCCATTGGCAACGCCTTTGCACAAAAATTCGTGAGTGATGGAAATACCGTTGTCGTGACCGAACACTATACAGTGGGTAAGCCAGCAACAGTGACTACAGCACTGCAAGATGCGCTTTTTCATAACCCTGATGTCATTTATTTCGCGGGCTTGGCGGATGACGCCAATGCTGTCCTTGCTCATTTGCCTACAGAAGGGCGCTTCTCCCAGATAAAAGTGGTAGGAGGTGATGGGCTTTATTCTATAGGAAGCTACTCGAATGATGCTACAGTACAGCATAATTTCCACCGTCTCTGCTTCTCTGCATTTGCCTATGCAGATACGTGGGGCTATTTAGGAGCCTCGGCTAAGCAGCCCGCGTTCTTTAGCGATTATCCAGCGTTTTTTGACCCCTATCAACAACATGGCATGGGAGCGTATGGATATAGTCGTGCCGACGGTGATGTTATTCTCTCGTATGACGCAACGATGGTACTACTTGAAGCATATAAGACAGTGCTGTCGGCAAAAGAGGGAACTACGGTAACTATGAGTGTGACACCGATAGAGCTAAGAGACGCACTCGCGTCGATTACAGCGTCAAATGCTATTCAAGGAGCTACTGGTCAGATAGCGTTTGGCACAAACAACGACCCTCTGAACAAGGTGGTTGTTATGCTTGCGGTTTCTCAAGCAGGACTCATTCAGTTGCAATCTGTACACGGTAAATTCTTTAAATAAAAGTTATGTAGTAGCAGAACGTGTGTACTATGCATGAAGCGCAGGTCCCCACGCTGTAACCTTATCGGGCGTAAGCATAATCATTGGATACTGTTCCAATGCCATCGCTCGATATTGTACATAGCGCTCACGGAGAAGTACAAGGGCTGGTGCATGGCGTTCGTGTTCAGGTGGAATCAATTCGGCTTTGCCGTGAATCAAGATGTAACCGAGTTGCGACCAATCGTCGTCGTATTGGTCGATTAGTAACGATGCTTCATGTCGCACCTCAATGTTGTGGACCCTGCGTAATTGTGTCTTCGCAACACGTTTCGGCTTTTCATCTAGCGCGATATAGAACTGCATGCCATCAAAGGCATAACAAACGGGTATAAGGTGCGGACTTCCACGCTCATCTGCCGTTGCCAATCGCGCAACGCGGAGCCTGTGCATAAAAGCGATTTCGCTAGCGGTAAACGTTGTGCGGTCTGCCACAAGTGTAGCCGTTCTGTAACTATTTAAACAGAAAAAGCGAGCG